>Ga0207674_10000337_pt1 | contig 60187 bp, 57 predicted proteins | sample KBSCornC72_FD_184303 | JGI IMG/M metagenome (GOLD analysis project Ga0207674, IMG submission 184303) | Corn rhizosphere microbial communities from Kellogg Biological Station, Michigan, USA - KBS Corn C7-2 (SPAdes) (version 2) | ecosystem: Host-associated > Plants > Roots > Rhizosphere > Soil ... | reverse complement strand
TCTATGGCCAGGCTGAACACGCTGCCGTTGACGATGAGATCGTAGGTATGTGGCTGATCCAGCGTCGTCGGCAATTCACCGTGCTGTGGCGTCGTTTTGTGGCCGTCTACGGGATCGTAGGTGTTGAACTCCCACTGGCCGTTGGCGTCGACCAGGAAGCCATAGCCGCCGAAGGTGACCGCCTCAGGCGTCGCTGCCTGCTCGCGGAACTTGAAGCCGAAATAATCGGTGCGGCTGATGCCGATGGACTGTATCTGCGCCTGAATAATGTAGTTCTGGGGGAAAGCGCCGTTGGGCAGGCTTTCCAGCTTGGCCAGCGCCAGCGGGCAGGCGCAATTTGCCCCGGTGAGTACGGTGCCGCCGCTCAGACAATGTTGCTGCTGGCCCTCGACGTTCGTAAACCACTCGGCGCCCTGCGTATCGCACTGGCCGGGAGCACTGGTCGAATAGAGCATCTTGCCCGCGGCCACCAGTGGCCTGAAGGCGTTCGCCCGCGGGGAAGACGTAGGCAGCGCAGTGGCTGCTGGAGCCGCCGGAGCGATGAGGCCAGACAGGGCTGGCAGAAGGCGCGGGACGGAGAGTATCCCGCCGATCACGATCACCACCAGCGCCAGCACGAGGATAGCCGTACGCATGGCGCGAATAAAGCGCCCCTTCGTTGCATCTCCAGCAGTTGCCGTCTCCGCCTGAAAGCCTTGCCGACTCTCAGGGAGCTTGCGCGTCGCGACCCGCGTGCGCGGATCAGCGTATGCCCCGTTCGACGCCTCCAGACCTTCCAGCGCGCTTGCCGCATCGCTCAGCGTCGTATCGAGCGCGTGGTTGGGAGCCGATGGCAGGGCGAGCGCGGGATGCCAGGCGCCGCTGAGTCCATCCTCAAAGGCGGCGGCGAAGATTCCCGCGCTCCCGAAGCGGTCGGCGGGTCGTTTGGCAAGCGCCCTGCGCAGCGCCGCCTCGGCTGGCTCAGGAAGCTCCGGCCGGAGCCTGCGCGCCGATGGCGGCGGGTTATTCAGGTGTTGCAGCGCCAGTTGCAGCGGATCACTCGCGGTGAAGGGCAGCGCGCCCGTCACCATCTGCCAGGCCAGCACACCCAGCGCGTAGATATCCAGTTGCGGCGTGATCGCGCCGCCGGTGAGCTGCTCCGGCGCCATGCAGGCAGGCGTCCCGATGACCTGTCCGGTGCGGGTGAGCGCCCGCGAGCTCGTCGTATCGAGCGGCTGTGAAGCGCCCCGCTCGAAGATGCGAGCGATACCAAAATCCGCCAGCAGCGGCGTGCCGTCGCGGTCCAGCAGCACATTGGCGCCCTTTACGTCACGGTGAATCACGCCCTGCCCGTGCGCATAGTCGAGCGCGCTGGCAATCTGACGTAGATAGCTGGCGACATCCTCCAAGGGTAGCGGTCCAGCGGCCATCTTGCCCGCAAGTGTGCCGCCGGACATCAGCGGCAGCTCCATGTAACTCAGCCCATTGGCCTCGGCGTGGTAGCTGAGGATGGGGAGAATGTGCGCGTGGTGCAACTGGCTGACCGCCTGCGCCTCGCGGAGAAAGCGCGTCTGAAAGGAGGAGAGCTCGGGGGCGGGCAGGTCATCATCTGGCAGCAGGATCTTGATGGCGCGCTGGATCGAGGGGTCGTCGACACGCTCGGCCAGGAAGACCGCGCCCGCGCCGCCCGCGCCGAGCAGCGCCACCAGCCGATAGCCGCTCAGCACGCGGCCAATATAATCCTTCGCGGCTACCGCCATGCCACTCTCCACCTGTCTACGCCAACCCGCCCATCTCCCTTCCGCGCCGTCGGGGGCAGGTGTCCCCAGTATAAGCAACTGCTGAGCGCCTGGCAACTGTTCATTTTGCATGGCAGACAATGCGTTACAAATGCAAATCTGTGACACAAACGCTGCGAGAAATACTCCAAAGGATGGAGGGAAACTCCACCGTTACGTTCGTATAATCTGTCGGGCTAACCTGTCGAACTCATCCGCTGAGCAAGCGGGATGCATGCTCTTGCATGGATTGTGTCGGGCTTTGGACGCGCTCTGGACGCATACGTAGACATAGCAGACCGAAGGACGATATCAGCCCCATCGCACATCGCGGTATACGACGAATTGACGATACATGGATGGCCAGGCGGTCAGACGGTTGGAGCCGACCTGGCACATTAGGTGGATAGCAGCAAAAAGCCTCTGGGCTGTTTTCGGGAGGGCTGGCTGACGATGCAACTGCAAGAGAAACCCCGCGACGCGGTCGTACCCGCTGGTGAACCCGCGGGCGCCGAGAGCGATAAGAAACTGCATACCCACGGTCTCTACCGGCTTGGCTTCAGCTATGGGCGGGCAATCTATCGCCTGCGCTGGGTGGTGATTGCGCTCTGGGCCGTTGGTCTGGCGGTCAGCCTGCCCTTCGCCATGCAACTGACCTCCAAGCTGACCGGCGGCGGCTATTCACTCGACACCAGTGAGTCGGTGCGCGTCGGCAATATCATGGTGGATCGTTTGCATGCGCCGCCATCCACACTACTCGTCGTCTTTCACTCGGATAGCGTCGCGGTGACCGATCCATCATATCAGGCAGAGATCGATGCGGTCGTGCAGCAGTTTCAGAGCTACCCAGGCGTGACCAGTGTTACTCCGGCTGGCCCTGGGAAGGATGGGCAGACGACCTATATCGCAGTCGCCTTCAATAAGGGCGCTGACTATGTCGAGAAGCAGGTGCCCGATATCCAGAAGCAGCTGCCGAGCGGGAGCAACGCTGGCCCGGCGAAGATCTATCTGACGGGGAGTCCCGCGATCTACGCCGAGTTTACGCAGCTCTCGCAACAGAGCGCTGAACACGCTGAAGCCTTTGCGTTGCCAGTGGCGCTGCTCGTGCTGCTGATAGTCTTTGGCTCCCTGTTCTCCGCGGCGACGCCGCTGCTGCTGGCGCTCGTGGTGGTTCCGGTGGCGATGGCGATCATCTTCCCTATCGCCGAGCACAACCAGATGAGCGTCTTCGTGCTGAACATCGCCACGATCATTGGGCTGGGCATCTCGATTGACTACAGCCTCTTCATGACCCGCCGCTTCCGCGAGGAGTTGGCGCGCGGACGCACGGTGACCGACGCCGTCGGCTGGACCGTCTCGACAGCGGGCGAGGCGATTCTCTTCAGTGGCATGACGGTGTTGATTGGGTTCGCGGGGATGCTGCTGATCGGGATCCAGTTCATGACCTCGATTGGCCTGGGCGGCATGTGTGTGGTAGGAGCGGCTGTGCTGGCCGCGCTGACGCTGCTCCCGGCGATACTGAGCGTGCTGGGACCAAAGATCAACGCGCTGCGCGTGCCACTGCTGGGCCGAATTGCCGGGCACGAGCGGTCGGGACAAAGCGAAGGGCGCGGCTTCTGGCATGGTTGGGCGCTGGCGGTGATGCGCCGCCCGGTGCTCATCATCATCGGCGTCTGTGCGCTGTTGCTACTGATGGGTTGGCCGATTCTCTCGATCAACATCGGCACGCCAACCTCCGCCGCGTTGCCCGCAAGTGCCGCCTCGCGCCAGGGTATCGAGCTCGTGAACGCGCAGTTCCCCAGTACGAGTGAGAACCCCGTCTATATCATCGCGAAGACGTCCGACGGCTCTGACATGCTCCGACTGGACAATCTCGCGAAGCTCAATAGCCTTTCGCAGTGGCTGGCGGGTCGCGCGCACGTGACGGGCGTCACCAGCCTGACGATGCTGCCACAGACGACGGGCGGCCAGGCGATTCCGACCGATCAACTGGAGATGCTCTACTCGACGGGCGCCTACACGCAGAACCAAGCGCTGGCGAAGCTGGTCGGGGCGACGACGGACAAAGACATCACGCTCATCACGGTGAACACCAATGCGCCCGTGGATAGCGCTGAGGGCAAGGCGTTGATCAGTGACCTGCGCGCGCACTACCCGCAAGGCTCGGATGGCCTGACGGTGCTCGTCGGCGGATTCCAGGCGGTCAGCCTTGATTTCAATAACTATCTCTACGGGAACTTCGCGCGGGCCATCGCCTTCATTCTGGGGACGACGTTCCTGTTGCTGCTGCTGATGTTCCGCTCTGTGCTGCTGCCGCTGAAGGCGGTCATCATGAACGTCTTCTCGGTCTGTGCGGCCTATGGCGTGCTGGTCTTCATCTTCCAGCAGGGCCACTTCTCCAACGTGCTCGGCTTCACCCCCGATAGGTTCATCGAGAGTACTATCCCGATCCTGCTGTTCTGCATCCTGTTTGGCCTCTCGATGGACTACGAGGTCTTCCTGCTCTCGCGCATCCGTGAGGAGTGGCTGCGGACGCACAACAACCGCTATGCGGTGGCGCGCGGACTGGAGAAGACGGGCGGCGTGATTACCAACGCGGCGCTGCTTTTCATCATTGTGGCAGGCGCGTTCATCTTCACAGAGGTCGTCGCCATGAAGGAAATGGGCCTGGGGATGGCAATCGCGGTCCTGGTGGATGCAACAGTCATCCGCACGCTGCTGGTCCCCGCGACGATGCGCCTGCTGGGCCGCTGGAACTGGTGGCTGCCCGGCCGCAAGCTCCCCGTCGAGCAACCTGCGCCAGTAGAGCAACCAACAAAGCAACTAGCGGAGCAGTCAGTGTAGCTGTTATGGCCTCTCCGCAGGGGTAGCCGCGGGCTGGAGGAAGGCGATATGTCGCTCGCTCCAGCCCGTTTTCATATCCAGGTGAATCACTAGGAGCTGGGTTAGCCGGGCATAATGAGCCATTTGAGCTGTCGTGAGGCGCGCGTGATAGTCTAGCCCGCGCTCGTGATGATGCCGTGAGGCGCGTGTTTCTATCTGTAGTAGATGCCTAATATGCCAAGGCATACGCTCACATGTGCGCACAGATTGGCGCATAGATGCGCCATGCGCCATGCTCCATGTGGCATCCACCGGACGGATGCGGCAAATTTCAGATATGTTCCCAAGGAGGTGGATTCCAGTGTCTCAAACGAAGTTCCCATGGATCCGTACAGCCGCTATAGGGATAGCTGCGGTAACGGCTCCCCTAGCCGCTGGCGTCGTCTACAGCAATGTCGCGGTTGACCACGCCGTTCCCCTACATCCCGCCATCGAAGCCACGCGCCGACGCCTGAGAAGCGCCCGGGCTGGCGAGATCAGCTACTACGCGGATGAGCACGCTCATGGCCACCCGCTCGTGCTAGTCCACAGTGTCAATGCCGCAGCCTCGGCCTACGAGATGCGCCCACTTTTCGAGCGCTTCCGCGGCCAGCGTCCCGTCTATGCGCTTGATCTGCCAGGCTTTGGATTCTCCGAGCGCTCCGACCGTGTCTATTCTCCCATGCTCTACACCAGCGCGCTTCTCGACCTCTTGGAAGCAATCCGGGAGCGCGGGGAGGTGGCAGACGTGGTGGCGCTCTCGCTGGGAAGTGAGTTTGCCGCGCGGGCCGCATTGCGGCGACCCGAGCTTGTCCATTCACTGGCGCTGATCTCCCCGACCGGACTGACCGCTCGCGCACAGATGAACCGCTCAGAGCGAGCCAGCACTAATGAGACGGGAGACCGGCTCTACAGGCTCTTCCGCGTTCCTCTCTGGAGTCAGGCATTCTATGACCTCCTGGCGAGCCGACCCAGCATCCGTTATTTCCTGAAGATGAGCTTTGTTGGCGAGCCTGATCATGACCTGCTCGACTATGCCTATGCCACAGCTCATCAGCCTGGCGCTCGCTTCGCGCCGCTTGCCTTTATAAGTGGCCGGTTGTTCTCTCCGGACATTCGTGAGGCTGTGTACGAACGGCTTGCGATCCCTGTGCTGGCCCTCTATGATCGGGACGCCTTCGTGCGTTTCGATATGTTGCCGAACGTCCTGGAGCGAAATCCGAATTGGCGAAGCACTCGCCTCATTCCGAGCAAAGGGTTGCCCCAATTTGAGCTCCTGGATAACACCGCGTCCGCGCTCGTGACATTCTGGCAAGAAGTCGGAGCAGGCCAGCCGTCGTCAGCGCCGCCACGCGCATAAGCTCTCTCCCGTTGTGGGATTGTGCCTTATGCGAGGAGGGGCTGCTATGGGAATACTGGATGGTAAGACCGCCGTTGTGACGGGTAGCACCAGGGGATTGGGCCTGGCGATTGCGCAGGCATATGCCCGTGAGGGTGCGGCTGTAGTGCTGTGCGGCCGGTCGCAAGAGGCTCTTCAGCGCGCGGTTCTGGAGTTTGACCAGCGCGGCCACAGGGCAATCGGCAGCGTGGCTGACGTCGGGAACCTCGCTGACGTCAAACGGGTCGCCGAGCAGGCTTCACGGACATTCGGCAAGATAGATACCTGGGTGAACAATGCTGGGGTGGCCGGAGTCTACGGCCCAACCGCCGCGCTCGATCCAGCCGTCGTCGAACGCGGAATTCGCACGAACATTCTCGGCGTATATTACGGGTCAAGTGTGGCAATCCAGCGCTTTCTGGCGCAAGACACTGGTGGCAAACTGATCAATATGCTTGGACGAGGTGACCGTAAGCCCGTGCCGCTGCAAAACGCGTATGCGCCCACCAAGGCCTGGGTGCGCAGCTTTACGGAGGCGCTGGCCCAAGAGTACAGGGACAAGCGCATCGGGGTTTATCTGCTGAACCCGGGGCTTATGGACACCGAGCTGATGCGCGAGATCACGGTGATTCAGGGGTTCGAGGAGAGGGTCAGACCGCTCGCTACCGTGATGCGCATTTGGGCAAACCCGCCGACTACGGCCGCTGAGAAGGCGGTTTGGCTTGCGTCCTCTGCCACTGACCAGAAGACGGGCCTGAAGAGCCGCGTTCTCACGCCGGCAAGTATCACTGGAGGTCTCGTGCGTTACGCCACACGGCGGCTGCTGAGGCGGCCAATACCCGAGATCACGATTGCTATTCACTCGGTCGCGCCATACGGCGTCATAGCGGACGAGCCGGTCGGCGCGTAGTATCCGCGAGATTGTACGCTATCAACGAACGATGGGCCGGAGAACGAGGGACAGACCCCCTCCGGCCCATTCTTTCCCAGTATGGGAACGCTATGTTCGCCTAGCGGTTGAAAAGCCGGACGAGCGATGACCCGATCATGAAGGTTGGCGCCCACTGGCCGACGAACAACCCATCCTTGCGCTTACCTCGCAGATGTTGGATGGCGGAGGCGACGACGGATCCTAGTGAGGCGCCCAGCAGGGACCAGCTTGCTACGCTTGCGCCAAGATCGTGGCGTGTGCCCCTGTGACCCATTAGCCGAGCGAGCAGGCTCCATCCAAGGAAGGTCGGCGCCCACTGGCCAACGAAAAGCGCGTCGCGCCTGCGATTGGTCATCCGTAGCGCGGCGGAGGTTGCAATACTGGCGGCTGTCGCTCCAGCCATCGTCCAACTCAGAATGGAGGCTGGCTGAGAGACGGGCTGGGCCGTGGCAATTGGACTCTGGAACGCTCCCATGCCCCAGCGCGTCGCCTGTGCCAGCGGAACGGTTACCCAGGTTGCGGGTCGGTTCCAGGCAATTGATTCGATGACCTGACGCCGCAAAAGATAGACCGAGAAACCACCAATCGCTGCGCCCACTGCTGGTCCCGCGAGCGAGGCAAGCACCGAACCGGGTTCGATGGGTCCCTGCTCTGGCTGGAGAAGCCCTTCGGGCGTCTCGCCGCTCACCTGGCGCTTGAAGTTGCGCAGATCCTCTTTGACTTCGCGCTGGGTCGTCTGCGTCATCTTATCAAGCGCCTTACCCACCGTTCCAGCAGGCGGCGTATACTGCATGAATACCTGCACGTCGGTGACACCCGGCGCGCGCTCCGTGAAGGTGACTGTCCCGGCGTTGGGCGCGCCTGTAACGCTCTGCCACGCGACACGGTGGTCAGGCGTCGTCTCAGTCACCTCAGCGTCCCATTCCTGCTTGACCCCGAAGATGCGGGCCACCCAATGATAGCGATTGCCACCTACCGGACGCACCTCCTCGACATTGCTCATGAACTGAGGAAATCGGGTGAAGTCCTGCCAGACATCATATGCCCGGTGGATCGGGGTTCTCACCGTGATCTTTTCTTCGAATTTGAGCGGTCTCTCCGCCACCATCGTTTGCTGTGTCGCATCCGTGTGCATCATGCATCCTCCTCAAGCCCTGTTCAACTTGGCGCCAGCATTTAAACCACCTTGTGTATCTGGCAGAGGGACAATCACGTCGCACGGATCATGCCAGCCATACGGGGTGTCTGCTGTCTAAAATCTCTGATGACAAGCACAGGATGCGGTGGCGCGCGGACTGGAAAAGACGCTGGCGACGTCATCATCAACGCGGCGCTGGATCGTTCATCTTCACGAGCATCGTCATCATGAGGGAGACGCGTCTGGGGATGGCGCTGGCGATGCTGGTCCCCGCGACGATGCGCCTGCTGGGCCGCTGGAACTGTTGGCTGCCCGGCCGCAAGCTCCCCGTCGAGCAGCCGGTGGAGCAGCCAGCCAAACAACTGGCAGAGCAGCCGGTGGAACTGAGCAGCCTGCCATACAAGCACGAGCCGGGAGTGCGATTCGTCGTCCCCGGCTCTTGTTGCGCTTTCGCCGCACCTGGCGCCGCATAGCATGGTATGATGTCCTTGGAACATTAGCCTTTAAACGCTGATGAAATGGAGGTGGCCTGCATGGCTGATCCGCTCGACCGCATCACCATCGATCCAGCGATCGATCATGGTAAGCCCGTTATTCGTGGCCTCCGCTACCCCGTCGAGATGCTGCTTGAGTTGCTTAGTTCGGGCATGACAATAGACGAGATTCTCGCCGACTACGAAGACCTTGAGCGTGAGGATGTGCTGGCGGCGCTGGCCTTTGCGGCACGACTTGCCCAGGTTAAGCGTGTGGAAATGATCGGCCAGTGATCGGATACCGGAGATGACGTTTCTGGTCGACGCTCACTTACCCCAGCGCATCGCGCGCCGTCTGCAAGCAGCTGGATGCTGGATACGATGCGCTTCATACCCTGGATCTTCCTGATGGCAATCGCACCACGGATGCAGAAATCAACGCAATCTCCTTGCGAGAACAGCGAGTTGTGGTTACCAAAGATGCAGATTTTGTCAACTCATTCCTCTTAATGCATCAGCCATACAAGCTGCTCCTCATCTCAACTGGCAATATCGGAATACTGATCTGGAGACATTACTGCTTACGTATCTGTCCTCCATTGTCACAGCCTTCGATTCTCACGACTATATCGAATTATCGCGTTCGGCTCTCATTATCCACGCCTGAGCGAATCACTCCCCGGCCGCAAGCTCCTCGTCGAGCAACCAGCGCCATCAGCGTAAACATTCAGTGTTGATGTGAAGTGGGTCGGAGTGAGAACGTTGTTTTCTCGCTCTGACCGGTTTTTATGGAAGATTCTTGATGCCACATTGATTGTCATTCGGCGCATAATGACGCATGAGGGACGGCGTGTTTCTAGTTGTGACGGGGGATGAACGATGTCCCAGCAAGATGAGACCCGGAAGGAAGCAACGGCACAGAGCCTGACGATCGAGGATGCCCCAAATGAGGCTGATGTCCGCTTCGTCGAAGAGCGTATTGACGCCTACAATGTTGCCGCCACAGGATATGATGACTATCGTCCGCTTGCCATCTTTGTTCGCGACAGCGAGGGCGCGATCATCGCCGGACTGACGGGCTTCACCTGGGGCGGCACGCTCAAAATCGAGTTTTTCTGGGTCCATGACGACCTACGCGGTCAGGGCTACGGCTCGCGCCTCATCGCTGCCGCCGAGCGTGAAGCGGTGGCGCGTGGCTGCCAACAGGCCGTGCTCGATACGCATAGCTTCCAGGCGCCCGACTTCTATCCCAAACTGGGCTACGTGCGCTATGGCCTCGCCGAAGACTGGCCTCTTGGCCATCAGCAGATCTACTTTCAGAAGCGCCTACAATAATCCGCATACTCCGATGATCACATGCCAGTATGCCGCTCGCGGCCCATGCGAGACATTCGAGTGAGAAGTTTCAGCATGCGATTTGTTCATACTGCATAGTCATTCCAGCGAATCATTGGCGACATTCACCGTTGACCGCTTGTTGGCGGGCCGTGTACCCTCTCTATCAGTGCATGATGCACAAATCGTCGGGCATAGGGCGATCCTCCGATGCGTCGCCTCCCGCCCGACCCATGGCGCTGGCGCCTCCCCGACCGTGTCGGTCTCTCTCAGCGATGAAGCCATCCGGTAATCCACTATGAGAGGAGACCATCATGGCAACCACCTCAACCATCTCTGAAGCTGTCCCTGAAGCCGTCCCTGCTGTGGCGGCAACGGACGCGAGAAGGCGTCCCCTTGTGTTTTATGTCATCGGCCTGCTGGCCATTGGCGTCGTCGTGGGGTTGGCGGCGCGGCTCTTCGCGGGCGCATCGTCGGGCGCGTTCGACACGAAAGCGATCAATACCGGCGATACCGCCTGGGTGCTCTCATCCGCCGCGCTGGTGATGCTCATGACGCCCGCCGTCGGCTTCTTCTACGGCGGCATGGTCCGCAGCAAGAACGTGGTGAGCGTCATCAAGCAATCGCTGCTCATCCTCTGCCTTGTCAGCGTGCAGTGGGTGCTCTTCGGGTATAGCCTGGTCTTTGGCAATGATCTCGGCGGCGTGATTGGTGGCCTCAATTTCTTTGGGCTGCGCGGCGTCGGCTACGCGCCCAATCCAGCCTACGCGGCCAGCATCCCACAGCTTGCCTTCATGATCTTCCAGGCGATGTTCGCCATCATCACCCCGGCGCTGATCATCGGCTCCTTCGCCGAGCGGATGCGGTTCCGCACGCTCGTGCTCTTCATTCTGCTCTGGACGACCCTGATCTACGACCCTATCGCCCACTGGGTCTGGGGGACCGGCGGCTGGCTGCACCGCCTGGGCGCGCTCGACTTCGCCGGAGGCACGGTCGTCCATATCAGCGCCGGATTCGCGGGTCTTGCGGCGGCAATCGTCATCGGTCGGCGGCTGGGGATCAAGCCAGGCCAGCCCATCGAGGCCAACAACGTCCCGCTGGTGCTGCTGGGCGCTGGGCTGCTCTGGTTCGGCTGGTTTGGCTTCAACGCCGGCAGCGCGCTGGGCGCCTCGCCGCTGGCGGTAAGCGCGTTCGTGGTGACCAACACCGCCGCGGCGGCGGCAGGACTGACCTGGATGGCATTGAGCTGGGCGGAGACGGGGAAGCCGAGCGCGATGGCTACGGCGACGGGCGCGGTCTGCGGCCTGGTGGCCATCACGCCTGCCAGCGGCTTCGTCGGACCAATGGCCAGCATAGCCATAGGCGTCCTCGCCGGAGTGGTGACGTACGTCATGCTGCTCTTCCGTGGCAAAAAGACGCGTATCGACGACACGCTGGATGTCTGGGCGGCGCATGGCATGGGCGGCGTGGCGGGCGCCATCCTGACCGGTGTCTTCGCGGAGCAGGCAATCAACAGCGCGGGCGGCAACGGCCTGCTCTTCGGCAATCCGCGCCAGCTGCTGATCCAGATCCTCGCCGTCGTGGCCTCGCTGACCTACTCCTTCGTAATGACATACCTGTTGCTGCGGCTGCTCAGCCGTTTTGGGCTGCGCGTCACACCCGAGGAGGAGGCGCAGGGGCTCGACCTGGCGACCCACGGCGAGGCGGGCTATCGCCTGTAGCATGCTCTCGTAGAGCATCAGCCACTGAGACATGCGACTTCGCCGACTGTGCCATAGGTGGCTTTCGAGATCGTCGGCCCCAGTCACCTGGGCTCACGCGACCGATAGCGGCGGCCCAAGCAGCTCCATGCCGTGCGCGCGCCAGAGTTCCGGGTCCAGCGGCGGCATGGCGTTGGCCTTCGTCACCGCGCGGAAGAAGGCTTCCATCTTCCCCGCGGGCATAAACGTTACCAGGATTCGGCCCGTGGCGTCGCCGACGTAGGCCCAGACGTGGGGCACGTTTCGCGGCGCGAGCAGCGCGTCACCGGGGTGGAGTGCGAAACGCTCGTTACCCACTTCCATCAAGAACTCGCCCGCGACGACGTAGAACCACTCGTCCTGGTCGTAGTGGAGATGCCGCGCCGGGCCACCCTGCGTGTGGAAAGTGTTCTCAAGCACGAAGAGGCCGTCGCTGCCCTGCCCGGCCACCTTGAACTGGATCGTGCTCACGCCCAGCCCGCGCGCCTCGCCGTAGCAATCGGCGCCCGCCGCGACACGAACGATGGGCGGCGCATGCATGGTACTCTCATCCATAGGTATCTCCCTCCCGGAAGGCGGCGCTGGCCGTGACAGGCCAGCCTGTCTATCCTTCGGCTCCCACGATACCATGGCGAGAGTCTGGCGGGAGCGGTGTCTCTGCGCAGCGCGGCAAAGCAAAGCGGGCCGCGGCAGGATACACTAAAATACCTACGCGATATTGACTATTTGCGCGGTTCTCCTGCACTATGAAAGATGCAGACGCTCCTGCCACCGCACTGCTGACGATATGCATTGGAGAAGACATAAAATGGGTCAACCTATCCCGCGCCGCCGTCTGGATACAGACTTCGCCGCCCGCGCGATGCACGATATGGAGGGGCAACCGACGCAGCCGCTGCCCCGCGTCGTCAATGTCGCGATGAAGGTTCCAGAGATCACCATATTCTTCTGGATCATCAAGGTGCTCACGACGGGGATGGGCGAGACAACCTCGGATTTTCTGGTGCATCAGATGGACCCGGTGATCGCGGTCGCCATCGCGGGGGTCTGCTTCTTCGCCGCGCTCGTCCTGCAGCTGCTGGCGCGACGCTATGTCCCCTGGATCTACTGGCTGGCCGTCGTCATGGTCGCCATCTTCGGGACGATGGTCGCCGATGCGATCCACATCGTCCTGGGTGTTCCGTACCTCATTTCCGTCATCTTCTTCACCATCGCGCTGGCGGCTGTCTTTCTCATCTGGTACGCCAGCGAGAAGACCCTCTCTATCCACTCAATCTATACCCTCCGTCGCGAGCTCTTCTACTGGACCGCGATTGTCACCACCTTCGCGCTCGGCACCGCCGTGGGCGATCTGACCGCGACGACGTTGCCCGCCATCGGCGGTACGGGCACGGCGACCGGGCATCTGGGCTACTTCATGTCTGGCGTGCTCTTCGCCATCCTGTTCATCCTGCCCGCCGTGGGCTACTGGCTCTTTGGGCTGAACGGCGTCTTCGCTTTCTGGTTCGCCTATATCATGACGCGGCCACTCGGCGCGTCGTTCGCCGACTGGTTTGGCAGGCCCAAGGATTTCGGCGGCTTTGGCGTGGGGACGGGACGGATCAGCCTGATCCTGGCGGTCATCATCATTGCCTTTGTCGGCTACCTCTCAGTCACCCACAAGGACGAACAGAGCAATGCGCCCAGGTCGCGTCGCTGAAAGGTTTTCGCTCCATTGAGCGCGAACGGGCCGGAGTGGAGATTTCCCGCCCCAGCCTGTCTTGTTTCTGAGCCTGTGCAAGCCGTTACGCGGTCTGTGGGAGCTGCCGGCCTTGCCTGCGTTGTTGCTGCTCACCACGGATGAGCCGCCAGGCGTCCATCCCGATCACGATCAGAACGGCAGCCGTTGTGGCCAGCAAACCGAAGTGAACAACCTCGTTGACGCTGCTCATCGCACTGGCGCTGGCGCTGCTGCCACTGGCGGCAACGACCCACTGGCCCGCCCCCGCCTGGAGCAGATACGCCACGATGCCCAGCGCGGCGATATCCGTCACCACGCGCACTACTCGCTTCATCCGCACCCACTCCGGGCGGAAGAGGTTGACCACCGCCTGCGCGACGCTCACCGCCAGCACCAGCAGTGTCGGTAGAGCCACCTGCTGCCAGACCGGCCCAAGCTGATAGTCGGCGAGCGCCGGGCCAAAGAGCAGGAACGGCCGATCAAACGCGAACCAGAGCCAGCCCACCAGCACTACTATGCCGACGATCTCGCCGAGCGACTCCATGCGTGGAATCCGCGCTCCCTGGCGCGCCGGAGCCGGAGCCTGCGGCGCGGGTGTGGGCAGGCTTTTCGCGCTCCACTCCATCGTGGGCAGATAGGAGTCTGCCGCGGCGAAGATGCCCGTGATCACCACGAACTGTATGGCGACCTGCATAACGATAGTGGTCATGACATCGCCGACGCTGAGCGGATTGCCACTGATCGCCAGCGCGACCAGCACCACCGCGTAGATGGCGAGTGAGACCGCCATGACGATCCAGAGAACGCGCAGGTAAATCGGGAAGAGCGTCGCGCCGATGAGCTGGCGTCCGAAGACGACGCGCGCCTCCTGGTTCGTCTGGTAGCGCCCCGCCGCGATCATCGGATGGCCATACTCATGGAGAATGGCCTCCTGCTCGCCCTCGGTCAGCGGGCGGCCCAGCTCGGCCTCGCGGTCATCCATCCGCGCCTGGATGTTCTCCGAAAGCTCGTTGACGATGTCGTCCCGCTGGCTCTCCGGGAGGAACTTTGGCAGATACGATTTGACGTTGTGCACATAGCGCTCGAGTAGGTTCATAATAACTCCTCCACAGGCGCCCGAATCCTTAGAGTTCCTGGCAAAACCCGTGCTTGGCCGCGGCCTTCAGGCCGCGAAGCTGGCCCACTCCCATCATTGCCACCGGAACATGCCGTTTCCGTGAGGCGTGCTTAATCCTCGAGGCTGGGCAGCGGCGTCGCGCCGACGATACGTTCCAGTGTCGCATCGATGGCGCGCCACTCGTCCAGCAGCTGCGCGAGGATTGCCTCGCCTTCGCGCGAGAGACGATAGAAACGCTTGTTGCGCTTGTTCTCCTCCCGCCAGACGCTCTCCAGCAGCCCCTGCGTCTCCAGCCGTCGCAGCAGCGGATAGAGCGTGTTTTCCTCGATGTCCATGCCCTGGTCGGCCAGAGCCTTGCGCAGCTCGTAGCCGTAGTACTCCGTCCGTAGTTGCGCAAGCACCGCGACGATCAGGTAGCCGCGCCGCAGCTCTAGCCGCAGGTTGTCGAGCAGTTCGTCATTCATTGGCCTCACCTACTGTGTGACATACAGTATGTTGCACATAGTATATGGCGCACAGGAGATGATGTCAAGGAGATGTTGAGGATCTGTCTTTCTGGCTCCCCTCTCCCTTTGGGGGAGGGGCTGGGGAGGGGGCCGCTGCCACGAGCGGAAACGAACTCTGTATGATGCGGGCGGGTACAGACGGCCCATGCTTTCCGCTTTCGCGTTCCAGCAGGAGAAGTGCCAACGAATGGGTATCTTATCCCACAGAGTGGGATGAACAGGAGGACCGCATGACAGGACGGATGATTGAGTTCAACGCCAACGGTGCGACCGCGCCGGGCTATCTGGCGACGCCTGACGGCACGGATACTTCGGGAGGGCCGGGTGTGGTGGTCCTGCACGCCTGGTGGGGGCTGACGGAGCCGTTTCGTCAGGCCTGTGACCGCCTCGCGGAGGCGGGATTTCTCGCACTGGCCCCTGACCTCTATCGCGGCAAGACGACCGCGTCGGTCGATGAGGCGGATACATTGAGTTCCGCACTGAATCAGGAAGAGGAGCGGGTGCGCGGTGACATTCGCGGGGCGATACGCTATCTACGCGAACACGGCGCTACCAGCTCCGCGGTCGGCCCTGGCGTGGTCGGCGTGATCGGCTTCTCGATGGGCGGCGCCTACGCGCTTGATACCTCCGTCGCGCTGCCCAAAGAGGTCGCCGCCGTCGTGCTCTTTTACGCCACCTATACTGGTCTGGACTTTGCCGCCGCGCGGGCCGCCTACCTCGGTCACTTCGCCGAGAACGACCCGTTCGAGCCGCCGGAGTCAGTCGCGGAACTGGAGCAGGAGCTTCACGCGGCGGCCAAACAGACTACCTTCTATACCTATCCAGGAACTACGCACTGGTTCTTCGAGCCAAATCGCACGGATGCCTACGATGCCGCCGCCGCGGCGCTGGCGTGGGATCGCACGCTCGCCTTCCTGAACGCCGAGTTGCGTCGGTCGTAGGGTCACGCGCGCGGAATGACGCCGACGGCTCGGCTCTTGCATATGGGCGCTCCGCGCGGACTGGCGGCGGCGTAAAGGCTATTCAAAGCGGCATCTCCAGCCATCGCATCGCTCACTTGCAACTCATCCTGCGCCGGAACGTAGTTCGTTTGTACCGCGACCGTCTCCGTTCGGTTGAGCCGCCATAGCCCGTGCATGCGCTGGCTCCCTGTCCTGGGGGATGGCGCGGTGGCATTGGGCTACCCGGCGTGCAAAGCCGGGAGAAAGGTTGGCAGGGCATGCCAGATGATCTTTCCAGTGTGGCCGCGGGGCAAGAGGGCGGCGCGGTCGCAACCGCGGTGCGCGAGTTGATCGAAGGAGTGCGCGCGGGTGAGGCGCTGCGCGCGGGCGGATTGACGTTGATCCCGCTGCTGCCCGCGAAGGAGCAGGTGAAGCGGCAGAGCGGCTATCTGCCGCTGGAGGAGGCGCTGAAGCTCGGCCTGGTGACCGTGACCGAGCAGGCGCAGGCAACGGTGCCGGAGCTGATGGCGACCAGCACGGCGGAGACGCCAGTGGTGCTGGTGGGCGGCGAGCAGGTGATCGGCGGCCTGCAGAATCGCGTGCTGAATACGACGATCCTGGTCGCGGCGCACGTGACGCAGCCAATCCCGGTAACGTGTGTGGAGGCGGGGCGCTGGCACGATACCGCCGCCTATGCCAGTTATGCGAATGACGATGACGACGATACGCCTGTCTCAATGGATGCCAACGTCGCGCAGACTTCCACACCGCGACGCAAGACCGACGCGCGCGCATTTACCTCGGATGAGGCGGGCTACGCGACGCTGCGCAAGATGCACGCCAAAGCGGTGACGGCCTCGCTTTCCTCGGGGCGCGGCCACCGGTCGGATCAGGGCGCGGTCTGGAACGAGGTCTCCGAACGGATGGCGTATACGCAATCGTACTCGCCGTCGAGCGCGATGGATACCCTCTACAAGACGCCGGAGCGTGCTAACAAGCTCAAGGAAACGGTGGAAGGATTGAAGCGGCCAGAGGGCGCGCTGGGGTTCGTCGCCGTCGTCGGCGCCAATGTGCTCGGCGCCGAAATCTTCACCGATGAGGCGCTGGCCGCCGCCTACTGGGAGAAGCTGGCGCGCAGCTACGCCGTCGAGGCGCTGGACGCCGAATCCGTTGGCAACACGGGCGATGACACGGGCGATGACACGGCCAACATCGGCGAGGCGCGACTGCTGGCCGATGCGCTGGCGGCGGATATCCAGGTGCATCCCTCGCCGGGCCTGGGCGCGGACGCACGGCTGGTCGGCAGCCATGTCTCGGGCGCGGGGCTGGTCTACGATGGCGCGGTGGTCCATCTCTCGCTCTTCCCCGAAGATGCGGCGAGCGGCGAAAGCGGAACGGATCAGCCGACGCAGACGCAGCGCCACTACGGCGGCCACCGGTAACTCGAATGGCTGAACTTTCTTGCCATTGAAGGGAGGAACGGAGCGGGCGGGATTAGCCGCGGCATTCATGCCGCGAAGGCCGCCTACAACGACTCTCACCCGATGATGCCTAATTGGTGTTTGGACGTCTGACCACAACAAAAACATCCCCTCCTCGAATCGTTCGGGGAGGGGATGCGTGTTGATGATCGCGGAGTGTGGCCCCGCTACTTCGGCAGCAGGCCCTGCGACTGGAGCCAGGTCTTGGCTACCGCGAGCGGCTGCTGATGGTCCACGCTGACCTGTTTGATGAGCTTCACGATCTCATCGGTCGTCAGCTTGGAGGCCAGCGGATTCAGTGTCGCCTTGATGGCGGGCGACTTCGAGAGCAGCGCGTCACGCACGACCGGCGCGGGATTATAGACCGGGAAGACGTTCTTCGTGTCTTTGAGGACGACGAAGTTGTTGGTGACGATGTTCGGGTCGGTCGTGTAGCAGACGTTCAGGTCGGCATCACCCTTGGTGACCGCGCCGAAGGAAAGCTGCTCGGTGATCTTCACCACACTCTTGAAGGTAATGTTATAGCCCTTCTCAACGGGCTGCTCGGCAGCGGCGACGCCGTCGTCCTGCGTCGCCAGCACCAGCTTGCCCGACTGTGCGACGAGATCATCCAGCGACGAGAGATGATACTTGGCGGCGTTGGCCTGCGAGGTGCAGATGCCATAGCTGTCGTTCAGCCCATAGGCGGCGTTCAGCCAGGTGAGCTTGAAGGTGCTCTCGTAATAGCTGGCAACCGACTGATACGCCTGCTGTGGATCTGACGTCTGGGGCAGCTTGTACACGGTGAGCGATGTGCCCGTGAACTCTGGATAGATGTCGATTGCGCCGCTCTTGATAGCGGCGTCCAGCACCGGCGTCTGGCCGAGCGGAATCTTCTGGGTAACGGTATAGCCCGCGTTTTCGAGCAGAAGCGCGTACATCGAGCCGAGAAGCTGACTGTCGGCGTCGTTCTTGCTGCCGACGGTCACTTTCACGCCGCTTCCCGGCTTACCACTGGTGCTGGAGCTTGTGCCACAGCCCGCGATGGCCACCAGGGCCACCAGCAGCAGGGCGCCAAACGCCCTGTAATACCTGCGTGTGAACGTCACAACTCTTCTCCTTCGGATTACTCACTTGCGCGGCATCTCCATAAGATGCCTGTCATCGGTGGGATGCAGAAACTCTTCTGTTTGCGCATCCTGAAAAGGGAAAGCGGCCAATCACGCTCATCGTTGCTTTCCCCCTCCTCTTTATCCATACCCGCTCTTTGCCTCAATGGTTTCAGCAATGCGAACGAGACAGAGCGGTGAGCGTGCATTCTCATGACGGCTCTACGCCGCCAGCTTTTCCGAAGCCTTTTCGCCCGCGCGGATGCCAGCGGGAGTCAGCACGCGCTGGAGCAGCGCGAACAACGCTTCGGTCAGCAATGCTAATGCGATAATTCCCAGCGCGCCTGCCGCCGCCTGCGCGTAATCGAGAATATTGACGCCGGCCAGGATGTATTCGCCCAGCCCACCCGCGCCGATCAGCGCCGCGATGGGCGTCGTCGCGACGATCTGAATGGCCGCGATGCGCACGCCCGCCGCGATGACCGGCAGCACCAGCGGGATCTCCACTCGCCCCAGGATTTGCAGCCGCGTCATCCCCATGCCGCGCGCGGCGTCAATCGCCGCGGGATCGATCCCCTGCAATCCGGCGATGGTGTTGAGCAGGATCGGCGGGATGCCCAGCAGCGTCAGCGCGATGATCGACGGTGTAAAGCCGATGCCGATGATGGGGACCATGATGGCCAGGAAGACCAGCGAGGGAATCGCCCGTGCCAGCCCGCTCAGGTTCGCGCTCAGAAACGCCGCGATGGGCCGACGCGCCGTCAATATGCCCAATGGCAGCGCGATCACGAACGCCAGCACGATGGGATAGACGCTCAGCAGAATCGTCACCCACAGATGCTCGCCATAGGCATTCGCCGGATTCTGGATGAACGCCCAGACCTGACCGAGAAAGTTGGAAGACGCCGCCAGGGCCGTGCTGAGGGAGCCATAGAACATCGTGAGGCCTCCTTTCAGCCCGCGCTCGCAAGCGTCGTCGCCTGGCCGCGCCCCAGCAACCGCTGCACGCCGAGCAGCAGCAGATCGGCGCCAACCGCCAGCGCGGTAATCAGGATGGCCCCCGCGACGATTTCATCGTTGTAGGCGAAGGTCTGCCCTTGAAACACCAGCGTGCCCAGCGATGGAACGCCCACCACAAATGAGATCGACGCAATGCCGATAGTCGTGACCACCACCACACGGAGGCCCGCGATGATGACGGGGAGAGCCAGCGGAAGGACCACTTTCGTCTGGATCTGGGCAGCGCTCATGCCCATCGCCCGGCCCACCTCGACCAGCGCCGGGTCCACCGCGCGGATGGCCGCGACGATGTTGCGAATCAGCACAATCTGTGTGTAGGCAACCAGCGGGATGATGACGGTGGTTGCCTCCAGCCCGGTAAGCGGAATGAGCAGCACCATCGCCGCGATGCTCGGGATGGTATAGAGAACGCTGGCAAATGTGGTGACTGGCGCGTAGAGCGGACGGAAACGCGCCACCAGCAGCGCGATGGGAAACGCGATCAACAGCCCCACCGCCACGCTAATAAGCGTCAGCGAGAGGTGGGCAAGGAATAGATTGGGAATGCTATTTGGGATACTGGTGTCCCAGTTGGTTGGATCGAGCAGAAATTTCATGCGCGCCACCTTCATGCTGGGGATAGCCGTTATCCCTGTTTCCCTGTTGCTGTACCTGCCGTGGCGCTCTCCGACGGCGTGCGGACCGCGCGATAGATACCGTTGAGCGACACCTGTCCACTGGTCTCGCCGTGATCTATCACGAGAGCCTTATCCGCATTGGTCTTGAGCAACAGCAACAGCGCAGTGAGCAGCGTCGAATCCGCAGGTAGTGTCTCGCCACTCAGAGGGAACGCGCCGACGCCATCCTGCGGTTCTAGCGCGGCGGTCACCGGCAGGTACTCCAGCTGGCGCAGGGTGCTATCGGCGCCGACCAGTTGCCGCACGAAGTCATCGGCGGGATGCGAGATCAGGTCAACCGGCGTGCCCACCTGCACCAGTTTGCCGTCGTGCATCACCACGACCTGGTCGCCCAGGCGGAAGGCCTCGGCGACATCGTGGGAGACAAAGAGGACGGTCTTGCGCAGCTCGCGCTGAATCCGCAGCAGCTCGTCCTGCAACCGTTCGCGGGTGATGGCGTCCAGCGCGCCGAACGGCTCATCCATCAGCAGGATGTCGGGGTCAGCCGCCAGCGCCCGCGCCAGGCCCACACGCTGCTGCTGGCCACCGGAAAGCTGGCGTGGATAGCGCGCGCGATATTGGTCAGGGTCGAGCCCGACGAGCGTGAGCAGCTCATCCACCCGTCCGCGCATCTCGCGCGCCGACTTGCCGAGGATCGAGGGCACAACGCGCACATTCTCCTCGACGGTCATATGTGGAAAAAGCCCTACCTGCTGAATGACGTAGCCGATGCCGCGGCGCAGCGCGATGGGATCCTGAGTTGTGGTCGGAACGCCGTCGATGAGTATCTGGCCCGCGGTGGGATCGATCAGCCGGTTGACCATGCGCAGCAGCGTGGTCTTGCCGGAGCCGCTGGTGCCGACGAGCATGCACAGCACGCCTTCGGGTACGGTGAAGCTGACATCGTCCACGGCTGGCGTGGCCGCGTCGGGATATATTCTGGTCACATGCTGAAATTCAATCGTTGCCATGATGGCGCCTTCCACTTGCGCCAGCGCTGTGGTCACCTGGCGCGCGTCGGATTGTAACAGAAACGAGCAAGTTAGAACAAGTTAGAACAAAACGCTCCGTATGCCGTGTATGCACCAAATATGCATCAAGATGCTTGCCAGCGAGACGCCCTGAAAGACGCACTGAGAGACGCCTGGCCGGTGCATATTGTTCAGTCCCAGTTCTCGCTCAATCGTTACACAAAAGCCAACGCACAACAACCGATAGCCGTGCTGCACAGGCATAAGTTGCATACCGTTGGGCAGGGCGCTGAAACGGAAATGGTTGCTTGACGCGCGATTCCGCGTGGTGTTATGCTCTGCACGGCACATGGCGCAGAGCGCGCCAGCTCATCCAGACGGGTGTAGGGAACGGCCCGACGACACCCAGCAACCGGCAGACGGTCGAGAGATCATCTGACGCGGTGCCAACTCCGGCAGGGAGATTAGCTCCCTGAAAGATGAGCATCATTCTCAGCGGACCCCTGACGGGTCTGGCGGTTGATGCGGCTTCTTCCCTGGAGATGTCTGGGAGAAGCCGCTTTTTCGTGGTGTGGCCTGGGCTGTTGAACATCGAGGGATCCGTGGACGTGCAGGACGAGTGCATCGCGCAGGAGCAGACGCCATTCACCGCCGATGGCGTGCCGCGCGCGCTCTGGTGGGACGAAGATGCGCGGGCGCTGCGGCTGCTGGACCAGCGGCTGCTGCCCGGCGAGTGCGTCGTACTCTTCTGTTCGACGGCGGCGCAGGTGGGCGAGGCAATCCGCACGCTCCAGGTACGCGGCGCGCCCGCGATTGGCGGGGCGGCGGCCTATGGGCTGGCGCTCGGCGCGCGCGCGGCGTTGCCGTCTGATGAGATCGTCCCTCCCGAGACGGCGCTGGCACACCTCAACGCCATTGCGGCGGAGCTACGCGCGACCCGGCCGACGGCGGTCAATCTGGCGTGGGCGCTCGAACGGCTGCTGGGTGCCGCCAAGCGCCACTGTCTCGCCGATGAGGCGGTGGCTGATCTGCCCGCGCGGCTGCTGGCCGAGGCACATGCCATCGCCGCCGAAGACGCCGCCGCCTGCCGAATCATGGGCGAGCTGGGCAGCGACCTGATCGCCGACGGCGACACACTGCTGACTCATTGCAACGCGGGCGCGCTCGCCACCTGCGGCATCGGCACGGCGCTCGCCCCCATCTACACCGCACAGCGCCAGGGCAAACGGCTACACGTCTATGTGGATGAGACGCGGCCAGTCTTGCAGGGCGCGCGGCTGACCGCATGGGAACTTCAGCGCGCGGGTGTGCCGCTGACGCTCATAACTGATAACATGTCAGCGCACATCTTGCGCACGGTGGGCGTCCAGGCGATCTTCGTCGGCGCGGACCGTATCGCGGCCAATGGCGATACCGCCAACAAGATTGGCACCTACGGGCTGGCGGTGCTGGCGCAGGCGCATGGGACGCCGTTCTATGTCGTCGCGCCGCGCTCGACTATCGATCTCACGATGGCCAACGGCGACAGCATCCCCATCGAGGAGCGCGCGCCCACCGAGGTGACGCACGTGCGCGGGGTGGCGCTCGCGCCGGATGGTGTGCGTGTCGCAAATCCAGCGTTCGACGTGACGCCCGCGCGTTACATCACGGCAATCATTACCGAGGCGGGCATTGCGCGCCCGCCATATAGAGAGTCGTTGGCGGCACAAACGGATAGCGAATAGATAAGTAATATAGAGTGTAACAACTCCTCTACCCCCTCCTCCACAGGGGAGGGGGTAGAGGGAGAGGTAAGGAGCAGGTGTGGCAATTGTAGTGGTTGGCTCGGTGGCGCTCGATTCGATTGAGACACCTTTTGGCAGGGCGGACGACGTGCTTGGCGGCGCGGCCTCGCACTTCTCGCTGGCGGCGTCGCTCTACGTGCCGGTCGAGCTGGTCGCGGTCATCGGCGAGGACTTTCCCCGGCGCTATCTCGATATTCTGCGCGCGCGTCCGATTGACCTCACCGGGGTGCGCAGCGTTCCCGGCCAGACATTTCGCTGGGGCGGACGCTACCACCTGGATATGAATACGCGCGATACGCTCTACACTGAACTGGGTGTCTTCGCCGATTTCGCGCCGGAGGTGCCCGCGAGCTACCACCAGTCGCCGATTCTCTTTCTGGCAAACATCCACCCCCAGTTGCAGCTCGATGTGCTGCGGCAGACGGCGGGCAGCGGCCAGCGCAAGCTACGCGCACTCGATACGATGAACCTCTGGATCGAAAACGAGCGCGACGCGCTGACCGAGGTCATCCGCCAGGTGGATATCATGCTGATCGCCGAAGAGGAGGCGCGCCAGTACGCCGGGACGCCGAGCCTGCGCGCCGCCGTCCGCCACATCCTGAGCCTGGGGCCGAGCCAACTGGTCATCAAGCAGGGATCGTATGGCGCGCTGCTCTTTACTCGTGACGGCAGCTTTCATGCCGCGCCCGCCTATCCGTTGGAAGAAGTGCAGGACCCCACCGGCGCGGGCGATGCGTTCGCGGGCGGCTTTCTGGGTTATCTGGCGCAGCGGCTACAGAACAGCGCGGGCGAGCTGACGCATGGCGACTACCATCGCGCGCTCATCCACGGTAACATTCTCGGCTCGTATGCCTGCGAGCAGTTCAGCGTCGGGCGGCTGCTCACCCTGACGCCAGACGCCATCGCGGCGCGCTACGCCGAGTTCGTCAGCTTTACCCATTTCGAGGGCGAGTGGCAGACGAACGGCACGAACGGAGCCAATGGGGCCAACGGCGCGCATAGCGAACGTGAGAAACAAACGGAGGCCTAAACGCCTCCTAGTAATTAAGGCCGGGGTAAGAAAACAGGGCCTAAAAGCCCAAACAGCGCGGCGAAACGGCCATTCATGGCCTGTTCTGAATTACTCCGGCGATTTATGGCCGAGAGTGTCGTACCTTGTAATGTGAAATTGCGCGGCTGTGGCACAGTTGAACGCTGTCCTGGTCGCTTTCCTGAAAACGCCGGACGAACGGCCATGGGTCGGAGTATCCATGCCGCCACCGGCGCCGTGACCTCCGCTGGCTTGTCGCGTCTGGGAGGGACGCATGTGCGGGGCACCCGGCAATCTCCGGTGCTATGGGCGGCAGCAGCCAGGCTCATTGGGCGTTTTCCGCAATAGATGAACCGTGGATTGTACATTGGGTGGACTCGATGGAAAAGGTCGGGTCTATCGCTCGAAGGAGACTACTTGTGGCAACTTCGCACGTTGCTGGTGATGTCAAAGATTTGTCGCTGGCCCCGCGCGGACGGGACCGTATCACCTGGGCTGCCAAAGATATGCCGGTGCTGGCGCTCATCCGCGAGCGCTTTGCCCGCGAGCAGCCGCTCCAGGGGCTGCGCATCTCGGCCTGCCTGCATGTGACCACCGAGACGGCCAACCTCGCCATTACGCTCAAGGCGGGCGGCGCCGACCTCGTCCTCTGCGCCAGCAATCCGCTCTCGACGCAGGATGACGTGGCTGCCTCCTTGATCGCCGATGAGGGTATTTCCGTCTATGCCATCAAAGGCGAGGACGAGACAACCTACTTCCGCCACATCCATGCCGCGCTCGATCACCAGCCGCAGATGACGATGGACGACGGCTGCGACCTGGTGGCCTCGCTGCACAAAGACCGCGTGGACCTGATCCCTAACGTCATCGCTGGAACCGAGGAGACGACGACCGGCGTCATTCGGCTGCGCAGCATGCAGCAGCAGGGCGTCCTCAAGTTCCCGGTGCTGGCGGTCAACGACTCCGATACCAAGCATCTCTTCGACAACCGCTATGGCACCGGCCAGAGCACCATCGACGCCATCATCCGCGCCACCAACCGGCTGATCGCGGGACGCAACGTCGTCGTGGCGGGCTACGGCTGGTGTGGCAAGGGCGTCGCCTCGCGCGTGCGCGGGCTGGGCGCTAACATCATCGTGACTGAAGTCGATCCGGTGCGCGCCATCGAGGCGGTGATGGATGGCTTCCGCGTGATGCCGATGCTGGAGGCCGCCGCCATTGGCGATATCTTCATCACAGTGACCGGCGATATCAACGCCATCGACGGGCCGCATCTGGAGCGGATGAAGGACGGAGCGATCATCGCCAACTCCGGCCACTTCAACGACGAGATCAACATCCCGGCGCTGGAGGCGCTCGCCACCGGTGGCCGCCGGACCGCGCGCGACTTCGTCGAGGAGTATACCTATGCCGATGGCCGCAATGTCTATCTGCTGGCGGATGGTCGGCTGGTGAACCTCTCGGCGGGTGAGGGCCACCCGGCGAGCGTGATGGACATGAGCTTCGCCAATCAGGCGCTCGGCGTGGAGTACATGCTTGCCCACGCCAAATCGCTGGAGCCGAAGGTCTATACTATCCCAACCGAGATCGACCACGAGATCGCGCGGCTCAAGCTCACGGCGATGGGCATCGCGATTGATACGCTGACGCCCGAGCAGGAGGCCTATCTGGCCGCCTGGGAGTCAGGCACCTAGTCGTTTGTAGTGTGGGATTGACCTCACCCCCTATCCCCCTCTCCTCGTAGGAGAGGGGGAACCGGAGGCCGGAAATGCTCTGGCTCCCCTCTCCCTTTGGGGGAGGGGCTGGGGGAGGGGGCCGAACACGGCAGGCTAGTTCTTGAAAAATGTATGGGAGCAGTGGGGCAAGAAGAGAAGAAGAGAGATGAGCAGCAGTAACAGTTTTATGACCGACCCCAAAGCGTTCTTCACCAGTGAAAGCGTGACCGAGGGACACCCTGATAAGCTTTGCGACCAGATCAGCGACGGCGTGCTCGACGCGATGCTGCGCGACGACCCGATGGCGCGCGTGGCCTGCGAGGCGGCGACGACGACCGGGCTGGTGCTGGTGGCGGGCGAGATTACCACCTCGACCTATGTGGATATTCCGGCCATCGTCCGCGAGACGATTCGCAAGGTCGGCTATGTGGACGCCAACTATGGCTTCGACTATCGCACCTGCGGCGTCACGACGGCGATTGGCAAGCAAAGCCCGGACATTGACCGTGGCGTCAGCGCCTCGCTGGAGTATCGCGAGCGCACCGCCAGCGGCGAGCTGACCGACGCCGAGCTCGAGGCGGTCGGCGCGGGCGACCAGGGCATGATGATCGGCTTCGCCTGCAATGAGACCGACGTGCTGATGCCAGCGCCAATCTACTTCGCCCATAACCTGACGCGCAAGCTCGCCGAGAAGCGCAACGCCGACTGGGCGAGCAAGGGGCCGATGGCCTGGCTGCGCCCCGATGGCAAGAGCCAGGTGACGGTGCAGTACGAGTATGGCAAGCCGGTGCGCATCGATACGGTCGTCATCTCGACGCAGCATGCCGACACGGTTTCGCAGGAGCAGATTTACCAGGATATCGTCGAGCAGGTGATCAAGCCGACGCTGCCTGCGGAGCTGCTGGACGAGAAGACGCGCTATCTGGTGAACCCGACTGGGCGCTTCGTCATCGGTGGGCCGATGGGCGACGCCGGGCTAACCGGCCGCAAGATCATCGTGGATACGTACGGCGGTTTCGCCCGTCACGGCGGCGGCGCGTTCAGCGGCAAAGACCCGACCAAGGTGGACCGCTCCGGCGCGTATGCGGCGCGCTACGTCGCCAAGAACATCGTCGCGGCGGGCCTGGCGGATCGCTGCGAGCTGCAAATCTCCTATGCCATCGGCGTCGCCCGCCCGATCTCGCTCTTCGTCGAGACATTCGGCACAGGCAAGGTCTCCAATGAGATGCTGATTGACCTGATTCGCGGGCACTTCGATCTGCGCCCGGCAGGCATCATCCAGACACTGGACCTGCGCCGCCCGATCTATCAGCCGACCGCCGCCTATGGCCACTTTGGCCGCACCGACATCGACGCGCCCTGGGAGCGCACCGACAAGGTGGACGCCCTCCGTGCCGCCGTGGGCGCGCACGTTGGCCAGCCCGCGTAAGGGGCGCGGACCTCACCCCCTAACCCCCTCTCCTACGAGGAGAGGGGGAACCAGAGCATTCCGAAACCTGGAAAGACGAGTGACCCGATGGCGTCGGACGGTATCGCCGATAAGACGAAGCCGAAGGCCGCCCGGCTCTGGTCCAATCGCGACTGGGTGCTGCTCTGGAGCGGGCAGCTTGTCTCGGTCGTGGGCACGCAGGTCTCGCAGCTCGCCTATCCGCTGCTAATGCTGGCGCTGACGGATTCCCCGGCCCAGGCGGGTTTCCTGAGCGCCGCACGCACCATCCCCTATCTGCTGCTTGGCCTACCGGCTGGCGCGCTGGTGGACCGCTGGGACCGCAAGCGCGTGATGATCGTCTGCGACGCCGGGCGGGCGCTCGCGCTCGGCAGCATTCCGCTGGCACTGGCGTTTGGCTGGCTCACCCTGGCGCAGCTCTATGCCGTCGCATTGGTGGAAGGTATGCTCAACGTCTTCTTCAACCTGGCGGAGACGGCGGCGCTGACGCGCGTTGTCTCACGCGAGCAAATCCCCTCCGCGACGACGCTCAACGAGGTCACGCTGAGCACCGGCTCGATGCTCGGTCCCGCGCTGGGCGGGCTGATCTTCGCCATTGGGCAGGGCTTTGCCTTCCTGGTGGACGCGGTCTCCTACGCCGTCTCGGTGGTCTCAGTCTGGTTTATCCACTCCGACCTCAGCGCGCCACGCTCGGCAAACGCAAGCAGGCTGCTGGACGATATCCGCGAGGGCATCGTCTGGCTCTGGCGCCAGTCGCTGATGCGCTTCCTGGCGTTTGTGGTCGGCGGGACGGTGCTGATCGAGTCAGGATACATGCTGGTGGTCATCATCCTGGCGCAGCAGATGGACGCCTCATCCATCGCTGTTGGATTGATACTGGGCGCTGGGGGCGTGGGCAGTATCGTGGGCGCGGTGCTTTCCGGCCCCGCCATGCGGCAGCTAACCTTTGGTCAGATTGCGATGGGAGTCCACTGGATCTGGGCGCTGCTTTTGCCGCTCTACGCTATCGCGCCGACGCCACTGGCCCTGGCCGCCATTACCGCGGCGGCCTATGGCGTGACACCGATCTTCTTCGTCGCGCAGTATAGCTACCGCCTCGCACGCATCCCGAATGAGCTGCAAGGGCGCGTCAACGGTGTCTTCCGCCTGTTGCTCTTCGGCGGCCAGCCGCTCGGCCTCGCGCTGGCGGGCCTGCTGAGCCAGTCCATCGGCCCCGTGCGCACGGTGTTGGTCTTCTCCGCGCTGCTGCTGGCGCTGGCGCTCTCCATCACGCTGAACCGCGAGCTGCGGCGGGCGGGCAAGCTCACCCCCTGACCGCGCCCACCGGGCCACTGGCGCTGCGCGCATTATCCTCCGAGAGAATGTCCATCTGGTTCAGAGCATTACTATGCGCACATGGGTGTAGAATGAAGGCTCTGAATGAGAACATACCCCGGAATGGATGATGTACTTGAAACAGTTCAATAGGAATAACCATGTTCAGTATTGATGATCGCAATCGCGTGCGTGACCGCATGCTCGCGCTGGCGGCGTCAGATCCGCGCGTGGTCGCCGGAGCGGTCGTCGGCTCGCTCGCCCTTCATGAGGGTGATCGCTGGTCTGATCTGGATCTGACCTTTGCGGTCGCGGACGACGTGCCAATATCCGATGTCTTGAACGACTGGACCGGCGCCATTATGGACGAATACGACGCCATCGTGCTCTTCGATCTGCCCGCTGGGGCCAGTATCTATCGCGTTTTCATGCTCCCCGGCTGCCTCCAGTTCGATCTCTCGTTCACGCCAGCGGCGGCGTTCGGCGCGACCAGCCCGAAGTTCAGGCTGCTCTTCGGCGAGGCCGTCACAAAACCGCACATGCCAGCGCCCTCGCCGCAGGAGCTTTTCGGCTACGCGGTGCATCATGCGCTTCGGGCGCGCTTCTGCATCGAGCGCGGGCGGGTCTGGCAGGCCGAATACTGGCTCAGTGGCGTCCGCGACTATGCGCTACACCTTGCCTGTCTCCGCCACGAACTCCCGGCGCGCAATGGCAGGGGCTTCGACGACCTGCCCGCCGACGTGCTGGCTGCCTTTGCGGGCGCGCTGGCCCGGTCGCTGGATTCCGCTGAGCTACTGCGCGCGCTCGAAGTCGCCGTTTCGGGATTGCTGCACGAGGCGGCGCACGTGCCTGAGATTGCCGAGCCAACCGCGCAGGTCGAGTCGCAACTGCGCGAACTCACCCGCGCATGGCCGGACAAAGAGGAGACCTAAGAGAAGCGGGCCGGCACGTCGAGATATTGCAAGGGCTTGGGGTGAGGCATGCTATACTTGATGGCAATGTATGCTTTGGTCCAGGAGAGTCTCCCATGAGCAAAATTGTCCTTGCCAGCCCGATTGAAGAAATCGTTGCCTTCTTTGCAGGTGGGCCTTCACGTGACGCAATCGCCTCATTTCGCCTCTCGAAGGATGCCCAAGCGTATATCAGCACTCTGTTGGACAAGAGCCGCTCAGGAACATTGACGAGCGACGAGGATCGCGAGCTTGACAGGGTGATGGCTCTCAATGAAGTCATTTCGCTCATTCAGGCCCGCGCCAGGGCAGCCAACGCCCATCCTTTGACGCCATCCACCCCTGCGAATCTGCCAGGCGCATGAGTGAGGCTCATATTCCGGCGGCGTTACGCCGTGAAGTCGTCGCACGCGCCGGAAATCGCTGCGAGTATTGCGGAATACCGGACGACGCGACCCTTGTTTCGCATGAGGTTGACCATGTCGTTGCCGAGCGACATGGTGGCAAGACAACGCGAGACAATCTTGCATATTCTTGCTTTCGCTGTAATCGTTTGAAGGGCACTGACCTGACCTCAATTGACCCACAGACTGGCAAGATCACGCGGCTTTATGATCCACGCGCGGATAAGTGGCGGAGACATTTCCGGCTGATGGGATTAGACGATGCGATTATTGAGCCGCTCACCGCAGTCGGTCGAACAACAGTGCAATTCCTGAGGTTCAACGACATTGCCTGGGCAGCGTTACGAGCAGAATTGTTGCGGCAGGGACGATATATAGTACCCTCTTCTTGAATTCGCTCTAATCCTTGCCTACTTCGGCGCGCGGAGGCGATAGCCGATGCCTGGCTCGGTCAGTAGATAGCGCGGGCGGCCCGGCTCCGGCTCGATCTTGCGGCGCAGCTGGCCGATGAAGACACGCAGATAATGCGCCTCGTCCTCGTAGTCCGGCCCCCAGACCGCGCGGAGCAGCGTCCGGTGGGTGACGACCTGACCCGCATGCATCGCCAGATACTTCAGCACCTCGTACTCGGTGGGCGTCAGATGGACCTCGCGCTCGTCTACCAGCACCTGACGGCGCGCGAAATCCAGCGCGAGGCCGCCGGTGGTGAAGCGCGCGTCATCCCCGGCGCCGCCTGTTGCGGCGTGCGCGGCGTGACGCAGGGCAACGCTGATGCGAGCGCGCAGTTCCCCCATGCTGAAGGGCTTGGTCAGGTAGTCGTCGGCGCCCAGCTCGAGCGCGGTGATCTTGTCGGTGTCGCCCGAACGCACCGAGAGGATGATGATGGGGACCGCCGACCAGGAGCGTAGCGCGCGCGTCACCTCGATGCCGTCCATATCGGGCAGCGAGAGGTCGAGCAGGACGATATCGGGATGCCACTGCGCCACCATCTCCAGCCCGCGCTGGCCGTTTGGCGCCCATGCCACCGCAAACTCGCCGCTGGCCAGCCCCAGCTGCACCGCCCGGCGAATCTCTGGCTCGTCGTCAATCACCAGCACCCGCACTTTCCCGCCGCCGGTGGCCTGCCCCGCGCCGGGCGTGTCGGGCAGCGCATCCGCCGCTATCTCATCGTTCGGCATGGGGCGCCTCCTCTGCCTCCGCCACGGTGGTCGTCTCTTCGGCGTCAGGGACAATATCGGGCAGCGCGCCCCGTGGTGTCTCTTCGGGAATCGGCAGCCGGAAGATGAACGTTGACCCTTTGCCCGGCGTGCTCTCGGCCCAGATGCGTCCTTCATGCGCGCGGATGATGTTATCGCTGATCGCCAGGCCGAGTCCGGTGCCGGTCGGCGGCCGGTCGGACGCCCAGGGGAGATGCACATCATGCACGCGGTAAAACTTATCGAAGATGGCGTGCAATTCGTTGGCGGGCACGCCGACCCCCTCGTCCTTGACGCGCACCTCCAGCTCGCGCTCCGGCTCCGCGGTCAGCGCGGCGCTGACGCGCACCGGGCGGTCTGCGGGCGAGTACTTGAGCGCGTTCTCCAGCAAGTTGGTCAGCACCTGCTCGATCTGCGTGTGGTCCATCGGGACCAGCGGAACGTCGTCGGCGACATCCACCAGTACCTCGCGCCCCTGTAACTGTCCGGCAAGCTCCAGACGGTCCAGTACGGTGGCAATGACATCGCCGATGAGATACCAGTCCTTTTCAGGCGTCGCCACCCCAGCCTCCTGGCGCGAGATGTCCAGCAGATTGCCCACCAGCCGATTCAGTCGGTCGGCGCTTTCATCGATGGATTCGAGGAACTCGCGGCGCTCGCTCTCGCTCCATTTCACATCAGCCCCGAGCAGACTGGTGACCGCCGCTTTGATGGAAGCCAGCGGCGTGCGCAGGTCATGCGTCACCGAGCCAAGAAACACATCCTTGAGCTGGTTGCTCTCATCCAGCGCCTCGGCATGGATGGCCTGCTGCTGGAGGATGGCGCGGTCGATGGCGAGGGCCACCTGATCGCAACACGCGGCGAAGAGCGCCGACGCGCCACTGCTGCCTGCCGCTGGAGACGTGCGAGGCGAGAGCAGCGTGCGGATCGCGGGCTTTCCGGTGATTGCCAGCAGGCCGACGGTGTGCTGTCTGCTGGTGAGTGGGATGTAGTAGATGAGGTTCTCAACCGGCGCCGACTTCGGTGTTGGCATGTCGGCACGGCTCAACGTATGGGCAATCGTGTCGCCGACCGTCTCGCTATGCTCCAGCGCCCAGGCGGCCTCGGCGGCGTAGCTCTGGCTGGTGAGGTGGAGCGCGTCTCGCTCGGCGTCGGCTTCGGGATCGGCGGCGAGCGCCCGTACCACCGGGTAGATACCCTGGCCGGGCAGCAGAATAGCCACACCCGTCACCCCCGATGGCGAGAATACCTTGAGCATACGTTGTGTCAGATCGTCGAAGAGCGACCCCTGGTCCGTCGCGGAGGCGATCAACTGCGCCACGCCGTAGAGGGTTGCGGTCCGCTGCTGGCTCTGGAGCGCCTCGCGCGCGCGGTCGCGTACGGCTGATGCGAGCTGCCCGGTCACCAGCGATGTGACCAATAGCGCGATGAGCGAGAGCCACTCGGTGGGATCATCCACCGTGAAGCGCAAGAGCGGCGGGATGAAGAGAAAGTCATAGGCGAGAAAGGCGAGCACCGAGGCCAGAATGGCCGGACCGCGCCCGACCCACGCCGCCAGCCAGAGCACGACCAGCAGGTAGAGCAGTGAGATGTTGGCGACGTGGCCAATCTTCCCCACCAGCGCGATGGCCAGCGACGCGCCCGCCACGCCGAGCAGCGCATAGCCGTAGCCGCGGAGGTCGTCGCGGCTCATCCGCCAGCGCGGCAGGGCAGCCAGCCATGCGGGGAGCCGTTGCATGCCAGATTGCCATCCGAGCGCTCTGCGTCGTGCCATAAAATCCACGTCCTCTGACCACGTCCTCTGACCACGTCCTCTGACCACGTCCTCTGACCACGTCCTCTGAGCGCGGTCATTGTCCTGACGCACGCTCTCTCTGATTATAGGCCGACAATGTCGCTAAATGGACAACTACAACTCGCCGCCACATGGCAGGACGCCACCTCACCACGCCTCGCGGGAAGCAAGGCGCAATCCAGCAGAATATCCGATGGAGCGTCAGCACAATGTGTGATCTCCGTCATTGTATGCATCCGTATACTGGAGATACCAATCAGGTTTGTATCGGGTTGGTCACGAAGGAGATGGAGAATCATGCGCGTTCCACGGAGACCCATGCGCCCAATTCTCGCAAGTCTTTGTCTGCTGGCAGTGTTGCTGCTCGCTGCCTGCGCTCCCAGCGCCAACAATGGCTCGGATACCAATAACACCGCCAGCGGCACGCCAACGTCCGCCGCGCAGAGCACGCCGACCACTGGGAGCGACACCGGCGGCTCGGGTGGCAACGGCAGCCCAACGCAGGTTCCATTGAGCCAGTACAACGCCTATGCGGGCGGGCAGGACAACATGTTCTACGGCTTCAACGCGGATACCGGCGCGCAACGGTGGCATTATTCGATTGCCGGGACGCCCAATAAGCCCTGGGCGGTCAACGGCGGCGTCTTCGTCTCGACGCAGTCGGGCTACGTCTACTCATTCTCGAAATCGGGCTCGCTGAACTGGAGCAAATCGGTTGGCGGCGGCATACTTGGCCGCCCGACGATGGATAGCGGGCTGGTCTATGTCGGCACCGACCAGGGGCGCGTCTTCGCGCTCAACAGCACCACCGGGGATGTCGGCTGGAACTATACCACTGGCGGCACGATCAGCGGACAGGTGGCGGTGGCAAATAATGTGGCCTACGTCTCCGCCGATGGCAAGCTCTTTGCCCTGAATTCCAGCAACGGCTCGGTTGTCTGGTCAACCTCGATTGGCGCGATCAGCGAGTTCACCTCACCCACCATCAGCAACAACGTCGTCTACATTGGCAACGATGGTGGTCAGCTCTCGGCCCGCAAAACGAGCAACGGCGCGGAGCTCTGGCACTTCCAGGCGGGCGGCCAGATTTTTGGCAAGCCCGCGGTGGTGAACAACATCGTCTATTTCGGCGCGTCCGATCACTACTTCTATGCGGTGAACACCGGGAACGGCTCGCTCAAGTGGAAGTATCAGACAGGCGATAGCGTCAACGGCACGCCCACCGTCACCAACGGCATTGCCTATATCGCCTCTGGTGATGGCAAGCTCTACGCGCTTGACGCCAACTCTGGCCAGGTCAAATGGAAGTTCAGCATTGCCAACCAGAGTGTCTCTGGCGACTGGACCTCGGTGGTGAATGGGCGCGTCTACCTGGGCATGAGCGATGGCCGCATCTACGCGCTCAATGCGGGCAACGGCCAGATCATCTGGAAGACCCAGACCAGCGCGGCGGTTACCTCACCCGCCATCGGCCTGTAGAGACTTCTGACCCCTGACCTCATCCCCATCCCCTCTCCCACGGGGAGAGGGGATGGTCATCTATGGCCATCGTGGCTAGACACCACCATGGTCGCCTATGCCCTCCCCTCGTAGGGGAGGGTGGCCGAAGGCCGGGAGAGGTCTGAGCATCAATACCGAATAGGCGACAAAAAGGCGTGCTACGTTCGCAACGATGGCGCGCCTTATTGCTGCATCGAATCCCTGGAACAGCGAGTTTTTCTCTGTATGGAGAACCAGATCACATTTACCCGGCGCGGAGTATGGGCTGGCGCGCGCGCCGCTCTACCAGTCGCGTTGGGCGCGGGCGCCTTCGGGATCGTCTTTGGTGTTCTCGCGCGGCAGACGGGGCTGAGTCTGGCCGAGGCGCTGCTGATGAGCGCGATTGTCTTTGCCGGCGCGTCGCAACTGGTGGCGCTGGGCCTCTGGGTCACGCCACTGCCCGTTGGTGCGCTGATCCTGACCACGCTGATCGTCAACCTGCGCCATGTGCTGATGGGAGCATCGCTCCACCCCTGGCTGGCGAAGCTGCCACGCGGGCGTATCTATGCCTCACTCTTCTTCATGGTAGACGAAAGCTGGGCGCTGACGCTTGGTTCGCTGACCGGTGGCGGCGGCGATGGCGCGTTTCTGCTCGGCAGCGGCCTAACGCTCTACGTCTTCTGGGGGACAGCCACGGCCATCGGCGAGCTGGCGGGCGGCCTGGTCACTGATCCGACGCAGTGGGGGCTGGATTTCGCGTTCACCGCCGTCTTTCTGGCGCTGCTGGTGGGGTTGTGGCGCGGCAAGTCCGATCTGCTGCCCTGGCTCGTGGCGGCGGTTGTCGCGGTCGCCGCGGCGCAGTGGCTCCCCGGCAAATGGTACATCCTCCTTGGCGGGCTGGCCGGGAGTCTGGTGGGAGCGTTCCGCCGTGCAGATTGACCCGCTGGCACTGCTTGCGATTCTGGGGATGGGCGCCGTCACCTACGCGACCCGTATCGGTGGCTTCTGGCTGCTTGGCCGCGTCACCCCGACGAAGCGTGTCGAGGCATGGATGCGCGCGATTCCGGGCGCGGTGCTGGTCTCGCTCATCGCCCCGGCTTTGCTGGCCGCAGGCGTGGTCGGATTCATCGCCGCGGCAGCCACTGTCTTGATCGCCGCGCGGACGCACCGGCTGCTCCCGGCGCTGGTGGCGGGCGTCGTCATCGTCGCGGTGGCGCGGCTGGTGTTTCACGCTGGGTGATCTTCTGGCTGCGAGGAGGAGTCAGCAAAGTTCGCTTGCTCAGGCGCCGCGGGCGGTGACCCGCTGCCAGGCCATCTTCAGCGCCGTGCCATAGAGGCCGGGCCGATTGGCAAAGAGCGTCCGAATCAGGCCAAAGAAGCTGCTATCCATGCTGACGATGGGCGTCTCGAAGAGCGCCCGTTTCAGGACGCGGTTGCCCTCCTCGGTGTCGAAGAGGCCGTAGAAGGCGCTCAGGTCGGCGTTCGAGCTGGCGCGATCCATCACTCGGCGAATCCAGTCTTCGATCTGGAGGTAGTGGCCCAGCCGCCCGGCGTGGGGCAGGTCTTTCAAATAGGTACGGATGGCGCCCTTCGTCCCGCCGCCGATCTCGTTCGCCACCGCGTGCGCCGCCAGCCGCCCCGAGAGCAGCGCCGGATAGATGCCGCCGCCCGTCGCCGCGCCACAGAGGCCCGCCGCATCCCCCAGCAGCAGCGCCCGCGCCTGCGTATCATCGCGATAGACGCGCTTGAGCCGCCCGCCGACGGGAATGACGCCGCCCTTGCGCTGCACCAGCCTCATCTGGCTCAGATCGGTGACATGGGCAAAGAGCGACTGCGCCAGCTGGAGCGTCTCGCCCGGCTTGAACGCGCGCGAGTGGCCCGCGACCCCAAGCGCGGCGATCTCGCCGTGGGGCGCGAGCCAGACGCAGTAGCCCGGCGCGAGATGATGGTCCATCACCAGATAGAACGTTTCCCGGCTGAGCGCGACCCCCTCCACCAGCCACTCGGCCCCGGCGAGAAAACGCGTGTTCTGGTCGAGTCCGGTGCGCCGCGCCACCTGCGAGTGCGCGCCATCGGCGCCGATCACGATGCGCGCATACTCGGTGTGGGTCGTGGCCGCGCCGTCCGCGTTCGTCGTGTAGCTGACGCGCATGCGCCCATCGGGGTCGCGGGTCGCGTCGGCGAAGATCGCGCCGCAACGGACCGTCGCGCCGTGGTCGCACGCGGCATCGGCCATCCACTGGAGCATGCCGGTGACATCCGCCATGTAGAAGCGCCAGACCTCCGAGCCGACAGAGATCGAGGGGTGCTCTGGCGCGCGAATCTCTATCCGCCGCACCGAGTTCATCAGGTAGCGTTGCGGCACGTCGAGGATATCCAGGACATCGCTAAATAAGATGCCCGTCGTCCGCACCACACCGCCCACCACTGGATCGCGCTCCAGCACCAGCACCCGCAATCCCCGCGCCGCCGCGCCGCTGGCGAAGGCCAGTCCGCCGAAGCTGGCGCCGACGACGACGGCATCCCAGGTGGCGCTGTCCGGGTGTGACATAGCGGGCATGATGCGGATCCTTTCACAGTCTCGGCCTTGAAAGGCCGGAGTAACGCAGGCAGGGGTGTAAACGCCCTGCCAAAGCAGCCCCGCTCGCCCAGGTAACGAGGCTCCATGTATGGCCGAGAGAGAGTCGACACAGCACTCCCTAATTGTTGCCCATGCCGCCGCGTCTTGGCAAGGAAGTGCGCATCTGCTCTTGACAGGCGCGGTCTATTTCGATACACTTCTAATTAGACATGCATCAACGTTGGCAACCATCGAAACAAGCCAGGGGGAGTGAAGATGAGCGGACAGGAGCCTGATGGTGTAGACATGAACGAGGCAAGGGGTGAGACGGAGACGGAGACGGAGACGGGTTCGTCGGTCGATCTCCGGACTCTGCTGGTCTACCTCAAGACGCTGGCGGATCAGACGCGGCTGCGCATTCTGGGGCTGCTGGCGGCGGAGCGGCGTAGTGTCGAGGAGCTGGCGACCCTGCTCGATCTCAAGCCCTCCACCGTCTCGTGGCATCTGACGCGGCTGAAGGAGATTGGCCTGGTTGAGATGCGCGCGCAGGGCAACACCCATATCTACCGCATGAACGGCAAGGGGTTAGGACGAATCAACAAGCTGCTGGCGACGCCCGAGCGCGTGGTGATGCTGGGCGATGTCGAGGCGGACGCCTGGGAGCGCAAGGTGCTGCGTGATTTCCTCGAAGAGGGGCAGCTGAAAGAGATTCCGGCCTATCGGAAGAAGCGGCAGATTATCCTGCGCTGGCTGGTGACGCAGTTCGAGGTGGGGCACGTCTACCCCGAAAACGAGGTCAACGAGATCATCCAGCGCCACCATCCCGACAGCGCGACGCTGCGCCGCGAGCTGATCGGCGAGAAGCTGATGGCCCGCGAGCATGGGATGTACTGGCGCATCCCATCGCCAGAGGAGGAGGCGAAGCCATGAACGAGTTTTCAGTGCCGCTGGGCGCGCAAGCTATCCGCCGGGGCGCTGCCGCTCCGCGCGCCCTTGTTCGCTTCTCGCCTCGTGCCTCGGCTCGCGCGGCTGCCCTGCGCGGGCTCCCAGATGTATGCTCATGACCCATGGATTACCCGAATAACGAGTAAAATCGCATGATGGCTGAGCGGGTATCCCCTACTTGAACTCACTAAAACTACAGAAGCGAATCCCCATATGACCACACGGCGCTACGACCTGGCATTCCTGGGTGAACTCGCCCGAGACGCCAGCAGAGGTGTTGCGCAATCCGAAGCGCGCGTCCTCAATCTTGCGCGTCAGGCGCTGGAGGCCGCCGATGCGGTCGTCCTTCACTTCGGCGGCAAGGCGGGACGGCTCGGCGAGGCGATTGTCGGCACGGCCTTTCTGGAGGGAACGCTGCAAACGCTGGCAGCCCTCGGCAAACAGCACACGCCGCTGACGGTCATCATCGATGGCTCTATCGCCGAGTTGATGTCGGTCTCGGAGTATCGCGCGCGTTACTGGCCGGAAATCACCGTCATCGCTCTCGCGCCAGGCGAGGTGGACCGGATGGGTCTGGCCAGCTTTGCCAGCCCCTCGGCGCGCAACGTCCTGACGCTGGATTTCCACGCCGAGCACGACGGCGCGCCGTATCTGGTGATCGAGACGATGGTTGAGTAGCCGTTCATGCAGACATCGGCGCAAATTCACAGACAGATCACTACACTGGCCAATCTCCATCGGCTGGCGCTCCGAAGCTACGCCGCGCGCGGGCCGCGGCGCCGATATGCCGCCTTCTTCGAGGAGATGTTTCGGCTGCCTGGTGGGAGCCTCCGCACAGCCAGCGTGCAGCCGCGCATGTATATTCCCAGTGCCGACGCCGCCCGCTATCCCCAACTGGCGCGCGCCTTCGGACTGGACGCCGAGGCGCTGCTCATCGTCTGTTTCTTCCAATCGGTCGTCGCCGCCAAGTGTTATGAACGCTGGGACGAGACGATGGCGCTGGTCGCGGCACACATCGCCCGGTGGTTCCCAGGCAGGCGGGTGAACTTCTTCGTCGCCTGCGGACCCGACACCACGCAGCCTGTTCACCGGGAAGACCTCGCGGCCATCCTCGGCGGATTCACCGGCAGCAGGAACAATGCGCGCGTGGTCGTGGCGACGACGCCCTCACTGCTCGATCTTGCGGTGATCCTGCGGCGCGCGAGACTGGCGCTCTCGAACGATACCGGCCCGGGCCATCTGGCGGGCGCGCTCGGCATCCCAACCATCACGCCGTTTCTGCCCGGCGCGGTCTATTCGCGGCAGGTCTGGGCCTCCACTCTCTGGCATCGCGGCGTCACCCTCGATCCCAGCTCCTACAGCTATGACGCGATTACGGCAGAGATTTTCGCGGGCCGCACCGACATCATCAACACCATTCCGCCCGAACATCTCGCCGCCGTGACAGTTGCCCATCTTCAGAAGCTGTCTTGACAAACTGTTCTAGCTGCTCTATAACAGTTGGTGATTAGCGACACCACCGCCGACGGTTGAAGCGGTAGGCTATGATAGCTCTGAACGCCGTCGGAATTCTTGGGCATCGCCTGGAGAGTCTGGAGAGTGGGAGGGGAAACCATGAGCGCGTTGCATATCGACACTGGAATACTCCTTGCGGTTATCCCGCTGGCCATCATCGATCTGGCGATGGTCATCTACTGCATCGTGGATCTCTTCAAGCCGGACCGGAAGGTCAGGGGCAATAATAAGCTGGTCTGGCTACTGGTGATTCTGCTCGTGAGCACGCTCGGCTGGCTGATCTATCTGCTGGCCGGGCGCGAGGAGTAGGGGTGATGGCCATGGCGAACGCAATCTCCTGCGACGGCCTCACCAAGCGCTACGGCGACGTGCTGGCGCTCGATCACCTCTCGCTCGACGTGCCAGCGGGCGTGATCTTCGGCTTTCTCGGCCCCAACGGCGCGGGCAAGACCACCGCGCTGCGCCTTTTCACCGGGCTGGCGTTCCCTGATAGTGGCAGCGCGACCATCGCCGGTGTGGATGTCGCCACAGGTGATGTGAGCCTGCATCGGCGCTACAGCTTCCTCGATCAGTCGCCGCAATACTACGGCTGGATGCGCGGGCGCGAGCTGCTGGCGTTTGTCGGCGAGCTATTCGGCCTGCGCGGCGCGGCGCTACGGAGCCGGGTGGATGAGGTGCTGGCCCTGACCGGGCTGACCGAGGGCGCCAAACGGCGCATCGGCGGCTACTCCGGCGGCATGCGGCAGCGGCTTGGGCTGGCGCAGGCGCTCATCAACCAGCCGGAGGTGCTGTTTCTGGACGAACCCGTCAGCGCGCTCGACCCCGAGGGGCGGCACGACATCCTGGAGGTGATCGCCGGGCTGCGCGGGAGGTCTACCGTCTTCATGTCGTCGCATGTGCTGGCCGATATCGAGCGGGTCTGCGACGCCGTCGCCATCATCAACAAAGGTCGGCTGGTCGTCTCATCGACGGTGGCCGAGCTTCAGGACCGCTACGCCCAGCCCATTTTCACGTTTGAGCCGGAGCCAGGCCAGGACGAGCGGGTCCAGCGGCTGCTGGCGGCGCTGCGCGAGGCGGCGTGGGCGGGCGAGGTCGTCCAGGAGCACGGCATCGTCCGCGTGCTGGCGCGCGATACCGCGCAGGCGAGCAGCGAGATCCTGGGGCTGCTGGCGGCGCACCACGTCGAGGTGCAGCGGTTCGAGCGCGGGCGGCCCAGCCTCGAAGATATCTTCCTGCGGCTGGTGGGCACGGAAAGCACCGAGAAAGCGACGGCAGAGTGATGGAAGGGTTCAGTGTCTTTCTGCGCAAAGAGTGGCGCGAGGCGGTACGCAGCAATCGGCTGCTGGTGGTCGCCGCGGTCTTTCTCGTGCTGGGCATCATCTCGCCGCTGACGGCCAAGTACACGCCGGAGCTGCTGAAGGCCATCGGCACGGGCCAGCCGGGCGTTGTCATCACGTTCCCGACGCCGACGGTGAACGATGCGATTGCGCAGTTCATCAAGAATGTGGCCGGGACGGGCCTCTTCATCGCCATCCTGCTGCCGATGGGGATGGTCGCGCGGGAGAAGGAGCGCGGCACGGCGGCGTTCGTGCTGACCAAGCCGCTCTCGCGGGCGGCGTTTCTAGGCGCCAAGCTGGTCGCGCTGGTGGCGCTGCTGGCCATTGGCGTCGCGTTGGCGGCGGCGATTACCTATATCTACACCGCCATCCTCTTCGAGCCGATGACCGTCGGCGGGTTCATCGCCTGTAGCGCGCTGGTGCTGCTCTCGCTCATCGTCTATGGCCTGCTGACATTCCTCGGCAGCACGCTGGTGCGCTCGCAGCTGGCGGCGGTGGGCATCGGCCTGGCGGCGTGGGTGCTCATCTCGATTATCGGCATCAGTCCCAGAGCGGCGCAGTTCACCCCGGCAGGGCTGATGGATCCGGCCAGCGCCCTCGCCAGAGGGACCGCGCCCGACCACCTGTGGCTCTCGGTCGTCGCGAACATCGTGCTGTGCGTCGTATTGGCGGGCATCGCCTGGCTGGCGTTCCGTCGCCAGGAGCTGACCGGCGCCACGGAGTAGCATGGCGGATCGGGCGCGCGGACAACATGCGCCGATCCAGGCGGCTTGTGAGGGACCTCGCCCCGCAAGCGTAGTTTGATGCATGACGCCTGACGAAGAAACGGCTCATCTCTGGGCTGAGAATACGCGCCAGCGCGAGCAGATTGCGGCGCTGACGGCGCGTGCGCGCGTGTTGGAAGGTCGTCTCAACAGGCTGCGCTGGGCGCTGATGCTCGGTGTGCTGGCGGTCCTGCTGGCAACAGGGATTGGTCTGCTGGTTGCGCGGAGCCAGGGCGCGTTCGAGAGTCGGCTGACCTACTGGCGCGAGCGCGGGCAGCATTGTGGTGACATACAGGTTGGCCTCAACAGCGCGGTCGCAGACCAGAGCGAGGCCGTCCAGGCGGTAGCCTGCTTCACTGCGGCGCACGCGATCTGCAAGGCGGCAACGCTCACAAGAATTGAGGGCGGTGTAGATACCTCTGAGACGGACACCTTCGTCGTCGAGCCGTGGAATGGCGGTGGGGGCTGCGACGTGGGACTTCTCAGCATCGGGGGCGGCATCACCGGCACATCAACGAGCGAGGTGCAGTGCGCGCGTGTGACAAGCGCCGACGACGGCGAGTTGACCATCAGCGGCTGCCCGGGATTCGGCGACATTACCCTGCCCGATGGGCAGCTGCACCCGGCATTGCCTTTCGTACCAGAATGGCGAGTCGCGGATTAGGTGCAATGCCATAGCGCGCCGCCTCGGCTACGCGCCGCCTGATGACAAGAGCGTCTCGATAGCGGCAATGGCCTGGGCGTTGTCGCTGAAGAGCACGCCATGGATGCCCAGCGCGCAGGCGCCTTCGATGCAGCGCTCCGCGTCGTCGAGGAAGACCATCTCGGCTGGCTGCACGCCCATCCGCTCGCAGGTCAGCTCATAGATGCGCAGGTGGGGCTTGGCGATGCCCACCTCGTGCGAGTAGATGATGGGGTCGGCCAGCGCGCTGAAGTGGTAGAGCGCCTCCTCGCGCTCGCGTGCGCCGACGAAGCTGTTGCTGATGATGCCGGTCAGGTAGCGCGGGCGCAATCCGCGAAAGTAGTCGGCCAGCGCGACGTTCAGCGTGCCGACGTACTCTTTCCACATGCCCGCCATATAGGCGTCTACCTGCTCCTCGCTCAGCCCGACGATCTCGCACAGCCCGCGCTCGACATCGGCTTCGGTGCACTCACCGAGCGAGCCCGCCCGCCAGAGATGCTCCATCCGCGCCATGCGCTCGCCCAACTCCCCCGGTCGCAGACCGAACTGCGCCTCCCAGCGGACGTTGAACTCACGCATCTGCGGGTCAGGGGTCACTTCAAGCACGCCGCCAATATCGAAGACCACCGCGCGAATCGCCATTGTTGTGCCAGTCCTTACACCATCGGAACACCATCAGAAATCGTTGAGACGCGCATTGTACACCATGCCGACATAGCGCGGTCGAAGACACGATCCGATGCTATACTGAGCAGGTGACGCGCCGCTTTTGTGCGGCGAGAAGGAGATTGCGATGCAACAAGTTACTCCAGAAGAGGCCAGAGCCCATTTGGCAGAGCTCATGGATGCCGCTATGCGCGGAGAGCGCGTGGTGATTGCCCGCGATGATCAACACGCCGTGCAACTCGTCCCGGTATCGCCAACCAGACAGCGCCGACAGGCCGGTAGCGCGAAGGGCCTCATCGTCATGCGGGAAGACTTCGACGCGCCGCTTGATGATTTCTCTGAGTATACGCAATGAGACTGCTACTCGATACACATACATTTTTGTGGTTTCTCTCCGACGATGCGCAGTTGAGCGATCCAGCGCGCAAGCTCATCGAGGATGGCGCGAACGAGATCCTTCTCAGTATGGCTAGCCTATGGGAGATGGCGATCAAAATCAGCCTGGGGAAACTGACGATAGATGGACCGTTCGATACCTTCATCCCTGAACAGCTGGCGATCAACTCCATTGGACTGCTGGGCATCACACTGGCTCACACAGTCGCCATTACCACTCTTCCATTCCATCATCGCGATCCGTTTGATCGGCTACTAGCTGCGCAATCGATGGCAGACTCTGTTCCCATCGTGAGCAGGGACACTGTCCTCGACGCATACGGCGTTGTTCGCATGTGGTAGAGCGTAAGACAGTTCGTGTGTGCGCAAGGGTAATGAGGCGCTGAGAAATACGTTATACGCCAGGCATTCCTTGCTCCGCCGCTGCTACCGCCCCCATGAGCATCGCATCGGCCAGCGGAACGCGCTGGAGTATCTCAATCGCCTTCTGGCGGCCTGTTGGGTCGTCGCTGCGTAGTTCCGCCAGCGCGTAGTCGCAATAGACCATCAGGAAGTGGTTCTCGAACCCGAGTGTGTGCGCGCAGATGGCCCGTAGCCTGGCGCGCTCCTCGGGGTCCGCGGGGATGCGATACTGCCAGTCGCCGCGTACCCACAGGGCCAGTTCGTCCAGCAGGTCGGACCACTGGTCGCCGATATACTCACGATACATACTAGCGCAATCGCGCTTGGTCGCCACATACTGCCCAGCCTGGTACGCCACGAGCGCGGTGGCCATCCATCCGACGGCCCGCATCAGGTCGCGCGTTCCCGCTACGTCACGCCCGTCGGGAAGGCGAGTGAGGCGTCTCGCGTAGCCATAGAACTCGTCGGCTGGGTCGGGATAGTCCAGTGGCGCACTGAGCGGCAGCGGGCGGGAGAACAACCCGAACAGCCGCCAGTACGATGTATGCATGCGGTCACGGGTCCAGGCTACCAGGGGCATGAGATCAAGCGTCTGGCAGAGGTCAGTACCCCAGAGCAGCCGACCGCCCAGTTTCAGCGTCGGCGAGACGCCCGCCCGTAGGCCGTCCTCATCAGCGCAGCCGATATCCAGCTCGCCTTCAGTTGACGACGCATACTCAGCGAGAAATGCCCTGATGCGCGTGCGTTCGTCATCCCGCAGACGGTCGGCAATGATGAGCTCCAGATCGAGGTCGCTGGTAGAGACGGCGCTCGCGTCGGCATAGCTGCCCAGCACGTAGACCGCGCGCAAACGTCCCGGCAACACGGCATGCATCTCGGCTATCAGCCGCCGCACGACCCCATCCATACGCGCACTACCGGTTGACGCGACCAGATCGAACTCCGCTATGTTCGTCACATGATCCTCCCACCAGCGATTGCCATTCCACAGTACGCGCCGCTGGTCAGTATAGCGTCAATACTTCGGATGCGAGCAGGGGAATTCTGAACAGTTTTTCTGCAATGCCGGGGAGAGTATATTGGAAGAGCGTAGCATCGTGGTCTCGCGTTTCCTCATTTGACTGGTTAGCATGGAAGCATAAAGTAATTGTGACGTTTTCTTGACGGATTATGGATGAGTCAACCTACCGACTGGAGATGCCACATGGAAGAGACCGTTGATGAGCTTTTTCCCACTACGCCCATCGCTGTCCGGGCCATTCTTACCGAAATCCGGCGGATGGTTCGCGAAACCCTCCCCGATGCAACCGAGATCTTTTACCATGGCGCGTTAGGCTATGGTCCCACTGCCTCGGGATTCGACCGCATTCTCTATGTGATGCCGCAAAACGGCTACGCGAACCTGGGATTCTTCTTCGGCACTGATGTGCCTGACCCGACAGGCCTGCTGGAAGGCACCGGCAAACGGATGCGCCATATCAAGATCAGATCGGTCCTCGCGGCGCAGAATCCCGCGCTCGTCCCCATGGTTCGGGCAGCGTGGCAGCGTGGGGGTGTTGGTGTTGCCCAAAGCCACGAGGCGCGCAAGAAGCGTCGCGAGATAATTTCCAAGCGCTAGTCGTCCCTTTAGAATTCCTACCGAAACCGCATTCTTAGCCGCGGCATTCATGCCGCGAAGCTGGCCTACCTCCATCATTGTCACTAGGGCATCACGGTTTTAGTAGGCATCCCTGCGCGTACTCGTGACCGCCGCTGACCGTTTCCTGCCCGCGTTGCCGGTGTATGCCGCTCTCGCGCCATCCCCGCGGCCATGCTACCTTTCGGTGAGATAGCGTGTGTCAGGTGGAGAGGCGGAGGGAGAGCAAGCGATGGGTGGCAAGCGAAAAGCGCGCGGGCAGCGTGGCGCGCACGAGACGATTGAGACAGTGGCGAGCTTCGCGCCGGGAACACCAGCCCCGCCGACCGCGCTGGATGGCAGCGGACGGCAGCCGCGCCAGTGGGCCTATCCCGTCGGCTTCAACCTCACCCAGCGGCCACGCGCCACCGAGACAACCACCTTCGAGCAGCTGCGTAACCTCGCCGCGCTCTACGACGGCATCCAGATCTGCGAGCGGGTCTATTTCGACCTGATCGGACGGCTGGAGCTGCGGGTATTGCCGCGTACCGAGCTGCTGGCAGATGGCGAGGATGCCACCGCGACACGCTGGCGCGAGCCTGCCCAGCGTATCGAGGCGCTGCTCGAATCGCCCGACCGCATTCAGGATTTGCGCTCGTGGCTGGTGGCCTTCGTGCGCGACCTGCTGGAGATCGACGCCGTCGCCGTCTATACCCGGCTCACCCGCTCCGGACAGCTCTATGCGTTAGAGTTGATCGCCGGAGAGACGATCAAGCCGCTGGTGGATGAGGCTGGACGCATCCCGGAGCCACCAGCGCCCGCCTATCAGCAGGTGCTCTATGGCCTCGTCGCGGGCGACTATACCCGCGATGAGATGGACTACCTGCGCGAGACGGCTCGCACCGAGAGCGTCTATGGCATCTCGCGCGTCGAGCGGATTCTGCTGCGTGTCAACCAGGCGCTGCGCAAGCAGAACTTCGATCTGACTCGTTTCACCGATGGCGCGACGCCGCTCGGACTGATTCAGCCGCCCGCCAGCCTCAGCTGGACGCCCGACCAGCTGGAAACGTTCGAGCGCGCCTTCAACGGATTGCTGGCGAGCAACGACGCCTGGCGCGTGCGGGCCAAGGCGCTGCCACCAGGGAGCAGCTGGCTCGCGCTTGGGGGCGACGATCCGCTGGTCGAGTTCGACCGCTTCCTGCTCAACGTCACCGTCGCCGCCTTCGGCCTGACCATGGACGAGCTGGGGTTCACCGATACCAGCAACCGCAGCGTCGGGGAATCGCAGCAAAACGTCGTCTATCGCCGCGCGGTGGCCCCGGTTGTCGCGCTGGCCTCCAATTTTCTCACGCGCAAAGTGCGTCAGTGGCTCGATCCGCGCTTCACCGTCAGCTTCGGCGGCATCGAGGAGCCGGAGGATTTCGCCGCCCGCGCCGAGGCCTTCGCCCGGCTGATTCCGCTCGGCGTCGTCTCACCTGCCCAGGCCGCGCGGCTGCTCCACCTGCCCGAGCCGGACCGCCCACGGTAGACGAGATGAGGACGGCTCTTGATACCCATGTTGCGCGCCTATGACGATGGCGCGCAGGCATATCAGGCGCTGGCGGATGCGATCAAAGCGAAAGGCGACAGTGGCAAATATCCACTGTCGCCCTAGTCTTGCGCCCCAAGCATCCCAAACGTCATAGCCACCAGACTCACGCCACCGACCCCATCGCCTGCGAGTCACACGTCAGCACGGGAACGAGCGCCTGCTCGTCTGCCTGCTCGGCCAGCGCCTCGAACATCGCTTCGACCAGTGTATAGACCTGGTCCAGGCGGAATGGCTTGCGCACCAGCGCATCTACCACCGCCGGGTATTCCTGGCCCGGCAGCAGCCCCGCCGACATCAGCGCCAGGCCGTGGCGCTCCTTCAGCCCGGGATGCGCTTCGAGCGCGCGGCAGACATCCCAGCCGTTCATTTCCGGCATCATCAGATCCATCAACACGACGCATGGCTCCTGCGCCGCCTCCAGCGCCTCGACGACGCCCCGGCCATCGCGGAACTGCGTCACCCCATAGCCCTCCGCCTCCAGCGCATAGCGCAGCAACTCGCGGATGGCGCGGTCATCATCCACAACCAGTACCTGTGACATGCCTCTCTTCCCCTTTCTGCCAGGGATGCGCGGCGATATGGCCTATATAGCGACAATCCCGGCATGGTGTTCTGTTATCCGAATCTCGCTACCAACCACACGCCAGTGACTGGAACCGATGTTCTATATTGTAATACGAGCAAGGGTCTCTGGCAATCACGCAATCGGTGGAAATTCCACAGGATCGCCAACCAATGGCTCCAGTGGCTGTTGCTGGCGATCACTGGCAGCCTGTGCCGACCGATGACGAGTTTTGGCGAGTGATGGGGACTCTGTTCCCTGAGGAGACGTTTCATGCCGTCCGATTCTTTAGACGAGCCAGCGGCCCGGAAGGATGCGGTCGCCGTATAGCCCAATTGGGTGAATCTGGGAATATGAGAGGTATCGTGCCAGGATCATCGCGGTGGCAGGCATTCGGATATTTTCCATCGCTACCTGCGCCGAGGGTTCAGTTTCGTCAGCGCTTGCGCTGTCATAAGCTGGCTATCAGCATCGCACGTATGGTAGTGTAGCAATTATGCCATGCGCTGGCCGCTGTTGTCCGCGTCGATTGTAGCTGCTTTCCCCCAAACGTAGAGGAGACCGTAGATGCTCGACCGCACAGACCCGCTTCAGGCACAAATTCTGGAACGTCTAGAACACGAAGAATACGGATATCTCATCACCGTCCGCCCAGATGGACGCCCTCATGCCATACCCGTCTGTTTCCTGTACGAGAATGACAGCATCTTAATCTTCAGTCTGCCAGATTCAGTCAAAGTGCGAAACATTCGGGAGAATCCACAGGTGTCCCTGGCGCTGGAAAGTTTTGGCTTTGGAGACTACTTTTCAGTCGTTATCGAGGGAACAGCGGAGCTCGTTGACGAGCCTACCAACTGGTTGCAACACCCTCCCTACAACGCCAAACATATAAAGCTGAGCCAGCGTATTTTTGGCAGTGACCACGTTCCCGAAGAGTATGCCGCACAGTTTTCTCAAGCCATTCGCATTACGCCGGTCAAGATCCGCCACGACAATTAGCGCTGCATGCGATTCAGACAATTCGTAACTTGCGCCGTTGCCCACAAGGGCGCACAATGGGGGCGAACGATTGACATGCGACCATCCGAGTAGGAAGGCTCTGCCCCGATGTCCACCGCTGACGCCGCGACGCCGCTCTATGCACGCCCCGCCGAACTGCTGCAACAGCTGATTCGCTTCGATACGACCAATCCGCCGGGCAACGAGGCGGCCTGCATTGGCTATATCCGCGATCTGCTGGCCGAGGCGGGCATTCCTTCGACCGTCCTGGCGCGCGATCCCGCCCGCCCAAATCTCATCGCCCGCCTGGCTGGCCGGGGCAGCGCGCCGCCGCTGCTGCTCTATGGGCATGTGGATGTCGTCACGACGGCGGGGCAGAGTTGGAGCCGTCCACCGTTCTCTGGCGAGCTGGCCGATGGCGCGATCTGGGGACGTGGCGCGCTCGATATGAAGGGCGGCGTCGCCATGATGCTCGCCGCGTTTCTGCGCGCCGCCGCGGAAGGCGCCGCCCTGCCGGGTGATCTGATCTTCGCCGCGCTGGCCGACGAGGAGAACTGGGGTGACTATGGTGCGCGCTATCTCGTCACAGAGCACGCCGACCTGTTTCGCGGTGTGCGCTATGCCATCGGCGAAATTGGCGGCTTCACGCTGCACATCGGCGGGCAGCGGTTCTATCCGATCATGGTCGCGGAGAAGCAGGGGGCAGCTATCACGGCGACGGTGCGCGGTCCCGGTGGCCACGGCTCATTGCCGATGCATGGCGGCGCGATGGCAAAGCTCGGCCAACTGCTTCAGCGGCTCGACCAGCACCGGCTGCCGCCACATATCACCCCCGTCACGCGCATGATGATCGAAGGAATGGCAACTGCGCTTCCGCAGGATCTCGGTAACATGATGCGCCCGCTGCTCGACCCAGACCGCACCGACGCGACGCTCGACCTGCTCGGCGCGCAGGGCATGCTCTTCGATCCACTGCTGCACAATACCGTCAACGCGACCGTCGTGCGCGGCGGCGACAAAGAGAATGTCATCCCCAGCGAGATAACGGTGGCGCTGGATGGGCGGCTGCTGCCGGGATTCACCCCGGACCAGATGCTGGCGGAGCTGCGTCAGCTGGCGGGCGACCTGGCCGAGTTCTCCGCCGGGCGCAGTGACCTGACGCCAACCGCCGCGCCTGATATGGGGCTGTTTGAGACGCTGGCGGGGATTCTGCGTGAGGCCGACCCCGGCGGGACGCCGATTCCGTTGCTGCTCTCCGGCGTCACCGACGGACGACACCTGGCACGACTGGGCATCCAGACCTATGGCTATCTGCCGATGCGCCTGGCCGCCGATTTCCCAGTGATCCAGCTCATCCATGCCGCCGACGAGCGCATCCCCGTAGAGGCGGTGGACTTTGGCGCGGAGGCCATCTATCAGGCGGTGCGCCGCTTCGGATAGCGCATCGGGAAGCTGGCTCCCCTCTCCTTGTGGGAGAGGGGCTGGGGGTGAGGTCTCACGCGGTGGGCTAGGCGAGATCGTGCGCAGGCGCCTCGACTTTGGCGGCTGGAGCGCTCAGCGGCACGGTGAGCGTGACCGTCGTGCCCAGTTCAGGGTCGCTCTCGATCTCCAGGCGCGCCTTGATCAGCCCGGCGCGCTCGCGCATGCCACGCAGACCGAGGCCACTGCGCAGTTCGGCGTCGCCCTGCGCCTGTGGCGAGCGCACGCGGCTCAGCGTCTCGGTGACCGAGAACCCCTGCCCATTATCCGCGATCGTCAGCGTGAGCCAGTCTTCGTCGTATTTCAGCGTGATTTTGGCGCTGGTGGCGTTGGCGTGGCGGCGCGCATTGGAGAGCGCCTCCTGGGCGATGCGGTAGATCGTCACCTCAAATTCGCGCGTGCCGGGTCGGCTGCTTTCGCCTTCCTGCTCGAATTCACACTCCAGCCCGCGCTGGGTGGTGCTGGTGGCCAGCGAGGCCAGCGCGGCGGCCAGCCCCAGGTCGTCCAGCACGGAAGGACGCAGATCCTGGCAGGCGCGGCGGATGCTATCGAGGCTGCGCTTGGCGAGATCGCCCAACTCCGCGATGAAGCGTGTATCGTGCTCCGCGACCAGCTGATCGGGTCGCCGCGAGGAGAGCGCGTCAAGCCCGCGCGAGAGTGCCACCAGCGTCTGCGCCGTATCGTCATGCAGCTCGCGCGAGAGACGGCGGCGTTCCTCCTCCTGGGCGGAGGTAATCAAGGCGGCGTAGTCTTCGAGGGCCGCCTCTCGCTCGCGCGCCACGCCGAGCTTGAGGACCGTCTGCTGCAATTCCTCGGTGCGCTGCTCCAGGCGGACGCTCAGGAGAGCCAGATAATAGATGGCCGAGAGCGGCACGAGAAACAGCAGCCACGAGATCTCCGCCTCGAAGTCGTCGAGAATTTCGGCCAGGGGGAGCAGCGGGCCGATCACCAGCATCATCAGCTGGAAGCGAATCGCCGGGGCGGCAAGGAATGCCTGCCAGGAGACGGGCATGGGCAGGTTACTGAGGCGCTGTTCCAGCAGGCGGAAGCCCACCGCTCCGGCAAACATCACCCCCGACGCCAGTACCGCGCCCACGATATGGCCGTGCAGCTGCGAGCTGACGGAGGCGTCAAACGGTGCGGCGCTGGCCACGTAGACAAGCCCCGCGCAGAGCGTCGTGATGCCCGCAGCCGCGGACTGGCGCAAGATAAGCGGCAGATTTTGGCGGTTGCGTATGACATCCGGTGCTCCGGCGATCAACGGCGTGACGAGCGCCAGCACGATCGCGCCGGTCGTGCCTGCCAGGACGACGGTCGCCAGATAGAGCGTATAGAGCGGATCAGGCAGCGTCTGGCTCGTGCGCGCATCCAGCCCAAAGCGCTGGCGAGTGACGCGCACGAACAGCGCCGTGCCGATGGTCAGCACGGTCAATATCAGCATCGCCTGGGGCGGTGAATTGGGCTGAGCCGAGACCGGCCCCCAAAACGCCCAGGCGATAGTTATCCCGATCAGAACAAACAGTAGTCCCATGTTGTGCACAAAGTAGTCGGTCAGAGACGACACCACCGCGAGGGATCGTCCTCCGGTGTCGGCCCGATGATGCTGTGCTCGCATACCGCTGCTCCCTACATCCGCACCTCATCACCAGGCCATTAGGTGGCGCTAGGTAGAGATGCGGATGAGAGCAACGTACCCCATTTGGAGCAGAACGCGCAAGCACACCTCGGTGAAGTGACTACTCCTCACCCTCGGTAGGGATAGCCTCGGCCAGCGTCACAACGCCGGTCAAATCGGGATGCTCGGTGTCGTCCAGCGCGATCCATCCCCGGCGCAGCGCCAGCAAGACCGCCTCGGTGCGCGAGCCAACGCCGAGCTTGGCGAAGATGTTGCCCAGGTGGGTGTGGATGGTCCGCACGCTCAGGTTCAGACGGCGGGCGATATCCTTATTGGGCAGGCCGCGCGCCGCCTCGCGTAGCACCTCCATCTCCCGGTCGGAGAGTGGCGGCATCGAGACGGTGGGCGAGCGATGAGAGACCGCCTGGCGCAGCGCGCGCACCGCAATCGCTGGCTGAAGCACCGCCTCGCCCCGGTGGACCGAGCGCACCGCCGTCACCAGCTCCTGGCCGCGCACGTCTTTGAGCAGGAAACCCGCCGCGCCCGCGTTGAGCAGCGCCAGCACATACTGGTCATCGTCGTAGGCCGTCAGCGCCAGCACCGCCACTTTCGGCAGCAGCTGCTTGATGTGGCGCGTTGCCTCGATGCCACTCATGCCGGGCATCGCCACATCAATAATCAGCACATCAGGCTCGCTGGCGACGGCCTGCTCGACGGCGGAGATACCGTCACCGGCCTCGGCAATCACCTCGATATCTGGCTCGGCTTCGAGCAGGCGGCGGGTTCCCTCGCGCACCAGCACATGGTCGTCGGCCAGCATCACCCGAATCGTCTCGCCTGCCTCAAGGCTGGTATCGTTCGCGCCCGGCTGCGCATCGGCATTGTCGGCGTCGCCGTTCGGTGTCTTGCGTGCCATCGTCTCATCCTCTCTCATGAGCACGTGCATCGTGCTATCCGCGGGTGATGCCCCGGGAACTCCATTGCTCTGCATGTGCGCAGCCTCCTGTATCGTGTGGCGCTTCGTCATTTCGGCCTGTCGCGTAGGGGAAAAACGCCCTACAGTACCCGAATTGTACACACAACACGAGCGGAAACGCGCTACCTCATTATACCTACAAGATATGCGTAGCGCGCGGCGTGTCTCGTTGCTGGGAGCGCAGCCTGTGAAACGGCATTTTCCCGCGCGCATTCTCTATCCACCTCCCTCAGGCCATAACTCACCCCGCGCCATGCCGCGCGTTACTCTGGGCGTACTCTCCACGAAAGCGCAGTACGAGAAATGGACTGTTCCCAGGCAAACGACTCTATGGTAAACTGGCACGGCCAACCGCCCGCTGTGGAGAGTGTGAGAGGGCTGGCGCTGGCGGAGGAGAGGAGAAGGCCTTGTGAAAGTTCGGTGGTCATTTATTGCCTCGATTGTGCTGGCGGCGGGCGCCATCGTGGCATGGTATCTCAACGGCTCCGGGAGCTACGCGGGTCAACTGGAATACTGGGTATTTGGCCTGGCCTTAGCCGCGCTCATCCCGCTGGCGCAGGCCATCAATGATGTCACCGAGGGTCTTTCGCCGTATCTGGGCAAGGTATCGCGCGGGCTGATCGAGGCGACCTTCAGCAATGTACCTGAGATTGCTATTGGTGTCTTTCTGCTGATCAAGGCGCATGAGAGCGCGACTCTGCTGGATACGAACTTTGCCATTATCCGCGGCCTGCTTATCGGCTCAGTCATCAATAATGTGCTGCTGGTGCTCGGCTCCGCCGTCTTCTTCGGCGCGCTGCGCAATGGCCGGATGAAGTTCAACGCCGAACAGGCCGCTGGTTTCGCCTCGATGCTCGCCCTTGCCGTCGTTGGCCTGGCGCTGCCCACACTGGCGGCGGGTTTCGCCAAAGAGCACTCCGCCGCCAATGAAGAGACCGCCAGTCTGGTGGTGAGCGCCATTCTCATCATCACCTACATCATGTATGTGGGCGCCAGCACCTTCGGCTGGGGTGAAAAAGTGCGCGCGAGCCGCAAGAAGACCGCGGCGAAGGGCGAGGCGCAGAGCGAAGGCGAGGCAGAAGGCGAGGCTGACGAAGAGACGCGCAAGCGTCTGGAGAAGGAGCAGGCGGAAGCCGAGCAGGAGGCCCGTGAGGCGGTTCGTCGCCGGGAGCTGCGGCGGGAGAAGCCGCTGGCAGTGCCGCTCGGATTCCTGGCGCTGGCGTTCTTGACCGCGGTCATCGCATTCATGGCCTATCTCATCGTCGGCGTCACCGACGAGGTCATCACCCAGTCGGCGCTGACGCCGCTCTCGGTGGGCCTGATTCTCTTCCCGATAGTCTGCAATCTTGGCGAGCTGATCGCGGCATTTCGCGGCTCCTGGCGCAACGATATGGATGCCGCGATGAACGTGGCCGCCGGTTCCAGCGTGCAGGTGCCGCTCTTCGTGACGCCAGTGCTCGTCCTCATCAGCGCGATTCTGGCGGGCGCCAACGCGGGCAACGTGCTGACCCTGGTCTTCAACCCGGTGGTGTTGATCGTCGTGGGGCTGGTGACGTTCGTCTATGCGCTGGTGAATCTGGATGGCGAGACGACCTGGCTGGAAGGCGTGCAGTTGCTGGCGTTCTACCTGATGATCGCCGTCACCGCCCTGGTCCTTCCCGGCCGATAACGAGTGCGCACGCAGGCCAGGCAGATCTTTCGATGCCCCTCCTCACCAGTGGGAGGGGCATTCGTGTCTGCGCCTCCTGTTCGCCAGGGCAGCCGGGACAGGCTATGGTAGAATACGGAGCGCAGGCTTGGCTAACATGTCACCGTGCCAAGCGCTGAACATATCGCTATCGCGGGAGCGGCAAGGGGCGGGAAGGGTAAAGGAGCAGGGCAATGGCGCAGAAGGGAGCCGCCACAGCCGCGATAGCGCCGCTGGCAGACCGCTATCGTATCCTGGCGCGGGTGGGCCTCGGCGGCACAGCGGTGGTCTATCGCTGCATTGATATGCATACCGAGCGCATCGTCGCCGTCAAGGTGCTGCGCACGAATGGCCCGCTGATTCCCGAAGCGGCGTCGCGCTTCCGTCGCGAGGCGCGGCTGGCGTCTACGCTCTCGCACCGCCATATCGTGCGTCTGCTCGACTACGGCTATACCATCCCGTTGCCGATAGGTGGGCGGGTGACGTGGGAGGATGATAGCGGGCAGCCTGTCCCCTATCTGGCGATGGAATATGTTTTTGGCGCGACGCTGAAAGAGTTGGTCCGGCGCCGCGGCCCGCTGCCCTTCGACTGGATCTGGCGATTGGGCGCTCAGCTCTGCGACGCGCTCAGCGCCGCCCATGCCCTTGGCGTGGTTCACCGCGATGTCAAGCCGCAGAACGTCATGATTCTCGACGCCGCCTCGGAGCTGCTTGCCAAGCTGACCGATTTTGGCATTGCGCGCCAGGTGGGTGGCGACCTCACCAGCCTGACGGAAAGCGGCCAGGTGCTGGGCACGCCTGACTATCTCTCCCCAGAGCAGGTGCTGGGCGAGCCGGGCGGCCCATCCTCCGACCTCTATGCGCTCGGCATTGTGCTCTATGAGTTGCTCACCGGGCGGCTGCCCTTCGAGGGGGGGACGCCGCTGGCGGCGGCCTCAAAACGGGTGATGGCCGAGCCCGCGCCGCTCGAATACTTTCGTGAGGATGTCCCCCCGCCGCTGGCAGAGGTCGTGCGTCTGGCGCTGCGGCGCGATCCCGGCGAGCGTTTTGCCGACGCCAACGAATTTGCCCAGGCGCTGCGCTGGAGCCGCGAGCGCTCGCCCGTGATGCCACCCGCCGACCGGGGCGCGTGGGTGATGACGCCGCAGAACCGCGCCGCGCCACCGCCCGCCGAGCAGGCGCAATCCGCCGAGCAATCCGCCGAGCAATCCGCGGCGGTAGCAGACGCGCCCTCCGAAGAAGAGCCGCCGGAACAATCGACGGTGCTGCGCGTTGCCCCGCACGTGCCTGGCATCGACCCGGAGGCGACGACGGGCCAATCATCCCAACCATCCCAACCATCCCAACCATCCCAACCATCCCAACCATCCCAATCATCCCAACCGTCGCAGCCATCCCAACCGTCGCAGCCATCCCAGCCGTCGTCAGCCGATGATACATCCGCCGATGTCCAAAAAGATGCCCCGGAAGATACGGCTGAGTTGCTATAGACGAGAATACCCAACGCAGAATACTGAGACAACACCGTGACGGCATGCATCTAAAGCTGTAGGCAGCCACCGCCTGATTTGTTATAGAATGTGACGGTTGGGCAAATGGCAGCCAGAGTGTGATGGCACGCACACTGCAAGTGATGGGTGCGTGCCTATTCCAGGCGCGCCATGCGCTCGGCAGATCCCCAGAGCGCAGGTTCGCGACACGGTCGCGAGATTGATGAGCAGAATTGAATTGAACGGGAGAGGTGCTACCATGAAGAGGAACCAGATCGTTGCCCTGATTGCAGGCGCGACGTTGGGCATTGCAGCGGTAACCATTGGGATCATCCTGGCGCGCGAAGACGGTCGCGAGGCGGCTCGTCGCTTCCTGAACGAGAACCAGATTGGCCAGAAGAGCCAGCAGGCCGCGCAGGCGGTCGCCAGTACCGCACGCAAGGTTGGCAACCAGGTTGCCCAGACCGCGCAGGAGCAGTATCCGCGCGCCAAGAACGCCGTCTCGAACGCGATTTCGCAGGCGCCGCAGGCCGTCGGCGCGATTAGCTCGGCGCTGCCGAAGGGCTTGTTCAATGGCAAGCCTGCCACGACCACCGAGGGCGAGCTGCCCGAGGCCAGCATCTAGGCTGTCCTTGCGACAAGCGACACAGCGAACGGGTGAGGCTCTCTCGCCCGTTCTTATTTTTCCCCAGCCACGCCTTCCTTCTTGTTCATCTCCCAGAAGCCACTTTGACGCCTCTCGCGCTTCAAACGTACAATCAAACCACATTGACTCGTTGGATACCTGGAGCAAAGCAGGAGTTCGCATGGCGCCCGGCAGAAAAATACGCCTGACGACGCTGGCAAGCTGCGCTGGTTGAGCTGCCAAGATGGGCCCGGAGGCCCTGGCGCACGTGTTGCGTCCGCTCGCCGCCACATTCGGCGCGGAGGCTGCCAGCGACTTGCTCGTGGGGCTGGGCCGCGCCGATGATGCCGCTGTCTACCGCCTGAATGACGACCAGGCGATCGTAGCCACGACGGACTTCTTTCCGCCGGTGGTGGACGATCCCTATGCCTTCGGCGCCATCGCCGCCGCCAACGCCCTCAGCGACATCTACGCCATGGGCGGCGACCCGCTCTTCGCCCTGAATCTCGTCGGCTTCCCCGATGACCTCGACGCCGAGATCCTGACCGAGATTCTACGCGGCGGCGCGGAGAAGGTGCGCGAGGCGGGGGCGCTGATCGCCGGGGGGCATTCCGTCACCGACCATGAGCCAAAGTACGGCCTCGCCGCGATTGGCCTGGTGCACCCCGCACGTATCTTCACCAAAGGCGGGGCGCATCCGGGCGATAGTCTGGTGCTGACAAAGGCCATCGGCACAGGAGTCATCACCACCGCCGCCAAAGCCGAGCAGGCGAATGAGGCCGATCTGGCGGGCGCTATCGAGAGCATGATGCGGTTGAATGGCCCGGCCATGCGCGCGCTACGGGCGCTCGGGGAGCGCCTGCACGCCTGCACTGACATCACCGGCTATGGACTGCTCGGGCACGGCTGGGAGATGGCGGAGCAGAGCGGCGTCGCCTTCCACATCTTCGCCGGGGCCGTTCCACTGCTGGCGGGCGCGCGCGCGTATGCCGCTGGCGGGTTTGTGCCAGGCGGCACTGGCCGCAATCGCGCCGCCATCGAGCCACATACGCGGTGGCTTGGCGAGGTGGACGAGGTGGCACGCACCCTGCTCTATGACCCGCAGACATCGGGCGGCCTCTTTGCCGCCGTCGCGCCGGAGGCGGTGGATGGTCTGCTGGCGGCGCTGGCCGAGGCGGGCATGACGAGCGCGGTCGTCGGTCGGGCCGAGGCGCCTGGCGCGGAAGGCGCGGAAATCGTGGTGGAGATGGGCAATGGCTAAAGACCACAGGCCAACTGAGGCGATAGAGAAGCCCGCACAGGCTGATCCGCTTGCCCCGCTGGAGGCGACGCTCGGTTATCACTTCAGCCAGCGGCCGCTGCTGGTGGACGCGCTGACCCATCGCTCCTATCTCAATGAGGTGGGGCGCAGTGGTGTGGTCTCCAATGAGCGGCTGGAGTTCCTCGGCGATGCGGTGCTGGCGCTGGTGAGCGCGGAGATGGTCTATCGCGAGCGGCCGACCGAGCCGGAGGGCCGACTCACCCAGCTGCGCGTGGCGCTGGTACGGACGACGACGCTGGCGGAGTTTGCCCGCGATCTGGGCCTGGGCGCCTATCTGCGGCTGGGACGGAGCGAGGCAGGTCTGGGCGGGCGCGACCGCGAGTCGGTGATTGCCGCGGCATTCGAGGCGGTGCTGGGCGCGATCTATCTGGATGGCGGGCTGGCGGCGGCGGAAAGGTTCCTCGATCCGCTGTTACACGCGGCACTGGCGCGGGCCACGGCGCAGCAGAGCATTAAAGACGCCAAATCGCGCTTGCAGGAGCTGGCGCAGGGGCAACTGGGCATGACGCCGCGCTACCAGCTGGTGAGCACTGAGGGACCGTCTCACGACCGCCGCTTCGTAGCCGAGGTGCTGGTGGGGGCGTATGTGGCGGCGCGAGGCGAGGGACGGAGCAAACAGCAGGCCGAGCAGGCGGCGGCGGCCCGCGCGCTGGAAGATCCCGGCTGGCTGGAGGCAAGCGCGGAGACGGGCGGATAGCGGCGGAAACGGGCGGATAGCGCGTGAGAGTGGCAGGCGCAGACCGGCTCATTTCGCCGACGCGAATGGCTCGACGAAGTAGGTCCAGGCGAGCGTCACCCCCACGATCACCAGCAGCGTCACGCCGACGCCCGCGACGGTCAGCGGTGTCGTGCCCAACGAGCGGAAGGTATCGGGCACGAGTGCGACGATGATGACAAGGATATAGAGCGCCAGCCCCAGGCCAGAGGCAAGCGAGATAATCCGAATGCTCATAGGGTTGTGCCACTGGCTCTTGAGTGCGTCGCGCAGGAAGAGGATGGCAGTCACTGCGCCGATCACGGCGGCGATGATGAAGGAAACCTGCCAGAGCAGGCGGCTATTGGTGGCCAGCAGCGCCAGCAGGCTCATGCTGCCCGGCAGGAGAAAGTAGAGGGTGATGTTGGTGGCCATCCGGCGGCGCATGGGGTGATGGATCCACTCGCCGTACTTGGTTTGCAGCACAAGCCACCAGAGGCCGAGCAGGGTAAACGAGAGTTGCGCAACCGTCTGATAAAACACCTCGGGGACCATCACTCACGCTCGCTTCCGCCGCCCATATCGAGCAATCTCACCGCGCTGCAATACACGCAGCCATCGTTGCCTGAGCACCATGATACACCGTGTGTGAAGGGCGGCAGCCAGCCCGGCATTACATGCGGCATCCGCGCGGAACTGCCCGCGCTTGACGCGCGCCGCCGCGATACGATACACTACGGGAGGTCGCCGCAAGCGCCCATCGTTCGTGTACCATTCGCGCCTCCTTGCCAGCGTAGCTCAGGGGCAGAGCAGCTGTTTCGTAAACAGCAGGCCGTGGGTTCAAATCCCACCGCTGGCTCCCAAAAAATCCTGAAATGAAGCGGCTTCCGTCAATTGGAACGGAAGCCGCTCGTTTGTTATTTGGGCCATTTGACCCCAGTTCTGACCCCGATTTCACTTTTGGCAACGCGAAGAAATCACGAAGATGGCCACTGCGCCTAAGGCGGATACGAAGTAAACGGACAGAGAGTAAGCAGCAATTGTCCACAAATATTCGACGTGAGAATACGTGGAATGCGCTGCTATTCTGGTTTCCTCCCAATTTTCTCTAATCTGTCTCGAACGTAATCCAGCGCGTCTGACAATTTGTCACTCTTCCGCCTATCAGACTCTATGACCTCGCTCATTTGGGCCACGATTGCAGGATTCGATAATGCATGTTTCACCGCATAGACCCCGACAATTACCGGATCAGTGTATTGAGCAACCAAAGCTTCAACCACTTCAGGGCTGTTGTCGATCATCACTTGGGCAAATTTTGCCACGTTCATCGAGATCTTAAACTGGTCTTGCGGAACGAGAGATGATGAGCTAGATGCGCTATCATAAATGGCAATACCATCTTTGCTATCGGTCACCGTTATGACGATCATGTCGCGACCGATGTTATACGTAGGCCCAGGTTTGCGAAGAAAAAACTCCCCGATCCTGGAAAAGATGCTAATGATCGTGCCCAAGAATGGCAAGGAATTGAGAATGTCCACGCGGAACCTCCAGTGTATTGAAGAGTCGGTACGATGGGCAGACAATTGACTTGGTTATGCCCTACAAGGCGTATCAGGTATCAAGTGTATCATCCAACACGCATGTTCGTACTATGAAGCGTCTCTACTATGCGTATTGTGCATCTGTTTTGCAATCCGTCTACGATTGTGTCATATCATAAGCGAGTGATAATTCCTCACGGTAGTCTGCGCGCCTATATTTTGCGTTACGACCAAGCGAAGTTGGAGCAGGAGGTAGCTATGCCAGACAATTTCCTGAAAACAGTATCTCCCTCGCCTGATCACAGATATAGTCGTAGAAGTTATCGAGTGATCGATCAAATCTTAAATCAATTGGCATTTAGAGATAGAGACGCGTTGAATCTCGTCGTTGGCTGTGGCCTAAGCGGATCACCACTGGATAGAATTGATCGGATTCTCGCCGATATGTTTGATAAGGGTATCTATCTTGGGTACTCACCCCAGTTGGGAGAA
>Ga0207674_10000335_pt1 | contig 60219 bp, 51 predicted proteins | sample KBSCornC72_FD_184303 | JGI IMG/M metagenome (GOLD analysis project Ga0207674, IMG submission 184303) | Corn rhizosphere microbial communities from Kellogg Biological Station, Michigan, USA - KBS Corn C7-2 (SPAdes) (version 2) | ecosystem: Host-associated > Plants > Roots > Rhizosphere > Soil ... | reverse complement strand
ATCTTCCGCTGGGCGGATCCTATCCATGAGGGTAAGGGGGAAGGCCTCCATATCATCGACCGGCGCGCCACGCCCGAGCAGCGCGAGGCTCTGCTACGCATCTTGCGCGGCGAGGACACCGAGCCTGGCGCCACCGTTTACCAAGTGTTCGCCTCGACCTGTGACACTTTCCACGACCCGATCGTCGCCGACATCGATTTCGAGCTCGACATCGACGGTCGGCGGGCGGGCGCCAAGATCGAGGGACTCGTCGAGATGCACGGCGAGCCGATCCTGAACCCCACCACCGGCGCGGAGCACCGCGTGCGCATTGTGCAGCCGAACGGCTTCGAGTTTGCCCAGGCGGAGATCGGCCGCGGCTGGGCCAAGATCACGGCGCCGATCAGCTTCACGCTGGAAGATACCTACGGGCAGTTTGCGCGCATTCACCTTTGTCAGAGCGGCATGGTGCGCGGAGCTCATGCCCAAGACAGCCATAGAGGCGATGTTGGAGCGTGAGAGCGCGGTCGTCCTCGCCGCACTCGTCCTCCTCATTTTACTCGCCTGGTATGCCGTTCTGGCTGGCGCCGGGACCGGCATGGATCCTGTTTTCATGAGCGGCTTGTGGCTCTCGAGCGCCGCCGCGCCTGCCGTAGGCTCGGGCTGGACGCCGGGCTATTGGGCCATCGCCTACTTCATGTGGACGGCGATGATGCTGCCGAGCGCCTCCCCTATCTTTAGCCTTTTTGCGGTTGCCGCGCAGTGGATGCTCGAGCGCACCGGAGCGTTGTCGGTCTTGATGAACTCACGCAGCCTATCGTTGTCAGGCGCGCTCCTTATTGCCGCTGGTATCTATCAGCTGACGCCATTTAAGACCGCGTGCCTTGAACAGTGCCGCGCACCAGCGGTCTTCATCGCCGCGCATTGGCGCCGCGGGGCTCTTGGCGGCTGGCGGATGGGCTCGAGCACGGCCTCTACTGCCTCGGCTGCTGTGCCGTCCTGATGCTGCTCCTCTTCGTCGGAGGCATCATGAATCTGGTGTGGATTGCCGAGCTCACGCTGTTCATCGCGCTCGAGAAGCTTGCACCGTTCGGAGCGACAGCGGCGCGAGCCGCAGCGGCCATGCTTATCGCAGGCGGAGCCGCCCTTATCGTTTTCGGCTGATTAGCGCGAGTAGAACTCGATGACGAGGTTGGGCTCCATGATGGTGGGATAAGGCACGTCGGAGAGCGTGGGTATGCGCGCGAGCTTCGCCGTCAACTTGTTGTGGTCGACCTCGATATAGTCAGGCACTTGGCGCTCCGGGCTTTGTGACGATTCGAGCACCATGCCGGCGTCCTTGGCCTTGTCCCTTACTTCGATCACGTCGCCCTCGCGGCAGCGATAGCTCGGGATGTTTACGCGCCTTCCGTTGACGCGCACATGGCCGTGGCTCACGAATTGCCGGGCCGCGAACACGGTCGGGACGAATTTCGCGCGATAGACGATTGCGTCGAGCCGCCGCTCCAAGAGCCCGATCAGCTTCTCCGAGGTGTCGCCCCTAAGCCTGGCCGCCTCGCGATAGATCGCTTTGAACTGCTTCTCGGTGATGTTGCCGTAATAGCCCTTCAGCTTCTGCTTGGCGCGGAGCTGCTGGCCATAGTCGGAGAGCTTGCCGCGGCGGCGCTGACCGTGCTCGCCCGGACCGTATTCGCGCTTGTTATAAGGGCTCTTGGGACGGCCCCAGATATTCTCGCCGAGCCTCCGGTCGATCTTGTGCTTGGCGTGAATGCGTTTGGTCATGCCTTTACAACTCCAAAGTCAAATAAGCTCGCCGCGGGCTTCATTCCCGCGCCTTGCGATAAACCCTTCCTGGGTGAAGATGATGACCCAACGAGGTCGACACGGCGAAGCCGAAATCCAAAGACTCCAGGGCTTCGCCCGCGCTCTGTTACACGCGAATAAAGGAAAGTGTCAATTGGCGCCGGAAGCCGCCGGGGCAGGCTGTGAGGCCTGCGTCGCCGGCTTTGCGACTGGTGCAGGAGGGGGTTGTACCGCCTGTGCTGCGGGTTTTGCCGTCTCCCCCGCAGCGGATGCGGGTGCCGAGGCTTTGGCCGCTTGGACATAGGCGTTGATCGCGTTCGTCACCTTCTGCTTCTGCTCAGGGGGGCAATCGGGTCGCTTCGGCGTAACGATTTGGGTCGGCGGATCGTCTGTCCCCGTCTTGGCCGCTTGCCCCGCGGAGGACTTTGCGGCCGCACCAGCCGCGCCAGCTTCGGGAACTCGTTGGGACGGCGGTATGTCTTCCGCCTCCTCCTGCGTTGTCACCTTAACGCTGCCGGTGAAATACGACACCGCGAACATGTGCAGCGCATTGATGAGGAGGAGCTGATCTTGGCTCCAAACTTTCCTGGCCTCCTCGCCCTTCATCAAGGTCTGATAGTTGGCTCGCTCCAGCTCCGGAAGATCACAGACCTCAGCATAAGCCGAGCGCGTCGCCACCCGGATCACCCGCCGTGCGTCCTCGGTCGGAATGACAAACTTGTTGGGATCGGATTTGTCTACCTTGGCCTGCTTCCCGTCAGGGCCCCTCGCCTCGTCGGGGATGATCGAGAAGGCATAGGTCATGAGCACGCGCACGGCACTGTCGCTCAAGCCTCCTTTCTGCTCGCCACCAGCCGCGGCGGCGGGAGGCTTGGTCCGCTGGCCGAGCTCCTCGGCAACGGGCCTTACGCCATCATTTTCGGCAGCTTTGAGAGGCGCGCCTGCCAGCAGCGTCAACACCGCGGCGGCCGCTGGCCCGCTCCACTGAACCCACGCCTTTTGCATGAACTGCCCCTCTCCTCCCGTGGCGGAAGCTAGCCATCCTCACGGGTCATCGCAATAGGAGAAACGGGGCGGAACTATGACACCTTGTTTCGGCTAGCGCGCTGACGTCGCGAGAGCGCGGCCACGATCCCCCGCCATGTGCGCACGTCTTGCTCGGATGCGCCCATGCGATGGAACATGTTGCGAATATTGCGCACCATGGAAGGGCGCTTTTCGGCGGGATAAAGGAAGCCGACACGGTCGAGCTCGGTTTCAAGATGCGCAAACAAAGCAAACAGCTCTGCGCGTGTTGCCGGCCGCGTGTCGGTAAACGCGATACCCTCCTGTGCTGGCCCGTCGAATTCCGTGGTGCGGCCAAGTTGCGGCGTGAGGCTTGTCGCCTTGAGCCACTCATAGCCGAATAGCAGCACGGCCTGAGGCAGGCTCAACGAAGCGAACCCGGGACTGACCGGCGCGGTAAGGATCGCATCGGCAAGCGCAATCGTGTCGTTGTCAAGACCACTCCGCTCCGGTCCGAACAGAACACCGGTCCGCTCACCCCGCTGCCCCCGCAATTTGAGATCCGACGCGGCGCTTTCGGGAGAGAGCACCGCCTTGACCATCTCGCGCGGCCGCGCCGTCGTCGCGAGCACGAAATTGAGCTCACCGATCGCTGCCTCGACACTCGGATAAACCCGAGCACCTTCGACGACAAATGCGGCTCCTGCCGCCGCCGCATGCGCCTTGTCATTGGGCCAGCCGTCGCGGGGAACGACTAGTCTGAGATCGGCAAGCCCGAAGTTCGCCATGGCCCGCGCGGCAAAGCCGATATTCTCGCCAAGCTGCGGCTTGACCAGAACGATTGCCGGCGCCGGCGGCGCGCCGGCTGATGCAGAATTGGGCAGCGCAGCCTCGGCAGGCGCGCGCTTTTTGCGCTCAACCCTTGCTTTCACCATGGAAGCACGATGCTATAGAGGGGCGGTCACCTGCAATGGGGCGGGAGGCGTCTTTCGCGCGATCACGCAAGACTTCTCGTCCGCGCCGGAGATTTCGGACGTGAACAAGATCAAGGTGAAGAACCCGGTCGCAGACCTCTCCGGGGACGAGATGACGTTGGTCATCTGGCAGATGATCAAGGAGAAGCTGATCGAGCCCTATCTCGATCTACCGCTGCTCACCTTCGATCTCTCCATCCAAAACCGCGACGCGACTCACGACCAGGTCACCATCGATGCCGCCCATGCGATTCAGGCCTGCGGCGTCGGCGTCAAATGCGCGACCATCACTCCCGACGAGGCACGAGTTAAAGAGTTCGGGCTGAAGAAGATGTGGAAGTCGCCGAACGGCACCATCCGCAACATCCTAGGTGGAGTGATCTTCCGCGAACCGATCATCTGCAAGAACGTGCCGCGGCTCGTGCCCGGATGGACCAAGCCGATCGTCATCGGCCGCCACGCCTTTGGCGATGTCTACCGGGCGACGGACTTCCGCGTGCCGGGCAAGGGCAAGCTCACTATCAGCTTCGTCGGGGAGGACGGAACAGAGATCGAGCACGAGGTTCACGAGTTCAAAGGCGGCGGCGTCGCGCTTGCCATGTTCAATCTCGACGATTCGATCCGCGACTTCGCGCGTGCCACTTTCAACTACGCGCTTGCCCGGAACATGCCGGTCTACCTCTCCACCAAGAACACCATCCTCAAAGCCTATGACGGCCGCTTTAAGGACATCTTCGCCGAGATCTTCGCTGCCGAGTTCAAGCCGGAGTTCGACAGGCACGGGCTGACCTATGAGCACCGCCTGATCGACGACATGGTCGCTTCATGCCTGAAATGGTCTGGAGGCTATGTCTGGGCGTGCAAGAACTACGATGGCGATGTGCAGTCGGACACCGTGGCGCAAGGGTTCGGCTCGCTCGGCCTGATGACCAGCGTACTGATGACGCCCGACGGCAAGACGGTTCTCGCCGAGGCGGCCCATGGCACGGTCACCCGACACTACCGCCAGCATCAGCAGGGACGCGCCACCTCGACCAATGCCACCGCGTCGATCTTCGCCTGGACCGGCGCGCTCAAGCATCGCGCCAAGCTCGATGACAATGCCGAGCTTCTGCGCTTCGCCGAGACGCTCGAAGAGGTGGTTGTGGGCACGATCGAATCTGGCTTCATGACCAAGGACCTCGCCCTTCTCGTTGGCGCCGATCAAAGCTGGCTTTCGACGAGCGGCTTTCTCGACAAGATTGACCACAATCTCCGCAAGGCCATGGCCGATCGTGCCGCGGCTTAGCTGGTTGTGCTTGCCTTGCGCTTGCGGCCTTGGCGTCTCGTCGGCTCATTGGCCAACACCCGCGCCTCAGCCATCTTGCGAATTTGCTGCATGATCTCGGGATGACGGCGCTCTAGCCGGGCCAGCGACATGCTGTCGAGGACATAAACGCGGCAGCGCGTTTTGGCGACGACATCATGCTTATGTCGCCGATGTTCGAGCAGCGCCATCTCGCCGAAGAAGTCGCCTTCCTTCAGAAGCGCATGCTGCCCTGGGCTGATCTCGACGACCGCCTCGCCGCTGGCAATGATGAACATCGCATCGCCAGCATCGCTCGCGCGCACTATGGGCACGCCGGGCATAAAGGTCCGGGTGTAGAGCACCTTGGTGATCTCGGCGATCTCGCTGTAATCCATAGAGCCGAACAGCGGCACGCGGGCAATCATGCCCCAGGTGACCACGAACTGATGGCGGGTCGATTCCTGGCTGAAACCGGTGGCGATGATGGCAACGGGGAGCGCGATCATGCCGACACCGAGAAGCATCACCACCCCGCCGAGCATCTTGCCCAGAGGCGTTACCGGCACGACGTCACCATAACCGACGGTGGTCAGCGTGGCGAGCGCCCACCAGGCGGCTTGCGGAATCGAGCCAAACTTGTCCGGCTGCATATGGCGTTCGATCAGATACATGCCGGACGACGCGAACAGCAGCAATATCAGAATGACGAGAAGCGCGCCGAGCAGCGCCCGGTATTCATCGGTAACGACCCGGCCGAGCGTCTGCAGCGCCGGCGAGTAGCGCACGAGCATGAGGAGGCGGAAGAGCCGGAACACCCGAAGCAGGCGCAAATCCAACGGATACAGCCAGTGCAAATACCAGGGCAGAAACGCGAGGAGGTCGATGATCATCATCGGCCGCATCGCGTATCGCAGCCTTGCCTGCCAGCGCGGTAGCCGGCTCAGCATCGGGATCTCGACGGCGCTCCATATCCTCAAGGCGTATTCGACGGTGAACACGATCACCGAGAACGCGTTGAATGCAGCGAATTCCCAGCGATACCGCCCGGCGAGCTCGGGAACCGTATCCGCGGCGAACGCGATGGCGTTGAGGAAGATCAGGATGATGATGAAGCCGTTGACGACGCGACCCATCGGATGGGCATCGCCGGCGACCTCGAGCACATCATGAACTTCGCGCCGCAAGCGCCGATAGGCGGTTGTCGCGCGCATGCTCAGGCGTGCCCGGCGCGGCGCTTGGCCTCTGTGCTTTCCGACGCGGTGCTCGCGGCTGGCGCGCCGGCTTGAGCCGCGACCCGCGCGGCAATCGCTTCGAGCGCCTGATCGGCGCGCGACCCGTCGGGCCCGCCAGCCTGGGCAAGGTCCGGCCGGCCGCCGCCGCCCTTGCCGCCGAGCGCCTCGGCGCCGATGCGGGCAAGCTCGACGGCGTCGTAGGTCGGGCTTAGGTCACTGGTGACACCAACGACGAGGGCAGCCTTGCCCTCTTCGCTCACGCCGACGATGGCGGCGATGCCGGAGCCGAGTTGTCGCTTGGCGTCGTCGATAAGACCACGCAGGTCCTTCGGCGCGACGCCCTTCACGGTGCGGGCAAGAAGTTTGATTCCGCCGATCTCGCGCATGGCCAAAGTGCCACCGTCGCCGCCGGCGCCGGCTCCGCCGCCAAGCGCAAGCTCGCGCTTGGCGGCGGCGAGCTGGCGCTCGAGCTTGCGTCGCTCGTCGATGATGGCGGCAAGCCGCGTGATCACCTCGTCTGGCGAAACCTTGAGCAGCTCCGCAGCCTCGCGCACGCGCTCGTCCTGGGTGGCGAGGTAGGCGCGCGCGGCCTCACCCGTGAGCGCCTCGATGCGGCGCACGCCCGCGGCGACCGCGCTCTCGCTCACGATCTTGAGGAGTCCAATATCGCCGGTGCGGCGCACATGCGTGCCGCCGCAAAGCTCGATGGAATAAGCATGCTCCGCTCGCGTGCTCTTATCGCTCTTGCCCATGCTGACGACACGGACCTCTTCGCCATATTTCTCGCCGAACAGGGCGAGCGCCCCTTGGGCGATGGCAGCCTCCGGCGTCATCAGATGGGTCTCGACCGGCTCGTTCTGCAGGATCATGGCGTTCACCATGTCCTCGACTGCACGGATCTCCTCGTGAGTCATTGGTTTCGGATGGGAGAAGTCGAACCGCAAGCGTCCGGGCTCGACGAGCGAGCCCTTCTGCGCCACGTGCGTGCCGAGCACCTGCCGGAGCGCCTCGTGGAGCAAATGTGTCGCCGAGTGATGCGCGCGAGTCGCGGTGCGGCGCGCATGGTCGACTTCGAGGGTCACCTCATCGCCGACCTTGAGGCTGCCCTTTTCGAGCGTGCCTGAATGCAGAAAGAGGCCATGCAGCTTCTTCTGCGTGTCCTCCACGCTGAACACGGTGTTTTTGCCGAGCGTAAGCCAACCGCGGTCGCCTATCTGGCCGCCAGACTCGGCATAGAACGGGGTCTGATTGATGATCACGGTCCCGCGCTCACCTTCCTTGAGCGCCTTCACGCGTGCGCCATCCTTGATCAGGGCGACGATCTCGCCGGATGCCGTTTCGGTCTCGTAGCCAAGGAACTCGGTGGCGCCCAGCTCCTCTTTGAGCTCGAACCATAGTCTTTCGGTCGCAGCCTCGCCGGAGCCCGCCCAAGACTTCCGGGCTTCTGCGCGTTGGCGCTCCATGGCTGTGGCAAAGCCGCTTGCATCGACGCCGATGCCGCGCGCTTTCAAGGCGTCCTCGGTGAGGTCGTAAGGAAAGCCATAGGTGTCGTAGAGCTTGAAAGCGACTTCGCCTGGCAGAGTATCGCCGGGCCTCAAATTCCGCGTCTCCTCTTCGAGCAGCTTGAGGCCGCGCCCGAGCGTCTCGCGGAAGCGTGTCTCTTCGAGCTTCAGCGTCTCCTCGATCAAGCTCTGACCGCGCTCGAGCTCGTGAAAGGCGCGGCCCATCTGATCGATCAACGCGGGCACGAGCCGATAGAGCAGAGGCTCTTTCGCTCCAAGAATGTGAGCATGCCGCATGGCGCGGCGCATGATGCGGCGAAGCACGTAGCCCCTGCCCTCGTTCGACGGCAGCACGCCGTCGGCGATGAGGAAGGACGACGCGCGCAGATGATCGGCAATGATGCGGTGGCTTGGCGCATGGTCGCCTTCCGCGGGAACACCGGTGAGCTCGACCGAGGCGGCGATCAGCGCGCGGAACAGGTCGATCACGTAATTGTCATGGGTGCCCTGTAACACCGCGGCAATACGTTCGAGTCCCATGCCGGTGTCGATCGAGGGACGCGGCAACGCCACGCGCTCGCCGCCCGAGAGCTGCTCGAATTGCATGAAGACGAGATTCCAGATCTCGACAAAGCGATCACCCTCGGCGTCCGCGCTGCCGGGCGGTCCGCCTCTGACGGTAGGGCCATGGTCGTAGAAGATTTCCGAGCTTGGCCCGCAGGGGCCGGTATCGCCCATCGACCAGAAATTGTCAGAGCCCGCGATCCTGATGATCTTCTCGTCGGGAAAGCCAGAAATTTTGCGCCACAGCGCGGCCGCCTCGTCGTCGTCTTCATAGACGGTGATGAGCAGGCGCTTCTTGTCGATGCCGAAATCGCGGGTGAGCAGCTCCCAGGCGAGCGGGATCGCGCGCTCCTTGAAATAGTCGCCAAAGGAGAAATTGCCGAGCATCTCGAAGAAGGTGTGGTGGCGCGCGGTGTAACCGACATTGTCGAGGTCGTTGTGCTTGCCGCCGGCGCGCACGCATTTCTGCGACGAGGCCGCGCGCAGAAACTTCGCCTTCTCCTGGCCGGTGAAGATGTTCTTGAACGGAACCATGCCGGCATTGGTGAACATCAGGGTTGGATCGTGACGCGGCACGAGCGGACTCGAAGCGACGATCTCGTGGTCGCTCTTGGCGAAGAAATCGAGGAAGGCAGCACGGATGTCGTTGGTGCTGGTATGGCCCAGAGCCGTGTGACTGACGCTTCCAGACGCAATCTTACGCTTGGCGCCCGTGTCTTTGACGCTAGCGCCTTTCGCGCTCGGGTGTTTGGCGGAGGTCATTGGCTGCTTGACGGGGGACCTTGTCTTCGAGGGGACCGGCGCTGGCGGAGCCTACCCATTCAGAGAGGCCCAAAATGCCGTTCGGCCCCTTCTTGGAAGAAGAAGAGGCCCTTGCGGTCCCGCGTCAGACATAAGGTCAGGAAAGGAGACTGGCAAGCACGCGCTTTGCCCGCTTGCTCCAGGCTCGGCGCGCCTGCACTTTAGCGGCGGCCCCTTCGTGCGGCCCCACCCGAGAGCGGGGTAACGGAGCCATCGCCTTCGGTGACGCTGGTTCCACTCTCGGGAGTCCCGCCCTCGCCAGTGTCGGCGCCGCCACCGAGGATCTGACCCGCGACAAGGCCTGCATTTTGGCGGATTGCTCGCTCGATTCGCTCCGCGGTCTCCGGATGCTCCTTCAAATAGGCCTTGGCGTTCTCTCTGCCCTGGCCGATGCGCTCCGAATCGAATGAGAACCAGGCGCCAGACTTCTCGACGATGCCGGCCTTTACCCCGAGATCGACGAGCTCGCCGGTCTTAGAGATCCCTTCGCCGTACATGATGTCGAACTCGATGGTCTTGAACGGCGGCGACACCTTGTTCTTCACCACCTTGACGCGGGTCTGATTGCCGACCACTTCCTCGCGCTCCTTGATGGCGCCGATTCTCCTGATGTCGAGCCTTACGGAGGCGTAGAACTTGAGCGCGTTGCCGCCGCTCGTGGTCTCTGGGCTCCCGAACATCACCCCGATCTTCATGCGGATCTGGTTGATGAAGATCACCATGCAGCGCGATTTGGAGATCGAGGCGGTAAGCTTACGCAAGGCCTGGCTCATCAGCCGAGCCTGCAAACCCGGCAGCTGCTCGCCCATCTCGCCCTCGAGCTCGGCCTTCGGCGTCAGCGCCGCGACCGAATCAATGACCAGCACGTCGATCGCGCCAGACCGCACCAGGGTATCGGCGATCTCGAGCGCCTGCTCGCCAGTATCGGGCTGCGATATCAGGAGTTGCTCAAGGTCGACGCCGAGCTTGCGTGCATACACCGTGTCGAGCGCATGCTCGGCGTCGATAAAGCTACAAATGCCGCCGCGCTTCTGCGCCTCGGCGACGACGTGCAACGCAAGCGTGGTCTTGCCAGAGGACTCAGGACCATAAATCTCGATGACGCGGCCACGCGGCAGGCCGCCGATGCCAAGCGCGATATCGAGCCCGAGCGAGCCCGTGGAGATTGCCTCGACCTCGACCGCCTTCTCGTTCTGGCCGAGCCGCATGATGGAGCCCTTGCCGAAGCCGCGCTCGATCTGGGAGATCGCAGCCTCAAGCGCCTTCTCTCTATCCATCTCAGCTCCTTCAACGAGGCGCAGCGCGACATTCAACATGGAGAGTCTCCCTTATTTCACAAGCCCGCTTTGAGTCGCAAATGATGCTGTTTCGCTCCGCGCCTTCTCCCGGCATTCCGTTCAGCCTGCCATTTGGCTCGTGGCAGGGAGAAGGCGCGAAGGTGCAGCGAGGAGAATGTACACGTTTTGTTCCTGTTCCGCAATTGTTCTTTTTCCCGCAGAGGCGCCGCGAAAGCTGCGCGCATCCTCGATTCTTGAAAAGGAACCCAGGCCACCTGCCGTTGGTCCGCTGAAGTCACATAAACAAGGAGACCAACAGTGAAATCACTCAGCACAGTTCTCGTCAGCGCCGCGCTCGGCGCGAGCATGCTTGCATTCTCTTCACTCAGTGCGGCGGCGGCGATCGCCTCCAGCAGCAATGTTTGCTGGCACTCGCATGAGCGCTTGGATTATCCGCCAAAGGCCCACATCACCATTCACGAGGACAACTGGATTCACGAGGACAACTGGCGCTGGGGTCCAAAGCACTACTCGTTCCGTGAGCATGAAGGCAGAGGCTACTGGTCCGGCGACACTTGAACCGAGTTCTAATCGGCCCGATTACTGTTGCTTGCGCTATGAGGCCGCCTCGAGCGGCGGCCTTACATGGGACTTGTGGCGCGGCGCACAGGCCGGCCCTTAGGTCTCAGCGATAAAGACGGCTACAACGGGCGCACCAGCAGTTGAACAACCGGCACACTATGGTGTAGCCCGGCCTGCAAAACGCATCGAAGCGGCAGGCCACAGTATCGATCGGAGAATAATTCTTAGCCGCTCGGGCAAGACCGAGCGTGCCAGCCCCTGTCGTGGCATCAGCCTTCCAGACAGAAGACCCGGCGAACAGCAGGAGAGCCGCCGCCGCAATCGCGAACGCGATCTTACGCATGTTTCCCTCCTATTGTATTGGTCTTGGACCCCTTTCCCCCATTGGAATGCGGGATCCGATGCAACCGCTTATTTTAGCACAATTTTGCGTCGGCGGCACGCGCCGCACTTCGGCCGCGGCGTCATGACGGCTGTCACTTTGGCTGCACCCTGGTTGAATTACTTCGACCCTAAGTGCCAGTGTTCCGTCGGTCTCGATTCTGGTCAGAACGAAATCGTCCGACAAGCCTGGCTGCGTAGGCTGCCTCTCCAGTTCGACCGACAATACGAGGTTGTCTTTTCCGCTCAGAATCTTCTCCAAGTCGCTGTCGGCACTTTGATCGTGAAGACTTCGGCAGGACCGTAGGTGTCGGACGGATCCTTGAGCCGCCCCGATCTCTTGGCCGTTGATCGCAACTCTGTGACCCTTCCAATCGCCCCATGTTTCCACATCGGTGGTGTGGAAAACGAATCCGATCTCTTTGGCATCCGTATCGATCCAGGTCTTTCGAAAGGGAAGTTCCAGGCCGTAGCCAACATAGTGGGCGTCCTGGAAAAGTCCCTCGTTGTTTCCAAGCTGGTATCTTCCGGCGATCAAGAGAATATTGGTCATTGCCCCTGCTCCTTGCGGCGAGAGCCTAACTCCCAGGTTGCATGTGAAGCAATGGCAATGCGCTCGTGTGTTGCCAGCTCGATCGTCATGATCTGAACTGCGTTCGCGCAAATGCGCGGCGGAAAAGCCTTCCACAACGAAGGAGAATTGCGGTGCGGCTAAGACGGCTCTTTCTCGCGCGCCTGCGGCTCGGACTTCGCTGTCGAAGCTCCGCCTAGCGCAGCATCGACCGACTCGCGATAACCGAAGCGGTCGATATAGGGCTTGAGCCGCACGATCACTTTCCGCTTGAGGGACTTCGGCAACTCGTAGCGCGAGACCTGGTGCTCGGAGCGCTCGTCGAGGAACTCGCGCATCGGTCCCTCGGCCTTAGCAAACCCCTCGATTCCTAGCTTCGCATAGATGTCGCGCATGGTCGCGACCGGGTCCTTGACGAAGTCCTCGTAGCGGAGCTCGACCAGGTGATTCTCGGGAATAAGGTGGCGGTCCTCCTCATAGGCTTCGGTGAGCCGGGCGTACATGTCGAGGACATAGTCGTCGAGCCATGGGTCAAGCCGCGGCGGGTTGTGCAGTCCTTGCGTCGAATAGAGCGCGCGCCAGAGCTTGACCGTCGAGGGAAACACATGCAGCGGGTTGCGCGCGAGATAGACGTAGTGCGCGTCGGGGAAAAGCTTGGTGAGCAGCTTGAGCCGCGCAGCGTTGGCCGGCGTCTTCATCACCAGCCGCTTTTCGCCGTGCTTGAGATAGAGCCGGCGATAGAGCCACATATAAGCGTCGGCCCATTTCTTCCGGTCCTTCTCGGACACGCCCTTGAAGTCGAGGTAGTCGCTGTCAACCGGGCCGAAGCGCGGCCAGGCGTGCGTGTTATAGGGCGTGCCCTGGTCGAGCATCATCATCCCGAACTCTTCCTCCTGCGGCCGGTCGAAGCCGACCGGCACGTCGTCCTGCGGTCGCTTCTTCGGAAGAAGTATCTTCATCAATCTGGGCAGCGTGCCTTCGGTCAGAAGGAAGTGGTGCGGAAAGAAGCACTCATAGGTCGTGGGGTAGTCAAGGTTCGGATCGACCGAGAACAGGTCGTGCAGAAGCGTCGTCCCAGTGCGCCAATGCCCGATGACGAAGATCGGCGGCTTATCGAGCTTCAGCGCGCGTGCGCGCCTGCCGAATTTCGCCTCCGAGATCCAATAGAGCGGCGAGTTCCACGGTACCCAAAGAAACAGGGCGGATACGTCGGGAATGCAGTTCAGCGTGAAGCTGAAGCGGCCGCGCCAAAAGAGCTTCATCAGCGCCCCGAAACGCAGCCCATACCAGAAATAGATGAGCCGGCCGCCATAGCGCTCGATGGTGAGCGCCGGCATGCGCGGCTTGGCGCGGCGTCTTCTGGTGGGCTTGCCGGCTTCCTCCGGCGGGACGATCTCGTAATCCGGCACGCGTAACAGGCTCCGATGGAGGTGTTCACTTAGCCCCGGCTTTAGACGCGAACGCAAGCCATGGGAAGCCCCGCCTGACAGATCCTATGGAAAAGAAATTCTCCAATCAGCGCTGAAGCGCCGCCTTCACCGCCGCGGCGAGCTCCTTCAGGTCGAAGGGCTTTTGCAGGAACATGAAGTCCTCGTTATCGGCGAGGTGTTTGCGGAAAGAATCCTCCGCATAGCCCGAGATGAAGATGATCTTGAGGTCCGGGCGGTCGCGGCGAAGCTTCGCCATCAGCGTGGGACCGTCCATCTCAGGCATCACCACGTCGCTCAGCACGAGGTCGACGTCGCCTTGGTGGCTCTCGAATACGTCGAGCGCCTCGGTGCCGGTTGACGCCTCCAGCACCTGATAGCCGCGCTGGCCAAGCGCCCGGGCGGCAAAACTTCGCACGGCGTCCTCATCCTCGACGAGCAGCACCGTGCCGCGTCCGGTCAGATCCTTCGGTTTCTCAACTCGGCGCTCGGGCCTGGGCTCTACCTCGCCGGGCGCCTCTTGGTGGCGCGGAAGGTAGACGCACATCGCGGTGCCGCGTCCCTCCTCGCTTTCGACATGGATATAGCCACCGCTCTGCTTGACGATGCCGAACACGGTGGAAAGTCCGAGGCCCGTGCCGCGGCCGACCTCTTTGGTCGAGAAGAACGGCTCGAAGATCTTCTGCTTCACCTCTTCGCTCATCCCGCAGCCAGTATCCCGGACCTCGATCAGCACGTATTCGCCCGGCAAAATCTGCAGGGACCCCAGCTCGCGCGATTCTCGCTCGTCCACATTCGCCGTGCGGATGGTGAGCTTTCCGCCGCCTGGCATGGCATCACGCGAATTGACCGCAAGATTGATGATCACCTGCTCGAACTGATGTAGATCCGCTTTCACCGGCCACAAACCCGAAGCCTGGTCGAGCTTGAGCTCGATATTCTCGCCGAGAAGCCTGCTGAGCAGAATGGAGAGCTCGGAGAGCACGTCGCCGAGCTGAAGCACCTGCGGCCGCAAGGTTTGTTGGCGCGAGAAGGCGAGCAATTGGCGGACGAGCCCCGCCGCCCGGTTCGCATTCTGCTTGATGTTCATGATGTCCTGAAAGGCGGGGTCGGTCGGCCGATGGTTCATCAACAGAAAATCGGAGAAACCGATGATCGCCGTGAGCATATTGTTGAAGTCATGCGCGATGCCGCCGGCGAGCTGACCGATGGCCTGCATCTTCTGGCCTTGCGCAATCTGCATCTCGAGCGCGCGCTGCTCGGTCGTGTCAAAGGCGTAAGCGATCGCCGCCTCACTCTCGCTTTCGGTCTGCTCGATGGGGCTCAAGTATAAACGTCCGCTTCGCTCACGGCCCCCGGCAAAGGCGATGTCTACCGGCTCGATCAGGCTCTGGTGTGCAAGCGCAGCATCGAGAGCGTGTCTTAGCGCCTGGTGACTTTCGGGCTCGACCAGGTCTTCGAGGCTCACCTTGCGGCCCTCGTCAGCGGCAGCCGCGAACAGCCGTGCGAAGGCCGCATTAGTGGCGCTGATGGCGCCTTCCTTGTCGAGCGTGGCGATGGCAATTGGAGCCGAGTGGAACAGCCGGGCAAATCTGAGCTCGGCGGCTCCAGCTTCGTCGCCCTGGCCGGGCCCGCGTTTGATGACGAGGGCGTGCGCCAATCCTCCGCGCAGCCGGTGCAAGACGCGAACGGGAAGGCTGGTGCCATCGCGTTTGATGAGGTTGATCTCGAAGCGCCGCGTAGTCGGCTGCGGCTGGCCGCGGCTGGTGTGCGCGATTAGCGCCGCGCTGTCATGCGACATGATCCGCTCGAGCATGAGCGGGCGTCCCGCGACTTCCGACAGATCGAGCCCGAGCCATTGGGCAAGCGTGGCGTTGAGATATTCGATGTTACCCTCTGCGTCGGCAGTGAAGAAGCCTGCCGGAGCGCTGTCGAGGTAAGCGATTGCCGCTTGCACCTTGGCGAAGTTCGCCTCGTCGCGCGCACGGTCTTGTGTGATCTCGTCGAGTTGCCACACAACGAGAGCACCCTTGCGTCCTGAACGTGGATCGGCCGGCATCGGCTGCACCGAGATGCGGAACCACCGCGGAGCAACCCCCGCCTCGTCCTCATCGCCGGGCGGCGGCAGGCGGAACTCCTCTTTCAGGCTGCGGCCTTGCTGTGCCGCGCGGGCGAGGCGAAAAATCGCCTCGGCCAGATGCGGACTGCCGGCAAAAGCGCGATCCGGTGCGGGGACAACTGCCTCGGGAGCGAGGCCGAGCAAATCGCGATAGGCTTCATTCGCGTAAAGCACACGACCAACGCTGTCGGCAATCAGCGCACCTTGCGGCAGGTTATCGACGAACGCCTTGGTCACGTCGTTGCGGGCCTGCCTCGGACCGAAATGGAGAATGCCGACAGCACCCGCGAATAGGCAGAACACGCCGATCACCGCAAGGCCGGCAAGAATGGCGAGGACGAAAGGTTCCGCCATCTCACGCGAAACGATGGCAAGACCCACCGCTGCGATCGCAAGCGCGAGCGCCAGTAACACCACGAGCCCAACGCTGCCGTCGCGCTCGGTGCGGTCGGTAGCTGGCTCAGCGTAGCGCATCGGCGCATCGATGTCGGTCATGAGCCGCCAAAATACCCGATTCGAATCAACTTGACGGAGAGATTGTCACGAATGCGCCACCAAGCCCATGCGGTTTCAAGGCTTTTGGCCCGGGAACGAACAAATGGGGGCGGCGCGTTAAGCCTCGCGTACCTAGACGTGGCTAATGACCTGTTAATACCGGAGGCGTAGGAACCCTCGTCGATGCTCGACCTAAACACACTCATTCTTGCCGTCGCCGCTATCCTCTTTGTGATCGCCATCGGCGCGCTTCTGGTGTGGGCGTTCAGAACTTTCTTCGGCGGGGGCACAAGCTCGCATGGATTTCTGAGATCACGGGACCGAAGACTCGGCGTGGTCGAAACGGCTTCAGTCGATCAGCGCCGCAAGCTCATCCTCATCAGGCGCGACGACGTTGAGCACCTCATCATGGTTGGCGGCCCGGTAGACATGGTGGTCGAGACCAGCATCCGGGGACGGCCCCATTTGGAGCCTCCGCTGGAGAACGTGATCATCGCCAAGAGCGACCTACGGCCAGCGCCGGATTTCCGCAAAAGCTAACCCACCTCTGAAGTTTTTTTGAGTTGACTGTAGCAAAAATGCCACAGGAGGTTTCACTTGTGGCGCCCCGCGAGTTGAGGTAAACAAGCATTCCGAGCTTACGGCGGCCCTGTGTAGTTGGGGCAGGCGGGTGAGGCGACGCCGGTAACTTCACCGCTAGTGCCGTAGGAGCGCCGGCAGTTCCCTGCTAATGGTCCGACACCGACTGGCCGAGGCCAGTCATGTCAGTCCCCCAAACCTCTCCACTCCCCGCCCTCCAGCGGGGAGTTTTTTTATCTCGAGCTTGGGAACTGAAATGACGTGCGCTCCAAATACCATAAGCATTGCGTGCATTGTCGCGCTCGGCTCGTTTCTGACTGCTTCTCCGGCTGCTAATAGCGGCGAGATGCCGAAGGACTTCGTCTATCTCCGGGACGTCGATCCCAGCATCGAGCAGGACATGCGCTACGCGAGCACCAATAACTTCACGGGCGTGAAGGTTGAGGGCTACGACGCGCCCGAATGTGTGCTGGTGCGGCAGGCGGCCGAAGCGCTGAAAGCGGTGCAAGCCGATGTGCGCACCAAAGGCTTCACGCTCAAGGTTTACGACTGCTACCGCCCTGCCCGCGCCGTTGCAGCCTTTGTCGAGTGGGCCAAGAAGCCAGACGACCCTGAAGCCAAGGTCATCTACCACCCCAACCTGCCGAAGAGCGCGTTGTTTCCCGACTACATCGCCACCCGCTCGGGCCATTCGCGTGGCGCGACCATGGACCTGACACTGATGCCGCTTGGCGCCACGATCAACACTCAGGCATCGACCGAAAATGGCAGGCCCCGGCCGTGCACGGCGCCGCAAGCCACGCAGGCGCCCGACGGAAGCATTGCCATGGGCACGAGCTTCGACTGCTTCGACCTCAAGTCGCACACGATCGTGCCGGGGCTGACCGAGGAGGAGCGCAATAACCGCGCGCTGCTAGTCGGGGCCATGCAAGCGCACGGCTTCAAGAACTACCCCATGGAATGGTGGCATTTCACGCTCGAGCCCGAGCCCTACCCCGACACGATCTTCGACTTTCCGATTGAGCCCCGCCATCCATCACCTTGAGGCGCGCGCTAAAAGCGCCTCGAGCGCAACCGGAACGCGCCTGATCGCCGAGTCGTTCTTCCCGCATGCAGGAGAGCGCCGCGAAGGCAGAAGCCGGAGTTTCCGGACGCGCGAGGGCACGGCCAGCCTCAGCCTTGATCGAAACCACTATCCCTGCGCGACTCGACCGGCTCACGTGGGGGCGCTTCCATACTCTCATCGTCCTTGCACTCGGGATCACTTGGATTCTCGACGGACTTGAGGTGACTCTCGCTGGCTCAGTGGCCGGCGCACTCAGAGAGAGCCCAAGTCTTGCTCTCACCAATACCGAGGTCGGGCTCGCCAGCAGCTTCTATCTCGCAGGCGCAGTGCTCGGAGCGCTGCTGTTCGGCTGGCTGACCGATCGGCTCGGTCGCAAGCGCCTGTTCTTCATTACGCTTGGCGTCTACCTCGTCGCCACCGCCTCGACCGCATTCGCTTGGGACTTTGCGAGCTTTGCCCTGTTCCGCTTCGTTACCGGCGCAGGCATCGGCGGCGAGTACACGGCGATTGCCTCCGCCATTCAGGAATTCGTGCCGGCGCGCTATCGCGGCTATACCGACCTCGTCATCAATGGTAGCTTCTGGTTAGGCGCCGCGCTCGGCGCGGGCGCTTCCATCGTGCTTCTCGGCCCGGCGCTCTTGCCCCCCGATCTCGGCTGGCGGGCCGCCTTCTTCGTCGGCGCGGTGTTGGGCCTCATCATCCTGGTTATGCGCAGCTCAATTCCCGAATCGCCGCGCTGGCTTGCGATCCATGGCCGGCCCGAAGAGGGGCACGCGATCCTCGACGCGATCGAGGATGGTCATCGCCGCGATGGCCACCATCTGCCCGACGAAGAACTTACCAAGTTCCGCTGCCGCGCACGAGACCACACCTCGCTCCGGGAAGTGTGGCGGGCGCTGTTCGTCACCTATCGGCGGCGCACGCTGGTCGGCCTCTGCCTGATGGCTTCGCAGGCCTTCTTCTACAATGCGATCTTCTTCACCTATGCGCTTGTCCTCACCGCCTTCTACGGCATCAGATCGGACCAGGTCGGCTGGTACATCTTGCCTTTCGCAGTGGGCAATTTCCTCGGGCCGCTCTTGCTTGGCCGGCTGTTCGACACCGTGGGCCGGCGCGTGATGATCGCCTCGACCTACGCGGTTTCAGGCCTGCTGCTCGCGCTGACCGGCTATCTCTTCGCGGCCGGGCTTCTGTCCGCCACAGAGCAGACGTTTGCCTGGACCGTTATCTTTTTCTTTGCCTCCGCTGCCGCGAGCTCTGCCTATCTCACGGTGAGCGAGACCTTTCCGCTCGAGGTTCGCGCGCTCGCCATAGCTTTCTTTTACGCCGTAGGGACCGGGATTGGCGGCGTGGCGGCGCCCTGGCTGTTTGGAGTGCTGATCGACACCGGCTCGCGAGTCAGCCTGTTCGGAGGCTATTTGCTGGGGGCGAGCCTCATGGCCGCGGCAGCGATCGTCGTGTTCAGGTTTGGCGTCGATGCCGAGCGCAAGTCGCTCGAGACTGTCGCCGCGCCGCTTTCGGCCGTCGATTGATTATTCGTCGCGGTAGACGCGCTCGCGCCGCTCGTGGCGCTCTTGCGCCTCGACGCTCAAGGTCGCAATTGGACGCGCATCGAGCCGTTTCAGGCTGATCGGTTCTCCCGTCTCCTCGCAATAGCCGTAGGTGCCATCGTCGAGCCGCGCCAGAGCGGCATCGATTTTCGCGATCAGCTTGCGCTGGCGGTCACGGGCCCTGAGCTCGAGCGCCCTCTCCGTCTCTGACGTAGCGCGATCGGCGATGTCGGCATGTTGCGCCGATTCGTCGTGCAGGTGCTGGAGGGTTTCCTTGGTCGAGCGAAGGATCTCATCGCGCCAATTCAGCAGCTTCCGGCGGAAGTAGGCCCGTTGGTGCTCGCTCATAAACGGCTCGTCCTCCGAGGGACGATAATCGTCGGGGAGCAGCTTCTTCTTCGCCGGCATGAGAATTGTGTCCTGACGCATCCGTTTCGTCATTGGGCACTTAGGCCCTGCTCCCCTTGCCGGCTTGCGCACGTGTCAGCGACCCCCGCCGGGCAGCCACGTATTTACGGAAGCGAGTCGACAAGTCAAGACGGCTCTCTTGACTTGACAACGGCGCGGCCCGGCGCAAGCCGTGCCATTGCAAATTCGGTCACATTTCGAATGGATTATGGCCGCTTCACCGGCACACTTAGTGTGTGGGCGCGGCCTGAAGCGCGGACTGCAATCGCGTGAACCCTGGGCACGCTGTTCCCAACCGAATGTCGTATTCGGAGGTGGATCCTCAGCGCGCCAGCCGTTGGCGAGCGTCCGTGGTACGGCTTTCTTCAGCCAGCAGCGCACATTAGCGGCCTGCACGCCAGGCACAACATAAGTCCAGGAGAGGCACGGCGCTTCCGCCTCGCATTGCGCCTTGCAGAGCCGTGGATCGGGAGTGGTAAGGTCGAAGTTCCGATAGTCGCAGCCAGGGCGATCGGTGTTGAGCTCCATATCGACTTCGAAAACCTCGCCGCCTAGCGGCGAAGGCGTCGCAGGCTCCACGGATGGCGGAATCGAATCGGATTCAGTTCCGCGAGCGAGCTTCTCGCGGGCGGCACGCGCCATGTCGGCGTAGAAGCCTTCCGAGAAACGCGTGAGAAAAGCGTCCCATGCGGCGTCAGTGCCGATCTCCTTTGCTGCAGCAAACGCTTCACGCTCGTTCACCGATGGTTTTTGCGAGGGCGGCGGGAGTTGGGGTACAGCGGCCTGCGGCGCGGGCGCAGGCGCTTCGGCACCGGGCGGGTTGAAAAAGAACTGCCCAGAGAGCTCCGTCATAATAGGCAGGGCGCTGCACGTGGCCTGCGCTCTTGGCGAGTGTCTCGACCTCGCTTCTTACTTCTCTTGCAAGGTCGGCAAGCTGCTTGCCCGGCTCAGCGAGCTTCTTGGTGAGGACGCGCGTATAGACCGAGGTGGGCTCCTCGTCCGCGTCGTTAAGGCGGTCGAGCGCCGTCTGCTGATATCCGGCCGAATAGAGAATGAAGGTTCCGGCAGGCGCATCGACACGGGCCAGCCCGCGCGTTCCGCTGAGGCCGCGCCCGCCGCTTCCCGCGAAAGGATTGTCGCGGCAAGCGTCAATGATGAAGATTCGGGTCCCGGCGCCTGATGAGGCGATCCGTTGCATCAGATCGCCGAGGCTCATTGCCTCCGATTTGATGAAGTCCTGCTGGCCCGATTGCGGTTTAGGAATGTCGGCAGGGAGTAGGTAGTTTTGACCATCGATTTCCACACCGTGGCCCGAGAAATGAACGAGCGCGGTGTCGCCAGGATCGAGCGAGGTTTGGAAGGCTGAGACCGCGCGATTGAATTCTCTTCGGTCGGCGTTGAGCACAAGATCGACATTGAAGCCGAGCCTCTCGAGTGTCACTTTGAGCGCCTCGGCATCGCCCACAGCCTTTTGCAGCGGCGTAATCTCGCGATAGTCGTTGATGCCCACGATCAGCGCGCGGCGCGCCTCGGCAAACGCCGGGGCTGCGGCAAGTGCGGCAATCGCAAGCACGAGAGCCAACAGGGTTAAGTGCCGATAGACCCTGCTCATCACAACTTCCCTTAGGCAGTAGCTTAGCGTCCGAGCTAGACCGTGAAAAATCGGCTTCGATCGGGGGATCACGACAAGGTTGGGCCTGGAGGCCTCGCTCGACCCTTCCGCTGCCGCGCCCACCGCGCTAAGAGGCCATCGTGCCGCTCTCCACGTATACCCAGGACCTTGGCGATGCCTTTCGGAGCCTCGGCGATTTCGCCTCGGACCTTGTATTCCCCACTGTTAAGCTCGGCGTCACAGGCCTCGCCCGGTCCGGCAAGACCGTCTTCATCACCGCGCTTGTGCACAACCTCATCTCGGGCGCTCGTCTCCCTTTCTTCGATGCCGCCGCTCAAGGACGGTTGTTGCGCGTCTATCTCGAACCGCAGCCTGACGATGTCATTCCGCGCTTCGCGTACGAGAGGCATCTTGCCGACCTCGTCGGCAGCCCGCCGCGCTGGCCAGAAAGTACCCGGCGAATCAGTCAGCTCAGACTCACGCTTGAATACAGCTCGACGCGATTCTGGAAGCGCCAGCTCGGCCGCGAGCAGTTGCATATCGACATCGTCGATTATCCCGGTGAATGGCTTCTCGACCTGCCGCTTCTTCGTCTGAACTACCGGGAATGGTCGAGAGCCGCGATCAAGCAGAGTTCGACGCCGGACCGCAAGAAAGCGGCCAAGCACTGGCACGCCTCGCTCGGCCTGATCGATCCGAAGGACCCAGCAAACGAGGGCGTCGCGGAGAGACTTTCAGATCTGTTCAAGGCTTATCTTCGCGAAATGCGCGCCGATCCACATTCGCTCTCGACGCTTCCGCCTGGACGATTTCTCATGCCAGGCGATCTTGCTGGCTCTCCGGCACTGACGTTCTCTCCGCTTGACGTGAAGGATGAGGAAGTTTTTCCGCGCGGCACGCTGTTCACGATGATGGAGCGGCGCTACGAGGCCTATAAAAGCCACGTTGTGAGACCCTTTTTTCGCGACCACTTTGCGCGGCTCGACCGGCAGATCGTGCTTATCGATGTGCTTGCCGCGCTGAACGGGGGCCAGCAGGCGGTCGTCGATCTCGAACGCGCCATGACTGAGATCCTCGAATGCTTCAGGGCCGGCTCTAACACTCTGTGGTCCAGTCTGTTTGCTCCGCGGATCGACCGCGTCGTGTTTGCCGCTACCAAGGCGGATCACCTTCACCACCAAAGCCATGACCGACTCGAGGCGATCCTCGCCAAGCTCACCGGCAGAGCGATGGCACGCGCGGAATTCGCCGGCGCCGACCTGAAAGTGCTGGCGCTTGCCGCGGTGCGTGCGACCCGCGAGGCCGAGGCTAGGCGTCACGGCGAGATACTTCCCTGCATTGTCGGCTATCCCCTTCCCGGAGAGACCATCGGCAGGCGCACCTTCGATGGCAACGAGGAGTTTGCCATCTTCCCCGGCGACCTTCCCACCGATCCAGAGGAGGCGCTCAAGGGCTGGCAGACCGAGGAAGGGAAAATGCGTTTCGTGCGCTTCCGCCCGCCGAACCCAAAACCGCTCCCTTCCGGGGGCTCCGCGCCATTCCCAAATATCCGACTTGATCGCGCCATCGAGGCGCTAATCGGAGACCGCCTCGCATGACCAGGACAAACAAGCGCAAGCCTGCCGCCTTCAAGGTCGAAGAGGTCGAGCTGTTCGAGCCGCCCGTCCCGCCGCCGCTCCCCGTCGAGCCGACGCCTCTCCCGGTCACGCGCATTCGCGCCCTTCCTGCGCTCGACCGCGGGCTTCGCTGGGGAAGCATTTTATTCGCTGCTCTCGGCGGGCTCGTCAGCCTAGTCGCTTCGCTCTGGCTCTACGACTGGACGTTGTCGCTGATCGCCCGCGACGACTGGATCGGTTGGACGGCCGTCGGTCTCCTCGCTTTAGTGCTGCTCGCGCTCGCGATGATCATCCTTCGCGAGGTGGCAGGACTTGCACGACTCGGGCGGCTTGGAAAAATCAGGCACGAGGCAGACAGCGCCTCCCGGCAGAACGATAAGCCCCTTGCTATTGATGTCGCCGGCCGACTGAAGCGCCTTTACAGCAGGCGCAAGGATCTCACGTGGGGACTAAGCCGACTCGCCGAGCATGAGCACGACATCATGAACGCGGGCGAGCTGCTGAGACTAACCGAGCGAACGCTGGTCGCCCCGCTCGATCCTTACGCGCGCGGCATTGTCGCGGCCTCCGCTAAGCGGGTGTCGGTGGTGACCGCTGTCAGTCCCGGCGCGGTCATCGACATGCTGTTCGTCGGCACAGAGAATCTCCGCATGTTGCGCCGGCTCGCGACGCTTTATGGCGCGCGTCCCGGCACGCTGTCGCTTCTCAAGCTCGCGCGCATGGTGGTGACCCATATCGTGCTGACCGGCGGCATCGCTATCGGCGACGACGTCATCCAGCAGGTGATCGGTCATGGGCTTACAGCAAAGCTTTCGGCACGGCTCGGGGAAGGGCTCTTCAACGGCGCGCTGACCACGCGGATCGGCATTGCCGCGATCGATGTGTGCCGGCCGCTTCCCTACCTCGAAACGCAGCGGCCTCGCTTCCGCGAGCTCGTCGCCGAGGTCGCAGGGGTTCGCTGAGGCTTAGCCGGCGAGCTTGCAGCCGTCGAGCGCGACTTGCTGCGACTGGCCGTCATTGAACTTGAGCGTCACGGTGATCTTGTCGGCGCAGGCGAGCCCGCCGACACGGACGCGGAAGCCCGTCTTCTTCTCGCTCGAGATTTGCGTCTGAGGCATGACCGCCGGCGTGTTGAAGTCGTAGGCAACGGCGACGAGACGCTGCTTCACCTGCTCTGGGGGCTCGAGCCAAAGCTCGACATGGAAGAGCGGTCTGCCACGATCCTCGCCCTTGATTTCGGTCGCCTTGGTCTTCACCCAGCCCTCGACCTCACGGCTTTCCGGCAGCTTGACCGGCTGGACGAGTGTGGGCTGAGGCGCTGAAGGCGTCGGCTCTTCCGCGCTCTTTGCGGCGCTCTCGGGCTCATCCGAGTCGAGCGAAAACGGTTTGACCGCGTCCCAGGGGAGAATTTCTCTTCCCCCCGAATCTGTGGCGAAGGTTTGGGGCTGGGGTTTATCCGGCTTGGAGTGCTCCCGATCCCACGACGGCTCATCGCCAAGGCCCGAGAGCTTCTGCTCTCCGGCAGGCGGTGGCGCCGTAGCGGGGACTCTTATCGATGCGGTTTGCTCAGGCCGCGCTTCGATCTGTGGGAGCTTGGTGATGACGCTTTCGCCGCCATCCGTCGCGCTCAAGCTTCGTGCCTCCTCGGGACCGCGGTTTGCCTCGACCACTCGAAGGAGGAAGACGCCCGGAATCCCTACTGTGCCAGTGCTGAGACCAAGCCCGGCTTCGAACGCAAGCAAACCCGCAACCAACGCTAGACTGATCGTGCGGGCGCCACGATGGATGCCCACTGAACGCATGAAACCACCTGCAAAACGCCGCAAAAATACGCAGGGACCTCCCCTCGCGAGGCGATCAGTTTAACCATCTTACCCCGCAAGGGAAGCGTCACGTCTCCGGCCGGAGCGCTTGCTGAACCAATGAGACGGCGCGCTGCGGCAACCCGCCCCAGGGAGTGCTGCTTCACTCGCGTGGCTCGGCTGCATCAGCCGCGGTGGATACCGGGGATAAGCCCACTCTTCGCGGATGCACCCGGCGCTTGCTCATGTATGTTTCAGTTGTGAGGTGACCGGTTGTGGAAGGCGCCGGTGGAGAAATCCGGCGGCGCTGGGAAACAGTCGGAAGGCTCACAGGGCAAGGCAAGCCCAAGGTCGCTCACTGCCATGGGCGGCTGAAGGCGGAGGGGGTCTGCAAGCGCAGAGTGCCACGGTCTGGCGGTTCTGCCGCAATACCGTGAGGCGGAGTCGACAGGGTACTTTGCGCCGCAAATTCCTTCGCTGGTTGGTTCCTCGTCCGGCCAGGACAGGATCCGCGTCGTAGCAACGCGACGTAAAACAAGGACCGGGTCGGATCACGCCGCCGCTTTTGTGGGAAACCATAGAAGCCGAGCGCGTGATCAAGAGACCGAAAGGTCTCGGCGGTCGCCGACCGATCGTCCCGAACGGGCGTGAGGCTCGACATCGCACAGGGAGGCGGGGCCGCAAAGCTCCGCCTTTCCTGTTTTTACGCATCCCATTCGCTGCTTTTTGATTGCTACTTCTCGGCGTCTTATTTGTAGCTATTTGCGGCGATTTGGCACTCAATTGCAGTGATTTGTGGCGACTAATCGCCCTTTAGCCGCCTTCCCCTCATGGATAAGATCGCCCGCCATGAGGGGGATCAAACCGGGGATAAGACTCTCCGCCGCGGCCTGCATCACCGGGGCGTGGCTCGTCGCCGTGCTTGCGGGCTGCAGCACGGTCGGCAGCACCGTCGATCGCCTGAGGGGCCCCAAGGAGGGAGCCAGCACCGACGTTGAGGCGCGCAACGTCGCGTCTGAGGATCCGCTGGCACGCCCGATCCAGGCCGGCTGGACCTCGGCGCGTGCGACCCATTGCGGCTTCGTGTTCAATCCCGATCAGCTCAGAGCCGATTTCCTCGCATCGGAGCAGCGCTCAGGAGTCCCGCCGGAGCAGATGGACAAGATTGCCAAAGCCTACGATTACACACGCCAGTCGGTCCTCGACAGCATCAAGAACAACAACGACTATTGCAATAAGGAGCGCACCGCGGCGATCAGGAGCGATCTCAACCGCTACCTTGCCGGCGACTTCTCAGCGACGGCGCGCATGGCGCGATGATCACTGTTTGACCGAGGGACGCCGCTCCGGCGCTTGGGGCGCGTCCGCCGACTTCCCTGCGTTGAGCGCCGAAGGCTTGGGAGCATCGGCCTGCTTCTTGATGGTGTCGGCAAGCTGCGTCAGGCGGGGGGCATCAAGCTCACCAGCGAGGAGATAGGTGATGCCCTCATCAGACCATTCGACGCCGCCGATCGCGCCATATGATTTGAACTCGGGTTCGGCAGCGCCCTCTCCTTTCTTCGCGTAGAGCGCAAGCGGCGCGCCGCTCGAGCCGAGATAGAGGAGCTGCGCAACGGGCTCGCCGCCGGCGCGCAACAGCTGCCCGCGGATGAAGCGGAATCCTTCGGACTTGAGGTCAGGCAATTTGAGACCGGAAGCGACCGCCTGCCCAAGCTGGAAGCCGATGAGATCCAGGTTGGCCTGACCCTCAGGACTAACGCTGAGACTCTCGCGGCTGAGCAGCGCTTGCGCGCGCGCCACGTCGTCCTGCCAGGTAGAGGGCAGGCTGCCGGTCCACTCGACCTCGGTGGCGTCAGAACGGTTGCCGGCGAAGTTCGGCAAGACGAGAGGCCACCCGTAACCCGCAATGGCGAGCGCGAGCGCCGCGACGAGGCCGGCGCCAGCGAGCCCGATCTTCGCGGCAGACGCCCAGGTAACGAAGAAGCCGGGCCGTTGCGGCTCAGGCGGCGCGACGATTGCCTCCTCTCCGGCGAGGATCGCCTCGAAGGAGGCTTCGAGACGGCTATGCGCATTCTTGAGTGCATAGACCCTCCGGGCAATCACGTCGTCCTGCTCGAGCACCCTCTCGACGGCGCGGGATTGCTTGCGCTCGAGTTGGCCGTCGACATAGGCCACCAGCAGTTCGTCGCTGAGCTCGGTCATGAGAGTGTCGGCTCTTCCGGATAAAGCGCCTCGAACGCGTCCGGATTCTCGTCCTCGTCCTGGCCAAACTGGTCGGCGAAGGCAGCGGTGATACGGACGAGGCGCACGGCGATGGTCTCGGCGGGTACATCGAGCACACGGCCGGCGTCCGTATGATCGAGCCTTTCGCCGTAGACGAGCAGCAAAGTGAGCCGCTGCTGCGGCGGCAGATTGCCGATGAAGCTTGCAGTCATCGTGTCGATCTCATCGCCCTCTTCCCCGAACAGTCGGGCGAAGCTTTCATCCTCGATGTTGACCTGGCCCATCGGATTGACGTGCTCGCGGAGCTCACCCAGCCAATGGCGGTAGATCTCGCCGAAGGCCCACACATCGAGTGCGACGCCGCGCTGATAGCGGTACTCCTCGGCAAGCATGCGCTGAAGAGCGCGGCGAAGCAGGGCCGTGCCCTCTTCCCGGGCGCCGACAAGCAAGTCGGCGAAACGCATCAGCCTCGGCAGCATGATGACGAGGCCGGGGCGAATCGAGTGTTGGAATTCCTCTGCCTGCACTAATCCATTCCCCCGCCGTTGGGTGAGTGCTGGCTCGCGCGAGTAGCGACGCGAATCAAGAGGATAGCATATTTGGCGACGCTCGCGGATGGCAGGTTCGGGATAGCCGCAAAAAGCGCTTGCTTTGATCTTTAAGCTGCCCAATCTTTGCGCGAGCACGGGGGCTATAATCAATGTCAGTCGTGCCGCACAGATCGAACAAGACGCAGCAGCCGAAGCCCGCCGCGCCCTCGCCGAAGAGCGCGCCGTCGCTTTCCGATGCGTTGGCCAAAGTCAGCGCCCTCAGAGACAACGCGTTGAAGAGCCGCGCTGCCGAACGCATCGCGAAAATCGCCGACAAGACCGCGCAGCAGACGAAACACGCGACCGAGACCGCGGTGGCCACGAGCAAGGTTGGGTTGGCGCGTGCGGCGGAGATCGGGCGCGAGACGGTTCTGCCTGAGCTCGAGCGCACCGGAGCAAAGCTGAAGGAGCGCACAAAGCCGGAGCGGCTCAAGCAGGACTACAAGAATTATTTGTTCTGGCTGCACGATCGCGTGCTCGATCCATCGACCGAGACCCTGTTCTTCAAACCGACCAAGACTCCTGTCTCGCTCGGCGGGCTGACCATTCGCGGACCCAATCGGGAGCATGGCCACGATTATCGTCCGAGTCCCTGTGCCGTGGTCAAATGGACGCTTGCCGCCATCGACTACGATCTCTCGCGGCTCACCTTCGTCGATTACGGCGCCGGCAAAGGGCGCGTGCTGCTACTCGCCTCGGGGCATCCTTTCGCGGCCATCGGCGGCATCGAATTTGCCGAGGAGCTGCATGACGACGCGGTCATGAACATCGCGCAATATCCGCGCAGCCGCATGCAATGCCGCAACGTCGAGTGCGTGTTGGAAGACGCGAGCGCGCTAGGGCCGCCCGAGGGCGAGTCGGTGCACTATTTCTTCAACCCGTTTTCGCGCGAAATGTTCGCCGAGGTTCTGCATAATCTCGTCGTGTCGTACCGCAAGCGCCCGCGCCGGCTTTACCTCATCCTCATCGATCCGGTCGCAACCGATCTCATCGACAATAGCGGCGTGTTCACGCGGCTCGAGGTCCCACCGATCGAGCGGCTGAAGCTGCAATTGCTGAGCCCCTACGAGGTCGCTCTGTACCGGACTCTCGCTTAGAGCCTCCCGGTCATTTTCCATTGTCATCGCCCGGCTTGACCGGGCGATCCAGTAACCCCGGCGGTGCGTAATCGCGAAGGACGGTGGCTACTGGATGCCGCCTTCGCGGGCATGACAATCGTGGATGGCCGGGACAAGCCCGGCCATGACCGAACGACTCTTTGTCATATCTCCACCTTGCGGGGAGGTATGAAAAGAAGCGCGAGGCATCCTACTTCACGCCGAGCTTCTTCTGCAGGCTCGACGATGAGGTGGTGTATTGGAAGATCAGCTTCTTGTCGGGATAGATGTAGTGATAGGCCTGCTGCGCCATGAGCGCCGCCTCGTGGAAGCCAGACAGGATCAGCTTCAGCTTGCCGGGATAAGTGTTGATGTCGCCGATGGCGAAGATGCCCTTCTCGCTCGTCTCGAACTTTGCCGTGTCGACCGGGATTAGGTTCTCGTTAAGATTGATGCCCCAATTGGCGACCGGCCCGAGCTTCATCGTTAGCCCGAAGAAGCACAGCATCACTTCGGTCTTCTGCTCGAAGGTCGTGCCGTCCGGTCCCTTCACCGTCACCGAGCTGAGCTTGCCGCCCTCGCCGTGCAGCTCGGTGACCTGACCGAGCTTGAAGGTCACGTCGCCGCGCTCAACGAGGTCGAACATCTTCTGCACCGACGCAGGTGCCGCACGGAACTCCTGGCGGCGGTGAAGCAGCGTGAGAGACTTGGCGACCGGCTGGAGGTTGAGCGTCCAATCGAGCGCCGAGTCGCCGCCGCCGACGACCAGCACGTCGCGGCCCCTGAAATTCTCCAACTTGCGCACCGAGTAGAAGACGGACTTGTCCTCATATTGCTCGATGCCGGGCAGCGGCGGCCGCTTCGGCGTGAAGGATCCGCCACCGGCGGCGACCACCACGACCTTGCATTCGAATGTCTTGCCGAGATCGGTGGTCAGCCGGAAGCCGCCGTCGAGGCGCTCCAGGCTCTCCACGCGCTGGCTGAAATGGAACTCGGCGCCGAACGGCTTGATCTGCTCCATGAGCCGGTCGGTCAGCTCCTGCCCGGTAACCACGGTAAGGCCGGGGACGTCGTAGATCGGCTTCTCGGGATAGAGCTCGGCGCATTGGCCGCCGGGCCGATCGAGAATGTCGATGACATGGGCCTTGATATCGACAAGGCCGAGCTCGAACACGGCGAACAACCCGACAGGGCCTGCGCCTACGATCACGGCATCGGTCTTGATCACTTCATCTGACATGGCTGACTTCAGAATTGTTTGTCGGGAATGCGGACGACAAGGCCATCCAGCGCGTCGCTGACTTTGATTTGGCAGGAGAGCCGGCTCGACGGCCGCACGTCGAAGGCGAAGTCGAGCATGTCCTCCTCCATCTGCTCGGGCTGGCCGGTCGCCTCGCGCCACGCATCGTCGACATAGACATGGCAGGTCGCGCAAGCGCAGGCGCCGCCGCATTCGGCGGCAATGCCCGGGATCGAATTCTTCACCGCGGCTTCCATCACCGTCATGCCGGGCTCTGCCTCGACGACGCGTTCGGTCCCGTCGTTCTGAATAAAGGTAATCCTGGCCATGACGTTGGCGAGTTGGGGCGGGTGCTCAAGCTGGGGCTCCGGACAGCGGTTGACGCTCGCGCCCGAAGATGAAGGCGCGAGAAGGCGTGCCCGCTCGCGGCCCGTGCTCTATAGGCCAATTGAGGATGAGACTCCAGCACCTTGCGGTGCTTTATCTCGGATGTCGGATCAGCGGTCCCTGAGCAGACAGTCGATATAGTCTTCCGCCTCGCGCACGGAAGACTCGATCTCGGCGAGGCGCATATCGCGCAGCCGGTCGAAGACATCGCCTGAAAGCACTCCGGCCCGCTCCGCCGCCTCGCTCGCACGCCAAGCACCGATCATTCGCGCCGAGCCATTCAATTGATGCGCCGCCTCCTGCCAGTCATGGTCCGACTTCGCGTGACGCAAACGTTCGATATAGAGAAGGGACTGGGAGCAGAAGAGTTCGAGCACTTCCCGCTCAAGCTCGCGCTCGCCGAGAGTATAGCGCGAGAGGTGGACTAGATCGATTGGCCTCGCCGGCGTCTTACACGATTCCGAAGACTGCTCGGCTACACGCCAGTTCGCGAGCTCGCTTGCCATGCCGCTTTTCTCCCTCGATCGGCTTCCTTGGCCAAACCAATCAATCGCCTGAATGGGACGCTTTTTTGGTGCAGGACAGAACGACTTTGGGCAATGTTGTGATCGGCTAAGGCCCTGAAAGAGCGTTACATCCTTGCAACCAGGCTCCGATTCTTACCTGATTTGCGCCCTCCGGCTACGATGATTCTTGAATAAAATTAAAGTCTTATTAGTCATCAACCATAACTGCTGATAAAACTTTTTTTAGCCCTAAAAATTCGTTAACGATGACGGGAGAGGGGGAAATGCGTCAGGGGCCGTTCCGGATACTATGATCCGGAAGTTAATCGGGTCTCAATACGACGCTTCGCGCCGCTGGTTGCCGGGATTTCGTGCGCGGCGCGCAAATTCTCTCATGAGTTTTGTCGGTCGCGAGGATGCGTGATGGCGCAAGAGCAAGCAAAGTCGACGGGGGCGGCGGCACCAGAATCCAAGGACGAGCGTCCTAATCCCCTCGAAGCGATGATGAAAAGCAGGGAAGAAAAGTCGGGAGACGCCCCGGCCGATCGAGCCCCTGAACTTCCCAAGCGAACCTCTCTTGCCGAGCGGCTCAAGGCCGAGCAGCGGAAGCGCGAGGCGGCGCTCGGCGGCGGCGAGGCAAAGCGCGACGAGACGAAGTCGCGCGACGAGGCCAAATTCCGCCATGAGACCAAGTTCCGCGATGAGGGAAAGGCCCGCGATGAGGGAAAGCGCGAAGAGTCGAGACTGACACTACCGCAACAGCCACCCGCTCAGCCTGAGGAGTCGAAGCCTCCCCTCGAATTCACCGAAGCGCCGCAAGCCTCACCGACCGCGCCGCGGCAATTCACGCGTACGCGCCGTCCGGCGGGCCCGCCACCGCAGCGCAAGCTCGGAACGCCCGCAAATGACGATATCCCGTCGATCGGCGGGCTGATCTTCGCTCTTCAGCAGAGGCCTTCGAGCACGCCGTTCCTGATTGCGCTGGCAGCCTCGGTCGCCTGGTTCATCATTGGCGGCTTCTTCGCCTATGGGGTGATCTCGACCCAGGTCACCTCGGCCGGCGTGTCTGGGCTTGTCACTAGCGCAGCGGCGCTCACTGCTGCGGTTGCCATCCTCGTTCCCATCGTCATCTTCTGGTTCCTGGCCCTGCTCATGTGGCGCGCACAGGAACTTCGCCTGATGGCCTCGGCCATGACCGAGGTCGCGGTGAGGCTCGCCGAGCCTGACAAGCTCGCTGAACAATCGGTGGCCTCGGTAGGGCAAACCATTCGTCGCCAGGTTGCCGCCATGAATGACGCGATCTCGCGGGCCATCGGCCGGGCGAGCGAGCTCGAAGCCATGGTGCATAGCGAAGTGGTCGCGCTCGAGCGCTCTTACGGCGAGAACGAGCTCAGGGTGAGAAATCTGATCAACGAGCTCGCCACCGAGCGCGAGGCGCTTGCCAATAACAGCGCGCGCGTCAGCGAGTCATTGAAAGGCGTGGGGGCACAGGTTGCCCGCGACATCGCCGCGGCGTCAGCATCGATCGACAAGAAGCTTGCCGAGCGCGGCACGCAGCTGACCGAGCTCCTGGTCTCGCGATCGAGCGAGGCCGCCGATCAGGTGCACAAGGCACAGAACCGTATCACCGAAGCCGTGCCGGGGCTGCTCGAGCGGCTCAGCAAGGAGCAAGGACGCCTCACCCAGGTGATCGACGGAGCGACGCAGAACCTTTCCCAGCTCGAAAGCGTGGTGGCGCAGCGGACCACCATCCTCGACAAAACCATGAGGGAGCGCACCGAGGCGTTGCAGTCCTCGCTTGCCGCCCGCATCCAGGGGCTCGAGACATCTGTCGCTCAAGGCGCCATCCTGCTCGACAAGACGCTGCAGGACCGGACCGAGGCGTTCGCTGGCGCGATCAGTCAAAATACCGGAAGCCTCGACAAGGCCTTCAAGCATCGCACCGAGGCGCTTACTGCAACCATCGCGCAAGGCGCGGTCGCGCTCGACAAGACCCTCAAAGACCGCACCGACGCCTTTGCCGCCAGCATCGCGCAGGGCGCGGTCGCCTTCGAAAGGTCGCTGAAGGATCGCACCGAGGCGGTCACTTCGACCATCGCGCAGGGCGCGTTTACACTCGAAAAGGTGATGAACATCGACGCGTTTGCCGCCAGCGTCGCGCAGGGCGCGGTCGCCTTCGAAAGGTCGCTGAAGGATCGCACCGAGGAGGTCACTTCGACCATCGCGCAGGGTGCGTTTGCGCTCGAAAAGGTGATGAAGGACCGCACCGACGTTTTCACAGGTCTCGTGTCGCAGGGCGCGGTCCTGTTCGACAACACCTTGAAGCAGCGCACCGACGCTCTCACCGTGACCATCGGCCAGGGGGCGGCCCATCTCGACAAGACGCTCAAGGACCGCACCGAACAGTTCGTGTCGTCAGTCGGCCACGGCGCCGGTCAACTCGAGAAGACGCTCGCAGACCGTACCGAAAATCTGACCAATCTCGTGTCGCAAGGCGCCGTCATCCTTGACCGCACGCTGCAGGAGCGCACCAACCAGCTCACCAGCACCATCGGCCAGGGCGCGGCCCATCTCGACAAGACCTTGCAGGAGCGCACCAACGCGCTCACCACCTCGATCGGCCAGGGCGCCACCCTGCTCGACAAGACACTCAACGACCGCACCGGCCAGTTCAACGCCATGGTCGATCAGCGGGTGGCGCTGATGGACCGCGCGTTGCAGGATCGCACCTCGCGATTCATCGCGGCGATCAACAATGGCGCCGTCGCGCTCGACAAGAGCCTCGCCGAGCGTTCGGAGTCCTTCACCAACGCCTTGCTCACCCGCGTGCGGGCGCTGGAGCAGGCCATCACCCAGCAGACCGGCTCGCTCGACAAGACCATGACCGAACGGGCGCAGGCCGTGATCATGGCCCTCGCCGAGCGGCTCCAGGCGATCGAGACCACCTTCAACCAGCGCACCACCGAGACCGACCGGATGCTCGGCGAGCATACCCGGTCGTCCGCCGAGGCGTTCGGCAAGCACACCGCACAGCTCAATCAGGTGCTCGCAAACAATTCGGCAATGATGCAACAGACCGCGAACCAAGTCGGTGCGCAGTCGAAGGAGGCGGTCACCATTTTGACGAGCCAGACGCAGACGCTGCGCGAGGTGTCGCGCGGCCTGCTCGATCAGATCCATGGGCTCACTCAGCGCTTCGAGAATCAGGGCCAGGCGATCCTCACCGCTGCCAAGGCGCTCGACTCCTCGAACACCAAGATCGACTCGATCCTCGAGGGCCGGCATCAGGCGATCATCGCGCTTCTGCATACGGTCAACACCAAGGCGCAGGACCTCGACAACATGATGCGGTCCTATGCCGGCATGGTGGAGAACGCGATGAGCCAGGCCGAGCAGCGCGCCAAGCAAGTCGGCACGGCGCTTGCCCGCGATACTTCGAACCAAGCACAGCAGGCGCTCGCCCAAATCGAGCGGCTGCGCGAAGAGGCGCAAGCCCACACGCAGCGCGCCGTCAGCGACCTCAAGGGCAGCTTCGAGCAGATCATCACCCAGATCGGCCGGCAGCTCGAGCAGATGCGCGGCACGTTCGACAATACCTCGCGTGGCATGCGCGAGGTGGCGCAGAAGACCGCCACAGATCTCGACGGCATGCGCGCCGAGATGCAGAAGCGAATGGAGTCGCTGCCGGAGAAGACCGCCCAGGCCGCCGAAGCCGTGCGCAAGGCGTTGAGCGAGCAGATCAAGGAGATCGAGGCGCAAAGCGTAGCGGCTCAGCAGGCGGTGGCAGCGGCCGCACCCAAGCCATTCGAGCTGCCGCCCGCGCCCCGCGACGCAAGGCCAGTCTCCGGCGGATACGAAGCGTCGTCCCTCCCGGCCTTCGACGTGACGGGCCGCCAGACGCGGCCAAGCCATGACGACTTCGGCCGTGTGACCGGCGGGCTCGCCCAGCAATTGGCGAGCCCCTTGCAGCCGCGGACGCAAGCTCCAGCGGCCGACGACGGCCGGCGCGGCGCCGGATCCTGGTCGGTCGGCGATCTCCTCACCCGCGCCTCGGATGCGGACCAGGGCTATGCAGCGGGAGGCCAGGGCTTCGGCGCCCGCGCCGCCACGCCGCCTCCGCAGGCTGCGCCCGGCGGCCAGCTCAGGCTCGATGAAATCGCCCGCGCCATCGACTACCGCACCGCGGTCGACGTCTGGCAGCGCTTCCGGACCGGCGAGCGCGGCGTGCTCGGCCGCCACATTTACAGCGCCGAAGGCCAGGCCACGTTCGATGAGGTCTCGCGCCGCTACGACCGCGAAGCCGATTTTCGCGGGACGGTCGACCGCTATATCGGCGATTTCGAGCGCCTGCTCGGCGAGGCCGAAGCGTCAGATCCTGAGGGCCGCATGCTGCAGAATTACCTGACCTCCGAGTCGGGACGCGTCTATCTGCTGCTCGCGCATGCAAGCGGGCGGCTCCGCTAACCAGCCAAGCCCGCACGGCTAAGAGACTAGGCTTCCCCAGCCTCGGCCCCTGCCCTCCCTGACCGGACGGCGGGGGCCGCATGATTCTTGGGCTCGCCCTGTGCTCTAAGGGCAACACTCGCGAAGCATTTTCGTGGAAGCGCAAAAAGCCTGGCCAGGAGTGGTACTGTGGCTGAGTCGCCAAATCAGGGGAGGGTCGGATGTCATTCCTTTTTGCGATCATCGCCATTCCATGGCTGTCTGCCACGGGAATTTACAATCCGCAGGTCGTGGACCGTCATGGCCACTGTCTTGCCGAACCAGGGAGCTTTCACGCGCTTTATTGTTCGGGAGCTAAGCAAACGGCACCTCCTCGGGGCGGCTACAGATACAGGATGTAACAATAGGTTCGGTCAGGCCGGATAAAGAAAGATCTTTTCCGGTTTTGCACGCGCGTCCCGAAGTCGGGACGCGCCTTTTCCGGTTTGCGGACGTAAGCGGGCGCCTCGCCCTAATCGACTAATGCATTAGGATTCCTAGCCCGGCCCCTGCCTGCCAGCAAGTTCGGCCTGGCATCCCACGGTTTTGGCCGTCAACGGTCTAAGACTTGGATGGCCGGGACCAGCTCGGCCACGGCGAGGAATCAATGGAGAGGAAAGGGCTAGCCCAACCGGCGGGTGGCGACCCAGGTCGTAGTATCCTGCAGCACCTCGGTGAAGCCCTGGTTCAGCGCAGCGATGGCGTCGGTCGGCGAATCGGTCGTGGCAGGCACCCGCGCGCTGAAGCCCTTGGTGGCGATCACCTTGCCGGTGTTCAGATTGACCAGCTTGGCGAAGATCTCGATCTCCGCGGCGGCCTTGCCGGACGAAACGTCGATCTGGAACGAACGCAAATCGGTGACAAGGGCATACTGGCCCGTGGTCGCGCTCGCCGACTTGACCGCCCCGGAATTCTGGAAGGTCTCGATCATGCGCGCTTGCAGGAGGTGTGGCAGTCGATCGCTCCAGGCCACGCCCTTGTAGTAGGAAACTTGGTCGGCGGCCGGCCGCACCATCAGCCGGTCAGTGTCGAGTGCATGCACAGCGGTGGGCTCGTAAATGACGAGCTGCCAGGGTGCCGGACGCGGCGCGCCGGCGAAGGAGCGTGGCGCTACGAGATCGTAGGTGTTGGGAGGACGCTGGCCAATGGCGCAGCCGAGCAAGCCCAGGCATAGCAGGCCCGCAGCGAGCGCTGGCGCCGGTCGCAGCATGTCCGATCGCCCCCTGTTAGGAAACACTCCCCGTCCCTGCGAGGGTGCACTATTGTCCCCGAGGAGTGTATTCCGGGACTTGGTTTCCACCAAGTAAAAAACCTTTTGGATCAGCCTCTAGCTTCTCCAGAATCCGGTTGAGCGTGACCGCCGTGCGCCGGCCTTCCTGCATGAAAGAGCTGAATTGCTGAAGGCTATCCTTGGCTTGGCGGGTGAGCCCGTCCATGTTATCCCCGAGCGATACTTCAAGCTTGCTGGATAAAGTCTTGAAGTTGTTTGCCCCATCCTTCACATCGCTGATCGCGCCTCCGATCTCGTCTTTCTTGGCGTTCAGCATCGAGGTGAACTGCTCGACATTGGTCATCGTGGTGTGGATCGACTCCTGGTTTTCGGCGACGAGGTCGTTCAGCCGGGTGAGCAGCGCGTTGGCATTGTTCATCACCGCCGGAGCCGCATCGAACAGGCCCTGTCCGCCGCCGGGATCGGCCTTGATCGTTGGAATCGGGTCGTCGTCGCTGGCGACCAGGAAGGGCGAGTCCGGCGTGCCGGGAGTGATCTGGATGCCGGTGCCGCCGGTAAACCCCAAGGACTGCATGCTCGCCCGGGAGTTCTGCCGCACCGGCGTGCTGTCGCTGACGCTGACCAGAACGTGCACCTTCCGCGCGTCGTCGGGATCAAGCGAAAAGGACTGCACCTCACCGACCTTCAGCCCCTGGAATCCGACACTGGAGCCCGTGGTGAGCCCGGCCACCGAGCTCTCGAACACGATGTAGTAGCGTTTGCCGCCGCCAGCGAAGTTGCTCATCCAGAATACGAAGATGAAAGCGAATGCCAGCACGCCGAGAACGAAACCGCCGATCATCAGGTAGTTAGCCTTGGTTTCCATCAGACCGGTTCCTTACGCGGTGATGACATCAGGCAGGGATCCTCGCGCGTTGGCCGGGCGAAGCTGCGCGCGCACGTTCGCCACAGAAATATTCCTCGATCCACGGGTGGTTGGGATGGCGCTGCAATTCGGTAGGCGACCCCGTCCGCACGATCTTCTTGTCGGCAAGTACGGCCACCCTGTCGCACACGGTGAAGATGGTATCAAGGTCATGCGTGACCATATAGACCGTCAGTCCAAGTGTCTGTTGCAGCTTGCGAATTAGATGATCGAAGTCGGAGGCCCCGATCGGATCGAGCCCCGCCGTGGGCTCGTCGAGGAACACAATCTCGGGGTCGAGCGCAAGGGCCCGTGCAAGCCCGGCGCGCTTGCGCATGCCGCCGGACAGCTCGGACGGGAATTTATGCGCGGCGCTAGGCGGAAGACCGACCATCGTGAGCTTAAGGAAGGCGAAATCGTCCATCATCGCCTGCGGCAGTTCGAGATGCTCGCGCATCGGCACCTGGATGTTCTGAAGCACCGTGAGCGAAGAAAACAGAGCCCCGTCCTGGAACAAGATGCCCCAGCGCTTCTCGATATCGAGTCGATCCTGCGGCAAAAGCGTCTTGGCGTTATGCCCAAACAGCGAGACGTCGCCGGCCTCGGGCCTGATCAGACCGGTGATCACGCGCATCAGTACGGACTTGCCCTGGCCGGAGCCGCCGACGATGGCGAGGATCTCGCCGCGATAGACGTCGAGATTGAGACCGTCCCAAATCTGTTGACTGCCGAATCTCTTGGCGAGTCCGCGCACGCGGATCACGACTTCTCGGCCGTTCTCGACGATCACACCCCGATCCCCGACAGGAACATGGCGAACACCGCGTCCAAAATTATCACGAGGAAAATCGCCTTGACCACGGCGCTGGTCACATGCTTGCCGAGCGACTCGGCGCTGCCTTCGACTTTCATGCCTTCGAGGCAGCCGACCAGGCCGATGATGCCGGCGGCGAACGGCGCCTTGATGATGCCGGCCACGAAGTCCTGAAAGTCGATCGCCTCGTGCAACTTGTCGAGATAATTCGAGGTATCGAGGCCGAGCACGGCGAACGCCATCAGCCCGCCTCCGGCAAGCCCCATGATGTCGCCGAGAAAGGTGAGCAGGGGCAGCGCCACGACGAGCGCAAGCACACGCGGGAGCACGAGTGTGTCCATCGGATCGATGCCGAGCGTTCGCATGGCGTCGATCTCTTCGCGCATTTTCATCGATCCGATCTCGGCGGTGAAGGCCGAGCCCGAGCGGCCGGCGACCATGATGGCGGTCAGCAGAATGCCGACTTCACGCAGCGCAAGGATGGCCACCATGTTGACGGCAAACGGCTCGGCGCCGAACGGCCGGAGCTGCACGACGCCCTGCTGCATCACCACCGCGCCGATTAGAAAGCAGATCAGCGCGATGATCGGCACAGCCCTGAAGCCTGCATGGTCGAGGTGATGCACGAATGACGTGGTGCGGAAGCGCCAAGGCTGGCGGAACAGCCGGAAGAACGCAGACGTCACCTCACCCAGGAAAGCGGTGAGCTGCACCGCGTCGCTCGCGACGCCGGTTAGCGCCGTTGTCATATCTGCAGTGAATTGCTTCAGCGCGCTCGGCTTCTCGAGCTTCGGCCGCTCGGCGCGGCTCCTGCGCTGTACCTCCTCGATGAGCACGCGGAAACCCTCGGTCGCACCGGCATAGCGCGTGCGGAGTCCACTCTTCTCCCAGGCGGCAGCGGTGCGCTGCAACAGGAGCGCGCCCGCAGTGTCGATCTCGGCGATGCCGGCAATATCCATCTCGCCGGTGAAGTCTGGCGTCGGCGGAATGGGGACGCGCAAGCGCTTCAAGGCGGCGTCGAGCTTGGCCGCTTCGGCCACGGTCCAGGCGCCGGTCGCGACCAGGCGGAAGGTGGTGCCCCGAAGCTCCACGCGGAAACCGGGGGCGCGGGCTTGGGTCGGCAGGACAACCTGATGGTCGCGCTTGAGCATGGAACGGCTTAGCTTGTGACAGGCGAGAGTCGACGAGTTCGGAAGTCGCCTGTTTTTGAATGAAAATCCGGGAGAAAGAAAGGCGTCATGGGAGGGGCTGGAAGCGAGATTGGAAGGGTGCGCGCCGGAGCGCTTTATCGCCTCACCGTAGAGGTGGAGCAATGGCCGATCAGAGGCGGCTTCACCATCTCGCGAGGCTCGAAGCGCGAGGCGGTTGTGGTCGTTGCCACGATCAGTGACGGTACCTATTGCGGGCGCGGCGAATGCGTGCCCTACGCGCGCTATGGCGAGAGCGTCGAGGGCGTGATGGCTGCGATCCAATCTTGCGCCGGCGCAATCGCCTCTGGGGCGAGCCGGACCGACCTTGCCACGCTTCTTCCCGCCGGCGCGGCCCGCAACGCGCTCGATTGCGCCTTGTGGGACATCGAGGCCAAGCGATGCGGCCGGAGAGCTGCAGAGCTTGCCGGGTTCCCTCCCCTTGGCCCCGTGCAAACCGCTTTCACCATCTCGCTCGCGGCGCCTGAGATCATGGCGGAGCGGGCGCGCGAGGCGAGCACTTATCCTCTCCTCAAGCTCAAGCTAGGCGGCGAGGGCGACGAGGCACGGCTCGTGGCTGTGCGTGACGCGGTTCCTCACGCGCGCCTCATCGTCGATGCGAACGAGGCTTGGCAACCGCATGATCTCGAATCGCTTCTTGCCGCAACGTCGGCTGCGGGCGTGGAGCTGGTCGAACAGCCGCTCCCGGCCGACGCTGACGAGCTGCTGGCGCATATCGAGCGGCAGGTCCCGGTTTGTGCCGACGAGTCGGCTCACGACAGCGCGTCTCTCGGACTGCTCACTGGCCGCTATGACGCAGTGAACATCAAGCTCGACAAGACCGGCGGATTGACCGAGGCGCTGCTCGTCGCAAGCCGCGCCCATACCCTTGGGCTTAAAGTGATGGTGGGAAGCATGGTTGCGACTTCGCTGGCCATGGCCCCCGCCCTGCTCGTGGCGCAGGACACGGAGTGGGTTGATCTCGACGGACCTTTGCTGCTCGCCCGCGACCGCGTTCCCGGGCTTGCCTATGAGGGTGGAATAATTGCTCCGCCGCGGCCGGAGCTGTGGGGCTGATGCCCCGCCACGACGAGGCCGCCATGCCAGCGGTGCATGAGCAGAAAAGCACTACAAGCTCCCAAAAGGGCTAGCAGCGCCATGGCCGCATAGGCTTCGCCAGCGAACATGCGGTAGAGCGGGCCTGAGGCGATGGTCACCGCGCCGAGCACGAGGCCGGCGACGAAGGCGGCGTAAAGCCCTTGGGCCGTGGCGGCGCGATCCTCTGGCACGGAGTGGGTGAGGAAATGGATGGCGGCGATATGGGCCGCGCCGAAGCTCATGGCGTGCAGCGTCTGCAGCAGGGCCGTCGCCCAGAGCGGCGGGTCGATGGCCATGAAGCCCCAGCGGAACACGGCGGCAATCCCTGCGAACATGAGCAGCCTCGCCGTGCCGCAAAGTGCGATGATCCGGCCCGATACGGCAAACAGCGCGACTTCGGTGAGGACGCCGACAGACCACAGCACGCCAATCATGCCATCGGAGATGCCTTGCGCCCGCCAATTGAGGCTGCCGAAGCTGTAGTAAACGGCGTGGCTCGACTGGATTAGGCTCGCTGCGAGCAGAAACAGCAGAAATAGCGGCGCGCGAAGAAGCTTGAAGGCGTCGGAAAGGCTTAAGCGCCGGAGCGCTGACGGGATGTGCGACGCCCGGGCGAGCGCCTGCGGCACGAGATGGGCGCCGACCACCATCAGTGCGGCGCCGCCTATGAGCAGCGGCAGCACGGCTTGCGAGCCGAGCCTGCCGATGATGAGGCCCGAGCCGAGGCTCGCCACAATGAAACTCAGCGAGCCCCACAGCCTCACTTTGCCGTAGTCGAGCACCCCTCTCCTGATGCCGCTCACCGCCACGGTCTCGACCAGCGGCAGGATCGTGGTCCAGCTCGCGGCAAGCAGCAGGCTTGCGGCGAGCATCTGCCAGAACCCGTCGGACGCCCACAGCAGCACGAACGAAGCCAGCGAGGCCCAGGCCAGCGCGATCAGGATCGGGCGGCGGCCTCCTGCCCGGTCGGCGGCGAAGCTGATGGCCAGCGTGAACACGATGCGGGCGAAGGGCGCGGTGGCAGCAGGATGGAGATCTGGTCGGCGTTGAGGTCGCGCCAGTGCAGCCAAACCGGCAAATAAGGCAGGTAGCAGCCGCCAACCAGGAACACCGCGGCATAAAGGAAACCGAGCAGCCAAGCTCGCGGCCGAGGAGCGACGCGTGCTTCAACCTGTTCGGCCACAGGCTGTGACAAATGCCTATTCCTTCTGCTTAACACTGCCGCCCCGACCCCGAATCGCGGTAAAATTGCGATTATGGGGGAACTTGTCCCAGACGGCACAACTCCGCCGCAATCGGGGCGCTCGGGCGAATCGGCGCTGGAGGACTATGCTGCGCTCGAAACAGTGCTGAGCGCGACTCCGCGAGGCCGCTGGTTCCTCTCTGAATATGCTCGCCAAAATCGCAGAGCTGAGACCGCGATGCTGCTGGGAGCAATGAGCAAGCTCGAAGCGGTAGTGCTCGAGGAGCAGGGTCGCTTCGCATTTCAATGCATGCTCTCAGAGCTCGCCGAGATCGGCGATACGATCGCGCGGATGCGAGGTGAGATCGCTCACGGTGACGAGACGGTCGTGCCTAAAATGACCGAAACGCTTCGCTCGATCGAGCAGCGCATCACGACGCTGATCGAGGTCTGGACAGCTAGCGAGACCGAAGCGAAGACCGACGGTCCTGATCCGCCCCAGCGCGCTTCAAACGAAACGACAACCGCCGCAAATTTGCTCTGCTGACAAGCTTGACGCTCAGCCCAAGCCAAGTTTATTGATCAGCGAGATCAAGCAGTTACACCGGCAAGCCGAAGTTTTTAAGTCCGGCTCTTGAAACCAAACAGGTCCCTAACCATTTTTGGGAAGACGCGAGTTCCCCCAAAGCGTCCCCCAAACTGACGCATGAGAGTGAAACGGCCCGGTTCCCCCCCAACCGGGCCGTTTTCTTTTGCCTTCTGCGCTCTCTCCGCTGTTTCATTTGTTCGTTGCGTTTGTGCCGCCAGCGGCGAAATCGCGCCTGCCTTTCGGGCAGGCCCATGTTGTGGGCAACGAGCACGTTCTCGATGAACTGCCGCGCTGAATTTTCCCAGCTATAAAGCAGCGCGTGCTGCCGCGCCGCTTCGCGATCGAGGTCGAGCGCGCGTAAGGACGCTTCGTGCAAATTGGATCTGAGCACACCTGCGCGCGGATCGGTCAGCACATCTTTCGGTCCGCTTACCGGGTAGGCGGCTACGGGCACGCCGGAGGCGAGCGCCTCGAGCAGAACGAGGCCGAACGTATCGGTGAGGCTCGGGAATACGAACACGTCGGCAGACGCGTAAGCTTGAGCGAGCTCCTCGCCGTGCTTCGGACCGGTGAACAGCGCGTCGGGATAAGCCTCGGCAAGCTCTGTGGTTTGCGGTCCTCCGCCGACCAGCACCTTCCGTCCGGGAAGGTCGAGGTCGAGAAAGGCCTTGATGTTCTTCTCAACGGCGATGCGGCCGACATAGAGGAAGACCGGCTTCGGGCCATAGAGGCGCACCGGCCGCGGCCGGAACAGATCGACGTCGACACCGCGCGACCAAGGCATCAGGCGCTCGAAGCCACGGGCCTTGAGCTCGGCCGTCATCGATGGCGTGGCGACGAAAGTGCCGGCGGCGCCGTTGTGAAACCGCCGCTGCAACGCGTAGCACCAGTCCTCGGGCACCGGCAGGCGCGCCGAGACATATTCGGGAAAGCGAGTGTGATAGCTCGTGGTAAAGGGGTGCTTGGTCTTGCGGCAATATCGCCTTGTCATGAATCCGATGGGTCCCTCCGTGGCGATGTGGATGAAGTCAGGGCGCAGCTCCTCGATGTGGCGCGCGATCGCTCTTGGGCCAGCAAGCGCCAATCTGATCTCGGGATAGGTCGGACAAGGGAGCGTGCGGAACAGCGGAGGCGCGAGGAAGCTGACCTCGAAGCCAAGCTCAGGCGCTTCCTGAGCGAGCCGCTCATAGGTGCGCACCACCCCATTGACCTGGGGATGCCAGGCATCGGTCGCGACCAGCACCCGCATCAGGCGGCAGCCTCAAGCTCCTCGACAAGGGTTTCCGGCGTACTCATGCCTTGTGGCGGGTGCGTCCAGCGGATGATCTCGAAAATCCCCTCTTCGGTCTCGGCCACCGCCGTGCAGCTTTCGACCCAGTCTCCGGTATTGATGTAGATGATGTCGCCCACCTGACGCATGGCGGCGTGGTGGATGTGGCCGCAGATTACCCCTTGTGCGCCGTGGCAGCGCGCCTCCTGCGACAGGGCCAGCTCGAACTCGCCGATATAGTTCACTGCGCGCTTGACCTTGTGCTTGAGATAGGCAGAGAGCGACCAGTAGGGCATGCCGAACCAGCGGCGCAGCACATTGAAATGCGTGTTCGCCCACAGCGCGAGCTCGTAGCTCCAATCGCCGAGGAGCGCGAGCCATTTGGCGTAGCGCACCACGACGTCGAACTCGTCCCCGTGCATGACGAGATAACGCCGGCCGTCGGCGCCGACGTGCATCGTGTTGCGCTTAATGGCGATGCCGCCGAACCGCACCCCGCAATAGTCGCGCAACGCCTCGTCGTGATTTCCGGGAATGAGCACCAGCTCGGTGCCCTTGCGCGCCTTGCGGAGTAGCTTCTGCAGCACATCGTTGTGGGATTGCGGCCAGTAGATTCCGCGCCTGATGCGCCAGAAGTCGACGATGTCCCCGATGAGATAGATGCGGTCGGCGTCGTAGCAGCGAAGGAAATCGAGGAAAGTTTCGGCCTGACAGACCTTGGTGCCTAAATGCAAATCCGAGATGAACAATGCGCGGTAACGCCTCACCCCTGGATCATGCTGCACGTCGTCGTCTCGCGTTTTCAACACGATGCGCCGGGACTTAAAGTGATTTTGTATCAGGCTTGTGACATCTCGCGTGTGCGATGGGAGCGGAATCTTAACGGCTGAACGAGCACCGCCGACGCGCGGCGGCTGTGGCAGCAGCGCCACGGCCGTCGAGAAAATCTTCGCATCTGACCGGAGCGCGAGCGCTTTCGCCGATTCAGGTTTAAGCTTCCGCAGAGTCGTGTTGCAGGCATGCGGGCCTGATGGGGGAGTGTGATGCGGCTCCTCTCGGCATCCAATCGAGTCCTGAATTCAGTTTGTCGGCTTCTCGCAGCGACCTGTTGGACGCTAATGCTCGTCCTTGGAGCCGCAGCGCAAACAGCACCATCGGCCAGCGCTCAAACTCAATCCGATGCGGCAATCGCAACGTGGGACATAACCGGCTCGGCACCCCAGACGGGCTCAAGCACCTACACGAGCGGAAAGGCGTTCAAGGCTCCAGATGCCGAGCAAGGCGTCTCGACTTCCGAGTCTCAAGCGAAGCCAATCACGAGGAGCACGCCGGCAGAAAAAGCCGCAAAACCTGCCAAGCCACCGGCGTCCAAAATCCTCGTCGTGATCGACAAGCCGACGCAGGAGATGAAAGTCTTCGTCGACGACGTGGAGCGATATAGCTGGAAAGTATCGACTGGCATTCGCCGCTACGACACGCCTTCAGGACGTTATACGGCCCGTTCCATGAATGAGATTTGGTACAGCAAACAATGGGACGACGCGCCGATGCCGCATGCGATTTTCTTCACCAGAAAAGGACACGCCATTCATGGGACCGAGGAGACGAGGTGGCTGGGCAGGCCGGCCTCGCATGGCTGCGTACGGCTTGCACCGGAGAACGCGACCACTTTGTTTACGCTGGTTAAGGAGACCGGCCTCGATAAGACCGAGATCGTGCTGAACGGCGATATCCCGCAGAAAGAGTCGAAGGTGGCGAGTAGCGGATCGCTCAAGCAGCAGATCAAGCCGGTCAAGAAGACCGTCAAGATCGTACTGAACAAGAAAATGCCGAGCGGCAAGAACAGAGTTGTGCGTTCCGAACCGAGGCAGCAGCCGGTAACGACCAAGCAGCAGATCGCGGTGGAGCAGCAGGTCAAGCCGACAAGGCGTTTCGGTGACTCAAGGTTCGACCCGTACTCCATCGGAACGCCTCGGCGATTGAGCCGCAGAGAGCGGTTGCAGCTTTACTATGGGGGGTCGGCGCAATTGCCGCCGCCGGGCTATTACAGGGCTGCTCCCCCTCCGCAGGCTTACCGGCGCTATTACGACGCCCGATAGCACACCGCGGCGCGTTGCCGGACTCCTGCTTTCGCGAAACGGCAAGCGTAACATCCACGACATGGCTCGACTGTTGAAGGACAGGCTTGAAGCGGCGCTCGGCTCGCGCATCGTCGAGAGCCGCAGTCTCGGCGTGGGATTCGGCCTAAACGGCCTCGAAGTCAGACTCGCGGACAGCCGCCATCTCGCCGTGAAGGCGCGCGAAGGAGGACGGAATGGCCGCGCCGGACTCGATCTCGAAGCCTACATGCTGAACGAGCTCGCGCGCCTGTCAGATCTCCCCGTTCCGCATGTCCACTATGCCGACGCCGATCTTCTCGTGATGGATTTCATTGACAATGATGGCGGCGGCGTCACGCCAAGTGTTGAGCATCATGCCGCTGAGCTCCTCGCGAAGCTCCACGCGACGAAGCGGGAGCGGTTCGGTTATGCGCGCGACACGCTGATCGGGCCCCTCCCCCAACCCAATCCGGAGTCTTCGCGCTGGGTGCCTTTCTTCCGCGACCACCGGCTGCTCTTCATGGCAGAGAAGGCAGGTGAGGAGGGAAGCCTTCCCTCTACTCTCTACATCCGCATCGAGCGCCTGGCCGAGAGGATCGAGGAGTATCTCCTGGAGCCGGACTTTCCGAGCCTTCTGCATGGCGATCTGTGGACCGGGAACGTGCTCGTGCGCGAAAGCCGGATCGCAGGCTTCGTGGATCCGGCCATCTATTGCGGGCATCCGGAGATCGAGCTTGCCTTCACCACCATGTTCGGAACGTTCGGCCGGGCCTTCTTCGAGGCTTACGAGGCGCTCATGCCGCTAGAGCCGGGTTTCCAGGAGCTGCGCTCGGACCTCTACAATCTCTACCCGACGCTCGTCCATGTCAGGCTGTTCGGCTCAGGGTATCTCGCTCGCGTCGAACGCACGCTTGCGAGGCTAGGGCTCTGAATGGAAATAAAAAGAACCGGCCCGGACGGCGCCGGGCCGGTCTTCCCTGCGAAACGAGCCGAGCGCCAAAGGCATGGCCTTAACAGCGGGCTTGGCTCGCCCCCCCATCATGTTCCTGAGCTGTGTCTTTCGCTTGTGCCTCAGGTCCCTCTAGCTCTCGCGCGGTATGGAAACTAAGACCCCCGGCCCCGTCCCCCATTTGTGACGCAAGGCTAGCCTAGCCGCGCGGCAAACTTCAACATTGTGCAACAGCGAAGACAAAAACGGGCGGCGAGTGTTGCCCAAATGCAAATTTGGCCTCTCTGTCGCACGTGGCCTGGTTTGTATTCATGTTTAGATTCAATCGCTTAGACGAACGTATCATGTACGATCTTAGTGGCGGGCAATCTGCCGCAACGCAATCATTGAGGGCATAAAGGCGCTCGTTAGGCGGAAAATTTGTGGGGCTTTGTTGCAGTTCGGCAACGCCCTGAGCGGGCATCGGAAAAGGCAAACTAAAGGCCCGAGGGGGCGATTCCCGTCGCCCACGATTAGCATTGATCCAGCCGAAGTGGTTGCAGAAGCAGCCAAAAATGCCTCTAGCGGTGCAGAGCTACGCTCGCAGCCGGGCGATAGGAGCCTGATTTCGGATCGAGCTGAACAATGTTGATGGTCTGCGAAGAGCCAGACACGTTGATGCTCATGCGACCAGAGAACTTGGGGCCGTTGATCACGGCATGAACGGTATTGCCGACGGCGCTTCCGCTCACGCTGCCCGAGGCGTCGTAGGTGGTTTCGCTCCAGGTGCCAGAGATCGTCCCGCCACTATAGGTGAGCTTGGAGCTTGTGTTGAACTTATAGTCGGTTCCCGCGCAGCGCATGGTCTGCGAGACGCTTGCGCCCGCCACCATATAGGTGACTTTGCAGCTCACCCTCTCGGGATTACCTTTGACCGGCGTGACTGTACCTCCGCCAGTCCAGTAGCCCTTGAGAATATCGAAGGGATTGCCCGTTGCTTTGGGCGCTGCTTTCTTCGTCGCCGCATCGCTAGGCATCGCCAGAAACGCCACGAGCACGAGCGTGAGAACCGGGGCGACTTTGCCGATCCGGTTCGGAAGCGTGCGAGGTGCCATGAGCATGTCCCTCTCGTCCATTCGCGGAAGACTTAGACCTGGCGCGCGAGCCAGGTTAAAGACGGGCCGTTGCCGCCTCCCGCGCCCGCGTGCATCATGCACAAAAACGGAACCGGGGGAAGATCGATGAAACTTCTGCGCTATGGCGAAATTGGCCGGGAAAAGCCGGGAATTCTGGATGCAAATGGTCGAATTCGCGACCTCTCGCGTGTCATCGACGACGTCGCCGGCGACGCCCTGGGCCCTGACGGCCTCTCCCGCATCAAGGCGCTCGATTTGGGTGCTCTTCCGCTCGTAGAGGGGAGCCCGCGCATCGGCGCGCCGGTCGGGGTGGTGCCGAAGTTTCTCGGCATCGGCCTCAACTACCGAGACCACGCCGAGGAGACCGGCATGCCGATCCCGGAGGTGCCAATCGTGTTCGCCAAGGCAAGCTCCTGCGTCTCCGGACCTTACGACCCTGTGCTTAAACCTGCGGACTTCGACCGCATGGATTTCGAAGTCGAGCTCGCCGTGGTGATCGGCACCCGCGCCAAGAACGTCGCGTGCGAGAATGCCCTCGATTTCGTCGTGGGCTACGCGATCTGCAATGACGTTTCCGAGCGGAGCTTGCAAAAGGGCGGCGCCGGCGAATGGATCAAGGCCAAGAGCTATGACTCGTTCGGGCCGCTTGGCCCTTGGCTCGTCACCAAGGATGAAATCCCCGACCCGCAGAAGCTCGATCTCGCGCTCGACCTCAACGGCGCTCGCATGCAAACCGGCTCAACCTCGACCATGATCTTCGGCGTGGCCGAGCTTGTGAGCTATATCAGCAAATACATGACCTTGGTCCCTGGCGACGTGATCACCACCGGCACGCCGCCCGGCGTCGGCATGGCGCGCAATCCGCGCGTGTTCTTGAAGCTAGGCGACGAGCTTCGCCTCACCGTCTCGGGCCTCGGCGAGCAGCGGATCCAGATCGTGGCGGAGAATTAGCCTTCCGCGGCCACCAAGCGTGGAAGTGGTGGACGGGGCCCCTACCCTTGCCGATCTTGAGCTCGTCGGCCGCGGCTATTGCTGCCGTGACATAGGCCTTGGCCTTGGCAAGCGCCTGGCGAAGCGTGACGCCCTTGGCGAGCTCGGCGGCGGTGGCTGCGGACAGCGTGCAGCCCGTCCCATGGGTATTTAGGGTTTGCGTGCGCGGCGCCTCGAGCCGCATCGTTCCTTCAGCGTCGGCGAGAATGTCGATCGCCAATGGGCCAGTGGCATGGCCTCCTTTTACTAGCGCGGCGCTCGCGCCTTGCGCGCGCAAGCGCTGGGCTTGTGCCGCCATTTCCGCTTCATCGCGGGCCACCGGCTCGTCAAGCAGCCGCGCCGCTTCCAGCAGGTTCGGCGTCACAAGGACGGCGAGCGGCATGAGCTTGGTCCTGATCGCGTCGATCGCCTCGTCGGTGAGCAAAGGATGGCCGCTTTGCGAGACCATCACCGGATCGACGACCACGGGAACGCCGGGAAAATAGCTCAAGCCCTCGACCACAGCTTCGACAATCTCGAGATTGCCGAGCATGCCGGTCTTGATGGCGCCGACATCGAGGTCGCTCGCAATGGCACGCAGTTCGGCCAGCACAAACTCCGGCGGTGCAGTATGCACCGCCTCGACGCCGAGCGTGTTCTGCGCGGTAAGCGCCGTGATCGCGCTCGCGCCGTACACGCCGAGGGCGCCGAAGGTCCGCAAGTCTGCTTGGATACCAGCGCCGCCGGCCGAGTCCGAGCCAGCGATAGTGAGAGTAATCGTCGTCATGGAGGCACTATCTAGGAATTTGGCTCGATCACGAAGCTTTAGCCGATGGTAGCAAGCCCCGGGAAGAGCTCGAGCATCCAGCTCGAGATGAGCGTCATGGCGTCGGTGAGGAACAGGATGCCGGTGAGCACGAGAAACCCGCCGAGCACTTTCTCGACGGTGGCGAGATGCCTGCGGAACCGCTGCATTGTGTTGAGGAACGGACGAATGGCAATGGCCGCGATGATGAAGGGAATGCCGAGGCCAAGCGAGTAGACGAAGAGCAGGCTCACCCCCTGGCGTACGGAGTCCTCGCCTGCGGCGACAGCGAGGATCGCGCCAAGCACCGGGCCGATGCATGGCGTCCAGCCGAAGGCAAAGGCGAGTCCAATGACATAGGCGCCGACCAGGCCCGCAGGCCGCGAGTCGGCGTGGTAACGCGCCTCGCGGTGCAGAATGGGAAGATGGATCACGCCGAGGAAATGCAGCCCGGCGATGATGATCACCACGCCGGCGATCTTGGCAAGCAGCGGGAGGTTTGCCGCGAGCAGCTGGCCTGCAGCCGTGGCCGTCGCGCCGAGAATCACGAACACGGTAGTGAAGCCGAGCACGAAGGCGACCGAGGACATCACCACCGTCGTGTAGACATGGGACGGTGTCTCGTCCTCGCCGGTGAGCTGGTCGAAGGTCGTGCCGCCGAGGAAACAGAGATAAGGCGGCACGAGCGGCAATACGCAGGGGCTTAGGAAACTGAGCAGCCCGGCAAGCAGCGCGCCGAAATAAGTGACGTTCATGGCTCTTGCTATTGCCCCTGCTCAAGAAGGGCAAGAGCTTGTACCGTCTTGTGAAAAGTATTGATCAGCAACTAGGCGGCGGCGGGGCGGGCGCGTTCTGCGGCCTTGCGGATGGCGGCGATATTGTCCTTGTAGGCGCCGCCTTTGAAGACGCCGGAGCCAGCTACGATCACGTTGGCGCCGGCCTCGACCACGAGCGGCACGGTTTCGCCATTGATGCCCCCATCGACCTCGATATGAATCGGTCGGGCGCCGATTGCCTTGCGGATAGCCCTGATCTTGTCGAGCTGCGAGGGGATGAAGGCCTGGCCGCCGAAGCCGGGGTTCACGGTCATGACCAGGACAAGGTCGACCTTGTCGAACACGTAGTCGATCGCGGTCTCGGACGTCGAGGGCGTGATCGAGACGCCGGCCTTCTTGCCGAGGCTCTTGATGAGCTGGAGCGAGCGGTCGAGGTGAGGCCCCGCCTCGGCATGCACGGTGATGATGTCGGAGCCGGCGCGGGCGAAGGCCTCGATATAAGGATCGCAGGGCGCAATCATGAGATGCACGTCGAACACCTTCTTGGAGTGCGGCCGAAGCGCCTTTACCACGTGGGGGCCGATGGTGATGTTCGGCACGAAATGCCCGTCCATCACATCGACATGGATCCAGTCGCAGCCAGCCTGGTCGATGGCCCGTACCTCCTCGCCAAGCCTGGCGAAGTCGGCGGAGAGAATGGACGGGGCAATGATGATGTCGCGGGCCATTGCTTCCGGTTTCCTTGTCATTGCCCGGCTCGACCCGCCTGCGGGCCGAAGCCCGAGCCCTCAGCTTCGGTACTACGAGACACTTCGGCGGGCGAAGGCCCGGGCAATACAGTAACCTCTGCTTCGCAGATAACTCTTGGCGGATGATTACTGGATTCCAACTTGCGTGGGAATGACTAGCTTAGAGGATAGTCACAGAACTTAAGAAGCGCGGGAGCCGCTGCGGGCGAGCGCCACGACGCCGGGCAGCTCGGCCCCGCCGAGCCACTCCAGGAAGGCCCCGCCGGCGGTCGAGACATAGCTGAAGTCGTCGGCGACGTGCGCCTCGTTTAGCGCCCGCACTGTGTCGCCGCCCCCGGCAATACTTACGAGCTTGCCCGCTTTGGTGAGGTGGGCGACATCGCGGGCGAGCGCGAAAGTCCCCTCGCCGAAGGGCGGCGCCTCGAAGGCACCGAGCGGGCCGTTCCACAGCACCGTCTTGACCTGGCCAAGGCGGCGCTTCATCTCGGCGAGGCTCTGAGGCCCGAAATCTAGAATCATGGAATCGCTGGGAACTTCATTCACGGCGCAGATCTGCGAGGTAGCGCCCGCCTTGAGCTCCTGCGCCACGACCACGTCGATGGGCAGCACGACCTCGCAGCCGGACCGTTCGGCCTTCGCCATGATGTCCTTCGCCGTGGCGACGAAATCCCGCTCCACCAAGGAGGCACCAAGCTTGATGCCCTCGGCCAGGAGGAAGGTATTGGCCATGCCTCCGCCGACCACAAGTTGATCCATGCGGGAGACGAGATTGGTCAGAACCTCGATCTTGGTCGAGACTTTGGCACCGCCAGTGATCGCCATCACCGGCCGCTCAGGACTCTCGAGCGCCTGCTCGAGCGCCGTGATCTCGGCCATCATCAGAAGGCCAGCATAAGAGGGGAGCAGATCGGTGATCGCCTCTAGCGAAGCATGTGCTCGGTGCGAGGACGAAAAGGCGTCATTGACATAAAGGTCGCCGAGCGCGGCGAGGCTCTTGGCGAACTCGCGATCGTTTTTCTCCTCGCCCTTGTTATACCGAACGTTCTCGAGCACGGCGACCTCGCCGGGCTTAAGCGAATCGACCACGCGCTTCGCGTCATCGCCCGACGGAGCGGCGGCGAAGCGGACCGCGATCCCAGGCATCAGCTCCTGCATCTTGGCAGCGACCGGACGGAGCGAAGTGTCCGGAGTAGGCTGGCCCTTGGGGCGCCCGAGATGGGACAGAACCACGACCCTAGCTCCCTCGCGCGCAACCTTAGCGATGGTGGGCAGGACGCGGGTCAGTCGGGTCGGGTCGGCAACGACCCCGTTCTCGATCGGCACGTTGAAGTCGACGCGGACCAGCACACGCTTGCCCTTAACATCGACTCCATCGATCGACCTTACGCGGGAGAGATCGAGGCCGTCCTTGCCAGAATTCGCCTCTCTTCGCGCCGCACTCACTTCGTTCATATCAGCCGGCCCATGGCGGCGGCCGTGTCGTTCATGCGGTTGGAGAAGCCCCATTCATTGTCGTACCAGGCGACCACGCGGCAGAACGTGCCGTCGACCACCTGAGTGCCCTTGAGGTCGAAGATCGAGCTGCGCGGGTCGTGATTGAAGTCGGACGAGACCAGTGGCTTGTCGTTGATGCCGAGAATGCCCTTGAGCGGACCATCGGCGGCAGTAACCACCGCCTTGTTGATCTCCTCGGCCGTCGTGGGCCGTGCCGCCTGAAAGGTCAGATCGACGAGGCTCACATTCGGCACCGGCACGCGGATCGAGGCGCCGTCCAGCTTGCCCTTGAGCTCGGGCAGAACGAGGCTGACGGCCTTTGCCGCGCCGGTTGAGGTGGGGATCAGGTTCATCGCGCTCGCGCGCGCGCGATAAGGATCTTTGTGCAGCGTGTCCACGGTGCGCTGATCGCCGGTATAGGCGTGGATTGTGGTCATGTAGCCGTGCTTGATGCCGACCGCATCGTTCAGCACCTTGGCGACGGGGACGAGGCAGTTCGTGGTGCAGGAGGCGTTGGACACGACGTGGTGCTCCTGGGTGAGCTTGTCGTCATTGACGCCAAACACGACAGTGAGATCTGCGCCCGAGCAAGGAGCCGAGACCAGCACACGCTTGGCGCCCGCGGTGAGATGCTTCGCTGCTCCAACGCGATCGGTGAAGCGGCCGGTGCATTCCATCACGATGTCGATGCCGAGATCGCGCCAGGGAAGCCTCTCCGGTGTCGCTTCGGAAAGCACGGCGACATTCTGGCCGTCAGTCTTGAGACGGCCGTCGGCGACGTTGATCCTGCCGCGGAAGCGGCCATGCACGCTGTCGAATTCGAGGAGATGGGCGTTCATCTCGGCCGAGCCGAGATCGTTGATGGCAACGAAGTCGAGGTCCTTGCGGCCGGATTCGAGGAAGGCCCTGAAGGTGAGCCTGCCGATCCGGCCAAATCCGTTGATGGCGACGCGCTTATTGGCCATGTCCTCCCTTACTCCTCGAACTTGCAATCAAACCATGGGCGGCGGCGGCAACCGCCTCAGCCGTTATGCCGAAATGCTTATATAGGTCTTGAGCGGGCGCAGAAGCACCGAATCCGTGCATACCGATGAAGGCACCGTCAGATCCGAGCCATTTCGACCAACCGAACTCAGCGGCCGCCTCGACTGCGACCCGCGGGGCAGTGCCGAGAACCGAATTCCGATAAGCCTCACCTTGGGCCTCGAACAGCTCCCAACCAGGCATCGAAACAACAGCGGCGTTGATCCCCTCACCTTCGAGCACTTTGGCGGCCTCGACCGCGAGAGCTACCTCAGAGCCGGTGCCGATCAGCGTCACGTCGCGCTTGCCCTTCGGCTCGACCAGCACATAGGCGCCCTTGGCCGACAGATTCTCTTCGGTGTGGGTTGTGCGGAGCGGCTTCACGCTCTGACGAGTGAGCGCAAGGATGGTGGGCGTGCGCTTGGAAAGAAGCGCAAGCTCCCAGCATTCGGCGCATTCGACCGAGTCAGCCGGACGCATCACGTTAAGGTTCGGCATGGCGCGCAGGGAGGCCAGGTGCTCGATGGGCTGATGTGTCGGGCCGTCCTCTCCGAGCCCGATCGAGTCGTGCGTCATTAAGTAGATCACCCGCTGCTGCATCAGCGCCGAGAGCCTGATCGAAGGCCGGCAATAGTCGGTGAAGACGAGGAAGCTGCCGCCGTAAGGCACGATGCCGCCGTGCAGCGAGAGGCCGTTCATGGCTGCGGCCATCTCATGCTCGCGCACGCCGTAATGGATGTAGTTGCCGGAGAAATCTCCCGGCCTGACGATGCTGTGCAGCTTGGTGAGCGTGCCGTTGGAGCCCGTGAGGTCGGCAGAGCCGCCCATCAGCCCAGGAATGACCGGCACGAGCTTCTCCAACACCTTCTGCGAGGACTGCCGCGTCGCAAGCTTCGCCCCTTCGCGAGCGAAGTCAGCCTTTATCGTGGCGATTGCGGCTTTGATCGCGCCTGCGACCTTTGCGTCGATCGGATCGGTGAGCGCAGCGCGCGCTGGAGCATCGAGGCGCTTCGCGGCTTGTGCCCACGCCTCATAGGCGGCGCGATGCCGCGTGCCGGCCGCACGCCAGGCGGCAAGGACCGGCTTCGGCAGCTCAAAGGGGTGGTGGTGCCAGCCGAGCTTTTCGCGTGTGCCTTTGACCTCTTCCTCGCCGAGGGATGCGCCGTGGATGGCAGCGGTGCCAGCCTTGGTCGGCGCGCCGTAGCCAATGATGGTGCGGCAGGCGATCAGCGACGGCTTGTCGGTGACGGACCTTGCATTCTCGATGGCTAGCGCCACTGCCTCTGGATCATGCCCATCGACGCGCGCGGTATGCCAGTGTGCGGCTCTGAAGCGCTCGACCTGATTGTCTGAGACCGACAGGCTGGTTGGGCCGTCGATCGAGACCTCGTTGTCATCGAACAGCACGATCAGCCGGCCGAGCTTGAGATGGCCTGCCAGCGAGATCGCCTCCTGACTGATGCCTTCCATGAGGTCGCCGTCGCCGGCAATGCAATAGGTGTAATGGTTGACGACCTCGTCGCCGTAGCGGCGATTGAGCAGCCGCTCGGCAAGCGCCATACCGGCGGCATTGCCGAGGCCCTGCCCGAGAGGCCCGGTCGTGGTCTCGATGCCCGGAGCGTGGCCATACTCCGGATGGCCCGGCGTGCGCGAGCCGAGCTGTCGAAAGCGCTTCAGCTCCTCGAGCTCCATCTCGGGATAGCCGCTGAGATAGAGCAGCGCATAAAGGAGCATCGAGCCATGACCGGCCGAAAGCACGAAGCGGTCGCGGTCGGGCCAGTCGGGGTGGCTCGCGTCGAATTTCAGGAAGCGGGTGAACAGCACCGTGGCGACATCCGCCATGCCCATCGGCATGCCGGGATGGCCGGAATCGGCCGTCTGCACCGCATCCATGGCGAGCGCCCTGATTGCGTTAGCCATGTCGTTGTGAGACGCCTCCGGTAACGCCTGACTTTGCATCAGGATCGTGCTATCGCTGAAAGCGCTCATAATTCAAGGAGTTCGTGTGGAAAAAGATTTCTTGCGGTAACGCTAGAGGTAACAAGTACCACCACACTCGGGTTGACGTCTCTAACACACATATAAATGGGTACGGCAAGGCTCAAATCTTGCCTTCCACAATGAATTGCCATTATCGGGCTGCCACTTGGATCCGGGGCCTCGTGAGGACTCGCAATCTTGTGGCCCTCTGCTAGATAATTTTGCATGCCTCTGGAGTTCATCAAGCCGCAACTCGCAACCTCAGCCGATCAGCCTACTCCGCGTGCAGGGTGGATCCACCAAGTCAAGCATGATGGATGTCGCACTCTTCTGATCATTGAGGTCGCAAAGCACGTGCCTATACCCGCAATGGCTTCGATTGGACCGAGCGCTATCCAGGCATAACGAAGGCAGCAGCCAAGCTTGACTGCTCTGCAATCATCGATGGCGAGGTCATCGTTCAGAATCGGCATGGCGGCTCGGATTTCGAGGCGCTCAAATCAGCTATTCGCTGGACGCCGCAAAGGCTGGTATTCTACACCTTTGACCTCCTTTATCTGACCGGCAAGAATCTCCGCGACCGCCCATTGCTTGAGCGAAGGGCCAAGCTGAAAGAGTTTATTCCGACCGAACAACCATTTCTGTTCAGTGAAGAATTCACCGGAGACGCCGCTGCATTCTTTCAAACCTGCGCGAACCACCAGCTTGAGGGCATTGTCTCCAAGCTCGCCTCGTCGAAATATCGAAGTGGCCGCAGCAAGACGTGGCTCAAGACCAAATGCTTCACGGAAAGCTCTTTGCTCATCATCGGCACCGGCCGTGATCGAAAGACAAAAGCTCCGCTCGCCTTACTGGCTCGCGCTGACCAGCAGGGGCTGTCATACGCAGGCTCAGCGTTCATCGCGCTTTCCGGTGCCGAAAGAAATGAACTGGGTGCACGCTTACAAGCCAGCAAGCTGGAACGCTGTCCAATTCCTAAACTGAGAATCCCCGATGCTCAGTGGGTGCAGCCTCAATTGATGGCGCGGGTCCGCCATCTCACGGGAAGCAAGTACCTCCGGCGCCGCGGAATCACTACCACCAACGACCGCGACCGTAGTAGCCGCCACCAAACACAAGCAGGATCAGCAAAATGATGATCAGCAGCGTCGTGTTATCCATTGCATTGCTCCCTTATGCACCAGCGTCCGGAGGGACCCACCCCCAGAACAGCTGGAAGAAGTCAGCAGTTGGGTCATGCTCGCTTGATACACATGTCCAGTCCCGCCAGTCGCAATAAGCGAGGACAGCAAAGAGAAGAGGGTCACGAGCGCGGCTAAGGCCCAGGCAGCTACGGGAAGACGCGTCTTTACTGGAACACCGTCCAGCTTCATCATGGGAATCTCCCTCGGGTTGCCCGCCAATGCGGCGAACGCCGAGGGCGGCGCTCCGTTCCCCTATTTAAGCTGAGTCGAGAATCACACAAAGGTGATCACTTCGTCCAATCAACAGAAATTGTGTACGTCACGTGCTAGCCAGCGCCATGTTGCGTCGGAGGCTGCCGGAGCGGATGGCAACCAGGCCGAAAACGTCGCGACGAGGCTCTATCACGTAATGGCGCGGATTCGTCGGAACGCCCCCATGACTACCTGAAGGTGGTGGCCGCGATTATGCCGAAGCAGCAGCAGACCATGGAGTGACCATCACTAAGCGCGCCGACGATATGACGGATGACGAGCTGGCGACAATTGCGGCGGGGTGGAAGCCTCCGCTCGAGAATGCGGAGCTGATGGACCATTATGAGATCGTGAAGAGAAACTGAGCGTGGTGCGTTCCATTATTAGCTCTCACACGTCCCTACGTGACACTATAGTCTCAATTGTGACAGTTTTTTCCGCCCACTCCTCTCCTCCCAGAGAATGTCGAGAGCACGCGAAGAATTGTCATGAGTTGGCGAACAACGCTCCTCCATCGTCTCTAGGGAGAGCGCGTTTCGAGGAGCTGGCTAAAACCTGGATGCGCCTTGCTACAGATGCAGACCGCGCCAACGCCCTTCTAAAGCGCTGGGGCGATCCCAAGCTTCGGAAGACCGGTTAAAAATTGGACGAGGACCGGCGTCGGCGCTTGCGAATCAGATATAAAAGAATTCTCCGGCCCAGGCCTTGGGTCGGTCCCACAGACGAACTAGCCCCGACTAGCTCCCCTGGTTGGGGCTTTTGTTTGTTGGGGGAACAAAGCAATTCCAGATAGTCCGACCGGGATGGTAAATGAGCGCGAACATCCGCGGGCGAAAGCAGGAACCAGCCTTATAATTGCGCATGACACAAAGACGGTTTCCGCCACCGTAGAAGGTTGAGGAGGTCGCCGGTGGCTATGTAGTGAAGGACGCCAACGGCCAATCTCTAGCTTACGTCTATGGGCGCGCCTCCCGCGCTGATGCCGACACAGCCGACGTACTCACTCTCGATGAGGCTCGACGCATCGCTACCAACATCGCTAAGCTCCCTAGCTTCCTAATGGCGCAACTACTCAACGGCTGAAGATAGCGGAGGGGCGTTCATGGTCGAACAGGAATCGAAGGAAGAGTTCGCAAGGGCCGGCCTAGAGGCGACCACGCACAAAATATGGCGAGATAGTAGGAACACCGTCCAACTGGCTCGCCGCACCGCGAGAGAAACGCGTATCGCGATGGCAATGGCTGCAATCGCAGTAGCCCTTTTGCTGTTTGCGATCTACCTGCTGTGGCGCGTTTTGGAACATCTCCCTGCTTCATGAAGCATTGCCAGCAACATTACCACACTGCCGAGCTTTTTGATGGCTCAGCCACTCAACGACTGAGGCCTGCACCTCAACTATGGAAGAGAAACCGGTTAAAGACCCGCTAAGTATCGAGCATGCCAACTCGATTGCATTTGTCGCCGAATACGATGACGGTTCGGAAGACTACTTCCGTGTTGACCGTCACGCGCTACGGCAAGGAGCAGGTGATCACATCGCTAGAATCGTTGCAGAATGGCAAAGAGGTGGGCGCCTGAAGCCCGGCAATATTGTTCGCGTCTACCGTGATCCTAAGGTGAGCTATATTGCCTAGGCGAGACTTCACACAAGCGAGCTGCCATACTTGCTCCAATCAATCGGCCGATTGAACGCGGCCAGCCTTGAAGGCTCTTCATAGGCGATGGCCATCAATCCAAACGCGTCCGCTGCGTGGCTTGACCAGTCGTGCTCAGGCCCTAGTCCGACGTCGCGCTGCTCGTCTTTTTTCTCGTGGTAGAAGCCCAGCGCATCTCTGCCCGCCTCAGTAGTGGGTTCATTAAACCAACATCTCGGAAAGATACGTCGCACGGCTTCAATGCGCATGGCTGCAGCGCCTGAGCCTTGGTTCGGAATCACCTCGACTTGAAACTCGGCATCTCGCAGGTGGTCCTTGAATCTGAGTCCTGTGACCACGTTCGCATTAACCCCGTCATGCGGCAGATAGCAGATCGCTTTCTTGTAGCCGCGATGGTGTAGCTCGTTGGTGTAGTAACCGAGCACCTGGCCTTGACCTTCGAGGTAGTCGAGGACACGAATTTCCTGCCCCGCCCATTGCACAATCCAGATCGCCATGGCATCGGCCTTGGCACCGGCGCCGCCAATATCCCAAAAGGCTCGCAACGGGAGGATCGGATCGGCTGAGACTTTGCCGATGCGTCCCTCTTTGCGGACCTGACTAAGGACTGAGGCAAAGTAGCCGCCCTCGAAGGCTCGTGCATACTCGCCTTCCCACACATGGTGATAGCGGTCGGGGTACTTGGCGAGATCAAGCTCACGTTCCTCCTCAAGCACAGATGGAAACCACGCGTTATCCCGCCAGTTGGCTTTCACCACGATGGCGTTGTCCGGTCTCGCGCCGCGCAGGAATTGATCGACTGCATCGCTCTTCCGCCGCGGATTCCACGAAAACCAAATCTCAGAACCTTCAGCGCGGATCGTCGGATGTAGAAGAGCGAGGCTGCGGTTGGAGAGTGTCTGAGCCTCTTCGACCCAGGCGATGTTGTAGCCCTCAAGAGACTTGATGCTTTCTGCTGTAGCATCGACCATGCCTTGGAAGATGATCAGCCCGCCGCCTGGGGTCTCGATGCGGTCGTAGAGGATTCTGAATTGAGAGCCGACCCCAAACTCCTGGATTTTGTTCTCGATGAGAAGCTTTGCGGATTGGGCGAGCGTCTTCTGAACCTCACGGATGCAGACGATGCGAGAGCTTGGATTAAGCAGGCAGTACTCGACTACAGCGCCTGCCATGTAGTGGGATTTGCCTGAGCCTCTGCCGCCCCATGGGCCCTTGTAGCGGGAAGATTGGAGTAGAGGCTCGAAGATGCGAGCCGTATCAATTGTGAGCATCAATATCTCCGTAAGGCTTTAGGTCGAAACTAGAAGGCGCTCTGCGAACGAGCCGCCGACTCCGTAGACGGCGATTGGGAAGCGGCCCCGTCACGCGAGGGGCCGTTTCTCTTTGCCGCCTTCGGAAGGCCAGGCAGAACATGTGACGAGGTAGGACGCCGGTTGGCTTGGTGGCGATGCGGCCACAGACCCCGCACCGGGGCACTTCGATGAACCCGTCATGGTGCTCTGGCAGCGCCAAGATCATCTCAAGCGGGCCGTAGCGCTGGATTAGCGATCGGCGAGTCCTATGGAACGACTTATTGCGCCATCTGCCACCGGTTCGCCGCTGGGCAATCCATTGAATATCGTCCGGGCAGTTGACGATGCGGAGGTCTCCCTCGCGGGATGTCACTCCCTCATAGCTTTCATGGGACTCCTGGCGGCCATAGACCGTGGCAGGAGCCGGGGTTTCCTCCTCCAGG
>Ga0207674_10000333_pt1 | contig 60275 bp, 107 predicted proteins | sample KBSCornC72_FD_184303 | JGI IMG/M metagenome (GOLD analysis project Ga0207674, IMG submission 184303) | Corn rhizosphere microbial communities from Kellogg Biological Station, Michigan, USA - KBS Corn C7-2 (SPAdes) (version 2) | ecosystem: Host-associated > Plants > Roots > Rhizosphere > Soil ... | reverse complement strand
TCCCGTGCTGCCCGTCGCGCCGGTGCTGCCGCTGCCCGTCGCGCCCGTACCACCCGTCGCGCCGGTGCTGCCCGTGCTGCCTGTAGATCCCGTGCTGCCGGTGCTGCCGCCTCCTCCAGTGACTGGAGGAACACGCGGCGTACCGCGGCCGCTCACACCAGTTCTTGAACGAACAGTCATTGGAGGAGGCCTGGTTTCAGCTGAATTAAAGTACCGAGCCCTGCAGGACTAGACGTCCGTCAGAACCAGGTCCGCCAGCGCCGCCGGGCGCGCCTGGTTGCGCAACGCCAACGGCTGCGCCGCCGCCGCCGCCGCCACCGCCGCCACCGCCACCTTGTCCGTTGATGCCAGGCGTGCCGTTGCCACCAGCGGTCAATGCAGCGTTGGTATCAGCGTCGCCGCCGTGGCCGCTCGTGCCGCCGACGCCGTCGGTCGAAGCAACAGCGGTTCCGTTCAGGCGAAGAGTGTCGCCGTTGCCACCACCGGCGCCATGACCACCGGCTCCGCCGCCGCCACGATTGACGCCGTTGCCGGCGCCGCCGTTGTTGCCGGCCGCGCCGTTGAACGACCCAGTGATGCCGAAGCGCAGGTACGTTGCCGACGGGCCAGCTGCGACGTTTGCACCATTGGCGCCAGCCGCTGCTGCGCCGCCTGCGCCGGACGGAGTGGGGTTGGCGGCAGTGAACGATCCTGTCCCCCAACCTTGCGGCGCATTCGTGCCTGTGCCGATCGGGGGTGACGCTCCACCTGCTATCGCGGTGCCCGTCAAACCTGCGGGTCCGCCGCCGCCTACCGACTGCGAGAGATTGGGGGTTTGCAGAATCAAGCCGCTCGCGCTGCCCACAATTTGGGTGTTGCCGCCTGGGTTGCCTGGAGATCCCGGCGCACCGGGCGCACCGGGCGCACCGCCTGTGCCGCCTGCGCCCACGTCAATCGTGAGCGTCTCGCCCGGAACTACCTTGATGGGATAGACCACCTGCTCGGCCGCGCTCATTCCTTGGCCGCCGCCGCGGCCGCCAGAGCCGCCGCCGCCGGTCGTCGCAGCATTGAAGCCAGAGCCGCCGCCGCCGCCGCCACCGCCGCCCGACGACGCTGCGCGCACGCTGCCGGTAATGATGGGCGACGCGATGCTCGGAACGAGCCACACGGCTGCGGCAACGGCCGACTCGTACGTCTTAGACCACGTGCGACCATGAGCAAGTGAAGCGCCTGCGCCGGTTACAATGGTCGTGCCTGGAGGCGCATTTTCATCCACCGCGTCATTGCGTAGCGTTGCGATGAGCCCCGCGACGGAGATCACCGTGTAGAGACCACCGCCGATCACGTACAGCGGCTTACCGGCCACGAGCCCCTTGGTCACGTTGAGGGTAACGGCCACCGTGCCACCTTCAGCAGGCTGCACGTAGTCAGCCGTGGTCACGGGCGTTTCGAAATCAACGCTGGAGCAGCAACAGCAACAGCAACGACAACTCATTTTGGAAACTTTCTCACGAGAGCAACTGCGCTCACGATGTGCGGCAAGGTCATCTAAAAAACTTTTTCACGACAGCAGCGCCGGTGACGGCACTCACGATTCCCACAGCAGTGACCAAGATCAGGTTGGTGGCCCCCGCGCTCAAGATGCCGGACAGACCAGAGCGATCGAGCGGCGCCACTGACCCTTTCGCCAGCGGCCCATAGCCCACGAGCTTTGCGCCGAGCGGCACGCTGCGCCCGATCTCCGTGCTCGCGGCACCGATGCTGGACACGGTATCCAGGCGAGGAACCGGAAGATCGTCGGAGAGTCCGCGGCGCTCAGAGGACTCGTAGTAGGCGTAACCGCCTCGATCAGGGAGCCATTTGGAGTAAAGCATCCAACTCTTGGCAGCATAGATGCAAATGGTGAGGCTTCCAAAAAGTGGGCACTTGCCTCCAAGGCAGGCAAATCCTGCTCGATCGCCCCCCTACAGCTCAGACCTTTGACTTCGACATGCTCCGGTGAACCTGCTCGGCGATCAGCGGCGCAAACTGGATGACCAAGTAGACGCCTCCGATGATGAGCGCGCCCTTCACGAGCTTGTCGACGACGGCGCCGGCCGCGCTAGCCGCACCTGAGCCAGCCTTCGTGAGCGGATCGAGAACCGTGCCGGGACCTGGGCCCGCTGTGACGATGCTGTCGGCCGTCGGAAGGAACGTCGAGTCCACGAGGTAGTTGTCGTCGTGCGGCCACGGCATCGACGTCTGCGAGTTCGAGCGATTGAAGAATCGCACCGCCTTCAGCGTTGCCGGACCGTTGACCACCATCGTGGGGCCCGCGCAGCCTTCGCCCTCACAGCCGCCTACGTCCTCTTTCCGCGCCATGGTCTTGAGACCTTGCGGAATGCTCGGCAGCACCTGGATCTGGCTGCCCTTCATCGCGACAGGGTCGGCCACTTCGGCGGCGCCGGCCTTGTCTCGGATCTGATCTTCGATCCAGATCCGTAGCTGGCGTTCCGGCGTCAAGCCGATGTTCAATACGCTGAAGTCGAGGTCGTTGACCTGCCACACGCTCCACACATTCCAACCCGGAAAGATCGGAATGATGCCGGGCTCATCAGTCAGGCCCAGGCCGCGCATCGACTTGAAGCTCGGCACGTACATCGGCTCAGGCTCCGGACTTCTTGAAGCGCTTGTAGCTCACGTAACCGAGCGCGAGCGCGCCTAGCGCAATGAGGCCGTACCCCATGCGAGGGATCTGGTTGGTGGGCAGCGCCACATTGTTCGCGAGCGCCGGAACCGGCTCGCCTGAGAGCAGGTAGCGCTTCAGGTTCGGGGGGGCGTTGCTCGAAATGGCCCCGGGGATCGACGCGGGTGGAGCGCCAAGACCGAGCAGCGATCCGTCTTGGAAGTAGCTCGTCGTGTACGGCGCGCGAAACGTCGCGATGTCGTTGTACGAACGACCACGCGGCCACCTGGTGAGGATCTTGTCCGCACCGAGGCCTTGCAGCACCGCCGCGTTGAGGATGGCGTAGCTGTTGGCGGGGTCTACATAGAGGCGTCGGGTCGTCATGGAAGAGCCTTTCGGGGGGAGCTAGAGCGGGAACTCAGGCTCCCCACCAGTGAAAGTGCTTGTTGAGCGCGTACAGGCTTACGGCCGCGGCGCCGACGAGCAGCCCCGTCGTTGCAATGCTCGCCTGCGTGGTCTTGGTCTTGACGACTGGCTTTGACACCGGAGCCGCAACGACCACGGGGGTTGCAACAGGTGTCGCAGTCACCTTCTTCGTTGGTGCGAGGAAGCTCTTGCAGTTGAAGCCGGGTTGACACAGGTAGCTGGTGTGGTTTTGCGAGTCGATGAACTTCATCGCGCCGCACGAGACCGCGTCGATGGACGTGCTGTTGATGGGCTCGTAGCCCAGCTCATTGAGCTGCACGTTCAGCTCGGTAAGCGGCACGGTGATCGTGCCTGATCCATGCGGGTCGGGCATGCTCGACCCGCCCCAGGGGAGCGACTGGCTCTTGCAAACCGGGTCTTCAGAGTCCGGCGCGAACACGCTGTTCTTTTTCGCGATCGGCGTCGGCAGCGCATACGGCTGCCCCCGGCAAGCACCATTGACCTGGTTGGCTAGGTCATCGTCCCAGCTGGCGCGCGCCGTGTTGAACAGCTCCGGCACCTGGCTGAAGAACATGTTGAGGCCGCACGTGCCCTTGCCGAGCTTGCCATCGACCAGCACCTGGTTGTACTTCAGGCGCGCCAGGTCGGTGTTCATCATCGACTGGTAGCGCTTGACGTCGGGGTCGATCGTGGAGCAGGGCGACGGGCAGAACTCCATCGCGCCGAGCGCGCCATGCAGGGCGTACGACAAGGGTCGGGCCATCTTCTTTTGTTGAGCACCGCTACCGAGGATTCCGAGTGACGACATGGGGGTATTCTTTCTTCCGACTTAGGGGCGACGTTTAGCGCTTCCTCAGCATGACGACTGCGCCGATGGCGAGCACGCCGCCAAGCGCAAAGCCTAGGACACGTTTCGTGGAGGACGACATGCCCGCCTCGATCACCATCGGCGAGGCCGACGGCGCTGGAGTGATGGGCGAGCCACCTGCTCCGCAGCCCGACGACTTCTTGCCGGGGATCTTCAGCTCGCCCTCGTGTCCGTCGCATGTCGACGGGTTGGCGAACGACATTTCTTGGCCAAGTAGCTCCTGGCTGTGCACGGTCAGGTGGTTTCGGGCGCCGCAGGTTGCGCCGCCGAGCTTGCCGTCGACCGTGATCGGGCAGAGGCCAGCTTTGAGGAGCGCGACATTCGTGGCGGTCTGAAGCGCAGCCGTCTTGTCGCTCTTGACCTTCCACGGGTAGTCGGCGCTGTCATCGCCCAGGCCGTGGATGCCGCGCACGCTCCAGCCACGACGACTGGCCCTGCGCGGTAGTCCGTTTCCGAGTGAGCCAAGGCCCGAGATGTTGCTGTCGAACACACCGCCGCCGTAGCCACCTGGCTTGAACACGCCGTCGCCGGTTTGCCAGTCCATGTCCGGCGCCGCGCCAAGACCGGACAGCGTGGGCTGAGGCACTTCGCGGTCGATGTTGTAGCTCGGCGTGAAGACGTCTTGCGGACGGGCGATCTTCGGGAACCCGAACACCGGGCGCGTCCAGATCCCGCCGTGAAACCTTGAGGGGTAGACGCGGTTCTGGAAGAAGTAGGGCGTAGGAACGCCGGGTACGATGGGTGCGTTTTGCATGGTTACGACTTCCGTTTCCCGAAGCCTTGCGCGAAGGCAACCGGGATGACGATGACGGGGAAGAGCCCACCGAGGAAGGCCCAGCCAATGGCCCAGCCGAGCGAGTTATTGCGCTTGTAGCCGTGGTAGGCACCTACGGCACTGCCGGCCATGCCTGAGATGGCGTAGGCAATGCGCAGCGCGCGCGGGATGCCGCTGCTCTGCTGCTGCACTGCCACAGACTGTGGATCGGCAGTATCTACGGTGAGACCGAGCCCGTCCGGTGATGCACCGAAACCGCTCATGTCGAAGCCTTCCATCATGTTGACCTGCATGCGCTTGCCCTTACTTCGTAAATAGCGCGTAGAGCGCGCCTGCTGCGAGACCGACGCCGATGACAGCGAGCACCGTGCGCCCGTTGTTGGGCGGCACCGGAGGCACGTCATCGCCGAGCCAGCGCCCCATGCTCACTGGCTCGGGGTTTTGGACGACGTTGGCGATGCTGCGATCGGTGACCTGGCCGCCACGATTGGACCAGACGATGGGCTGGGCCGGCGCGTACAGGTTGCGCTCCAGCATCGCGAGCTTCACCGGCGTGTCGAGCGCGACAGCACCGTTGGGGACGGGCATGATCGGGCGCCCGGTGGTCGCGTCACGCACCTCCGAGAACTTGAACGGTATTTCGCGCACGTGGTAGCCCGGTAGGGCGTAGCGCGCTGCGAGCGAACCTGCGTCGGCGTGCACGTTCGGGTGCGTGCCGGGCGGATCGAAGATGCCGTCGCCTTGCACGTCGTCGAGTTCGCGCATGGCTTCGAGTTCGCTGACAGCCCAGGCGTTGTTGGGTTGTTCCACTTCGTTGTCTCCTGCAAGCGCTCGACCGTAGTTGCGATCGATCGCTGATTGGTAGTAGGGCGACGTGCCCGAGGTGAAGCGCGCATCGGGAGGCCCGCCCTGTTTGCCGGTGAGCAGGTTGCCCGTGAAGGGCTGCGATGGGTAGTCGGGGTAGCGCATCAGGCTGCTGCCTTTGGTTTCTTGAGGGTTCGGTACACGAGGTAGCCGCCGCCGAGCACGACGACCAAGAGCAGGCCGTTGCGCACCATGTTGGCCTGCTGGGGAGCTGGCTCAGGGACGACTGCCGGCGTCTCCACGGGCACTGGTGCGAGTACCGGGACCGGGGTTGCGACCGGGACCGGGGTTGCCACCGGCACCACCACGGGCGTCGGAGGCGGCGCGGCGGGCGCCTTGGGCGCGGTCGGCGGTGAGCCCGGACTCTTCGGTGCGGCCGGGTAGGCGGGCTTGGCCGGGTAGCTCGGCGGCGTTGGCGCGGTCGGGTAGGCGCAGATCGGCAAGAGCCTGTAGCCGCAGCCCGGATCTGCTCCACCGAGCCCTACACCGAGTAGTCCCTTGACGGTGTGGCAGCTGTAGGAGTCGTGCTGCGCTTGCGTCAGGCAAGCGCCGTTGTCGAAGAAGGACTTCGGCAGGTTCAGGCCGTAGGAGCTGTTGACCGTTTGCGCCTTGGCCGTGTTCGCCTTCTTGATGCTGGCGACCTGAGCCGCGTACGCTGCGTAAAGAAGCAAGTAGGTGTCGTACTTCTTCTTGTACCCATCGAGTGTCGCCGCCCAGCTCGCGTCGATGCTCTTGACCTGATCGCTGTACGTGATGAGCGCCGCGTCGTACTTCTTCTTCTTGGTGGACCACACCTTATAGGCGGCTTCGTACAAGGCCATGTTGTGCTTGTACGTCGCGAGATCGGCCGCGTAGTCACCCAGCCCGCGTAGCCCGCGCAGGCCTGACAAGTAGGGCGGACCGGCAGGGAAGAAGTTGTCGGTGCGCGGCGGCAAGTAGACGTAGGCCATCAGGGTAGTTTCCAGATCTGGTAGGTGGTGACTCGGCGAAGCATGCTGGCCTCATCGGTTCCGGCAACGGGATCGAGCACGATCCAAGTGCCGCTCTTGGGCTCTTTGACACGTATGAAGACGTGGCTGTACGAGCCAGGGCGACCGAAGCCCACGATGACAATCTCGACCTCGCGTCCAAGTTGGCGACAGAGCGCCGCCATCAAGGTGGCGATGCCGTCGCAGTCCTCGACTGCTTTTCCAAACTTGACGATCTGGTCAGCGCTGCGCTCGGGATCGGAAACTTGCTCCACGCCAAGCGCGTCGTTCGAGTACTTGACCTTCTCGTGCACGAAGAAGCGCACCGCCAGGATCTCCGACAGGTAGTCCTTCGGCTGGACGTCGCGGATGATGTGATCCTTCAAACTGCGCACGAGCGTGCTCTGCTCGCCGCGCGGCCCCACGATCGCTTTGATCATCTCGCGCACGGTGTCGGCCGGACCGTGGAAGGGCCGGACGACTGTCGGCGGCGCGTCGGCGATGGGGGTAGCGGCGAGCATCTACCCCAGGAGGCTATCCGCCCAGGGCCCATTCCTCCAAAAAGTGGGCGCTTGCGTGCTAGCCGGCTTGTTTTTGGCTATCAGCGGGAGGCATTGGGACACGCAGCACGCGCTCGTAGGTCGCAACGCGCGCCTTCCAGCCTAGCCAACGATCCAATTGGCATGATTGGCCAGCATAAGCAGAAAACATGAGCGCAATGGGATCACCGGGTGCTCCCGTGCACAACATGCGCGAGCGCACCAGGACGCGCGAAGCCTCCTTGGCCGCCAAGAGCGTGCTCTCGAACGTCATGAAGCCGAGGCGCGGAAAAACATCGAGGCTCGACAGCGGCTGCGCGTGGAGCTGAAATATCGAGATAGCTCGGAAGCTTTGTACGACGCCGCGTACGACAATCGGATCGCATTCTTTCGGTTTGCATTCGTTCCGGTGAATGCGCAAAGAGGCATGCGTCTCGTTGTCCTCGATTGCGATCTCGGCAGCGATGAGCTGCTGCCTGGAACCCGGCCAACCCTTGGCCTCTTTGGCGGCCTGCGTGATGGCCTTCGCAATCATCGCCAGCTGCGCTGGCTTCTCAGGGCTACCGACGTCTTCGTAGTAAACAGGCAGCGACTGGAGTGCGGCGAGAGCCCAAGCTTCTAACGACATGGCCGCGGACCCTATCGCGGCTACCAGGTTTCAGTCAAACTTGCGCGACCTGGTAAAACCTGGTACCAGTCATGCTTCTTTCACGGCCACCGCTTGGGTGGTTCTATGCGGCGCCAGGCAAGCGCCACCTCCAGCGTCCAGTCGATTTTCGCGCCGCCGCCAGCTCTGAGTCCGACCGTTGCATTTTGATGCTGCGGGATCATGAGGCGCGTCGGGAATGGTCCCTGATCGATGTGATAGAGGCAGATCATCGCATCTGTACTGAACTGCCCAGTACCGAAAGAGAAAAAGTGCAGCGGCGCGTCGAGACTCATGGCGGGACGTTCACCCACTACCTCGATGGAGTAAATCTCCGTCCACTCCGGCGAACCCATGATCGGCACACCGCGCTCGTCCAACGTGGTGATCGCGACACCCTGAGTGCCTTTCAGCTCAATCAGCTTCATTTTTCCCTCACTACCAGTTATTCCGATGCCTTCAGGGCCGAGATGTGTCGGTAGAGCGTGCGTCGGTCGACACCGAGGATGCGTGCCGCCGCCGTCTTGTTGCCCTTGACCTCGGTGAGCACTCGTTCGATGTGCTCGGCCCTGACTTCAGCCAAGCTACGCAGGTGTGCGTACTGCTTGTTGTCGTCTTCTTCTTCCGTTTCCGGATGCTCCGGGTGCTCTGTGGCGGCCATCATTGAGCCACCGCCTGTTCACCCGCCGCTACCGCCTGCTCAGCGTGTTTCCAGATCTCACGCATGAACTTCTGCCCGTTGCGCGTAGCTAGCGCTGGGTAGGCCGGGTTGGTCGTGATGACTCGCAGCAGCTGATCGATCGTCACGATGCCGAGCGCGGTGCGGGCCAGTTCGATGCCGTTGGTGGCGATGATCTGTCTGGCCACCTCTTGCGGATCGATGCGCTGCTCGAACTGCTGAGCTAGCAGCGGCGCGAACTGATCGACCACGGTGTGCACGATCGCGTCGTTTTGGTCGGTAGCGACCGCTGGGGCCGGTGGCGCCATGGACGGCGGCGGCGCCTCGCTGGTCGGCGGCGGCGGCGCCTGTACGAACTGCTGTGGCGCCGGCACCATCTGCTGCTGCGGTGGCGGCGACATCTGCTGCTGCGGCATCGGGATCACCGAGTGCGTTGGCGACTGCTCCAAAGCGGGAAGCGGCAGGGGCGCTGGCTGCGCGTAGGGGATGGGGTTGGCCCGCGGCGGCGCCGCCTCGGTAGGCGGCGAATAGTGAGCCCCATCCTCAGTCGCGAAGGTGAGCGGCTGCAGCAGCGGCTGCGGCTGGCCAAGGGTGCGCGGCATCGTCCGCATGCTGCCTCGGACCATGCCCGCACGCGCCTGAGCCCGAGCCTGCTCAGGGGGCACCCCGGGGTTTCTGACCTTGCTGATCGCTTCACCGGCGCTCTGCACCAGCTCCGGGAGGCGCTGGAGCATGCCGAGCCCCGCCTTGACCGCCGTGGTTTTGAGGTCTTCTTCGGCGCCTTCGCCGTCGCCGCCCTTCGAGAAGCCGAGCGTCTCCGCTGTTTTCTCGAACTCGCCGATTTTACCGACCCAATCCTTGTTTTTCTCGGCGATCTCGCGAGCCTCGCGCAGGTCGTGCTGCAGGCGTTTGATCTCGCCGTCCTTGCCAGCGAGGATCACGGACTGGTTACCTTCGAGGTTCTGGCGCATTAGCTGGATTTCGCTGTCCTTCTGACGAATTTCGCGCGCGTGAGCCTCTTTCAAGTCGTCAAAGCGCTGCTGCCACGACTTGTCCTGGTCGCGCACGCGCTCTTCGCTGCGGTTTTTGAGGTCGTCGTACTGCGCGCGCGCCTGATTTTGAATGTCCAGCACGCGCGCGTCGCTCCGGCGCTCGACCTCACGGATCTGGTCGGCGGCGCGGCGCTCGGAGTCTCGCACCATCGTGTCGGCACGGTCACGATCGGCTTTTGCCTGATCTTCCATCCGGCGCACCACCTGAGCTTGGGCATCAGCCAATCGCACCAGCTCCCCACGCTGCTGCTCGGTCAGTCGCAGCATCTCTTGCTTGTGCAACTCACTGATCTGCTTGATCTCGGCTGAGTGCTGGGCAATCAGTCCTTGGGTGTCCTGACCTGGCTTCAGCACCTCCAGTACCTTGGCGATCAGCGCGCCGTTGTCGCCCTTGTTGCTCTGCTGAGCCAGCTCCAGCTGCTTGTCTTGCATCTCTTTCAGCCGGTCCATCTCCTTCTCTTTGCTGTCAGCCAGAAGGCGGGCCACGTCCAGGTTACGGCCCTCACGCTCTTGCTCCCGATGAGACTCACGCCGCTGGCGCTCTTCCTCCCGACGAGCATTGCGCTCGTCCATCGTCTCTTTGTGAGACAGCTCGGCCCTGAACATGTCGGCCTCAGCCGTGGCAGCGTGGGGCGTGACCATTCCGGGACGGCGCAGTGCGCCATTGCCCGGACCTTGTGGATTAGGGCGCAGCATAGTGGAGTCCTCTTCCGTGAGAGCTGATTCGAGATTGGGTGGACCACTGACCCGGTAGACAACCGGGTCAGTCAGGGCGCGTGACTTGCCACCGTCCTTCAGAGCGTAACCACGAAGGCTGTACTCAGCCCCGCCGTAGATCTGAGAAAACTCAGCGTCGTCGATCACATCCCAGATGGGCTTCTGAACTCCGGCTGTGGCGACATTGAAGGCCATCGCTGGCTTCACGCGCGTCACCTGGATGAAGCAGGTGCCATTGCCCAGATCAGGCAGAGCCGAGCACAGGTCAATGAGCCCACTCAGCTCACCGCGCGCCGCCATGCGACCAAGCGGGATGGCTGATTCTGGCGGCGCCGCCGGCAGCGTCGAGCCGTTGCGCGAGCGCACGGTCGGCGGCGGCTCCGGGGGCGAGCCATTTCTGGCTCGCTTTTTGGCCTCACGGGCGGCGAGCCGCCCTGCTTTTTTCGCCTTGCGTTCCGTCGTGATACGCCGCCGCTCTTCTTCGGGCAAAGCCATCCACGCGGCGCGCCCCGCGTTGAGCCGTTCGAGATGCGCAGGGTCGCGCAGGTTGCGCGCGCGCTCGGCCGCGCTCGGCGCCGGTGCACCGGGCGGGAAACGGGTCATGCCTTCCGAAGCAGCAGCGGCGTCGTCCATCAGTTCGCCTCTTCTTCGTCCTCATCCTCGTCGTCGTCACCCTCGGCCAGGTCGAGAGATTCGAGCGCGGTCTTGACGCGCTCAGCAATCTCAGGGTTTCCTGGGTTCGACTGAGCGAACGCGGTCAGCATGGTTCCGATGTCCTGAGCTTCGGCGCCCGTGAGTTCGACCGGGTTGACCATGTCCTGGACGTCCTCACCGAAAACCATCACGGCCTCGACGAAGTCTTTCATCAAGGGGAGGACGGTGTTTCTGATCTCGGACATGGCGTCCGCCTGAGAGCTGGGATTATCGAGCCGCACCATCGTGCCCTCGATGTCAGCCAGGAGCGTCGGAAAATCAGGGATCTCACGTTCTGCTTCAGCCATTTTGGTCTCCATGGGTGGGTGGCACCCATTCCTCGTCAGACTTCTTGCCTTCTTCGATGCGCTTCTCGTCGAAGCGCTTGAGACGCTCCTCAGAGACGAAATCACGGGGGGCCCTGTGCTCACACGCGAACACACGGGTGTCGCTGAGCGAGGTGAACTCGCCTGACTCCGTCCTTTGGGCCGAACACACGCGCTCGACCTGCTGGTGTTCGGCGTTGCCCTCGAAGTCAGTCATCACGCGCCGGTAGAAGGAGCACTGAGTCCGGAGTGGCTCAACGGCATTCCAGGAGCCGGTACCTCGAAGGTAGGAGACGCTCGCGCTGTCGAGCTTCTCGGTCTCCTCTTGCGTGAGCTTGGCGAAGAACTCACCCCCGCGTCCGCGCCTGACCCGGGAAGACGGCACCTGAATCACCGCGTCGCCCCAGTCGTCCCTGATCACGAACACGCTCTCGTCGCCCATGCAGATCAGGGTCTCTGGACTGAGCACCGGAGCCGCGGTGTCGGTCATGCTCGAAATGACTGCTGGCCTAGGTAGGTTGTCTGAGGGATCCATCACCACCATCTGAGGGCGCAAGGGGTGCTTGTAGACAGAGTTACCGATCTTCGGTCGCTCGACATCACCGAGCCTGCTCGCACCCATCAGGCGCTCACCATCTTACTCTTTGGTGAGCAAGTCAAGGGGACACGCATCACTCTGGTGTGTGTTCAGAGATCAGGGTGTAGTCGGTGGCGGCGTCTCAGCAGTCGTCTTAGTTGCTTGGAGCTTCCTCAATGCTTCGACGCCCTCACGCGCTGGCAGCTCGTGAGACCCCAGGAATTCCTCCCTGATCTCGTGCAAAACCTTGGGGATCTGCACCCTCACACCTCTGTCTTGAAGCTGGCGCGATAGCTTTTCAATCGTGCCCATCATGAGGGACTGGGCGTTGCCGTGGCCGATGCTCTGCTCGTGGTACATGCGCTGCCACTCGTCGCGCTCGCGCTCGAAGGCAGAGATTTTCTCGAAGTAGCGCGACACTTTGTCGCGCTCGGTGTGCAGGTCATTGATCACAAGCTTGAGTTCGGTATGGAGCCGGTCGCGCTCGACCGCGCTTTCTTGCGTCGCGTTTTCGAGCGCGCGCCGCGCTTCGTCGCGCTCAGCCACCGACACGCTGGTGGCGCGGACAGCGATGCTCCTCCAGCTCTTGCGACCCAAAAGCCAAAGCACCGGGTAGCCACAAACCAGGCCGCAAATCACCAAAAACAGCGAATTCATTTATGTTTTTCCCTAAACTGAGAGAGAGCTTTCGAGTCGGTTGGCGCCGGCCATCGCCGTCGCCGTCGCCAGAATCACGCGCCGCTTGTTCGAGTTGAACGTCGAGATGCGCCTTCGCACGAGGCTCTTGAGCCCGTTGCCGCGACCGCAGTCTTCGGCGCCGAGCCCCTCGGCGATCTTCTCGTCGGTGTCGAATAGCTCGACGGGCACGCCCAGGTAGCCGCCCAGCTCGAAGATCGCACTTCGCATGAACACCACCCACTCGACGGGCTCGTCATCGGTGGAGGGCGGCCCGAGCGCGATCACCGTCGGCGGCCAGCGATCGAAGATGATGCTCAGCATGAGCCGGTGCGCCTTGTAGCGACGATAATGCGAGACTTTTCGGCGTTTTCTAGGGCCAGGCATCACCTCCCACCACAGCACTTCAGAGTTCTCCGACGACACGTCGAGAACGCTGTAGGCGATTGAGCCGAGCCCCGATGTTAGTCCGATCGCGATCACGCTCTATTGGGTTGATGATCATGCACAGCGCTTGCGCTTGGTCAATCTTTGCGCTCACCATTTGTACGATTGGTGAGCACATGAACGATCAGAAAGCGACAAAGAGTCACGGTCTCTGCGCATACTGCGGCTCGGACACAGTGATGTCGACAGGCAACGGTCGCGCGCTCGTCTTTCGCGGCGTGACCGTCGCGCTGCCGAAAACGTTCGAGTACGAGCGCTGCTACGGCTGCGGCACGTGCACGCTCACGCGCGAGCAGACCGAACAGCTACACGAGCTAGTAGCGAGCAGCGAAATTGGCTTCGGACGCCACGGCGAGCCGGTGACGCGCGGCACTTAAGAAAAACCTACCGCGAACAGCAGTAGCAAGTCGAAGGTCACGTACTATCAAAAAAGCCGTGACCGATCTCGCGCAGCAGCGCTTCAACGACTACCGCCGGATGGCTCTGAAAATAGCCGGCGGCTTCGCAAGGAGCATCCCGCATTGGATCACCATTGATGACTTGCAGGCGGCCGCGCTGATGGGGCTGTGGCGCAGCGTCCTGGTAAGCCTAACCCGCGAGTTCTGCGTCAGTGAGTTCGAGGCCTACGCTCGTATCCGTATTCGAGGGGCCATTCAAGATGAGCTACGAACGCAGGACCATGTGTCGCGGCGCATGCGGCACTTGCTGAGAGCTTCTGACCAGCAGATCCATTTTGTTTCGGTTGACGACTACGATCCGGCGTCTCCCTTGATTGACATTGAGGAGGAGCTGGACGCGAGCGCGCAGCTCGATAAACTCCGCGCCGCGTACGAACATCTGCGCCCACGCTTGCGCCAGGTGCTCGATGCTTACCTGAACGGCGTGCCGCAACACGAGTCCGCCCGGGTGATGGGAATATCTGCGCCTCGCTATTCGCAGTTGCTGGAAAAGGCCAGGGGAAAGCTGAGGCGCGTGCTCTTCAGCGAATCATCCCCGCTGCGCTCAAGAGCGCCTGCTCCTCGTCGGTCAAGGTCACGTAAAACACGCCCTGTGAACCCTTGATCGGTCGCGAAGGTAGCCGGACCGCTGATGCAGTTCCGAGCACGTAGCCCGTGTGACCAGGAAACTTCCACTTCCACATCATGTCTTCGAGGCTCGTCGTCGGTAGCTTGCGCTGAAAGTCGATGCAGCCGTAGAGCACACTCTTCTCCACCTGTTCGAACTTCGGCAATAGATGCTCCGGTACACCACGCTTGAGCGCTCCTTCGCAGGCTTCGTCGAAATAGTCGCGATGAAGCGTCGCCGACGCCGACATCAGCATGGGCCCCATCTCGCTCGTCACGGGGCGGATGCGGTTCTCGATGTTCTTTCGATACTCGACTGGCAGATCGAAGATCAGATGCAGGTACGGCTGCTTGAGCACGAGGCAACGCATCTGCAGTTTGCCTTCCACGACGCGCGTGATCATTCGCTCTCCTGGGGAAGCAAGGTTGCTTTCTTCTGCCACTCCAGCCAGACGGATTCGATGCACCACTTTCGTCGCTTGCGCCGCGTACCCGTGTAGTAGAGCACGTTGCCGCCGAGCGTGCGGTCGTACACGGTGCGGATCTCGCGCCCGCGCTGGTAGCGATCACCCGCGTAGGGTCCGTCTTGGTAGCCCACCTACTCGCGCTCCCGGCGCGACAAGCGCTTCGCCAGTACGTAGCGCTGGAGCGGCGTGTCGTAGCCCAGTATGAGCGGGTGCATGGGGTTACCGCTCTTGCTGAGACCGAAGGTACTCACGGTCGTTCCCGGCAGCTGGTGCTCCGACAGCAGGTCGAGCACGGCGCTCACCCGAGAACGCAGGTGCTTGGGCACGTTGTTGCCCCAGCAAAGCACGATGTTGGGTGTGCGCAAAATGAGCGAGATGAGCGCTGTGTTGCTGTTGTCATCGTTGGCGTGATAGGGCGCGAGATCGCGAAGCAGCGCGCTCTTGGTCTCGATGAACGAGAACAGGTTGCCGACTAGGAAGCCCGACCAGCCCCAGCGCTTCGTGAAGCCCTTCCACTTGCGCACGGTAGGGTCGTTATCGATGGCGCCGGCCTTGGAGGGGTTGAGGCCCAGGAAGAGTCCCACGGGGCCTTCAGCGGCGACGGCGCGCGAGAGCCAGTACCGATGCACGCCGTCGGCCCGGAACTCGGCGTCGTCGGTGATGATCTGCGGGGCGGACCTCACGCCACACCCACGTTCTTGAGCAGTAGCGTCACGCGGCGCAGGTGTTCGATGAGTGGCTCTTCGCGCTCGGGTCGCAGCTGCGCCTTGAGCTGCTGCGCCCGCTCCGGGTGCGCCATCCAGATCTTCAGTGTCGCGGTGGCCTCGCGCATCGTCATGCACGAGAACATCGCTTCACCGGCCTCGCGCATGAAGCGCTCGTTCGGGATCGCCATGACGCAAGCGGTGTAGGCCGCATCGATCTCTTCCCGTGTGTAGCTCACGAGTGCACCTCCGGCTTGGAGTAGATTGGCTCGCCGATGTACGCCATTGATAGTCTTCGGTCTCTGCTAGTGCTGCCCCACGCTGACACGATCAATCCTCGGCGCACCCAACCTTCGAGCAGTATTTCGACCTTGCTGGTCTTGCGAGGGAAGCTACCCATTCTAGTTGGCCACAGCCCCATGTCCTCCTCAATGTCACCGAGCGCTCGCCAATGCGGGCGCAGGGCGCGCCACACGGCGCGACGGAAGAGGTAGGCACGCAGGGCGAGCGCTGCCACGATTGCGATAGAGAGCAGCGCCGGGATCACGGTCCCGTTTCCTTGTTCTTGAAGCCAGGCAAAAACTCGACCCCGACCGTCGGAACCACGGCGGGGCGCCAGGTGAGACCGCAGCTCTGGCAGCTGTGCGTGTGGTGAACCTTCGTCGCGAACTCGCCAACGTCCAGGTGACGCGCCTTGCACATCGGGCACCAGATCAGCATCGGGATCGGCGTCAACGGTGGCTCGGTAACCGAGGGAACGGTGGAACGAATGGCGTCTTCGGCTTGCTTGATTGCTGCCCGCCATCCGGCGGTACCTGCCTCGAATGAGCCCGACACTATCAGCTGAGTGACTGCATCGCGCAGCGGCTGGATCATCATACGGATCCGTTTAGCCAGCTCGTTTAAGTTCTGGTTGGCGAACCCGCCGCCGGGCCAACCGCCATCGAGCACCAGGTTGATGCGCTCCACCACCGCTTCCACCGTGACATCGGTAACGCGAGACTCGGTCTCTTCGAGCTTCTTCTCAGCCTTGAAAGCGCGCGCCTGCCAGCAGCCCTGCGAGTGCAACCCCGGGCACATCAACTCTTCGCAGTTGGGGCAGCGCTTAGCGGCTGCGATAATGGGATCTTGGGGCTCGTTCATGACGGGTCCTCCGGATCGCCGTTCGTGATGTGGACCTTCTGGTTGGTATGGCTCGCGATTGCTCCGCCGAGGAACGACATCAGTAGCCGCTCTCGTTCACGAGGCGCGGCACTGCGATACGCTCGTCGCGCCTCGATGGGCGCCAAAAGCTCAGGTTTGCAGCACGAAAAATCCGGGCAGCACTCGTAGCCGCGCCCGCTTGCATCGACGTGCACGCTCTCGCCTTCTTCCCAGAGCTGGAGCTGCTCGTCATAGGTGTGGACGACGCGGATCGCTTTAGTCATTGGGTTTGATGCTCCTCAGCTCCTGCAAACAGCGCATGATGTTGGGCAGCTGCACCGCGAACTCCGGCGGGAACGTAGTCAAGCCGCTTACGATGAACTTCCGCACTACGGCGAGCGCTTCATCGACTTCTTCTTTTCTCACAGGCTTACCGGTCCTGTCTTCCATTCGATACTCCTCCGTTGATCACTCGCAGACCTAGCGCCGCCATCCGTCGCTTGCGAAGCCACTCGTCGAGCTTGTCGTTGTCGCAGAGCGGGCAGCCCTCGTCGAGGACGCAGCGGCAGGTGCCGTACGGCTCACCGACCATGAACTCTTGCAAGAGCGCGTCGCCCTCGGCGTCAGTGAGTTCCGGGTACTTCACTTGAGAACCCGTGGACGATGACGATCGGAAACCACGAGCTGGTAATGCTGAAGCATCAACGCCTTGAAGTTACTCCAGCCTTCCTGCCCGAGTGGGCCCGGCTGACAATCGAGGCACGCACCCTTGGTGCGCTGGTCCTCAAAACGTCGGTGCACGTCGATGCCGTTCCATGAAAAACGCGCGACTGATTCTCCGGTGGGCGCGTTTACCCACACAGTTTTCCCATCGGACATCACCTCGAACCCTTGTACGATCTGCTGCCTCATCCAAGGCTCCGCACTGAACCGAACCTCGGGTTAGCGCTCTTGTCGCGCTGGCGCTTCGCGCGCGTGCAGCGCTGCGGCAGTCCGGTGCACGGGCATCGCGCATCCAAGAGCCACTCGTCGTAGTAGCCGGACCCGCCGCAGCGGTCGCAGTCGGGTGAGGCGAGCTTTTGGAGTTGCTCGCGCGAGAGGTAGGTGCCACAAGTCTCGGCATGCTGCCCGCTGTAGAGCGGCTGAAGCCCAAGCGCGGCACGCAGCGCATCCACGAACACTTGGTTCGGGGTAGTCAAGGGTCCTCTTCCTCGTCGAGCGCGTCAATGACGGCGCGCTTCTTGGCTTGCACACGCTCGATGCGCTCGGCTGCCCGTTCTAGCTCGTTCGCAAATATCGTGTAGCTGTCGTGGTCAGGCAGGAGCTGGATCGTCGCCGCCACCTTGCGGAGCGTCTTAGGGCTGATGCCCTGGTCCCACAGCTTCTCGCCGGAGACGCCCTTGGGCCAGTTCTCGTTGCTCATTTTGCAGTCAGGTGAATAGTAACAGTGGTGAGGATCGATCGCACCGTGAACTCTGGCGTAGTCGATGACTGACCATCGAAGGTCCAGGCGCGACTTGTGACCTTGTAGGCGCTGCCGTTCAACCGCACATCGTCGCCTACGGCAGGCAATGTAACATTCGACGGAACTTCCGTTGCCAACAACGTGCCTTCATCGCCAACGAACCTGACTCGCATCATGGACTGTCTCCCAAGAGATTGCTGAGCTTACGTAGCACGGCCTGCGCCGCGAACACGCGCGGCGCCGTCACCATGCCGAAGTGCTCGTACGTCAGTTCGTAGTACCCGAACGAATGCAGCTTCGCGAAGAACAAGCTGTTGTCACCCGAGGTTTCCACCAGGTCACGGGCCTGCTCCGAAGTGACGAGACTGCTTCGGCGCCAACGACACACGCTCTCGACCACGACGTCCTGATCCCAGACGCGCGCAATGCTGCCGCCGATAGAGGCTTTCTGCGTGGCGTAGCCCCAGTCGCACCTGGCAATCCACTCGACGACCTGACGCGGATGCTTGGGCTTATGGTAGCTAGAGAAGACGACGGTGTCGCAGTCGCCGTGCACCAGCAGGCTGCCGCCGCGGAGCACGACGACCTCGACCCAGCTGTACCCGTGCCCGAGCGACGGCTTCACGTAGTAGCGCCCGAGAGCACCTTCTTCCTCGACGTCGATCAAACGCAGGTGCGTGCACATCTCGTCAGAGCTTTTGATCATCTGCTCGACGTAGCTATCGTGCTCGTTCATGCGTCTGGCGCTCCTGGAATGCGGCCACTACCGATGACCTGGAACGCCACACGCATCAGCGGCTCGTACATGTAGAGCGGCACCGAGATCTTGGTCTCACACGAGGCGCGCTGCATGGCGTCGGCGAAGATCACGTGCTCGTTGCCCTTGGCGCCCAAGATCTCCACCATGCGTTCGAGCACGGGCGCGAAGTGGCGCGCGCGTTCGAGGTCGGTTTCGGGGTCGAGCAGCACCACGAAGCCTGTCCCGCGATACTTCACCCCCAGGTCGCTCATAGCCCTTCGCGCATATGTGGCTGCGGGAAGAGGTTCGGGGCGTGGTTAACGCAGACGCGCTTCCACTTGCGTGCGAAGCGCTGAAACTCCATGTCGGCCGCCTCGTTGTCGCGCTCCTTGAAGAGCTTAGCGAGAGCCTCTGGGTTACTGGTCCAGATGAAGCTCGTCTCGACGGAGTGCAGCAGCTCCGACGATCCAGCTTCCAGCATGCGCTTGTAGTCCATGCCCTTGGGGGCATGACCGTGCTTCCGGGTGTAAGCCTGGATCTCTCCGCGCACCTGCCTGAGGTACCTAGCGTGCCCCTCGTGGCACGACGCTTCGAAGGCAAAGCGCTGATCCTCGAAGCCTTCCTGCAGGTACCGCGGCGGGATGATGTAGAAGCCCGCGTTCTCGACGTAGCGCGTGCTCTCCTGCGACGGGGCGCCCTCCTCGGTGCGGTCGGCGCCGACGTAGTTGCGGATCAGCTCGTGACTCACACGCCGGCTCACGCCAGCGATAAAGAAGCTGAGCTTCGCGTGGTACATGATGCTCTTGTGCGGCACGTCACCTTGCTGCGTGTGCTCGATGTACTCGCGGTTACTTTTGCGGCCAGCCTTGGCCCCAAAGCTGTTGTAGCACTTGCGTCCGGCTAGCTCGACGAACAGCTCGTTATCCGTCAGGCGAGCGCCGCCGTGTTCGCGATGCATGTCGTGCGGAAACAGCGGCGCCATCATCTCGTAGTCTTCGAGAGATTCAGTGGTGAAGTCCTCCACCTTGTCTAGCTCGTCCGGAACGCATGCCGGCGCACGTGACTTCACCCAGTTGAGCATCTCGCGTACACCGGACGGAATGAGCTGCATCTGGGCCATGGGGACGACGATGGGTTCGAGTACGAATCTGGCGGTCATTTTTTCTCCTGGAGTTTACTTTCGAGATCTTGGATGCGACTTTCTAGCTCAACTTGGGACTCTCCCATCACCGACAGCAATTCGCAGAGCGCCTTGCGCCAAAACTGAGCCTCGAACTCCGCCTTCAGCCCACTGCCGGATGCCTTTAGAAAGGTATCCCAGCCGGGCCCCTTCTCGTACATGAACTTCGCGAAGTCCGGCGCTGTCGTGAGATGCGAAACGCGGTACGCTTCGAGCCTGGTCTCTACCATCCGAAGGACCCGCTCCTGGATGCGATCGTACAGGTTCACGTACCGAGCCTTCGAAGCTCCGACTCGATGGATTCGATCGCTGTCTCGATGACAGCACGTTTATCCACGCTGCCGTTTTCGCTATTCGCAGCGCTGAAAATGGCCATCATCGCGGAGCCATTGTTGAAGCTCTCGTGCGATACCACACGCTTGACGCGCTCTTGGGTGGCGGTGCTCGGTTCCCACTTGATGTTGAGTTCGCGGTGCAGGTACCAGAGCGCCTTCTTCAGATCTGTGATCGGCGTGTCGTGTTTCGATTCGGCTCGCCAAATGTACTTGAACGCCGAGCCCAGGTTCGAACCGAGCCGCTCCATGATCTCGATGCACTCGACCCCGGAAGGGTGCACGTTGTAGTGCTTCGGGTGGTCGACTACGTCGAAGGTCTTGCCGTCGGTAGATGGGCGCAAGTCGACAGTTTCGAATCCCCAATTCCTCCAGTTCGTTTCACCGATCCCACAGCGTCGTACGTCTCCATCATGACGAACCTCGAAGGAGACGATGGCCCCGAGTGAACCATCCAGGTTCATGCAGTTCTGCACTTCCTCAATGACCGTTTCTTGGCCTATGCAGTCGGTCCATGGTGAGCGCACGATGCGTTGCCTACTTCCGATCAACGCCAGAAACCAGTGCCGCACGGTAACCCATTCAGAGCGGTCTGAGGTGGTGCCAGCTACGACCTTTTCAAACCTCCAACCTTCGCGACCAACGGCCCAGGTGCCCGTGCCCTTGTTGCTATGGAATGTCGCCACCGCGTTGCCATCACCATAAAAAGGCTGAAGTGTACCCTCGACATCGACAGCGCAGCAGTAGTGCGCAGGTGACTGCACGCAGCGCACGCGCTGGCCCCACAAGAAGAAATCGCTGGCTTGCGCGTAGCCGTTTGCTCGGGCAGGTTTGATCGGCGCCCTTTCGAACGCCCACTCCGTAGCGTTTTCGATGGTAAACATGCCGTTGTTTAACGCCGCCGAAAAGAAGAACGTCGTATCGGGCAATTCGCTTGCGAACAAGGTACCCTCTTGCCCCTGGAGTCGTTCGTAGCCCAGCGGTGCTTTCTTGCATAAGACGCTCACGCCTGCGCGCTGAACGACATCACCAACCGACGTTGTTGTAATCATTTGTTGCTCATCCACCAGTCAAGAAGTCACATCCCGTTCGAGACCACCAAGACGATCAATGTTGTTTTCAGAGCACGCTTCCACGACAGCGCGCTCTCGCGCCACTGCTCTTCAGGCGTCACGGCCACCTCTTGAGCCACAGCATCCGGAAGTCTCCGGTGTCGGGCACAAGCGCTTCGTCGATCGTAACGGGTCGCGGCCATCCGTCATGGCCGACGGTTCCGAGCGAGAAGCCGTCGATGTTGATTTGTTCGAGGAACGCGCGCGGGTCCGCGTGCTTCTTTGGCGTGAACTCCATGCACACGGTGAGGCTCGGGCTCAGCTCGCGCACGTCCGTGAGGGCTTGCCACACGTCAGCCTCGGCGCCTTCGACGTCGATCTTGATGAAGTCCCAGGGCTCTGGGTCTGGCTTCAACACGCTGATCCAATCGGACCAGCCCGCATACCGCGTACCCTCGACGTAATCCGACAACGGAACATCGTACTTCTCTAGCGGCACATCGCCCGCGTTGAACAAGCACCCTTGCGGGATCCTGCGCCGGTACTGCTCCTGGGTCTTGGTGCCCAGAAGCGCTCCGCGCACCTTGATAGGCAGGCCGTTCACGCTGGCGTTCGTGCGCACCGCGTCGGCCCAGACGGGCTCCCAGGCCTCGACGGCGCCCTCGGCTCCGACGATGTCGGCCATGAGCAGCGAGTAGTAACCGTAGCAGGCGCCGACATCCATGCAGCGCATGCCGGGCTTGACGTGGCGCGCGATGGCCATCGTGATCCACGGCTCCCAGATCCCGTCGAGCATCAGGTGCGGAGTGAGCGCGCTGTCGCGCGCCACCACGTACATGAGGAATTTCCCGAGCACGCGACCTACGACGTAGTGCGACGTGACGGCTCTTTCCCCTGTATCAGCGCCCACCGCGATCGGGTAGTGCTGTGTGCGCAGCCGGCACCACTCCTCGATCTGCTCGCGGGTCGCGTTGTGCGCAACGAGCTGCTGGATGCTCGGGGTCGCCATTCAGCTGAGGCCCTGATCTTGACCACGCAGCGTGTGGTTCGACATGTCGCGGTAGACCTCCATGCACGAGTCGATCGTGTTCAGGAACAAGCGATCGGGGTTTTCGCCGACGTTCAGGCACAGCTGAGCGATGGTGTTGGCCAAAGCGGTCTGGATGTCCGCGATGGGCTTGCCTTCGATCGCTTTCTTGAGGTCGACGATGATGGCGCCCACCCGCAACAAGCGATCAGGATCCGATTCCTGCTCAGCCATCAGAGGATGATCTTCGATGCAGGCGCACCTGCGGGCGCTGGCGAAGCTTGCCGCACGCGCTTGGTGACGTCGGGCAAGTTGTCGGACTCGAACTCCAAGACCTCGTCGAGGCTCAGGATGAGCGCGGTCGGAATGGTTTTTCGCACCAGGTTTCCGCCAGGCGTCATCATCTGCATCGTGATGTTGTCATCGAGCACCTCGACGACTTCAGCGCCGATGATGATGTCCATCGCCAAGGGCTTCTCGCCATTCATGACGGGCTCGCCCGCAAGGAACGCGCGGTCCTTGAACTTGAAGTGCGCCGCGTAGTCGATCATGTAGAGCGGTCGACCCACCTGCACCGAGACCAACTTGCCCACGAACTCCTTCGATACGTGCATCAGCTCTCCTTCGGACCTGGTAGACGGGAGCAACCTATACGCGATTCATGCAGCGGGTCAACGGCGGCCGTGCCATGAGTCCCGCTTGCCTACGAAGCGCTCGCAGCGTGGCCTCGGTCACGCTCCAGCCAGTGCGGAAGTTACGCCCCATCTGCTTGGTGCCCGGTTTGGGGCTCACGTAGATCTTGAACGTGCCCTCTGACGGCAGCGAGTCCACCACCTGTGCCTCGACGCGCAACCGTTCGCTTGTGCCATCGTGTTCGAGGTGAAGCAGGTCACCAGGTGCGAACGATTCGAGCCGCGGCAAATGCTCCGACGAGACCACGCAGCGCGTCCCCACCACGCGCCCTGTCGAGCAGTTGACCGAGTAAACGCCGGTGATGGGCAGCACCTGGCTCATCAGCTCGCCGCTTTCGAGGTCTATTTCGTACGCTCCAGCTATCGGCCAGTACACGCTCGCGCGGCCGCGGGTGATCGATTCGATGGTGACCCACTTTACACACGTGCCGTTGATGATCCGAATCGGGTCTCCCGTGTCCATGCGTAGTTTCCTGGTTGACTGCTACCAAGTTACCAGTATATACGAAACCTAGACAGGTGGTGCAACTGAAAAGCAAGCCCAGCCGGAGTGGTCCCTACGTCGTCTTGGCGGAAGCCGACAATGACACGGAGAACTGGCTGAAGTTACGACGGACGGTGCTGACGGCTACCGATATTCCGAGCGTGCTCGGCATACCAGGAGCCCGTAGCGCGCTCGAAACTTGGTACCAGAAGAAGGACGCGCTGGTGGCTCGCGCCGAGTCGGAAGCCATCCGTGAAGCGAAGGCCGCTGGCCATTCGTTCGAGGACTCGAACGCGCTGATGTTTGCCGGCGCCGCGGGTCGACACGTCGAGCGCTCGCAGCAGCTCGTTCAGAGCACCAAACATCCGTGGCTCGGCTGCACGCTCGACTACCGACAGTGCGAGCGCATGATCAACCAGCTGATCGAAGGGCGCCCGTTCGTGCGCGATTGGCAACCGCTCGAACTCAAGAACGCCGGCAGTCACGCTGCCGAAGAGATGTGGCCTACCGGTAGCGAGCCGCACCTCACCTGGCAGGTACAGCTCCACGTGCAGATGATCGTGATGAAGGCGGAGCGCGGTTCGCTGTCTGCATGGCTCGGCGCGCCGTACGTGCACCACCGCTGGTGCGACCTCGAACGAGACGACGCGCTAGAAGAGATCATTCTCGAAGAGGGCCTGCGTTTCTGGAAGAGCCTCAAGCGCAATTCACCGCCGACGACCGATCCCACCAAGGCCACGTACGAGGTACTGCGTCGTCTCTCGCCAGCGCGCGCAACCGGTAAGATCATCTCGCTGTCCGCCGATGCCCGGGTGCTCAACGACAAGATCCTGGCGCTCAGCGAGGTGTGCGACCACCGCAAGGAGCTGTACGACGAAGCCAAGACCACGCTCGAAGCCGAGAAGGCCAAGATGGCGGCGCTCATCGGCGAGAACGCGGGGGGCAGGTTTCGCGACGGCTCGATGTGGACGTTCAAGCACGTGCACGTCGCCGCGCACGCCGTCGCTGGCTACAGCTACCGCACCTTGAATCGCGTAAGCGCCAAGGCTGCAAAAACGAAAAGGACCACATGGAAGACGAGCAACAAGTAAGTGCCCCTGACCTCTCGCAACCCACAGCCGTTCACCACGAGATGCAGCTAGAGGGCGTAGTGCGACCGATGACCAAGCGCACCATGGTCGTTATGCTGGAGTGGGAAGGCGACGTCACGCACGAAGGCCAGCTCGAACTCTTGCGCCAGCGCATGGTCGGCTCCCTTGTCGACAAGTACCCGGTCAACCTGACCGATAGCTCAGGCGCGTTCGAAAAGCAGCTGGAGTCGCTCATCAACAAGTTCTCGCTGGAGAGCGCCTCGATGACGCCAGACTTTATCCTGGCGAGCCACCTCCGGTCGTGCCTCAACAACTGGAACACGCACATCCAGCAGCGTGACAAGTGGTGGTCCGCCAACATACCGAATGGCGACAGCGTTCTGTCGCGGCCCACCTCCGAACCAAACCACGAGCCATGACCATCGATCTGTTCATCACGTGCGCAGCACTAGCCTTCGCGTGCGTGGCGCTGTTCATCGCGCTCGCAGCTGTCAGGATGAACGACTTGCTGTGGAAGTGGCAGAGCGACCTGTTCAACCAGATGATGGAAGAAGCCAAGTTCTCCAGCGAGCAGCGCGACAAGCAGTGGCAGGCGCTGATCCAATTGAATGCGCGACACGAGCACCTCGTCAAAGTTCTCAAAGGGTCCATGTTCGAAATGGGCCCGCCGCGCTCGGCAGTCTCGGGAAAGCCCAACTAGTCCTGGGCTGAAAGCGGCACGTGACAAAGGGAGGCTCCCCCCCCGGCCCAACCCCGTCACGTGTCGCACTTCAGCCCAGCACTAGGAGAGAGCTGATGATTCTGCACTTCGAGATCTGCGACGACTGCGGCGGCAACGGCAATGGCTTGGGGCTCACCGGCTTCATCGTGCGCGGTGAGTCGTTCGACCTCTGCAAGACCTGCCAGCAAAAGCCCTTCCGCGCGATCCGCGGGATAGCGGAACGCAAACAAGCGCTCGTCGAGCGCGTGCGCGTGCTGCTCGGCAGCGAGACACGTCTGGCGGCACGAGCATGAGCCTCACCCGACAGCAGCTCCTGCACGGCAAGAAGCTCCTGGAAGAATCCTTCCGCTGCCCGTGGCACTACAAGCAGTACGAGATCGAGTGCGGCACTTGCGCTGGCGGCACGACCGGCGTGTGCAACGGCAAGGAATACGTGGAGTGCCCAAACCCCGAGTGCGACGGGTCGCACGTGCCGTGCACGTTCGTGGAGTCGCCGACTGAGTACCCGGACGGTCAGGTGGTGGCTACCATCGACGTGCCCGGCTTCAGTGACCTCGCCGAGAAGAACGGCGAGTGCATCTGCTGGCTGCGCAACGAAGGTCTACGCCTGATCGACGGCAACCTGCTGCTACTGGATCTCAAAGAGGCCATGGAGTTCATTGGCAATAACGCACCGGACGGTGAAGTTGTATGCAGGACCACAGCTGAAACGATCGCGTACGCCGAGAGCCTCGGTTGGAGCAAGGAGCAGCAGCCATGATTGAGTTCGAGTGTCCAGCATGCGGCGCGCGTCACCGGCGCGGATTTTTAGACGGCATCAGCATCTTTCGGTGCTTGGGCTGCGGCTACCAGGGCCACGGCTTCAGCTCAGACCCAGCAGTCGACCGCGACGTTTTCGCGGAGCACCAAGCGGCCAACGCCGTGAACCGCTCGCTCGGTATCCCCGAGGTGCCGCTCGGTATCGACCCGCTCAGCCATGGGCATTGACAGACAAGGCCAAGCCAAAATGATCACTTTCCGTTCCGCCTACTTCGTCACGCTCGGAGCCCTCCTCTCGCAGGCAGCAGGCATCGGCAACCTGTCCGTCACGATGCTCATTGCGGTTCTGAGCTTGGTGGCGACACAGGTGGGCAGGCAATGAAGACCATCCACCGCTTCACGCTGGAGCCCGTCGACAAGGACGGCTTCGTCACGATTCAGCTTCCAAGTTGGGCCGATGGTGGTTGCTCGATCCTGCACGTCGAGACGCTACTCAATATGCCTATGATCTGGGTGCTACTCGACACGAACGCGAAGCGCGTGCCGTGGCTGTTCAAGCTCGTCAGAACCGGTGAGGACGCCGAGAACTGCCACGAGCACACGTACATCGGCACCGTGATCGTCGACAACCAGTCGGTGCACATCTTCCAAGGTGTGCGATGAACAAAGAGAGCCTTGTCTTCCAGAGCGAATCCGGAACCAGGATGGAGCTGATAGTTCGCGACCACCAGCATTATCACGGAATCCCACTACCCGGGGACGTTGCGAAAGCCGTCTCGAACAGCAGCGCCGAGTGGTTCGAAGAGTTTCTTCAGTTCCTGAAGCGCGTGGCATTCACCAGGCACGCTTTCGCCATTGCGCAGCTCGCCCGCGAACAAGAAAAGCGCGAAGGCTTGTCGTCAGCTGCCGAACTCGACGAGGAGCTGCAGCGCTACGACGACCTTGCCGAGAAGTTTGGGTTCGACCGCGAGAACGCATTCACCGAGATCAGCTCTGCGCTCGAACGCTTGCATGAGTACAACAGCATCGAGCCACCGACCCATCAAGAGGCGGTGCCAGTGCCCACCGTTGTCGCGCTCGACTTCATGCAGCTGCTAGAGGCGGTAGAGGCAGTGCTAAAAAACACCGAGAGCTGGCAAGCTCCGAGGCTCACTGCCGTGTCCAAAAAGTGCCGCGAGCACATCAACCAACTGAACGGTGTGCTCCCGTGATCGTCATCGTCACCGGCGAGCGCGAATGGGTTGACAGGGAGCACGTTTGGGACGAGCTGGACGTGCTGTTCAACCGCCACCTGCAGCCGCTCGCCGAGCGCAATGGCGAGTACCGAACGCCTGCGGAGTTCGTGCTCCGCCACGGAGTCGGCGGCAAAACCGACTACGCCGCCAACGACTGGGGCATCAAGCGCGGCGTCACCATCGAGCGCTTCCCTGCTGATTGGCACGGGATGGGCGGCGGCATCGACTTCTCCGCCGGCCCGCGCCGCAACCGCGACATGGCTCAGAAGGAGCCGCGCGCCGATGTCTGTCTGGCGTTCTGGAGCGGCAAGTTTACCAAGCGCGGCGGCCGTGAGGTAAGCGGCACCTTCACCATGATCACCGCGGCGCTCGCCGCCGGCATCCCCGTCAGTATCCACCCACCGAGAGCAATATGAGTGCTGAGCACGTCGAGCGAGAGCGCATCATCCAGTCGCTGGCACGAGCGTTGTTCGTGCAGCACCGAAACCGGCGTGTCTGGGTAATCCGCAATGGCTTCGAGTTTCAAGAGGGCTACGGCGTTAACGCCGCGTTCGAGGATGCCGAGAGGTTCATCTATCGCTGCCAGCAGCGTGAGCAACGTGCTCGGAGACAGAGAAAGGGAAGCAAGTAGTGGAATTCACGATCAACAAAGACGACCTCATCGCCTGCATCGACAAGTGCTCGACGGCGGTGCCAGATCCTAAGCACCCGACCCAGGCCTTCACGGTGATGCTGGTCGACGCCACCAAGAAGAAGTCGGTGCGCTTCGCCGCTGTCGGTGAGTTTTGCTCGGTGGACACCGTGGCAGACGCCGAGATCAAGAGCGGCGGCTCGTTCAACGTGAAGCCGCGGCACTTGCAGACAGTCGCTTCGTCGATGCCACCTGGTCAGATCAAGTTCTCGCTGAAGGGCACGCGCATCACGGTCCAGTCCATGGTCTCGAAGCGCAAAGCGTCGTTCGAGAACCACATGATCGACGTGCGACCGGTTCAGGACCCTGGGCGAGACGTCGCCTGGAAAACAGTGAACGCGCCGGAGCTGCTGCGTGGGCTACGTGTCGCCAAGGCGGCGAGCACCTGGTACGGGCGCGTCGATCCCGTCGCAAGCCTGCTCATCCCTACCGAGCGCGGCCTCAATATCTTCGGGTGCAACATGTACCTGGTCGCCGAGGTAGAGACGTCGATTCAGATCGACGGCGGCCCCATCGTGATGCCGGCGTCACTGAGCGCCCTGCTTGCGTTCATGGCCCCGGACGACGAGAACGTGAACCTGTTCGTTGATCAGCATCGCATCTACATGGAGAACTGCGACACGCTCGTGAGCGCGCAGCTCTTCGACTACAAGTTTCTGCCCAACAACAACTTCCAGATGTGCATCAACATGATGAAGAGCCCCCTGAACACCATAGGGCCCGTCGTGTCGCTGCCGAAGCTCGTGACCGGCGCCAAGAGCGTGCTGTCGTGCACGGTGTTTGCCGGCGACAAGGAGCGGGACAGTGACTACGGTGTGCAGCTGCGTGCCGTATTCGGGGAGAGCGCTTCGCTCTCGCTCAACCTCGCGGACGGTGACGCCAAGGATGAATTTTCGGTTGTCACGCCCGGGTCCGAGATCGACTGCTACATCTCGTCGCGGCTCTTCGAGCAAATGCTCGCGAGCTTCGCCGGTGTGGAAGAGGTGCAGGTGATGCGTGCCGTGCAGGACGCCACTATCATGCTCGTGCTGAGCTGCCCGGGAATCACGTACGGACTCATGACAAAGGAGAAACGCTAGCCCAATGAACGCCATCGAAAAAATCTCGCAAGACCTCGCGGTCACCAGCTCTGTCCCCGACGGTCTCTCCATCACGACCGACGTACGCCTGCGCCAGGTGCAGGCGGAGATGCTCAGTCGTTACCACATGGCGCTCATGCTGCCGCGCAACTGGACCTCGGTGAACGCCAAGCTCCTGGCCGCTTGCGAGAACCCCGACTTCGCGAAGACCGCCTTCTATAGCAAGCCGGCGGGGGACAAGAAGATCGAGGGTCTCTCGGTTCGGTTCGCTGAGCTAGCGCAGCAGCTCATGCGCAACATTTCGATCGACACGTCACCCGAGATGGAGGACTCGCTGTCGGTCCACTACCGGATGACCGTGACCGACATGGAGAGCAACACGCCAACGAGCGAGACCTTCAAGGTAGAAAAGACGGTGGAGCGCCGCTACAAGGATGAGGACACCACGGTGCTATCGCAGCGCAAGAATACCTACGGCGACACCGTGTACCTCGTTCCGGCTACCGAGGACCAGATCACGACCAAGCTCCGCGCGCAGATGGCAAAGGTGAAGCGCCAGCTCATACTAAGCCTCGTGCCAGCTGAAATACGCGCGCAGTGCCTGGCGCGCTGCAAAGAGATAGCGCTCAGCAGTGACTCAAAGGACCCGCAAGCTGCTACCAAGAGCATCGTGAGCGCGTTCCTGTCGATCGGCGTCGATGTGCCAGATCTGAAGGAGTACCTCGGGCACTCACCGGCATCGCTCGTGACAAAGGAGATCGAGGACCTTCGGGGCATCTACGCGCTCATTCGCGACGGCGAGATGACGTGGACCGATGTCATCGAGGCCAAGCGCGAGCAAGCCGCTTCCACCAAGAGCGGATCAAAGGCGGCGTTCGTGGAGCAGAAGAAGAAGGCGCGCGAGAAACGGAACGAGCAAAAACCGCCGCGGCAAGCGCGCGCCGCGGCGCCAGCTGCTACTGGTGATGCGCCCAAGAAACCTGACCCACCACCTGCAGCAACGCCTCCCAAGGAAGAACCACCCAAGCGCCAGCGCGCTAACCGTCGCGCTGCTGATGACGACAATACGCCACCGGCAGGGGAGACGCAGGCCGCAGGTGCATCGACGGCGGCCACTGACGACCCAGCCGGTAACACTGACACTGAATGAAAGTAACCCCGCATGCCGAAACAAAGACAACAGGTCAAACCTCGTGAAGATCGTGGCGGACGCTACTGCCTCGTCTTGGAGCTAGAAGAGGAAGATAAGGTGCAGCTCGAAGCGCTCATCCAGCGCTACCAAAAGCTGGTGGGACCTGTGAGCAGAGCGACGCGCGTCTTCGTGATCCGGCAGCTCATCCGAGATGCAACGGCCAGGAAGACTCTGCCGGTGCTCCGCGGTTAGCCTCATGGATAAATTCGGCTACGAACAAGGGCAGGTGCCGCACGGATACGTGTGCGGCACCTGCAAGACTTCAGGCTATAAGCTCTGGCGCGAGTCAGCGACTTCAGCTCCGAAGCTTCGCTGCTGCGACTGCGCAGCCAAGCAATGCAAGAGGGACATTGCTGGCCTTGATGAGACAGGTCGGTACCCTGGAAAGTTCGGCATGACCGACCAGATCGGTTGGTTCGTGCCGGCGGTACCGTCACCGGACAGCCTGTCGTTCTACACGTACACGGGCGTTCCGGATGCGGCCATTGCGTGGTGGTGCTCGCTGCCGACGAGGCCGACAAAGTGAGCAACTATTGCCTCGTGCACCACCGACCGTTCGAGCGGATCGCGCTCGTGTTCTCGAACCCGCTGCGCCACATCACCTGGTGCCTTGAATGCTTCAAGTCTGGTTCAAAGTACACGGTCGTCCAGATGAACGCGCTGCCCCAAGAGCCACAGAGCGCCACGCAGAAACCCGAGGGCGCGTGACGGTCTGTCAAAACTGCAAAGAGCAGACGTCGCGCCGATACCGGTGCTGCGTGTGCAAGGGCCTCGTCTGCGGTGGGTGCTTTGACCAAAGCTCAGGCTGGTGCTCGCCACGTGACCAATTCAACCAGCGACTGATCCCCGACCCGTGCAAGACACGCGCAGAGGCCCAGGGCGCCCCCGCTAAGCAACGTCAAAAAGACGATGCCTTGAAACTTGCCCACTAGCCCCGCGTGGTCAGCACGACCATGAGCAAGAAACCACCGCGAACATCGACGCCTGATCCTCCTGCGCCACGCGCCGCCGCCCCTGCGCGCGTGCGCATCGAGGAACCACCGTGGAACAGCTCGGTTGCCGGCGTGCTCGGCGAAGCCACGAAGCGAAGCACGTTGCACAGGTTCGCCGACGTCATCGTCATCGGTGTGCACGAAGACGGTGCCATGGACGTGCTCACCTCGTCGCGCGACCGGTTTCGTTTGATCGGCATCGTGCGCGCCGCGCTCGACCTCGTCGCGCGACCTAGGTCTTAGCCAATAGGTTGGGGGAACGATTATGCACAGGCCCAGCCGGTAGTGGTGCAAAATTGCGCGCGTAAAATTGTCACCGTGAGATCTCTTTGTGGTTGCCAAACGCTCAGCAGTTTGGTTTTTGTGACGATCCGCGAATGGCAGATTTAACGATGGACAGCGGGGCGCAGGCCAGGATGCGCCCGATTATCGAAGGGGTTCTGAAGCTTTACGGGATGACGCGCCAGGAAATGGTGACCGAGAGCAAGCGCCGGGGGCCCGTCGAGGCAAGGAGCGCGTGCTGCTGGCTGGCGCGCCGGCTCAAAATCGCGGTGACGATCACCGAAATGGCCAACATGCTGGGGGTCAAATCGCACGGGTCGGTGCGACAGGGAATCGAGCGCATCGAGAATCTGCGGCAGCGCGACCGCTGGCTGCGGGAAGGCACCGACGCGCTGCTAGCGGAGCTGAGCGCATGAGATCGTACGCGCAGATCGTCCCGACGTTCTGGACGCGGGGCAGCGGGAAAAAGCTGCGTGGAAAGCCCTACGCGCAGGTGCTCGCGATCTACTTCATGACGGGTCCGTCCGCGAACATGATCGGCCTGTACTACGTCCCGCGCATCACGATCCTCAACGACACCGGCATTCCCGAAAGCGAGCTAGAGGCGGCGCTGAAGGCTGTGGCGGACGTCCAGATCGCGTTCTACGACCCGGTCGACGAACTCGTGTACGTGCCCGAGTGCGCCACGTACCAGGTGGGGCAGGTGCTGCAACCGAAGGACACCAAGCGGAAAACTATTCTAGCCATACTGAAGATGCATGGGAACCATCCGTTCGCACTTCAATGGCTGGCTAGGTACTACGAGCCCTACGGCTTCGCTCGTGACGGTCTCAGGCACCCAAACAGTAGGGTATCAGATACCCCTTCGATACCCCATACTATACCCCATCATATACCCCACGTCGAACTCCCATATACCCCTGGATCGGTTCGGTTCGGTTCTTCTGATCTCTCAGAGTCGGATGCGGGGGCAGCAGCACCCACTGACTCGGCGCCCATCGTGGCCGACCTGCAGGCCCGGTCGCAGCTCTGGGCCAAGGACCCGTTTGCAGCTTCGCTGCAATACCCGAATCCCGAGCTGTGGACCGAGACCATCGAGCTGAACACGCTCGTCGCCACGACCTTCGGCAACGCGCCCGACGCGCTCGGCGCCGCCGACGCCCACGGCCACCTCGACTCGCGCGTCAAAGTGCTGCTCGACCGGTGGGCGGCCGGCGTGCCGCAGGCACGGATGCGACAGGCCATCCGCGGCGCCGGGGAAGACGACCTGATCAGGAGCAAACCGACGCTGCAAAGCCTGCAGACCATTTTCAAAGACGGCAACGCGGTCGACAAGTATTGCCGGCTCGCCAAAGCCGATGGGGGCGGCGGCACTGCTCGTAACCGCTCGAACAAAACCAAGCTCACCGCTGAAGCCGCCGAGACTCGACGCAAGTTCTTGTTGGGTGAGGACCCGTGAACGATGGCGCAGGCCGAGTACCGCCAAGCGACCTGGACGCAGAGGCAGCTGTCTTGAGCGCCATCCTGCTCACGCCGGAGTCACTGAGCGAAGTTCCATTCTTGGAGCCCAAGCACTTCTACGCCGATGCCAACCGTCGCATCTTCGCGGCCGCGCTCGACCTTCGTGAACAAGGTAAACCGATCGACATCGTGACGGTCGCTGGTTACTTGCGCGATCAAGAGCGCCTGCAGCAAATTGGCGGATCGCCGTACCTGGCGCAGCTATCGGACGCGACGCCGGCTGTTGCGCACGTGGACGCGCACGCAAAGACCATTGTTACCAAGTGGGAGGTGCGCCAGATCATCTTCGCCGCGCAGCAGATTGCCACCGAAGGCTACGGCGACATCGGCGACATCGAGCAGTGGAAGCAGGAGGTCGACCGCAAGATCCAAAACGTCGTCCAGTCAAAGAGCAGCGACAAGCACCTGATGCTCGCGGGCGAAGCCACCAAGGAGGCCATGACCGTTGTGATGCAGCGCTTCGAGCGCAAGGGTGTGATCCTCACCGGCGTCACGACCGGGTTACCCACGCTCGACGCGCGCTTCGGGGGACTCGAAGCCTGCAAGAACTACGTGTTCGCGGCCAGACCCGGCATGGGTAAGACGGCCCTCGTCACGGGGCTGATCTTGTCCGTCGCCAAAGGGAAACGGAAAGGCGAGATCGGTGACGGCTGCGTGTTCGTATCGCTGGAGATGCCGCGTATCCAGATCATGTTCCGCTTCCTGTCACAGCTCTCGCGCGTCGACAGCGTGAAGATCCAGCGCGGCAAGTTGGACGCTGAAGAGATCCACCGACTGAAGCAAGCTGCTGAAACACTGGCGACCCTTCCGATCGCTATCGAGGATTCGAGCGACCATACCCCAGCGAGCCTGCGCGCCGCGTTTCGCGAAGGTCAACGAAAGCTTTGGGAGAAGCACGGCAAGAAGCTCAACGTCAAGGCGCTCGGTATCGACTACTTGCAGCTCATGGGCAGCGAGCGCGAATCGCACAACCGCGAAGCCGAGATCGCGGCGGTGAGCCGGTCGTGTAAAGCCATCGCCAAGAGCGAAGGGATCGCGGTTATGACGCTCGCTCAGGTCAATCGCGACTGCGAGAAGCGACCTGATAAGCGCCCTATCCTTGCCGATCTGCGCGAGAGCGGAGCCATCGAGCAAGACGCCGACGTCGTCACGTTCATCTACCGCGACGACGTGTACAAGAAAGACGACGCCGAGAAAGACAACAAGGCGGAGCTGATCGTGCGAAAGCTCCGCGACAACGGCGGGCCAGGCACCGTGCACGTGAACTTCAACCCCACCACGATGTCGTTCTTCGAAGGCATCAACCGACCCGACCTCGATCAACTGGGCGATATTTTCGATGACGGTTTGCCTCTGAACCAGGACCCGATCGACGACTGGCACGACAGCTACGACAGGTAAGAACCAATGAAATACGCAGCCGCCTGCTACGTCCAGCACCCGACCTACCACGCCTCGATGGGCATGGTGCTCGGCGTGAAAAACGCCAAGTACAGGGCGTGGACCTTGCCCGGTGGCAAGGTCGAGCCCGGTGAAAGTATCGAGCAGGCAGCGGCTCGTGAGCTGCGCGAAGAGACCGGGCTCGTCGCGCTCGCGCTCGAACATATCTACACCGGAAGCGGCTCATTGGACCCGGACGTCGAGGTCCACGTGTTTCGCGCGCGCGTTGACACGAACATGATCCCGAGGACCATGGAGCCAGGCAACGAGGTGCTCTGGATCCTCCCGCAGGCGCTGTGCGCATCGAAGGAGTTCGGGCCGTTCTACAAAAAGTTCTACAAGTGGCAGAAGCAACATGAGTGATCCCGATGTTGTTGCCACCGTGTACGTGCTCAGTATAACGCTGATCACCGTACTGCTGTGCGTCGTCATCTTGACTGCGCTTGCGATGTTTTCAGATGAGGCAGAGGAGCAGTGCTCAGCGAGACGTGCTGGGCGTCGCTGTATTCACGGAACGGACCACCCGGGATCTCACCGGGACGAGTTCGGAGATTATTGGAACTAGTCAAGAGCGCCTTGCGCCATTCACCAGAACCGTATATACGGACCATAGACGGGTAGAAATGCTGACATTCGCCAAAGGCCTATCGCTGCCGCCGGACGCTGTGACGCAGAAGTTTGCGTTCCTCGGACGAACAGGGTCAGGTAAGAGCTACGCCGCGAAGCGCTTCGTTGAAAGTTTGCTCGCGCTCCGGGCCCAGACGATCATCATCGACTGCGTCGGCGTCTGGAGTGGGCTGCGTCTCGGTAAGCGTAGCTTCGAGATCCCCGTGCTCGGCGGCATCCACGGTGACATCGAGCTGCCCGATACCGCTGGCGCGCTCGTAGCGGACCTCGTGTGCGACAAGCACTTGTCCGCCGTGCTCGACGTGAGCCAATTCCTCGACGCGCAGCGCACGCGCTTCGTGGAGGCCTTCGGGCGCCAGCTCTTCCAGAGGAAAAAGATGGCGCCGAGCGCGATGCACCTCGTGCTCGAAGAGGCGCAAGAGATCGTCCCCCAGAACCCGCAGCCCGGTGAGCAGATGATGCTCCACGAGTACCAGCGCATCGCCAAGCTCGGGCGTAACTTCGGCATCGGGCTGTCGCTCATCTCGCAGCGTCCCCAAGAGGTGAACAAGAAAGCGCTCAACCAGAGCGAATGCGTGCTGGCGTTCCAGATGACGGGCCCGCAAGAGCGCAAGGCGCTCGAATACTGGCTCTCCGATCGCGGCATCGAGAGCGAGGAAAACCTTGCCAAGCTCCTGCCGTCGCTCGCCGTCGGTAAGCCGTTCATTTGGAGCCCGCAGTGGCTCAAGGTCTCCAGGGTCTTCGAGATCCTGCCCATCGAATCGCTCGACACGTCGAAGACGCCAACCATGGACGGCGGCATCGCGAGCACGTTCACGCTCTCGCCCATCGTGCTGACGGAGCTGGAGCAGTCGTTTGCGACGCTGGTCGTCGAGGCCAAGGAAAACGATCCCAAAGCACTCAAGGCGCGCGTGAAGGCGCTGGAGGAGCAGCTCGCACAAGGCGGCGCTCCGGCATTCGGAATGCCGGCTGACGAGAAGAAGAACGCCCGCGCGCTACTCGATCGGGCAGGGAGCCATAATACCAACTACGTGCGCCTGCTCGACAGAGCCTTGAGCTGTCTCTCGCCAATCGAAGAACAGCTTCGTGTGCTCAGTGACCTGCTGCACCAATCCAAGGAGCTTGCCGGCAGCAGCGATCTGGTCAAGTCGCTCGAAGGTTTTTTCGAGCGCCTGAACGGCATCGGTGGCGACTACAGCCGTATGCGCCAGGCGAAGCCGGAAAAGTCACCGAGTCGTCTGGGTAAGAAAGCAGCCCTGCACATCGAGCTAAAGGCAGTGCCGCCACTGCGTGAAGATCCGAAAACCGAAAAGGGCGCGAACCTTCCGCGCTGCGACGCGCTCTTGCTGCAGGTATTCGCGCAGCACGGCGCCATGAGCCTGCACCGTGCTGCGATGATCGCCGGCTACCCACCAGGTGCATCCACGACCAAGAATGCCGCCGGGCGCTTGCGCTCTCTCGGTTACCTCCAAGGCGAAAACGCTCAAGCTTCGATTACCGCGCTCGGGAAAAAGAACTGCGCGCCCTTCGAGCCTCTGCCGAAAACCCCTGCCAAGATCGCGGAGTACTGGTTCGGGAAATTACCTGCCGCCGACTCGGCGATGCTGCAGGTGCTCGTCAAGCGCTACCCCAAGACCCTCACGCTTGACCAGGTCACGGTTGCCGCCGGCTACGAGCCCGGCAAATCCACAACCAAGAACGCGGCGGGGCGTTTGCGGTCGCTCGGTCTCGTCGAGGGTGGCAACAACGCGATGCAAGCCAGCAAGGATCTCTGCGAATGAACTGGCTAGGACCGGTTCTCAAGCGCATAAACAGGAGCGAGCATCCTGAGCCGCATCGCATCATGCTGATGATTCGCGCGGTCGACCTGTCGGAGATCTGCGACCGCTTCGTGCCGCTCGCGCCGGAGCCGAATGTAGTCGGCCAAGTAGCGCACTTTAACCAAAGCTTCGCCACCGGTACTGAATTTGGAATCGGTTGGAAGTGGGCAGCGCGCGGGCGCGAGCTGATCGTGATCGTCACTGCAGCAAGGTCTTGGGCGCTACGCTTGGTCGACGGTGAGCGCCGACAACTTCTTGAGCGCCCGGCCTTCGAGGAACTGAAGACATCGGTGCGTTCCTTCTTCGAAGGATGGGAGCCACAATCATGAGCCGTTGCCTCTTCTTTGGTTGCTGGAATCAGCCGGGCCATATTCTGGTGCGCTCCGGCGGTGTACGGCATGGGTTGAGCGAAGACGAGCGCCGTCTCTCCGACGAACTCGACTCAGTGTACGCGCCGCGCCGTGGTCGCTCCGGGAAGCTCTGTTGGCTGGGGCAGGCACCGACAGCTGAAGCCGATCGCGCGCTGCTTTGGGAATTGCGTGACTCCGGCGAATACCCACAAGGCCAATTCCTTCACCATCGCCATGGCAAGTGGTCGCTGATTCAGTGGTGGGACCGTAACCAGGGCGACACGCGCGGCGCGTGCAACAGCACCATCCTGCTGGAAGGTGAGCACACGAGCGAGGAAGTGCTGGCCGCCGGCAAGCTGCACTTCCCACACGTGTTCGAGAACCTCAGTCGCGCGGGCGTGGCGCTCGTCGAAGTATTTCCGGAGTCACCATGAACAGAGGCGAAAAACTACTCGTGCAAACAGATGGTGCTTGGCTACCGGCGACCTACGAGTTTCGCTGCACCGACCAAGAGCCGCTAGGTCACCACTCGGTGATGCTCGAAAACGGCGGCGGCCGTCGCGTCGTTTGCGGGTGCAAGACGCTGCTGCTGAACGAGACGGTGCCCGTAGACCCAGCAGAAGCTACCGGCGACGTAACAGACGCCGAAATTGCCGCTGTGGAGCAGCTCGCGCTCGACGCGCTTGCGGCGCTGCATACTTCGGGAGGCTCGACCGCTCCGGTTGTTCGTTGGTTTCAGTGGAAAGACAACCGCGGTGTGGCGGTGTTTTTGGAGCTTCTGCGTAGGGTCAAGGCGGCAGAAGGCTCATCCCGAATGGCCAAGCATCAAGAGCTGGCAGCGCGCGCGTCGTTGGAGGAACTAGAGTCACGCACCATCGGCTTGGAGCTGCAGCTAGGGAAGGCGTACACCGCTACGGATATTCACGGGTTGATCGAGCAAGCTGCATCCGGCCACGATAAGCTGGCCCTGGATCACCGAAACACCACGGCTCAGATAAAGGCCGAGGCTTTGCGTCGGTGGGCGGACACCTTTGTGCCACTAGCGCCAGCTCCTGCGCCCGTGGAGCAACCCTGAGGCGATGAATTGTGAGTGGTGCGAAGAGTCATTGGGTGACGGTCACTCACCGGAAGCTTTCCGCGGCTCGCTGAAGGCGCGGTTTCACACGATCTGCATCATCGCTATGGAGCATCAACAAAACACACCCTTGGAACTTGTAACGGCGGTGAGCATGGAAAAGTCGTCCCACGCAAAGAGCGCTTACGAGCACGCGGTGAGGTCTCGTGGCTCGTCTTGAATGGTTGCCGTTCGGGTTTGCCGTAGTGATGGCGGCCACGTGGTTCGTGCTCGCGCACGGGCTCGGCTGCCAACTTCACACCAGCGTGGTGACCGCACTCCTCTTTGGTCTCGGTATGGAAGCCTGGTTTTTGATTCCGCCGCACGGCATGGGAAGCGATGATCAAACACCTTAACCCTTGGCTCTCGGGCACGCTGAAGAAAGCCCAGCGTCTGTTCGAAGACTCCGACCGCAAGACGCTCGCGGACCGGCTCTTCATCGGTCTGGTCAAGCACGTGCACCTGCTCGCCACGCGCACGGCAATCAGCACGACCGATCCCACGCTCGACCGCATGCAGACCGATGATGGGAACGTCGTGCTCACGCTGGAGTGGATCGACAGGAGCGCCAACTGGCACCTGTACTTTTCCGTATGGCGCAAGCTCGGCGAGAAGCCGTACGTGATGCTCGACTTCTCCGGTGTCACCGGCCAGGGCTACTCGTGCGACAAGCCTACGGACGCTGACATCTGCAAGGCGCTGCACGACTACTTCGAGGGCTGGAAGCGTGACTAAGACGAAGGTCATCGAGATGCTCCTCTGGGTCACCTGCCTCGATTGCGGGCGGCTACGGCGCTGCTTGCCCAGTTGTTTCGTGTGCCGCAGCTGTCTCGGAACGAACGGCGCAGTCAAGGGCGGCGGCCCAGCTTCTGAGCCCAAGACGAAAGTGAGAAGATGAAGAAGGAAGCCATCGTGTTCTGGAGTGGCTACAGCTGGACGTGGGTCGACAAGGCAAACCACGACAGCCGCTGCATGCTCAGCGACCTGTCGCTCGACGACGCTATCCGCGACGCGCACAAACAGAGCTACGTCATCGTCAGCGTCAACAAGACGCGCGGCCAGATTCCGATGCCGAGCCCGACGGCTTGCGCAGTGAAGGAAGAGGAGAAAAGCGAATGAGCTTATCTATCGACTACGTGTACGCCGACTACACCGAGACACTGCGCGTCGCGGCTACCGAACACACTTGCGACGCCTGCAAGGACCCGATCCAGGTGGGCCACCGCTACTACGACATCGAGTGCCTCGTCAGCGAAGCCAATCCCGACGACGAGGACGAGGTGGATGAAGTCGACCGCTACACGCGCTGCCTACGCTGCCAAAAGATCCACGAGCACTTGCGTCCCATGAGCTTGAAAAACGACATGTGGCCCGCCGAGCAGCTCGACTGCGGCGAAGAGTACGAGGAGCACTGGGGAAAGGCCCCGCCGCCCGAGATTGCGGAGCTGGCCTTCAAGAGCGGCGCCGACTTGCAAGGTGACCCATGAACGCCACAGTCGAACCGCACCACCTCATTGCGGCCCACGGCGTCGTGGAAGAGCTGCAGCAAAACCCGCGCGTCACGCTCGAACAGGTCGACGGTAAAGACGTCATCGCCCAAGCGCTCGCCAACGCGGGCCGCGGCTACGGCTTTCTGCGAGAGTTGGCGCGCACGGTTCAGCGTGTGGTGTCGACCGACAGCACCGATCCGGATCAACGCGCGCTCCTGCTCATGGCGAGCGACGTGATCGAAGGGCGCATGCCGGGTCAAGTGGACTTCGACAAGCTGCTGGCAGCCTCGTCGCTCGGTACGCCGGAGGTCATGGCGGCGCGCAAGCAAGCCGATCCTAAGCAGGTACAGGAGGTGCTCCGGCGCGCCGATCAGCTGTCGAAGCCCGGTAGCAAGTTCGGGGAGACGGTCACTATCGTGTTCCAGATGACCGAGAAGGGTACGCACGTGCGCGTCGATGGCTACGGCGCCGAGTACTACTTGTTCGAGCCCAGGTCGCGCTGGGACGCACTCACGCGCATCGGTGAGCGCTTGGGTTGGCGGCTCACCTCCACGGTCATGTCCGACCAGAGGCCCACTGATGAGCAAGAGAGCATCAACGAGGTGCTGCACTACGCTGACATGCTGTCCTCCGACTTGTCGGGCGACGCAAAGAAACGCGAGGGCATCTTGTACCAACTGCAGCAGGCGACGCGGCTCCTGAACTCGCGCCGCCTCGTCAAAGAACATCAGCCGCGACCGAGCCGCGCGATGGATCTGATCGAGTCCTGTCGCCGTGAGCTGGGAGCACTACGCGACGCTGACGACGGCACCGACAGCACCACGCGCCAGGTGCTTTCTCACGCAGTCAGCGCCATCAGCACGCTGGTGGCAGCAGTCGATTCACTCCGAAAGCCATGAAACTCCTGGGTCAAATGAACTTCGGCCTGGCTCGGATCTCGACCGACGAGTACGGCGCCCAGCTTTGGACGCGGCGTAAGCTTCGCAAGGACAACCACGGCTGTGTTGATTGCAAGCAGCCCATCGCCAAAGGCACATTCGCCTGGGGCCCACTAACCAACGGCTACAACCGCATGCAGCGACTCTGTCACCTGTGCTTCACGCATTTGCCCCTGGAGAAATCATGAATTTCGAAAGACCCACAGTCAAAGCGCTGGTCGAGTTTCAAGGCGCCGACGTGTTCGGCGAGGACGGCGAGGAGTCGTACACGTGCTCGGACGCCACCGAGTGCCTGGCCCAGGTGCTCGATCTCATGTTCGATCCCAGCGCCATGCGCATGAGCGTAGAGCAGTGGCTCGCGGAAGTCGAACCGTTCGTCACCATCGGAGCCTACAAGCGCACGGAGGTGGCGCCGAAGTGGATCGACAGCCAGGCCGAGTCCTCTGCGGAGCTACTTCGCGATAACTTTTCCGAAGAGCACGGCGATTCAGACGGTGACGATCGGCTCACCGACGAGGACGCCAAGGAGTTGGTGCGCAAGATGCGCGAGGTGGTGAGCTGGTACCTCACGCGCGCCAAGGTATGGAGCTGCGAAGAGATGAAGAGCTTCACGCTCGACAGCGCAGACATCTTGGAAGTCGTGCAGCAACTTCGACCTGAATGGCTCAAGGTAAAAACCGTGAGCGCGCCGTGACGGTCCCTACCGACATTGACTGCTTTGGAAACCACAATTGCGTCTGCCCTTATTGCGGTCACCAGGATAGGGACAGTTGGGAGTTGACCGAAGATAGCGGCACCGTCGAGTGCGGCGCGTGTTCGCGTCCGTACACGTACTCGCGCGTGGTGAACACCGAGTACTCGACCAGCCCGATCATGGGTCCGCACCAGCAAGATGAGCTGCAGCAGCGCTGGGAGCTGGAGCACGAGCAGGACAAGAAGCTGTGACCACGGACGAAAAGCAGAAAGAGAAGGAATCAGCATGAGCGCCAAAGGCAGAGCAGCAGAGGGATACGTGCCGGACCCGAACGGTTTCTTCCAGACCCAGCCGCAGGTCACGCGCGCGATTCTGCCGTTCCTGGGTATCGAGCCCGGCATGCGCATCCTCGAACCCTCCTGCGGCAAAGGCGCCATCGCCAAGGTGCTGCGCGAGGTGCACGGCACCGCTGTGACTATTGTCGGCGTCGAGATCGACAGGAAGCGCGCGCTCAAGGCCAGGAATACATGGGCCCTCAAGGAGGGCAAGAAGCTGCTGGCGTTCGACGAGGTCATCTATTCCGACTTCTTCGATGTCAAGCGCGACAAGGGCGGCTTCGACCTGTGCCTTACCAACCCGAGCTTCGAGATCTGGCTGCCGTTCGCGGACCACTGCTTCAACTTCGCGCCGCGTACGACCTTCTTGCTGCCGTGGAACGCAGCATCCAGCAAGAAGCGCGCGACCTGGTGGAGACAGCACCCAGCGCACCTGCGTGTGCTCAGCAAGCGCCCGTCGTTTGCCATCAGCGTGAAGTGCATCTACTCCAACGCCCGACGCGCACACGCGGCCGGCGCCAACCCCTGCACCTTTCAAGAACTCATCGCACTCGACGAGAAGCCGAAGAAGGAGTGCCCGATCTGTGGTGAGCGCACCGAGACCACATCGAGCGACGCCAGCGAGTACTGCTGGGCGAGCTGGGGGACCGACATCACGCGCGGCCTATGGGACGTCATCGACACACCGGATGAAGAAGAGAAAGGTGGCCGCTAATGCGGGACGAACTAAACGAGGCACTGAAGCAGCTGGACCGCGTTTCGATGGTGTACGCGAAAGGAACCGACGTCCGCGAGCACGTCGACCTCGCGCGCTCGCAGGTGGTGTCGGCGCTGCTGTGCGTTCTGAAGCGCGAGGCTGATGACTTGCGCGAGCACCTGGCGGAGACATACGGGACGGATCCTGTCTGACCACGCTGCGTCGCACTCTTGGATATTGGACAACCCGCCCCGCTAGCTCGGAAAGATAGGAAAAAATGAAGATCGAAGATTGGCTCCACGCTTCACCCGACCACGACGTGCTGCTACGGGCTGAGCCCGGCGGCCGCGTGCGCGCCACGCTGCGCGGTGAGCAACCTGACGGGCGCTGGATTGGCGTCGGTGACGACAAGGACAAGGCGATCGGTCAGGCCCTGGACAACCGCGAAGCCATCCGCGCTGCTCGCCCATGAAGCGTTCCGAGCGCTGGCTGGAGCGCACGATGGAGCGCATCGGTCGCACGTCAGGGAACCTGATTCGGTCAGGCTCCCGGTGGCGCCGGGTAATCGGCATCGTGATTGGCGCGTCGGCGATCTGTTGCATCATCCCGGTGATCTTGGCGTGGCTGCTGTTCGGGAAGAAGCCCAAGGAAGAGATGGAAGAGCCGGTGCGCATGTGCCCGACTGTTTGCGGCTACATGGTCGGCAGGAGCTTCGCCAGTTTGCATCATTGCCGACTCGCTTACGGTCACGACGGCTATTGCATCAACGAGCGCGGTGAAGCGATGGCAACTCGTGAGCTGCTTCCCGAAGAGCGCCGCGCGTACATCACGCAGATGGACAACAGGTTGATAAGATGAAGGCTTGGAGCGGCAGAAACTTCGAAGGTAACCAGGCCGTGGTCTGGGCGGAGACGCGCGGGCAAGCGCGCCAGGCGGTGGCAATCGAGCTGGACATCTCGTTCATGGAGGTTGAGGACTTCGGGCGCATGCCCGAGCTGGACGACTTCACCGGCGACCTCTTGAAGTGGCAACTCGAAGCCGGGTGGACGTGGGAGTGCATCTGCGGCAAGCGCGCGGGCGAAGACTACGGCTACGCGATCTACGAACCGAACCCACCGACCGAGGTGCACCTGCGTAGCGGGCTCACCATCACGCGCGACCGCCACGTCATGTGCTCGGAAGCCTGCGTAGCCAAGCACCGCGACTGGCAAGCGGAGCGAGATCGGGTCGAGCGCGAGTGCCTGGCGGAGTTCGAGAAGATGCACCCGGGCGTGAAGGCCAGGGACACGATCTGCAACGAGTACAACTGGCTCGTCGATGCCGGCGAGCCCCTCAATCGCTACGTGACGGTACGCGACTTCCGAGCGGAGAAGAACGATGCCCAAACTACCTAACAATCTCCTGAGCACCAAGGAGATTGTCGTGTTCTTTATTTTGCAAGTCGCGGTGATTGAAGAATCTACACGACATGGTCACACGGGTGTAGCGGAGCTGTTTGCGATCTTGACGTGGTTCTTGGCATTCCATGCCGGCGCCAAGCTCGAACGCTACCGCGCCTCACTTGAAAGAGAGGTGTACGCCGATGACGATGAAACTCAACCGTAACGCCTACGAACAGCTCGTGCGTGAGGACATCGCGTGGCTGGAGCAGCAGCCGCGCACACTGGAGCGCGAGCACTGCATCGGTATACTCAAGGACAGCCCGACGCTGTACTACGATGCCGATGAGCTAGCAGACGCGGTGCAGCACCTGGATACGGCGCAGCATCTGGCAGCAAAGGTGCTTTCGGTCACGAGCACGTGGCGCCAGCCAGCCTCGTTGTCGAAAGCAAGCCTAGACAGCGTTCTGCTGAGCGACATGCACGAGATGGTCGCGCAGCTCTGCGAAGATCTGGGCAGCAAGCGCGACGAGGTGCCGTGCGACATCTGGCACCTGGTGGAGTTGGTTCGGCAGTTGAAGGTCAGGGCAATGCAGCCGATCGGTTACCGCTGCACTTGCACTGCCCCTCGGGAGACTAGCGGTGAGCCGCACCAACCGTACTGCGAGATGGCGCAGGCCGACCAGCGGTTGCTGGCCAATTTCAAGCTATGAACACGCCCGTCGCCACCAAGCGCCTCGTGCTCTACCTGACCGACGACGAGTGGGAATCGCTCATGATCGTCGCGGAGCACGAGAAGAAGACGATGCACGATTGGGCCAAGGACGCTGTGCTGGGGATAGTCGAGATCGCCGCCGACAGCGAACAGCTCAAGATCCCGATGCCGAGGCGGCCATGAACTACTTCCTGTTCCTCGACATCGACGGTGTGCTCAACAGCGCCGAGTTCTTTTACGGCCCCCTGGCGAAACAAGAGCGTAAGTCGGATCGGAGCCTGGAGCACATGCTAGATCCCACGGCCGTCGGCTACCTGAACACCATCGTAGACGCCACCGGCGCGAAGGTCGTGATCTCGTCGTCTTGGCGACAGGTGCATCGGCCGAGCGTGATCCGCGAGGCGCTCAAGAAGCGCGGCTTCACGGGCGATGTCATCGGCAGAACCGGATACCGCAGCGACGGTGATAGCGGTACTCGACGGGGGCTAGAGATCCAGGACTGGCTCGACATCGAAGAAAACATGACCGATGAGCCACGACGCTTCGTGATCTTGGACGACAGTAGCGACATGGGGCCGCTCTTGCCGTACCTCGTGCGCACGACATGGGAGCGCGGTTTGTGTATCGAGCACGTACCGCTGGCCATCGGGATCTTGCTGGAGGGACCATGAGCATTCCGATCATCATCACTACCTGGGTGAGCCCGCTCCACGACGAAAAGAACGGCGACAGCTGCTCGGGTTGCCGTCAGCGCAAAGGCAAGTCTTGCAAGCTCTTCGGGCGCCTCAAGACGCACCAGACTCGCAAGCGAGACCATGCACGGCACCTCAACTGCATCCGCGCCGATAGCCGTGCCAGGACGCTGCACGAGGTGTTCGACTTACCGGAGGATCTACCGTGAGGCACATGAAATGCGACCATGACCTCGTGTACTCGGGGCAAACGAACCTGAGCTGCAGGTTCGCGTACATCTGTAGCAAGTGCGGCCAGTGCGGCTGGTCCGAAAACTACGTGCTCGCTCAAGTGGACTTCGATGAGTTCTGCCGCCAGCGTGTGCTGCACGGCTGGTCGTCACCGAAAACGCTCGACGCTAGCGTGCGACACATGGCGCGGCTGTCTGCGCCGGTCGCGCCTCCAGCCCCGACACGCGGGCGCTGGCGCATCGGCATCCTGGCGGCGACGCTCGTCGCCATTGTTGGCTGGCTTTGGTGGAAGGCAACACATGGCTGACGGTTTGAACAAGGTCTACATCATGGGCAACCTCGGACAAGATCCGGAGCTGCGCGTCACGCAGAGCGGCCAATCCGTGATGACGATGAGTGTTGCCTGCACGGAGAGCTACCTTGACCGCAATCGCGTACGGCAAGAAAAGACCGAGTGGGTGCGCTGCGTCGTCTGGGGTAAACGCGCCGACGCCTTGTCGAAGTTCTTGCGCAAAGGCGCCAAGGTTTTCGTTGAAGGAAAGCTCTCGACATCGAGCTGGGAAGATCGCGAAGGCATCAAGCGCTACAGGACCGAGGTCGTGGCGCACAACGTGATCTTGGGTGGCGGCGCCAAGGCGCGCAATGCACCCGACGATCCGGATAGGCGTCGCCCGAACCGTCGTGACCACTATGACGACAAGCAGCCACCACCTGACAGGTCGGCGCCTTCGAGCGGCGGGGGTGGCTACGACGACCAGGACTACGGCAGTGGTGGCGGTGGCGGCGTAGACGACGACATCCCGTTCTGAAACAAGTGAGGCACAAGTCATGAGCTACCGAAGAAACAACCTTCTCCTTTGCTACCTGGTCCTTCTCTCACTACTGGGGTGTTCGGGCACCGACCCGAACGCTTGTCGCAACCTCGACAACGGCATCCCGCTCTGTGGCCCCACAAGTGTTGAGGTGCCTGTGGAGTCGGACAGCTCAAGCCCGGTCATCCTGATGAAGATTGACGGGCGAACTTTGCGCGCCCTCGTCGACACAGGAGCCGAAGCGCCGGTCGTCTCTTCGAGCTGGCTTGGGGCTCCCGACGGCAAGTGGCTTCGTACTCACGAGCTTTGCTTCGGTGACCTGTGCATGAAGGGCGAGCAGGTCTTTGCCAAGGATACCGAGTTCAGCAAGGCCGATGACTCGGCCATCAACGGCTTCATTGGGATGCGGACGCTGCGTCACTTCATCGTCGAGTTCGAACACGGCAAGAGCGTGCGCTTTACCCAAGGCGCCGACGCCTGCGCCGGCAAAACCGATCCGCTCACGTTCGGGCCTCAGGGTACGCCCTTCGTGGATGTGACGGTCGATAGCCAAGATCTGCCTGGGGTGACAGTTGATAGTGGGTCGACATACACGCTGCTCAGCAAAGCGTCAGTCGATCTGCTCGACTCCTATGTGACGGACCAGAGCGAGCTGGCGGACCTCTGCACGGTCGACGGCTGCAAGACCGGCGTCGCTCACACGTCAGTGGTCAACACCTACTGCGTTTTTGACAGCTGCCAAGACAGCGTCCCGGTGAAGTACCCGGTGTTCGACGCTGTAGGGAGCAGCTTCCTGTTCCTCCAAGACACGGCTTTTGACTTTCCTCATTCAACGATCGTGAGGTGCGCTCAATGAGCTGTCCGTTCGTGAGATCTGCACCAGAAGGAGAAAAATCATGGCCCATGTCATCCTGAGTTTCACAGAATCCGAACTGCGTGACCTAGAGCGCGGCGCCAAAGAAACGAACGGCCACGTCAGCATCGAGTGGCGTAGGTTCAGTATGCTGGCGCGCGGCTACCTCAACGACGTCATCATCCGCCAGCAGCTGAAGGAGAGCGGCGTGGACACTTACTCCGGAGACACGCCGCACGCCGTGTCACGGCTCATCGGTGTCCACATGGCGATGCAACGCATGGCCGAAGGTGACGGTGTGCAGCAGCTTGCGGCGGCCGAAGGATTCCTCGAATCATGGCGCGAGTGGGCGCGACGTGTGATCGGACTGTCACCTGGCGCCGCTCCGCGCACCGACGCTGCAATGATGAGGTACATCGAAGAGCGCCTCGATTCCCGCTAGTTCGAGCAGAAGCGCTCCCCAAAGTTGCCTGTTTTTGGGGAGCACTGGCACCATGGGATGCGGAACCAATGACACCTAACACGCGCAAGCGCACCGCAGGTCTGACCGAAGGCGATCAGAGCGACCCTGCAAACCGTCGTCGCGGCGGCTCTGGTCGCTTCCAGCGCTCGACGCCCTGCGATTTCTGCGGCAAGTCTTGCGCGGCGGAGCACTTCACCGACGACCGTGCGTGTGGAGGCGGGGACGGCCCAGGTTTTTATTTGTGCGGCCGCGCCAATTGTAAGAGCGCCCGAACGCGGCTCGAAGCAGAGCAGGGCTTCGGTGCGCTCAACCAGCACTACGCAGAGCAGCGGAGAAAGAACGATCTCATCGAGCGCGAGGGTTTCTTGGACGGTCCGCCCGGCACCAAGCGTGAACTCACTGCGCTTCGGCGCCAACAAACCGCCGTTGCGCAGATGCTCCGCTACGCGACCGATCCTGAAAAGATCATCAGCCTGCAAGCCAAAGAGCGTGACCTGCAGGAGCGTGTGGACCGGTTGGCATTCCCCGAAGAGCACAGGCCTAACGGTGGCTACTACGTCTGGCTCGTTAAACCGAACGGCGTGCCGGTAGCTTCAGAGGGCCCCTACGGGCCGCACCCGCTTACAGAGGCCAAGCAGCTTGCGCGCATCGGGGCTACCAATGGAGAGCACGATCGCGCCGTGACGCTCGGTCGCGATCCTGGCAGCAACAGCTTCAAAATCGTGCGGTTGTATCGGCGCCGCACGGGCGAGCGTGTGCTGTAGTGGGAAAAGTCGCGATGGAAGGCAGAGCGCACACCGATGGCGAAAAGATCCTGGTGATGCAGCGCGTGCTGGAAACATGGCGCCAGCACCCGGAGATGCGCCTTGGGCAAATGCTCATCCAGGCACTGCGCGCCTCGGACGCGGAAACCACGGAGCGTAGGATTTTCTACGTCGAAGACGTCGCACTAGCTGAAGTGCTTGAACGATGGGAGCCCCGGTGAGCTACCGAACGGATGCGGTCCGCGCGACCATCAAAGAGTGGAAGGCGTTCCCGAGCGGTCGCCCGGATCTGTACTACCAGGAGACCGGCGGCGATCCGGGTTCGGACTGGTGTGGGATGTTCGTGCTGCGCAACCTGCAGAAGGCGGGTCTAGCCAAGGGCGCCAAGTGGATCCAGGGCATCGGGTTCATCTCTCCGCTCAACCTGCCGCGCGTCAGTGTGCCGCAACCTGGTGACGTGGTGGTGATACCGAACCCCTTCCAGCACCAAGCGATGGTGGTGTCCTACGAGCCACTGACGGGAATGGTCACCTCGATCGACGGCAACACGCCAGGCGTCGAGCCCAAGGTGCGGTTCGTCAAGAACGGCAACATCGAGTTTTACAGCATCCAGCCGCTCGTAGACGTTGCCGAGCGCCAAGCGTCTACCTGGGGTTTCGTGGCGGCGGGCGCAATCCTGGTAGGCGCCGCCGCCTACGCCTGGCTTAACCCGGGCGCCCTTTGACCGGATTTTACGCCGCATCGGTATCTGACCGGAAGACGCGCTTGCGCGGGGTTGCCGATCGAAGTGCAGTCGTGTTACCAGGTTGGACAATGGGAACGTTGGCGTCAATCCGCTGCTTCTGGTGCAAGCGGCTACTGTGGACGCCTGGCGATGCAGGCGATCGTCGATGCTCTTGCATCGGCTACGGGAGACACCGGTTTCTTGTCCGCGTCGCGATTGAGCGCCTCAAGAAAAACTTTTGCCTATGATCCAACCGATTGCAGTGATGGGCGACCCGGTGCTGGTGCAGGTAGCGCGCGAGGTCACGCGCGAAGAGCTGGCGACAGCGGAGATGCAACAGGTCATCGACGACTTGATCCAGACGCTCAAGAGCACGACGGGGGTCGGGCTTGCGGCTCCGCAGATCCACCAGTCAGTGCGTATCGTCATCGTCGACAAACCGCTGACCGTGCTCGTGAACCCCGTTGTCACGCCGGTAGACAGCGTGACCGATACATCGAACGAAGGCTGCCTCTCGGTGCCCGGAATCGTGAGCGAGGTGCGTCGAAACCAAACGGTGCGCGTGCAAGCACTCGACCGGAAAGGCAAAGCAATCGACGCCGTCTGGACGAAGTTCCGAGCCATCGTGGTGCAGCACGAGGTCGACCACCTGGACGGCATCTTGTTCGTGACACGCGCAGAGGTTTTGCCCGATCTGCCGAAACCGCAGGAGCATCCACGCGCCATGGGCGGCAGCAGCAAGCGCACTATCGTGATCGAGTCGCCTGACGCCGTGGGCGGCAATCAGCAGGTGACGTTTCAGTTCGAAGGGCGCGGGCGCGTCAGTGGCATGCGTATCCAACCCGGCGGCGCAGTAGTCACGAACGCCTGGCTCTCGGGCGTGCGGTTCAAGCGCCGCGAGTACCCAGCCGGCGCGGCCGAACAAATCATCTGCGGAACCCGAGGGCTCCTCGTGACAGCTGGCGACCAGTTACGCTTCGATCTGCGGATACCCAAGGGTAAGCGCAAGATCATCGCAGAGGCGGACTTCGACAGCGAATGAAGTGCTCGCACCGCGTCTTCGATAAGGGGTGCCTCGCTTGCGCCACGCCGCGCAACAGAGAACCCTGGACGCGGGCTGAGGAACGCCAGCTCGTGAAGCTCTACGAAAAGCCCCAGAGCGTGTTCTGGTGCGGCAGCGGCCCGCGCAGCGCTCCGATGTACTACGCGGCGAGCGTGCTCAAGCGCACGCCGACCGCTTGTCAACAACGCATGGCAGAAATCCAAAGAGGACTACGACGCCAATGACCCCAAGAAAATGTGATGAGCATGAGCTAGGGCCGGGTGAGTTCGCCGACTCGCCCCGCTACAAGCGCGCTTTGATCGAATCGCGCTCGTGCTGGAAGTGTAAAGCACGAGCCGTCGTGGCGCAGGTCGCTTACCGCTGGAACAGGTTTTGGGGGATCGACGAGCTGTGACCCGGTGCAACAAACCTGATTGCGAGCGAACCGATTCGCACGTGCATTGCAACGAGTGCGACCTGACTGGTCACCACGTCCACTGCGGTCGCTGTAACTACGCGCTACCATCGGCTATCGTCTACCTAGAAAAACGGGAGCCCGTGATGGGCGAGAGCCTAAAGATCATTCCCGGCAACTACGTCGTGCGGTGCCCTTCATGCCAAGACGGCACGCTGGTTCGTGTGAAGCCGCGGGCGCGGGTCACGAATACTAACTGAGCCGTGAGTCCGGTTACACCGGCAAACGCCGTAACTCCCCGAATCACAGCGGGAAAGCTAACTGCCCGCGCGCTCATGATCCCTTAATTTGTAAGATTTGTAGTTCCTCTTTTAGAGTTCTACCCAGTCAAGGGAAGAACTCAAAATGAACGAAGACAAAGCATCCGCTCCGCTCCGACTGAGCATTCGTGCAACTATCGGTGGCACCGGCAGCGGGGCGAGTCTCCGCAACATCATCACCGACAAGTTCCCCGACGGAGCGCTTTGCTTCGTGACCGAAAACCGAGCGCTGTACCAGCTCGACAAGAGCAGCACGGCAGTGGCGGATAACCTCACCATCGTGCAGCCAGTTAGTGGGCCCGGTCGGTGGTTCATCTTGAGCCAAAGCTCGGGCGCCGCGTCGCTCGTTGCGATCGTGGGCACCGCGGAGAATAACTTCCCCACCGTGGCTACCCCGAACTTCGTCGGCAGCGACACCAGCAACTTCACGTTTCAGCCCGCTGGGGTGCCCGCGGGCTTCGCGCTCACGGCGCTCGGCGGCGTCCTGACCTACAACGGCGAAGTGGCCGTGCGCGCGCGAGTGACCTTCACGGGCTCCGTCTACGTACCGGCAGAATCAGGCGGCACCGTGTGGGCTGCGGTCGATCTCAACAGCGACGCCATCGGCACCGACCCCACCACGAGCTTCGACATCGGTACACAGACCAGCGAAGTCGGCGCCGACGGGCTGCCGCAAGTCGTCGCATCGCAGCGCACGCTGCTCCTGTCGCCTGGTGACACGATTCAGATCGCGCTCGGCACCGACGTCGAGAACGATCTCACGCTCACGCGCGCCACGCTCTCCGTGCAGCTGGTGTAAGGCACACGATCATGAACGAAGACAAAGCATCCTACCCGCTGCGGCTGAGCATCCGGGCCACGATCGGTACCGGGGCTGACGGCAGCAGCATCCGCAACATCATCACCGACGAGTTTCCCGATGGAGCGCTCTGCTTCGTGACCGAAAACCGAGCGCTGTACCAGCTCGACAAGGGCAGCACGGAAACGGCGGACAACGTCAACGTGCTGATTCCCAACGGCGGCCCCGGTCGCTGGATCCTGCTCGATCAAGGCGCAGGCGCCGAGTCGCTCGTGGAGGTCGTCGGCACCGATACCAACAACGTGCCGTCGTCGACCGATACGAATTTCCTGGCCTTCGACAGTGCGGAGTTCGGGTTCCAGCCGGCAGGTACGCCTGCAGGCTACACGCTGACGGCGCTCGGCGGCATCCTTACTTACAACGGCGCCGTAGCCGTGCGGGCGCTGGTGCGCTTCGACGGATCGGTGTTCATTGGAGCGGGCGGCGGTGGTGGTGGCGGGGATCTTGCCCCCGGCGCGGTCGATCTCGGCACGGCCGGCAACTACACGATCCTAGCCAAGAGCGGGATCACCAACGTCCCGACGTCCACCATCACCGGTGACATGGGCGTCAGTCCCATCGGCGCCGCCGCGATCACCGGCTTCGCGCTCGTGCTCGATGGCGGTGGTCAATTCTCGACGTCTGCCCAGGTAGCCGGTCAGGTGTTCGCGGCCGACTACGCGCCGCCCACACCTGCGACGCTCACGCAGGCCGTGCTGGACATGCAAGCGGCCTACACGGACGCTGCGGGCCGCCTCCCCGACTTTACTAACGAGGGTGCCGGCAACATCGGCGGCCTCACCTTGACCCCGGGCGTGCACAAATGGACGACGGGCGTCACGATCCCGACCAGCGTGACCCTGAGCGGCGGCCCGACCGACGTCTTCATCATGCAGATCGCCGGAGTGCTCTCCATGACGGCCGCACAGACCGTCATCCTGAGCGGCGGCGTGCTCCCCCAGAACGTCTTCTGGCAGGTCTCGGGCAACGTGTCGATCGGCGCCACGGCGACCTTCAACGGCATCATCCTGTGCCTCACCAACATCGATCTGATCACGGGAGCCACCGCCAACGGCCGTTTACTCGCGCAGACCGCCGTGAACCTCGACAACAACACCGTCTCGGCGCCGTCCGCCCCTTCAGGCGGCCAGGTTTGGGGCGCCGTCGCGCTCAATGGTGACCTCATCGGCACCGATCCCGCCGTGAGCTTCCTCCCGGGCACCGAGACCACCATGGCAACTGGCGCCGACTTGCCGCAGCTCATCAGTAGCGAGCGCCTGCTCGTGCTCTCCCCCGGAGACACGCTGCAAGCGGTGCTTGCTACCGACAGCGGCGGTGACATCACCGCGAGCCGTGTCACGCTGACGGTGCTGCTAGCTGCGTAGGCGAAATCTAACTGAGCCAGTGCCACACGGCGCCGGCCCAGCCCGCGTAACCTCGCACCGTTGGGTGGATGTTATCGGGACCACGTGGGATCGAAAGGCGCTCGCTGTGGAAGTAGTGGTAGCGCGGCGCCAGCGGGCTTCCTGCTGAATCTTGAATCATCGTGATCATGCCGGGCGTCGGCGGGTTCGGGAGCGTCGGTGGACCGATCCAGACGATGTCTCGGTCGCCGAGCACGGTCAGGAGCTTCTCCAGCTTGGCGCGCTGTCCTGCGATGACGTCGCCCTTCATGAAGGAATCGTTGGTGCCGAGCGAGACGAGCACGAGCCCCGGGTTGAAGTCCTGGATAGCCTTGGCAAGATCGGCGGACGCGGCCCACTGATCGATGCGGGTGCCGACAATGGCGAGCAATTTGAAGTCGACGCCGGCTTCCTTGGCGAGCGCGGCATAGTGAGGAGCTGTGCCGACCGCGAGGCTGTCGCCCACGAGCAACACTCGCAGGCCGCGCTTGACGCGGGGTCCGCTCATCAGGCGCACGACGCCGACTCCCGCAACCAGAGCTAGCCCAGCATAGAGCCACTGTTTCGACGATGGACGCATCAGCGGTAGCTTCTCACGTCGACAGGCGCTGCTCCAAAAAGTGGGAAACCTCGCGGCGCCTGTCGTAGAGCACGTAGCCCACGAGGCTAACCACCAGTCCCCCGAAGGCCCACGCAAAGACGCTGGCCCCCACGGTCACATCGAGCGTCGGGCGAGTCCTGGCGTCGGCTACAACCCCGTCCACGGTCGCTGTTACGTCGCCGGCAGTGATGACCCCGTCACCGTTGCGGTCGAGCCCTGCATTCTGGGCGTAGCCCGTGTCACCGGCCGAGTAAATCACCGTGCTCGGGTCTTTTCCGACGAGCGCTGGGTAGAAGATGGAGAGGTAGTAGTCGCCGGGCACGTTCGGGCGGATGCGACCGAGGTACGGCTGGAAGAAGCGCTTCACGTACGCGAGCTGATCGATGGCGCTCATGCGCTTCAGCGCTTCCACGCTGGTGCCCATGGCGGCCGCCGTATTGGGCATGAATTGGATCAAGCCGGTCGCGTTCGTGAACGGGTTCTGAATGGATGGCGAGAAGGTGTGCGCCGTTTCGATCGCCATGCACGCAGCGAGGTAGCTCGGGTTCAGGCCCATCGAGAGCGCCGTCTCGGCGAGCGCGCTCCGGAATGCCGAGGAGGTCTTGCGGATGCCGGCGATGTCAAGAAGCTGCACGTCCCTAGAATGCCCCGGAACCTCGCGAATCAGCAAAAAGTGGGAGCGCCGTCCCCACTATGCCCACGGAAAAGGCCCAACCCTTGCGCTTGTTCGCTGGCTCCTGGTAGAACCTGGTAACCGATGGCGAAGAAAAAGTCCCAGCAGCAGTTGCTGGCGCAGGTGGTGATGATCAAGGGCAGCGAGCGCGCCGTCAGTAAAGAGCTGGGCTGCTCACAGCAATCGGTGAGCGCCTGGATCAAATGCGAGTGGACACCTAGGCCCGCAATGCAGCGCAAGCTCAAAGAGCTGTACAGCATCCCGATGCCGTGGGTGATTCCGAAGCAGACCAAAGTGAGGAGCGTACGCGCGTGACTGACGAAACGAAGCCCGTGGTTCCGGCGCCAGCGACCGCACCGGCGGAGCCTGTTCACCGCACTGTCGAAAATCCGATGCTGGCCTGGATGCGCGGCGGCACGCCATCGAGCGCCTACGACCAAGAGCAGGCCAAGCTAAGGGCAGAAGCCGAGAGGAGTCGCGCCGTCGAAGATGAGCGCCGCCGACTGGCCGAGTCCGGCACCGGCGAAGCGAAGCAGTTCAAGAAGGTGATCGGTGGCAACAAGGAGTTCGCCGGCATCGTGCTCGAAGTGCGCCACCCGAAAGACAACGTCGTGCTCGACTACATCGAGTGCGAGCTGATCGTGGCCGAAGACGGCACGCTCAGCCTGAACATGGCTTGCTACAAGTGCGCGCTCCGCGGCGTCACCGACAACTTCAAGTTCAGCCAAAAGCACAAGCGTTTCGACCTCGACCAGCGCAGAGCCGGTGAGCTATGGGTAAACCCCCAGAACCCGCAGCACATCGTGACGCTCGCCGGCACGATCCACCTGCACGAGGTCGTCACCTGCCCCAACCTCGGCTGCGGCATGCGGTTCGTGATCGACAACAGCGTGGTGCGCGAGAAGTGATCCACGTTCTCAAGCACGGGGTGAGCTACTGCCCGATGCGGGGGCTACCGCACGAGTGGCCTGAAGGGCACCGGTGGATCTCGTTCGAGGACGATTGGGTTAGCCACGCAACATGCGAACCGTGCCGCGCTGGCGCTTCGCTCGACCCAGATGCTTTGCGAGAGCTGACGCTAGCGGACGTGGCTGCGGCTGGCTCAGGTCTGGCGACGCAACCGCTGCCCCTGTTCCAAGACAGGGCACCATATTTCGTACCACCTAGGAAGACCCCGTGAACAATAAACTCGTACGCCGCTCCCACGTTGACCCGAGTGACAGCCGTGAGCTGATGCAGCACATGTCGGCTGACGACTTGCGCGAAGGTGGCGAGGCGGCGCAGCTCGTTGCCGCAATCCGCTCGCTCGTTGGTGGCAGCCAAGCCGAAGGTAATCAGCTCGCGTACGGCGCGCTGCTGTCGGTCATGCAAACGGACGCGGTGAAGTTCGTGCGGGACGATGATGGGCAGATCTGGCCATTCGTGCCGGGCAAAGAGTACTGGCGCGGCCCCTTGCGTCTCACCGAGGACCAGCAGGTGCAGCAGGCGCGCTTCTACCCAGACACGGAAAAGATCGACTGGTGTTCGCCTTGGGCCAAGCCGTCCAAGGCGAAGCCAAAAACCAAACCGAAAGCAAAGAGGAAGTCATGAGCCAATTTTTCGATAAGGTTCGCCCGCTCGGAGATCGGGTGGCGCTGCGCGTAATCAAGCGCGAGGACAAGATCGGTAGCCTCTTCATCCCGGAGACCGCCGCCGATCAGACCCCTGCTCGCAGGGCCGAAGTGCTCGCGGTAGGCCCCGGCAAGGTCGTGGGCGGCAAGCTCGTCGAGCCCCGCGTGAAGCAAGGAGACCAGGTGCTGTTTGGGAAGTACTCTGGCACCGAGGTCGAGATCGGCGGCGAGAAGATTATCATCGCGCACGAGGATGACTTGCTCGGTGTGATCGAAGAGTGACTGAACCCCTGATGGCAACCAGCCTGAAGGAATGCTTGCGTGACTGGGTGGATTCTGACGTTGCCGCTTATCACCTAGCATCGACTTTCGGCATCGTCCCGCCGTGGACCGGTTCGTGGGACAACGACCTGAAGCATATCTTTTGGTCAGCCAATCCTCTCGGTGATCTCGCGTACGAGGTTCTACGGAAGCTAGCCGAACAAGGCGTGCTCGAATTCGATAGGTACCAAATGACCTATCGGTGGAACCCAGAGTGGAAACTGGAGTAGCTCATGACGGAACACGAAGAGCCCGACTACAACGCAATCGGACGTGCTACCGACGAAGAGTACTACCGGACGCTCGAAGGAAAAGCGCTGCGACACGAAGGGGAAATCCTTCCAAACGCCAACGAGAACTTCTTCGCGGCGGGCACGTCAGCCGCACACCCGTACGGCATCTTGTACCAAGGCGAGTTCGAGACGCCGAGCGACGGCACCGCGCAGGCGGTGCGTCTGCACGCGAGCGCTCTGGCTGCCACCGGCGTCCCGCTCATCTTGCGCTCGTTCTCGGGGGTCGTGGTGAACGCGCAAGGCGTCGCCGAGCCTGTGCATGTGGCTGGGATGCCGCCGGAGGTCGAGACAGAGGTCGGTCATTTGCTCTTGACCGACATCGCGGAATTTCGACCGGTCATCAAACACGTGGTCATCCGTAGCGCCGAGCACTGCCGGCAGCTCCTGATGCCACGCGGCGCCATCCCGCTCGATGCCGACAACATCGTGGAGCAGATGGCCATGCGCGATGGCATCTACAGCAACACCATCGTCTACAGCGTTTGGGAGCGCGACCGCATCGATCCAGGCATCGTTCAGCACCTTGCTCGCGTGAAGCAATGCTGGGTGCCTTGCTCGCACAACCAGCGGATGCTCGTCGCGAGCGGCGTGCCGGAGAACAACGTACACGTCGTACCGCATCCCTACCGCGACGACGACTTGATACACGTCTGCACCAAGCGTCCCGCTGCCTACCACAAGGGTTGGCGGCGCTTCTACTCGATCGGACGCTGGGAACCGCGCAAGGGCTTCGGGAACCTGATCTCCGCCTTCCTCACGGCGTTCAAGCCAGAGGACAAGGTGTCGCTCACCATCAAGTACTCGGGCACCGGCCAGTGGCCAGGCTACGAGAAGCCGCAAGATCTCACGATGCTCGCGGCGTTCTCGGGCGCCGCCGACAACGGCTGGACATACGACAGCTTGCGTGAGCGCGTCACCATCCTCGACGGGCGCTTGAAGCGCTCGATGATCGTCAAGCTTCACCACGAAAACAACATCTACGTGTCAGCGAGCCACGGCGAAGCCTGGGGCATTCCAGCGTTCGAGGCGAAGCTCGCCGGCAACGCCCTCGTCTACGTGCCGTACGGCGGCATCGCCGACTTCGCCACGGACAATGACATCGCTGTACCGTATCAACTTGGGCCTGTTGACCCGAGCTACCGGTGGGAGCACGGCTCTCAGTGGGCCGCCTACGAGAAATCTGCCCTCGTAGAGGGCCTCAGGCGCGCGCAAGTGCCGGAAACATTCGAGCGACCACCTAGCTTTGAGAAGCGTTTCTCGATGGCTGCCGTAGGCGCCCAGATGCGTGAGCTGGTAGAGGCCGCGCTGCCCCCGCAGGCCCGCTACCAAGCTGGTTGATTATTGAATAGGTCGGGTATATACAACGTCTGTACCGAGGACGATCAATGAGCTTCGAGCGCGAATTTACATGGCGTGGGCTGAAGTTCGTGTGGAACGGCCGCCGCCACAAGTTTGAGGGTCCGGATGGCTGGTGGGTCTCGCACACGCTCTTCGTCAGATATTGCTTCAACGACGAGTCCAAGAACCCTGACGACCTGAAGCCCGAGGAGGAACTGATGCAGGAGTCGCAGTGCCGCTTCTTGGCGCACGCGGGGCGTGGCGACGGCGCCGAGCGCGACAGCATCCGCGAAGCGCTCGACGGCGCGCTGCAGTACGCGCTCCGGTACCACCACCAGGAGATCGCCAAGCTCCGAGTCATCTGCTACGCGCCCGAGATAACGTCGTGAGTGCGATGACTGAAAGCGAATACGAACAGAGCATGAAGCTTCCGGCTGGCAAGACCTGCGCGGATTGCGTCCACATCAAGCGCTGCATTGCGTTCGGTTTCACTGACTCGCCGGAAAATGTTTGGTGCGACTTTTTTCCGAACAGGTTCGCTCTGCCGATACTGCCGCGAGCAGAAAGAAAGTCATGACGCAAGACAACATCACCAAGCTAACCAAACTGCTCACCGACCAAGGCAAGATCATCGAAGCCGGGTGGGCGAGCTACCGGCACTTGGTCATTCCGCCGACCGCCAGCGCTACACAGATCGAAGAAACGCGCCGCGGTTTCTATGCGGGCGCCGTGCACCTTTTCAGCAGCATCATGTCAATTCTCGAACCAGGCACCGAGCCAACGGAAAGCGACCTGAAGCGCATGGACCACATCCGCGCGGAACTTGAAGAGTACGCGCAGTCGTTTCGCATCGGGGTGGGCAGCAAAGAAGGTGGCAACTAACATGACCGTGCGTCTCTACGGGCGCGACGTGGGCCACGGTTCGCTTGCGGTCGTGACGCGCGGCTTCAAGCAGGTTCTCGAAAGTGCTGGCCTGCTCGAAGGTTTCGTGGCGATCGACCGCTCAGGCGGCAGCGAGGAGGACGAGTCGCCACCGGGCGCACAGGCGCGAGATGCCGTGTTCACAGGCAACCTCAACATGGTGCGCGTGATGCTGAAGCGCGCCAAGCACCTTCGGCACTGGGTCACGGTCACGCCGAACAGCACACACGTGCCGCGCGAGCTGCTGGCTGAAGTGCTCACGCTGGCAAGCCCCCGCATCCTGTCTGCATCGACCTGGGGGACAACCGTTATCTTCGACGCATTGAAGGAGATGGGCTGCGAGCACGAACCACCAGAACCCGATCAGCCTTGGCTGACGTTCAAGTACGAAGGCACGGACTCCACCAAACGTTTCGAGGTGCATACCGTTCGTCATGGCGTGTCGGGGTTTGCGCCGGTCGCCGAAGAGATCGCAAAGACCCGCGCCGACTTCGACCGCGGTGAGTTTCGCGTCGTGCACTTCTCGACAACGGACGGCGAGCGCAAAGGTACGCTGGAGCTAGTCCAGGCCTGGTCGAAATTGAGACGAGACCTGCCCGAGCAGGCACGTCTGCTCTTGGTGCTCGACCACACCGCGCGCACCGCCTTGCTCGAACGCTTGCTCAGCAAAGGTATGAGGCTGCCTGATCGGGTGAGCCTATTGCCACGCGGTGACATGGATCCCGTCATGATGTCGAAGCTACTGTGCCACTTTCACGTACTGGCTTCTCCGTCCCGCGGCGAAGGCTTCGGGCTCAGTCCGCTGGAGGCACGCGCCAGCGGCGTACCGATCGTCACCACTGACGTGACGGGTCACAGCGCGGGGCATTGCGTTGGACCAGGTGCGCACCTGATCCGGCGCTCTTACGACCTCGCACCCATTGACGACGGTCCCGCCGCTGTCGCGCCGATCGTGCACCCTTCCGACATCGCCGAAGCGCTACACTACGTCTACGTCAACTGGAAAGCGTTCAGCTACACGGCCAGCTACCACGCCGCTGGCATCGCCGAAGAGTGGTCCTGGGATAAGCAGCTCGCGCCGCTCGTGGGGCACCTTCGATGAATGCGTGGCAGCGGTCTTGTTTCTGGGGCTTCGTTGGCTTCGTCTGGGGCTTCTGGGTGATCCCTAGTTTCATGCATAACCGCAGCGAAGCGACGGGGATCCTGCCTCTCAGCAACCAGGAGTACCACCAGCAGGCGGAACAGCGCGCCGCCTGCCGTAAGGCGCGCGTCACCTTCTTTGAAAAATGCATGAAGGGTGACGAGAGCTACGCCAACATCACCAAGATCGACTGCGAGGCGGAGTGGGCGTCGCTACATGGCCATGTATTCGACGGCGACCCTCGGAACTACATCGTCGATGAGATCGATTGCGGAGCCATCAAATGAGCAAACCCACCAAAGTGTCGACGATCAAGGGCATACGTGAGAACTGCGTGAACAGGCCAAACGCTTACTGGTTTCCATCGCCGATGGGTGGAACAATCATTCAGTGGCTCCGGTTCTTCGTTCCTG
>Ga0207674_10000332_pt1 | contig 60296 bp, 41 predicted proteins | sample KBSCornC72_FD_184303 | JGI IMG/M metagenome (GOLD analysis project Ga0207674, IMG submission 184303) | Corn rhizosphere microbial communities from Kellogg Biological Station, Michigan, USA - KBS Corn C7-2 (SPAdes) (version 2) | ecosystem: Host-associated > Plants > Roots > Rhizosphere > Soil ... | reverse complement strand
TCTTTATTTGCCCACGAATTTCTTGACACTGTCGCAGACCGTTTGCTACTTTCGGGCCTCCGTTAAGTCATAGAGAAAAAGTCAGTTGGGCGATCGTTAAAACTAACGGACACCGACCGCTTTTTCTCCTGACTTGTTCCGCTCTTCAGCAAATTAGATCGCAGCTTAAAATTTCGTCGTCACTAAGCACAACAATATGAAACGTACCCTCCTTGTTGTAGCTGCCGTTGCTCTCTATTTCCTCCATCAGGATATCTGGTTCTGGAGAGACGGCACACTCGTGTTTGGCTTTATACCTATCGGACTCTTCTATCACGCGTGTTATGCCGTGGCCGCCAGTCTGGTGATGTGGCTGCTGGTGACATATGCATGGCCCGCCCACCTCGAACAGGAAGCCGAAGCAGTGCCAGAGGAGGGCCGCAAACATTGATTCCAGCCATTGTCGTATTTCTCTATCTCGCCATCGTTTTGTACATCGGAATCTTTGCTTTTCGTCGCGCGAAAGGTAAGGAGGAAGCTGAGGATTACTTCCTGGCAAGCCGTTCACTTGGTCCATTTGTCTTTCTGTTCTCCCTGTTCGGGACCAACATGACGGCCTTCGCGATCCTTGGTTCATCGGGCCATGCGTTCTCAAACGGCATCGTCACCTTCGGTTTGATGGCGTCGTCTTCCGCCTTTGTTATTCCCTTAACCATCTTCTTAATTGGCACGCGCGTTTGGGCGTTGGGTAAGAAGTATGGATTTATGACTCCGGTCCAGATGTTTCGAGACCGGTGGGAATGTGGCCACATCGGCACAGTCATCTTCGTCGTGCAATCTGTTTTACTAGTTCCTTACATAATCATCGGAATAATGGGAGGGGGTACAACTCTCTACACGATCAGCGGTGGTGCCGTGCCATTTTGGTTTGGCGGCGCGATTGTCGCCATGGTGGTGATGAGTTATGTCTTCTTTGGTGGTATGCGCGGCACAGCCTGGGTCAATACTTTCCAGACAGTCCTGTTCCTCCTGTTTGGCGCCATCGCTCTTATCGTTATCGGCGTGGGGATGGGAGGATTTCAAACGGCCGCGCAGGCAATTCAGAACTCCCCGATGTCCAACCTCCTGACGCGCGAGCGGATCTCGCCTTATTACTTCTTCAGCTACACATTTATCCCGTTGTCAGCGATCGCTTTCCCACACATTTTGATCTTTTGTTTGACGGCTCGAAAGATGAACCAGTTTAAGAAGACTGTGATCTTTTATCCGTTGTGCATCATGGCCATCTGGTTGCCCTGCGTATTCCTTGGCGTCATGGCGAATCGTGTTACCGATGTTCCACAGATTCGTGCGAAACAGGAAGCCCGGAGAGTTTTGGCGACGCAAGGTAAGACCATGGAGCCCGAGAAACGCGACGAGTTGCGAGATGCTGCAGCCGGCGACGATGTGATCATGCTATTGCTACAGCGATACGCGCCGCTCTGGCTCGCTGGTCTCTTAGGTGCGGGGATTATGGCGGCAGTCATGGCCAGCGACTCACAAATACTCGCGCTCTCGACTATGTTTACGGAGGACGTCTTCGCTTACTACGGAGGTAAGAAACGTTTTGGGGAGGCGGTCCAGGTACAGACCGGACGTCTATTCATTGTACTGATAACTCTGTTTGCATATGCGATTGCTTTGCGTGCGCCGGAAACCATCTTCGAGCTGGCGATTCAGTATGCATTTTCAGGGTTCGCCGCGTTGTCTCCGCTATTGGTAGCAGCGCTTTTTTGGAAGGGAAGTACAAAGTGGGGAGCGCTGGCCGTGACCGTTTGGACCGCACTTGCGGTGGTTGCCGTCGCGATCTTTCAGGCCATGGTGCCGGCGCCGGCACCCGGTTCAAATATTGTTGCCTGGTCGCTCGGTGGTGCAGAGGTCTTATCTCGAACGCCGGGAGGAACCACGGTGTTTGGATTTATGCCAGTTGTTCCGATGGTTATCGTTTCGGCGCTGTTAATGATCCTGGTTTCGCTGGCTACTGCTAAGCCGCGTCAAGCAACCCTCGCAAGGTATTTTGGAGGATGAAATCCATGAAGAGATCGATTTTGTTACTTGTTGCACTATTGGTTGTTTGGACCACGGTTGCCGGACAGGGAGCTTCTTCGAGTCAAAAACCGGAAAATCCCAAACGACGAGTGGCGAAGACTGGAGCAACTCCCAACGGTCTCTTTTCCCCGGCAATTATTTCGGGTGATCTGGTCTTTGCCTCGGGTCAGATTGGAATCGATCCAAAAACAGGACAACTGGCTGAAGGACTGGAAGGTCAATTGGAGCAGGTATTCAAAAATATCGCCGGGGTATTGGAGGCCGCTGGAAGTAGCACAGAGCATATCTTGAAGGCGACAGTGTTCCTCACCGACATGAATGATTACAACGCGATGAATGAGCTTTATCGCAAACACTTCAAAGCTGATCCACCTGCAAGGACCACAGTCCAGGTTGTAAAGTTGCCGAGGGATGCTCGAATCGAGATTGAAGTTATTGCTGTACTGAAGTGAACCTTGGAGTGCGACGGCCCGGCGTCGCTTTGTTATATGGTCAAATACCGATGTAACAAAGCGACGCCGGGCCGTCGCCTTGTTATATGGTCAAATACCGATGTAACAAAGCGACGCCGGGCCGTCGCACTCCAAGGTTAGCCGAAGCAGTAGAGTTTGCCGTCCTGGGACCCGATCACGATGCGGCCATTCGCGATTGCAGGTGAGGCAGATAATGGCGCCCCGGCCGTAAACTCCCAGAGCTTATTTCCGTTACTCAAACTCAACACGTAAAACCTTCCGTCATTTGAACCCACGAACACTTTGCCTCCGGCCACCGCTGGCGACGACTCTACTCGAGCTCGAGTCGCAAACGTCCAAACATTCTTGCCGGCGAGATTGAGTCCGTGGACCATTTTGTCGCGGCCGCCTACGACAACCCGGTCTTGTGTGACGGCAGCTGAGGAGTAAAAGGGAAACTTTCGGGTGGGATGCTGATAGCGCCACGTGATTTTATGTTGCGTCAGACTCACTCCTAAGACTTCGTTGTCGAACGTTCCGTAATAAGCATTCCCGAGTCTTACAGCAGGCGAGGCGCCAGTGTATGAACCGGATGAAACGGTAAACATCTCTTTGCCATCTGAGATGCGAATAGCGCGAAAGACTTCGTCGCAACCTGCAATGAAGGCCATGCCGTTCGAGACGCTCGGAGTTGAATGCACTGGTCCGTTAGTCTTTACCTTCCAAAGCACGGAACCATTTCGTGTCGAAAGGCAGTATAAGTTTTCATCATACGAGCCAATCAGCACCCGATCTCCGACCACCACGGGTGACGATTTGATCTCATTCCCGGATTTAAAGGTCCAGAGTCGCTTACCGTCCGGGGCGTTAACTGCGTGAAGCACGCCAGACAAATCGCCGATATAGACGACCCCATTTGCGTACGCCGGCGACGACTCGCCAATCGACGCGCCAGTTGAATATTTCCAATAGACCTGGCCGTTATCGAGGCTTAACGAAACAAGTTCTCCTTTTTGCGAACCCACCAGGACTGTTCCGCCAACGATTGCCGCAGACGACTCAATCGAATCTCCAGCTTCGTATGTCCAGATCTGTTTGAGTGAATCAGGAACGGTTGAGCTTGAAACACCGGTTAGTTGTGAGTTCCCTCGAAACTGGGACCAGTTGTTAGCAGGCGTTTCTTGTGCTTTTACTGAGAGGCAACAGAGGCCCAGCACTATGGAGAAGGCAAAAACAAGTAGTCCCTGGCGATCTAATAAGCGCATCGGTAAACCTCCAACGCACCTTCGCGGTTAAACGTTCTTGGATTAAAAGTGCCGGTCCATTGCTCGGCCGCATCAGCAGCAAGAGCCGGAAATTCCGCATCGCTGATTCCGGCAGCGCTCAGGCGTGTATGCAAACCTCCGGATACAGCAAGTTGTTCAAGTCGTTGGGCTAAAGCTTCGGTTGGACTGAACTGTAGTGTTGTATCCGCGGCGCTCGAGAGTTGCAACAACTCGCTATATCGATCAGCTGCAGCAGACTCGTTCCAACGAACCACAGTGGGGAGCAACATAGCAATCGCTTCACCGTGAGGCGTTCCATACCGCGCGGTCAACGGATTCGCGCAGGCATGAGTAGCCCCCAGCATTGAATTCTCAATGGCCAGACCAGCGTAATAGGCGCCCAACTGCATTGCTCCTCGAGCCTCGAGATTGCCGGGATTTGTTAGAACTGATTCGTAATTCGACTCAAGCAGTCGCCACGCCTCCCTCGAGAAAAGATCGGATACGGCGTTTCGCTTTGTTGTTACGAACGTCTCAATTGCATGGGCCAGGGCGTCGAAACCGGACGTTGCTGTGATAAGACGAGGTTGAGAAACAGTCAACGATGGATCCAGCAGCGCGACCTTAAAAGCGGCACCAGGATCTCCGCAGGCCATTTTGATGTGAGTTTCAGCGTCGGAGATTAAAGCAAAGCTCTGGGCTTCGCTTCCTGTTCCGGAAGTTGTCGGAATGCCGATCATTGGTAGAAGCGGAAAACTGGTCTTTCCATAACCTCGATAGTCGGCCATCCGGCCCCCGTTCGTGATCAGGAAGTTGATTCCTTTAGCGCAGTCCATCGAACTGCCCCCGCCGAGCCCGATAAGCGAATCGATTTTTTCTGCGCGCGCAAAGACAGTTCCGGCTTCAACCATTGAGGAATCAGGATTAGCTTCGAAATCGTGAAACCGCACTACTTCGATGCCAGCGGCCTGCAAGGGCTCTAGTGCTTCTTCGACGTGTCCGCTGGCGACAAGCCCATGGTCTGCAACCAGCAGCGTTCTATGAAATCCGAGCTCAGTTGCCAGTTCGCCAAGTCGCGCAATTGACCCGACGCCGAATACCACTCGAGTTTTTGGTTTGTAATCGAAAGAGTTGAGAACTCGCATCTTTAGTTCGACTGTCCTCCGCGTTCTCCGACTGCGAAGACGGAATCAGTTGTGCGTAAGATGACGAGCCCATCTGAAATTGCGGGAGTCGCCATGAGTGGCTGGCCCATTGAATTGGTCGCAAGTAGCTCAAACTTTCTTCCCGCCTTAACGACAAATACATCACCATCTTCACTCGCAAGGTAAAGTTTTCCGTCGGCAGCTATTGGCGAAGCACTGAAGGAACTGGGTAATCGTTCCTGGTAAATCCGTTCTCCTGTCTTTGCCTCGTACGCGCTCAACACGCCGTTATCTGCACAAGCATAATAAATGTCGTTGTAGATAATTGGGGTTGGAGTGTAGGGGCTGCCTTTGATGGATTTCCATGCGATGAAATCGTTTGTTTCCTGTCCAGGTTTTAGAGAGATGTCGCCAGTGGCACCCGATCGAAACGCATAGATGGGTCGTCCAGCTGGGTACCCACCGCTAATATAAATGAGACCTTCCGCAACCAATGGCGCCTGCATTTTTACTTCAGTGTTGTCGTCGGAGAATCGCCACAGTTCCTTGCCAGTCAAAGGATCGTAGCCACGTATAAAACGGCCGCCGTTGGCTACCAGCTCCGTTCGCATTGCAGAAGCGTTGATAGTTGGAGTACTCCACGAAGTAATTTCATCTCTCTCGACGCGCCAGGCCTGCGAGCCATCTTTTAAGTTGTAAGCGGCGATGAATGACTGCTTATGACCATCAGCCTGGATGATTACCAGATCTTTGTATATGACGGGACTACTTGCGTGGCCCCAGGAAGAGGTCGGGTCGTCCCATAGACCAGGATCCAAAATACCAACGTCTTTCTTCCAGATGACTTTGCCGTCGAGGTCATAGCAATCAAGTCCCTGGGAGCCAAACATCGCCACGACGTAGCGCCCGTCAGTGACCGGAGTTGAATTGGCCTGGCTGGCCTTTATATGTCGTTTTGCTCGAGGAGTACCTTCGTAAGCGGTCTTGGACCAGAGCACTTTTCCTGACACTTTATCAAGGCAGTAGATTTGCCATGTATGTTTGACTGTATCGGTTGCGAGTCCGATTCCCTGACCTTTGGCGGCGAACTTCGTAGCGGGATCACTGCTGATTGCCGTTATCAGAAATATTTTGTTACCCCAGATTATCGGACTCGAATGAGAGAATCCGGGTATCGCGGTTTTCCAAACAACATTGGACGATTTCTCGCCGTTCCAACTGGTTGGAGCATTTCCTGCGGCGACTCCAGATGCGTTTGGCCCGCGAAAGGAAGGCCAATTCTGTGCGCTGGCGACCGATGCCGTGACGAGTATTAGTAGCGGCACAACTGGCTTCATGGTAGCTCCTCAAAAAGCGTCGGAATTCGGTTGATTGATTGGGGAGCTCAGCTAAATCCTACTTCCTCGCCGTTGTTGCCTTCGGTTGCGCCATATCTTGTAGCGCAAAGAGTTGGTTACGGTTCGTAATGAACAACATTCCGTTTGCGGGAACAGCTGTTGAGTACACAGAACTTCCCATGTTGATTTCAGAAATTACTTTTGCAGTTTTTCCTTCCTGCATAATCAGAACGTCACCATCTTCGTCACCAATATAGATCTTGCCGTCGATGAGCATTGGTGAACCCCATACGGCGGCAAACAAATCGTGCGTCCAGAAGGGTTTACCTGTGTTTGCGTCCAGGGCGTGCAGGAAGCCGCTAAAGTCAGCCTGGTAAACGATGTCATCCTTTATGGCAGGCGTAGAGATGGAGCGGCGAATTTTATCGTAATGCCAGATCAGACCGGTCGTGGTGATATCGCCACGTTTGGTTGCGTCGATGCAGTACATGTGGCCGACGCCTTCACCGTGTTCAGGGTCCTGTCCATTAGAGATATACACCCGGTCTTTATAGATGACGGGGGTGCTGATCAGTTCGTTTCTGGTCTTGGGCCATACGGCATCCTTGGGATTAGTATCGAACTCCCAAAGTTTCTTACCCGTGGTTGCTTCATAACCGCGAATCCAGCCGTCACCCTGTCCGTGTACGAGTTGGACCACTCCACCTATTGTCCCCACGGTTGGGGAAGACCACTGTCCGTGTAAGATCCGATCAAAAACTGAATTGTCCTCCCAGACCAGCTTCCCGGTCTTCTTGTTCACCGCGATGATCGAAGGAGCCTTTGGTGAAGGAATGTTGACATGACTTTCATCCTGACCATTCGAAGTACTGACGTAGATCAGATCGCCATAGGAAACCGGGGAAGAGTTTGCCAGGTTGTGTGGCAGCGAACCGACTTCTTCGATCATGTCGAACTTCCACACCACGTCGGCATTAGTTTCACCCGTGAGTGCTTCGTCGGTGACCGGTCCATCGTTCTCCTTGTCTCTAAAACCCTGGGTATCGAGGCAGACGAGTTCAGCGCGATTGGAGACATAATAGACGCGATCACCTTCCACCAGCGGGGAAGACGCGACGCCCTGATAGGGCCAATCATTGACGCGTCCGGCCGAGAGTTTGTCGTGGACCATTTGCCACATGAATTGGCCGTCTGACTCACGGAACGCCATCAATACGCCTTTGTCGCCGGTAATCTTGGGATCTCGCAGGCCTTCGTTATTGGTACCAACGAACACCATGCCTCCTGAGACGACAACGTTGCCATAGCTCTGCGAACCGAGTTGGGCGACCCATTTCACGTTCTTCTTCGTCTTCACGTCCCAGGTGGTAGGCAGACCCTTCATGTTGGCGACCATGTTTCGATCCGGTGTACCGCCCCACATAGGCCAATCACCTGAACCGGGATCGGATGCAGAGGTGTGAAACGTAACGAGCGATAATGTTGCCCCAATGATTGCAACCAGGATGATGACCTTTACTACTTTGTTTCTCATTTGTTTGCGTACACCTTTATGTTGTCGAAATAGAGTTCAGCCAGGCCATTCCCAAAAACACCGGGAGCGCCCTGACGGTTTGGAATCGGATCGATTCTTTCGATCATCCACGCGCTCGGTTCAGTTTCACCGACCGGCCAGGCTTTACCTCGGGCTCGAGTCTTGCCATCCGGCAAATTCTGGACTTCAAGTTTGAGCCGGTACCAGGTATCAGGTTTCCATGCGTATGGAATGTTGACGGTTCGTTTAATTTCAGGTTGCCATGGTTCGATATGGAGCATCTGGCTATTACCGTAAAGCGTCAACACATATCGCTGGGCAATCACGCCTGCATCACCTTGTTGTCTTCGCTTTTGCGTGGCGAATATATCCGACTCGATTGTGTAGTTTGAGAGGTCAGATGGTCCAAGGTAGGCCCGAGCGCGGCTCAACAGAGAAGAACCTTCCGTTAACTTTACCAGCACTTTATTTCCGTTTAATTCACGTACAGTGAATTTGAGCGTCGTATTCACCCAGCCGAGGGGCTGGCTATTGACGGCAAAGCTATCGAAGGTCTCGCTCCACGGTAATGGAGGAAAAATCCTGACACTCGCCGTTCCCGACAGTCCTCCAATTGTAGCTTTTACCAATCCGGCCTGGACCACATCATCGGTCGACGCAACAAACTGTCCTTTATCAATAGTCCCTTTTAACTGATCAAGAGACCATGATTCGGCTGTTTGTTCTCCTATCAAGTTGCCGTGAGCATCGAATGTCCGCACATGAAATGTCACCTTGTCGCCCGGTTTAAGCATCAACTCGGTGGGGGTTACCTGGACAAAGGCCGGCGTGGTATCGGCTACTACCCTGGTTGTTTCGGGAGTCGTGTTATGGCTTCGATTGTTGTTTTTCTTACCTATGCAATAAACGTTCGAATCGCTGACGAAATACACTCGACCATTGGCCACCGCCGCCGACCCAATAATTGACTCGGGTTGTGCTTCGGTACCCAGTTGATGTTCATCCAGAATGTCGCATCCGGTTGCTGTTGGACGGAGAATGAAAAACTTCCCATTTTCAGTTCCGACATACAATTTCCCATCAGCGAATACCGGTGATGCCTTTTGAATAGTACCAAGGTTCTTCAGCCAGAGCTGTTTCCCGCTATTTACGTCAAAGGCAGCTATGTTGGCGCCATTATCAATCTGGTACATCCGATCGCCGTCAATCACCGGCGAAGAAAACCCGCCTTGCCAACCGTACGTGCTCCACTTGATGTTTTCTTTCTTTATCTCGCCTTTGGAAGCAGCGTCGACGGCAACCATCATTCCCATTTCGCTCGAACTCAGGTTTTCCTCGCTGTGCGTCAGTATTGCCGTGTTCTGATAAACGACAACGCCGGTGTTCAGGCCACGTTTGCTGATTTCGTACTTCCAAACCGGTTCGCCGGTTTGTGCTTTGATGGCATGGACCACTCCATCACTTGCACCCTGAATTAACAGACGAGTGCCGTTGATGGTGACGATAATTGGAGGCGCGTAAGTCGTGTCATAGGGACGGCCGCCTGGCGCACTGACCCACATGGTCTCTCCGGTTTTCTTATCGAATGCCATGAACCGATGTGCTCCGCGACCGTGCTGTCCCCACATGAACGTAACGCCACTAACGATTACAAGATCGCCATCAACAATTGGCGAAACTGTCCTGCCGCCATGAGTGGTCAAGAGTCCAAAGTCTTCACCGAGCGATCGCTCCCAGATTACTTTCCCGTCGCGATTCAAACCGATCAGGTTTCCACCTACTCCGAAAACGTAGACATTGCCCGTTGTAGGATCACCGACCGGTGAGGCCCAACCGACTCGATGAGGCGGTACATCGCTCAGATAAACATTGAAGCGGTGCTCCCACAACAGCTTGCCTGTATCGGCGTTAAAGCACATGACACGCTCTTGCAAGTCCGCTCCTTTGCCGGCGGAGTTCTGAATATACACACGGTCGCCCATCACTATCGGCGACGAGCGACCTCCGTACGGAGCTTTCCAGAGTAAGTTATCTCCGGTTGGAGACCATTTCTCAGGAAGGTGCTTTTCAGTGGAGATTCCGTCGCGAGCGGGCCCGCGCCAGTCGGCCCAATCGCTGGCAGTCACCAGAAGAGTGGTTGCAAGAAAAACATTCAGAATTATGGATAAGAAGCTACTCATTTTGAAGGCCCAATGGTTAATGAAGGAGTTGCGTAAATCCAGTGCGCTTTTGCAACCTTAAGGATGTAGAATGCGTAAGCCCAGTTGCAGTCGCTACGGTTTTCTCGATCAAACTGTCTGAAGTGCAGGGATATAATCTTTCCCTTCTCGAACTTGAGTCAAGTTGCGAAGGCTTGAAAAGCTCAAGTTCCGAAAAAGGCGTTTCGGACCCAGTCGCTCATTTCACGGCGATTTAGTTCCAGAGACGTCTTTATACCAGATACTACGACCGATCAGTCCTAATTGTTTAAATCGCAATTGTTAAAAACACGCGGAGGAGATTGAGATGCAATTCCTCAAAGTGGCGTTCATAACCTTGCTCAGCGTGAACTTGGCAGCACTGTTCCAAGATCCAAAGCAACAACTCAACGAGCAGTTATGGGAAGCCGTGAGAAAAGGCGACGCAGCATCGGTGACCGCATTGTTGGATAAAGGGGCCGATGTCAATGCTAAGTACAGATATGGAACGACGGCACTATTCAAGGCGGCCGAACGAGGGCACACCGAGGTGGTGAAGATACTGCTCGCCAGAGGTGCGGATGCTTCAGTAAAGGACACATTCTATAAAGCGACCGCAATGACGTGGGCGCTTGATGGCAAACACTTCGAGATTGTGAAACTCCTGTTGCCCAAGGTGCCTGAGGACGCAGGCGATGTTTTGAGTACAGGTGTGAGCGAGAGCAATCAGGAGTTGGTCCAGGCAGCTCTGGCGACTGGAAAAGTGTCGGCTGAGGACATGACTGTCGCCATGGCGGGCGCGATGGATGATCCGAAGAACGCTGCAATTGTGGAAGCTCTTAAAAAAGCCGGCGCCGTTCCTCCACCAACCGTGGACGCTGCAGTACTTCAATCATACGCTGGAAGGTACCGGGGTGATCCTGGACCAGAAGTCACCTTTTCAGTGAAGGACGGGAAGTTGATCGTCTCGTCGAGTGGGCAACCACCGACTCCGTTGATGCCCCTCAACCAGACCACCTTTAGACCTGTTGCCTTTAGCGGAATTTCTTTCGCCTTCAATAGCGAAAACGGCAAGATCGTCAGTGTTGCGTTCAAGCAAGGACAAAATACGACGGCTCTAAAACGGATCGAAGAGACAAAACAACCTTAATAATTTCTGACCGAGGGTTTAAGTATGACGAGACTTACGATTCTGATGCTGCTCATTACTTTTGGTGGCGTGACGACTCGGGCACAAAATTGGCCGCAGTTTCGTGGCCCAAGCGCAAGCGGAGTTGCCGAAGGAGCTGCAAAACCGGTGAAGTTCGACGCGTCAAAATCGGAAAACGTCGTTTGGAAAACCGCAATTCCCGGGTTATCGCATGCGAGTCCGATTGTCTGGGGAAATAAAATCTTTGTCGTCACCGCAGTCAGCTCTGAGAAGGACGAGACCCGCTTTGGCGCTTATGGTGACGTCGCTCCGGTAAAGAATGATCCAAAACACACCTGGAAGGTGTATGCAGTTGATAAGCAGAAGGGAACAATACTGTGGGAACGTGTTGCATACGAAGGCTTGCCAAAAGTTAAGCGACATCCAAAGTCCTCGCACGCCGCTTCAACACCAGTAACCGATGGCAAGTATCTGATCGTAAATTTCGGGTCGGAAGGTCTTTATGCATACGATCTCGAAGGCAATCTTCTCTGGAAACAAGACCTCGGGGTCCTGGACTCCGGCTGGTTTTACGATCCCGATTATCAATGGGAGTACGGAAGTTCGCCGATAATCTACAAGGGCTTTGTAATCGTTCAGGCTGACATTCAGAAAAATTCCTTTATTGCAGCCTACGATATCAAAACCGGCAAACTCGCCTGGAAAACCGATCGAGAAGAAATGCCTTCGTGGGGAACGCCGACCGTTTACGAAGGAGCGCAACGGGCCGAACTTGTCACTAATGGAACCAGAGCAATTCGCGGTTACGATCCCGCGACAGGAAAAGAGTTGTGGCGGCTGACTCCAAATTCCGAAATTACTACGCCAACTCCAATTGTGGCCCACGATCTGATCTTCGTCACAGCGGGTTATCCACCGGTTCAACCCATTTACGCAATCAAACCAGGCGCCTCGGGTGATATTTCATTAAAAGATAAGCAGGAGACCAATGACTTTATCGCCTGGAGCAAACAACGCGGTGGTCCATACATGCCAACGCCATTAGTTTATGGCGACTTGCTTTATACCTGCTCCAATAATGGCGTACTGACTGCATATAACGCCAAGACTGGTGAGCGCATTTACCAGGAGAGACTGGGTGGCACGGGCGCTCCATTCTCAGCATCGCCGGTCGCTTCGGACGGAAAGCTGTACTTCTCGAGTGAAGATGGAGACATCTTTGTTGTAAGGGCTGGTCCAAAGTATGAGTTTCTCTCCAAAAATCCAGTTGGAGAAGTATTGATGGCAACGCCTGCCGTTTCAGATGGTTTTATTATCGTGAGAGGACTGAATCACCTCTTCGCATTCGGCGACTCGACAGCCACAAAGAAAACGGCCCGCTCTCAAAATTGATTGACAAAGTCAAAAGACCTAAGACCAAAGCTAAATTGTTCTCAAAGGAAACTACCGTGAAATCCAAACGTCGCATCGCCACCGGAATTGCTATTGTCACCGTACTAGGCTTCGGTTTTCTCTCGCTAATCAACACATCTTCGGCTGCTAACTGGCCTCAATGGCGCGGCGCAGACGGCTCTGGAGTTTCTACGGAGAAGAATCTTCCAAGTGATTGGAATCTCTCAAAAAATATTAAATGGAAGACGCCGATTAGTGGACGAGGACATTCGTCACCAATCGTTTGGGAGAACAAGATATTTTTGACTACAGCCGTCGAGGGTGACGTTGTTCCGGGCGCCAAGGCTGTGAAACACATGGATGGCGACAAAGAGTTTCTGCACCCCGACAGCGTTGGTGCAGACCGTAAACATAGTTTCAAGGTGATCGGTCTTGATCGTCAAAGCGGAAAAGTTTTGTGGGAATCGGTCGCGTGGGAAGGCACTCCTTACGACAATCGTCATCGTAAGAGCTCTTACGCAGCTTCTACTCCAGCGACCGACGGAAAGCTTGTGTATGCATTCTTTGGAACTGAAGGACTCTATGCGTACGACTTCAACGGTAAGCTCGCATGGAAAGCGATGCTTGGGAATCTTGGCACAGTCGGAATGGGCACGGGAACTTCACCAATCCTTTACGAAAACCTGGTAATCGTACAGTGCGATGAAGAGAATGGTGCTGCGTCCTTTATAGTCGCGGTTGATAAGAAGACGGGTAAAGAGGTTTGGAAAACTCCACGTAAAGTGCAGGTTAGCTGGTCCACGCCGTTGCTTGTTCACACGGCGAAACGAGCGGAGCTAATTACGAGTGGCACTGAATCCATCATCGCGTACGATCCGGCCACTGGCAAGGAACTCTGGACGCACAAGGGCGTCGAAAGCAATGCCATACCTTCCCCAGTAGCGAATAGTGACGTCGCATTTCTCGTTGCAGGTTTTCCGGCAAAGATTGCCATGGCGCTCAAACTTGGTGGGTCAGGTGATTTGACTGGCAGCGCGAGTGAAGTCTGGAAGTACAGCAAAGGGACTGCCTATGTTCCATCGCCGATTCTTTACCAGGATTATCTATACATCATGACCGATCGTGGCATTCTCACCTGTCTCGATGCGCGCACTGGAGAAGTGAAGTACGAAGGTGGACGCATTCCGATTCCAGCTACGTTTACAGCTTCTCCGGTAGCCTTTGACGGTAAGATTCTGCTCACCAGTGAAGACGGCGATACCTTTATTATTAAGGCAGGGCCCAAACATGAAGTGCTGGGCACGAATTCAGTCGGAGAGCCTGTGTACGCATCGCCCGCAATCGCCGACGGACGTATCTTCATCCGCGGTGAACACAATCTCTATTGCATCGGTTCGTGATGCCCTTAGGTGAGGTCAGTACCGATGCGCGGTAGCGTCGGGTAAGCCTGCACTTGCGGTCGGGTTGTTGGTATTTCGAGACTCACCCGACGCTGCCGCCCATCGGTACTGACCTCGGCGACCACTACTATCCCGTTGTCTCCTCCCACGGAACATTCTGCTGGCTTCATGCGTCTAAAAGGTTAATAATCGGTCTCTTCGAAACGTTCCAAGATCTTGACCCTTCGTTAACTGATCAAATGGGAGGATGTGAATATGTTCCAGGAACCCGCCGCGACACCTTGGTACAACTCGACAGCGATTCTAGTTGCCGCATCGATACTCTTACCTCCCGTCGGCCTCGCGTTGGTCTGGCTGAGACGCGACACGTTGCGGACAAAGCTCATCGCAACATTGTGCATCCTGGTCATCGCCATAGGCTACGTTTTCACTTTTAATCTCTGGCAACGGTCACGTAGTGCAAACGAAGCTCACTATGCTCAGCTCGAGCAACATCGACAACAACAAGCCGCCCTGGCCGCAAATAATGGCCCGGCAGCCCCCGCTACAGCTTCCCCTGCCGCGAGTGTCGCCATCGCCGGTCAGCAACCGAGCCCGGGAACAACCGATGCCGCGGCACAGACAGCGTCCAGCCATGCCACTCGGAACTATTGGACCAGCTTTCGCGGTCCAAAGCGCGATGGGCAGTATGACGAGATGTCGATCCTGACAACCTGGCCCGCTGCTGGATTGCCGCTTGTCTGGAAACAACCTGTTGGCGTTGGTTATTCGTCGTTCTCAGTTGCAGATGGTGCAGCCTATACCATTGAACAAAGAAGACGACAGGAAGTTGCGGTCGCGTACGACGTCGCTACGGGCAAGGAGATCTGGACGCAAGCGTGGAACGCCGAATACAACGATGAAACGGGTGATGGACCACGAGCCACGCCTACATGGGATCAGGGCCGTATTTACGCGCTCGGAGCAACTGGCGAATTGCGCTGTCTTGATGCTAAAACCGGCGCAGTGATCTGGGGCAGGAATATTCTCTCTGAGAACCAGGCGCAGAATCTTCCCTGGGCCATGGCGGCGTCGCCACTCGTAGTTGACGACAAAGTGATCGTGTTACCGGGTGGAACAAGTGGTAAGTCGGTAGTTGCGTATAACAAGATGACCGGCGCGCCCGTTTGGAAAGTCCTCAACGACACGCAGGCTTATGTCTCGCCTATGCTGGTCGAGTTGGCGGGACGGCGCCAAATCATGGTGGTGAGCTCTTCACGAGTAGTGGGGCTCGTGCCTGAAGATGGCTCCGTGCTCTGGAGTTATCCTTGGAATACCGATAACGGAATCAATGTTTCACAGCCATTAATGGTCGACAAGAACCGATTCTTTATTTCCTCTGGATACGGCAAGGGTGCAGCCCTGGTCCAACTCTCCGGCAGTGGTAAGAGCCTGACTCCAACGACCGTTTGGGAAAACAATTACATGAAGAACAAGTTTAATAGTTCAGTTCTTTATAACGGTTATGTCTATGGACTGGACGAAGGTATCTTGACGTGTCTTGACGTCAACACTGGAGAACGTAAGTGGAAGGGCGGACGGTATGGTTACGGTCAGGTTATCCTGGCAAGCGGCCACCTGGTTGTAATCAGCGACAACGGCGATCTCGCACTCGTCAAAGCCAGCCCGGATCAATACTCGGAAGTGTCGCGCTTTACTGCGTTGCAGGGAAAGACGTGGAATTATCCTGCCATTGCAGCTGGTCGAATCCTTGTCCGAAACTCGAATGAGATGGCGGCCTACAATATTGCCTCCAATTGATCGGGTTACTTCTTTAGGAAAATTCGTTTTGTTTCGTACGACGCGTTAGGGTTGTCGACGTACATGTCGATCACCAACTCGCCCTGGGCCGATAGTGTCCACTTCCTTACAATGTTTGTTGTTGCTGGTCCTTTTGGGGTTTCTGCTGTGGTTGCCTCTGTCACCATAATCCCATTACCAGCGGGAAGCCACGTGCTGGTTCTTTTGCCTTTTGCTGGCGGTTGTCCTGGCGCTACCGGAGGCGTAAATTCGTGTTCCTTGCCATCCAGTATGTAGGTGTCTTTCACGGATCGTTCGTTATTAGGTTGAATTAGTTTTGTTTCGAGTTCAATGGTTTCTTCGTTTTGCGTGACGGTCATGGTCTGCTGCATGTCACCCGGCATACCAAAACTCCGTCCGCGATCCATGGTCCAACTCCCCGTAAAGTTTGGCTTACCGGCGGCTGCGGCTAAGATCGAAAGAACAAACAACACCACTACGCTTCCTATGACGGTTCTCCTCATCTTCGTTCCTCCTAACTCAGGGTGTTCCTTAATTGATTTACACAAACGCCAATCCTGGTGTGTGTGTGTGTCGAACCATGAGTACAGTGCCGCGAGCGCAGCGACGGGAAGGCACACTCAAACTTAGGCTTGAATCCTGATTAGATTCATTGAGTGTACGATCCGGTAGTTGCGCTCGCAGCACTGTATCGTTGTCATGTTACTTCTTGTGCAAGGCCCAGGGGTTCGTCAATTTGCCTTTTAACGAGCGATAGTAGTGGCCCGGTCATAAAAGTTGTCACCAGCGCCATGATGACGAGCATTGCAAAAATCCGACCTGACAAGATGCCGAGATCGTATCCAATGTTTAGCACCACCAATTCGACAAGGCCACGGGTATTCATCAGGACACCAATCGCGTAGGAATGAGACCAGCTCATTCCGGTCCAACGGCTCATCAGCATACTGCCGCCAAGCTTCCCCGCTATCGCAACAGCGATGATGATGATGGTGGTAAGCCAGCTGGACCAGTCATTCAGTAATCCAATCTCCGTGCGCAATCCGGTAAACGCAAAGAACAATGGCAGTAGGGCAGATGAACTGAAGGTCTCGAGTTTTTCACGCAAGAAAGTTCGAAAGGCAACTGATTCAGGCATGATGACTCCTGCCATGAACGCGCCAAATAACGCGTGTACACCAATTGCTTCAGTAATCAGAGCGCAAGCCAGGACGATTACCATTACCGTGGCAATCATGCGCCGGTCACCCGAACGGTCGTAGCTTTCATGCTTTACAGTCCGGCCCAACCATGGTCTCACGATCATGAACATTGCCAGAACAAACACTCCGGTAAATACGATTGTGCCGAGCGACACGGCAATACCACTTGCCTTTACAATTGCAATCACCAAAGCGAGTACACACCAGGCAGTGACGTCATCGACTGCCGCACAAGTTATGGCAATACTTCCCAGTACTGTCTTTGAAAGTCCCCGGTCTTCAAGAATGCGCGCTAACACGGGAAACGCCGTGATGCTCATCGCAACTCCGATAAATAATGCGAAAGCTGTGAATGACGTGCCTGCCGGAGCTAAAGGCTGGAAGAGAAACAGCGACAAAGCAGTGCCCATTACGAATGGCACGAGGATACTTGCGTGACTGATCATGATTGAGGCTGAACCTTTTTCTCTGATGTGAGTGAGGTTTAATTCCATACCCACCACAAACATGAAGAGGACAACCCCCAGTTGACTAAGAAGGCGCAACGTATCCATCGAGACGGCGGGAAACACAAAATTCATCGCCGCCGGATAAAAGAGCCCCAGGACTGAAGGCCCGAGAACAATACCAGCAACCATTTCTCCCATAACGGGCGGTTGGCCCATCAATCTGAAGAGGCGATTGAAAACCCTGGCCGCAATCAGGATTACAATAATCTGAGTAAAGAGAATTCCGAGTGGACTACGAAGATTGATCCAAAGTTGGCCGACGATGCCATCAGTTGGGGCGGCCTCTGCTTGTTTAACTCCAACGCTGCCTGCCACCGCACCGGAGTGCGCAACTGTCTGATGCGGAACCAAATGGCTACCGCGAGCGAGGATTCCCCAGATGCCGGCGAGTGAAAAAAGTAGGAGAAATAGATAGACCAGGTATGTTCTGGCCTCCGAAAAACTGGATACGGGTGGAGTACTCATGTTATCTGCGGATTAGAATTTCAAATACAACGTCTAGCCGGGCGCACGCAACTTAACCTCTTATTCTCGCGTAATAACAAGGATTTTATTTGAAGCGCAGTGGTTGCCGGGTGGATCGAAATCCATTGAATTGCTCAACCCGCTCAATGATGCTAAGTTTGCTTGATGGCTAAAGTTATCAACCGCTGATAATACGGCATAGTCAAGAAATTGTTCTCGTTCAATCCCGCTAATTGGAAGCAGCTGGCTTAATCATTCGCGAAATATCATCCCATGACTTTAGAGACCGCGAAAACCAGTACTGAAGTAGGCAATTATTTTGTCTCAAACTACCCACCGTTCTCTCAGTGGAAACCGGAGTTGGTGTCTGACGCGCTAGACGCGCTGGACCAGCCGCCGAAGGTTTCTGAACCACTTGGGCTGTATATTCACGTTCCATTCTGCCGCAAGCGCTGCTTGTTTTGCTACTTTAAGGTCTACACCGATAAAAATGCTTCGGAGATCGAAGTCTATCTCGACGCCTTAATCAAAGAGAACGAACTATACAGCAGAACCGCAGCGTTCCAGGGCAGGCAATTACGGTTTGCCTACTTCGGTGGTGGTACACCTTCATACATCAGCGACAAACAACTCCGGTACCTGGTCGACGGTCTTAATCGTCACGTCACCTGGGACAATGCGGAAGAGGTAACCTTTGAGTGCGAACCGGGCACGTTACAGAAAACAAAACTGGAAACACTCAAAGAGATCGGGGTGACGCGACTTAGTCTGGGCGTCGAGCATTTCGACGATAAGATCCTCGAGGCCAACGGCCGTGCACATCTCTCTCCGGAGATTTATCGCGCTTATGACTGGGCACGCGCAGTCGATTTCCCGCAGGTCAATATCGATCTGATCGCGGGAATGATGGGAGAGACGGAAGAGAAGTGGCGGGAAACGATCCGTCGAACTATCGAGCTCGATCCCGACTCGGTCACGATCTATCAAATGGAATTGCCATACAACACAGTGATTTCCCAACAGATGTTGAAGCAGGGCATCGCGTCACCGGTTGCAGACTGGGAAACAAAGCGGCACTGGCTCGATTACGCCTTCAACCAGTTTCTCGAGCACGATTACGAAATAGCCAGCACTTACACTGTAGTTAAGAAAAATAAGGCTTGTCGTTTTATTTACACAGATGCACTGTGGCACGGCGGCGATATGATTGGTATCGGAGTTTCATCTTTCTCGCATTTCGGTGGCGTGAACTTTCAGAACGCTCATAACTTTGAGGAGTACATCCGGTTAGTTAACAATGGCCAACTGCCCCTGCTGCGAGCCGTTAGTTTGACACCGCATCAGTTGTTGATACGCGAAATGATTCTCCAACTCAAAACTGGCGCCCTTGATACTTCTTACTTTCGCCAGAAATTTGGGGTTGAGGTTTGGGACGAGTTTAGCTCTATCTATAATGAACTGCGCGACAAGGCGTTGCTGAAGCGATCAGGAGACAAGATCTTACTGACTCGACAAGGTTTGTTGGAGGTTGATCGTTTTCTCCTGGAATTTTTCGAACCTGAATTGAGGACCGTTAGATACGCATGAATACAAATAATTTTGATGTCATCGTAATGGGTGGTGGACCAGCGGGTAGTTCTATCGCAAGCATCCTCGCACGTGAAGGCCGCCAGGTTGTGTTGTTTGAGAGAGAAATTTTTCCCAGGCATCACATTGGTGAGTCGTTAATGACTGACACCTACTGGACCTTTCGGCGCATGGGAGTGCTGGAGAAACTTAAAGCAAGCCCGTTTGTCCGCAAGTACAGTGTGCAGTTTGCCAACCCAGCCGGAAAAGAGTCGCGTCCTTTCTATTTCTTTGAAGCGCAACATCATGAGAGTGCGGTGACCTGGCAGGTAACCCGCTCAGAGTTCGATAAGTTGTTGTTTGAGCACGCAACTGAGCAGGGCGCGGTTACGCACCAGGGAGTTTCAGTTAAGGAAGTCCTGTTTGAGAACGACAAGGCTGTCGGTGTTGAAGTTCAAATGGCAGACGGTTCACGAGAGAAGTTCTTCGCAAAAGTTATTGTTGACGCTACCGGCCAGAGCGCGATGCTGTCGAATAAGTTTCGGTGGCGAGTGCGCGACCCTAAGTTAAAAAAGGCAGTTCTTTATTCATACTTTAAAGACGCCCATCGTGAGCCGGATTTGAATGGCGGTGCGACCCTTGTTTTGCGCACGCAACCTGGTAGCGGAGGCTGGTTCTGGTACATCCCGTTGGAAAACGATATCACCAGCGTTGGTATCGTGGCTGATCCGGAATACCTGGTAAAAGATCGCGGCCAGGATCTGGCTAAGATATTTCAGGAGGAGATCGATAAATGTGAACCATGTAGGCGTCGAGTCGCTGAAGGCACAAGGGTCGACAAGATCTATTCGATCCTGGATTACTCGTATCGTTCCAAACAGAATGCCGGCAACGGCTTTATTCTAATTGGGGATGCGTATGGTTTTCTCGATCCCATTTATTCCTCGGGAGTTTTGCTTGCTTTGAAGATGGCCGAGCTCGCAGCCGATGCGATCCATGATGCGTTTCGTCACGATGATTTTTCGGTTCGGAGACTGGGCCAATATCAGGCGAAACTCGATCGCGGCATCGAGTCGATGAGAAAGTTGGTCTACGCTTTTTACAATGAGGGCTTTAGCTTCGCGGGATTTCTGAGAAAGCATCCGGAGCAGCGCGTGAACATCATTAACCTTCTGATTGGAGATGTTTTTAAGGAAGGCGTTGATGAGGTTTATGAACCCATGGCTGACTTTGCCGAGATACCGCCGCCGCTCTACGAGCAGGTCGACGGTTCACCACTAGTAGAGAAAATACCCTCTTCAGAGGAGGCCGATCTTATTCTCTCGGCGAAGTACAAGGAATTTGATGATCGGGAACCCGTTCCCGAGTCAGGGGATTAGGGTTAGATTCTCAAGTCCTCATTCTCAAATACTCTGTTTCTGGTGAAAGTGTCCTAATCTGAGGTTCGCTGTGCAAACTTGGTGTCCTTCGTTGTCTCTGTCGGGTTTAAATCCTAAAAAAGACACCACCACTGAGTCACAGAGAACACCTAAGGTTGCACGGAGTAAACCTAAACTAAGATACTAACAACTTCTTTCTTCCCACCTAGAAAAGTAGCTTCATTCCAAACTGAATATGTCGCGGGTCCCTGGCAGAAGAAATCCGTCCAAATGTCGGCGAGCCCAGAAAGTTATCGGGTAGGTTAAAGTTGGGATGATTGAACAGGTTGAAGAATTCTGTTCGGAACTGAAGATTGAACTTCTCTGACAAAGCTGTGTTCTTCACCAGCGATACATTCACATTCTGATAGCCTGGCCCGTCTACGATGTTGCGTCCGGCATTTCCAAACGTGCCTGGCGCCGGAAAGACAAACGCGGACGTATTGAACCATCTTTCGGGTGTAGGATTGCTCAGCGTCGGATTGCCCGCAACATTTGGTCGGTCATTCGCTCCAAAACCAAGAATCGATCTTCCGGTCCCACTATTGTCAATCTCAGACAGAAGTGCGACCGTGAATGGTCTACCTGTCTGCAAGGTGACGATCCCAAAAGTCTCCCAACCAGTGAGAAGAGTTGACATCACTCCGGCGTTCGAAAGATATTGCCGCCCTTTACCAAACGGGAATAAGTAAGAGTAGCTTACCGAGAGTCGTTGACTCACATCAAAATTTGAGCGTCCACGCTCGGCGCTCACGTCATAACTGTTTTGTGGAAAGTTTGGATCGCCGGCGCTGGTGAAAAAGTTCGAGGCATCGTCGATCGACTTGGACCAGGTGTACGAGATCAACCCTGAGAAACCCTTAAACAATCGTTGTTGATAACGTGCCTGTAGCGCGTTGTAGTTTGAATTTGCGCGGGACTCCAGGAGATTGATGTCATCAAACCTTGGATTAGGTCGCGGCACAAAAGGAAGACCTGGTGGCAACACAGACGGTTGTGGCTGATTAATATCCCTGGCCGTTAAGAGTTTGGTTCCTTTGGAGCCGACATACGCAACCTCAAATAAACCGTTCCTTCCAACCTGTCTTTCGATATTCAGATTCCAATGTTGCATGTACCCGGTGCGCAGATCGCGTTGGATCGCGAGCGCTGAATCGGGCAACGGAAAAGGAAAGAACGATGGGAACGGGTTATCGAGCGTCAAGGGCAAGCCCGGGAGAGAGAAGAAAATATTGTTGTCGAAGTACGGAGCGTTGAAGTACAGAGCTTCAGCCGGTGCGAGTGGTGACTGGTCGTAATAGACGCCGTACCCTCCGCGCAGCACAGTGAGGCGGTCTTTTCCGATGGTCCAGGCGAAGCCAACCCGCGGCGCAAAGTTATTTCGGTCCGGATCAAAACCACTCCGCGGCATTCCACTAGTCCCTGCCTGGACCAGGGTTCCAGTCGAAATGTCGTAGAGGTTGGCGCGATCCTGAGCATCTACTGGTGGAGAGTTGTATTCGTAGCGCAGGCCCCCATTGATTGTCAGAGTTGGCGTGACTCGATAGCTGTCGTTGATGAAAAAGTTATAACTATTAGTGCGAATGTGCTGAGCGTTATCCACCCGTGCGACGCTGGTAAGCAACGGAAATCCGAGCAGTAAGTCTCCGAGTGAATTGCCGGAAAGCTGTGCAAAAGGCGAGAACTGTAGTCGGCCGCGAGCCTCTACATCTCGGAAGGCATTCTGTTCCGAGAAGCGTAAGTCAGCTCCAAATTTTAAGAGGTGATCGCCGTGTGTGTAAGTTGAGTTGTTTATAACCTGGTAGACGTTTGTAACGCTATTCTGGGGATTATTTCCCTCGTCGCCAAGTGGAGAAAATCCGGTAACCGTTATGAGACTCAGTCCAGCATCGCGTGCAAGTGGTGAAATTGTCGGTAGCCCAACATTCGAGTTCAGTTGGCTAGCTTGTTGAGTGATCGCCGCGGCCACACGACTGAAAGCGACCCTTGTTTCATTTACAAGGTTTGGTGTTAGTACCAGCGTCAATGCTCCCATCACGTTTTGACTGCGCCGCTGGACAGTGTCTCCAAATCCGGCCACCTGGGCGAAAGATGGACCAGTAAACGGCTCAAACAAGTCGCGGTTACCAAAACTGTAACGCACAGCAAGGTCAGCTCGATCAGTAAGACGATGATCAATTCGGACGTCAAAACTGTCGTTATCGTCACTCAGGGTTGGAGACGAGACGAAATTTTGCAGCGGTACGTTGCGGTTCGGCAACGGGTACAAAGCCGCGATGGCGCGGCCAACTGCGTTGATTCGAAAATCAGGGATTACACCGCCAGGGAACGGCTGGCCAGTGAATGGATCTACCGGCACGCCAAATAAACTCTGAGTGAAGTCGCCTCGCCGTTCCTGGGCGGTGGGCACGTTCGTGAGACGGGTTACTCCTTCGCGCGATCGCGTTCCCTCGTAGTCGGCAAAAAAGAATGTCCGATTCTTCTTTATTGGACCACCAAGCGATCCACCAAATTGATTTCGATTGTATTTGGGTTTGGGTTCTGTCGCCGGCGCAAAGAAGTTTCTTGCATCCAGCGCGGCGTTGCGAAAGAACTCAAAAGCAGAGCCATGAAAATCGTTTGAACCAGAATTTAGGATCACGTTTACCTGAGCTCCTGGATTCCGCCCGAAAGACGCGTCGTAAGTACTCGTCAGCATTTCGAACTCACGAATCGCATCAACAGACGGTCGAACACCAAAGGTATTGAGCTTGGGATCTACGTTGTAAACACCGTCCAGCAGAAAATTGTTTGCGTCCTCGCGCGCACCATTGACGCTGAAAGAGAAGTCGCCACGAACTGAGCCGGCTGAACCTGGAGCTGCCGGAACTGCGCCAGGAACCAAAAGCGTCAGCTCGTAAAAATTGCGTCCATCAAGTGGCAGACCCTTGACCTGTTGATTTTCGATTACAGAGCCGAGGGATGCGGAGTCTTCTTTTAGATCCGTGGGAGTGCTATCCACGGTCAGGTCTCCCAGGCTCAACACCATCTCAAAATCAAGTCTGACTTCCTGATTTACGGCAAGGTCAATCCTCCTTTCATACTTACGAAAGCCCTGGACTGTGACGGTGGCCTGATATGAACCGGGCCTAAGTGACGAGATGGCATAGTCGCCATTATCACCACTCATCACCGTTCGTTGCTCGTTCGTCTCACTATTAACGAGGATGATCTCAGCGCCTCGAATGACTGCGCGATTCGGGTCAAATACGGTTCCCCTGATGGTTCCGCGATAGGTCTGTGTGTTTGCAACAACCCCAAACGTCAACGATAGCGACAGAAGGAAGAGGAAGCGAGCAGTGAACTTCAAGGGATGGTTCTCCAGATTCAAGATTTTGGATGAAAACTTTCCGTTCGCGAGACCTTAACAGATGGTCCCTTGTGATGTCTAAGAGTCTGAAATAATAGCCTCAGGTCCGTTAAGTTATCGAAAAACTTAACAACTTTTAACTATTCAAATTCAGAAACTGGCTGTTAGAATGCGAGCGTCCAAAAGGTAAGAACCCGCACAATAGAATCGATCAAGAGTACGGCAAAAGTCTTCGGTGAGTTTCAGATTCTGTCGTGTGACTGTCGCCCTACATCATTGGTTTTGAAATTAATCCGTCAACCTTGGAGGCTTAATGCTCTGGATACTATTTGCTTTGGGAGCCGCGCTCTCGTGGGGACTGTATGGTCCCGCTTTGCATGGAGGTCAGGTTCAACTGGGCAGTCCAATGCGCGCCCTGCTTTGTGTTGGAGTGGCGTATTTTCTAATTGGGGTCCTGGTCCCGGTTGCCACTCTTTCGACTTCTGGTGAATTAAATGGCTTCACCATGAAAGGCTCGGTTGCTGCCACGGTGGCCGGCGCTTTAGGTGCAATCGGAGCAGTTTGTATCATCTTTGCCTTTCGCAACGGTGGTGTTCCCACTTATGTGATGCCATTGGTATTCGCCGGCGCGCCACTGGTAAATGTCATTTACTCGATGTGGCAACATCCGCCCAAGACTGCCCCAAGTCCGATGCTATTCCTTGGTTTTATTCTGGCCGCAGTTGGTGGCGGTCTGGTGCTGTACTTCAAACCACAATGATTGAGCAAGATTTGAGTCTGTGAAAACTGCTTCGCTGAGTCTCCCTGGATTTAAATCATAGTTCTTTAACTCACGAAGGAGATTTGAACATGAGAGTTCTCAAGCTACGAGTGTTGCCAGTGCTGGCTTTGGTGGCGTTCTTTGCATTTCAAGTCGCCGCACAATCAACTGATTGGCCCCAGTGGCGTGGTCCGAATCGCGACGGTATTTCTAAAGAGACAGGCTTGCTTAAGTCGTGGCCCGCGAATGGACCAACTTTGTTGTGGAAAGCTAAGGGCGCCGGTAGTGGCTACTCGTCATTCGCTGTCGCAAACGGCAAACTTTTCACGATGGGGCTGCGTGGCGACCGCGAATTTATTATCGCCTTTGATGTCGCGAACGGAAAAGAAGTATGGGCCAGTTCACACGGCGGTGGCCCGTTTCGAAACGATCGCGGCGATGGACCGCGCGGGACACCAACAGTCGATGGTGACCGGCTTTATGCCCTCGGTGGGAATGGAGACCTTTCCTGTCTTGATCCTCGCAACGGTAAGATCATCTGGTCCAAAAATGTACTGAAGGAGTTTGGCGGTTCAAACATCCGTTGGGGCATTAGCGAATCTCCACTCGTAATCGGTGACAAAGTTCTGGTTAACGCCGGTGGACCAAATGCCTCGATCGTCGCAATGAAGAAAACTGACGGTTCGGTCATATGGAAAAGCCAAAGCGACGAAGCCGGATATTCCTCAGCAATTCCTTTCAATGTTAACGGTTCAACTCAGGTTGTTTTCTTCACCGGCGCTCGTGCTGTCGGGCTGGATGTAAGAGATGGGAAATTGCTCTGGGATTACGCAAAACCTTCGAACGATGTGGCGAACGTCGCTACCCCAATCGCCAGGGCAAATCGAATCTTCATCTCTTCTGACTACGGTACCGGCGGCGGCGTTGTTGAGATCAAAGCGGATAACAAAGCTGAAGAGATTTACTTTACAAAAGACATGCGCAATCACCACAGCAGCTCTGTGCTAGTTGGTGACTACTTGTACGGTTTCTCAAGCCAGATTCTAACCGCAATGAAGTTTGATACTGGCGAAATCGCATGGAGAGATCGGAGTGTGGGTAAAGGTTCGTTGGTCTATGCGGACGGTCGCTTGTACTGTCTCAGCGAGAACGGAGTTGTCGGGTTGGTTGAAGCTTCGCCAGCCGGGTATAAAGAAGTGGGACGTTTTCGCATTCCCCAGGACTCGCTTCCTACCTGGACGCATCCAGTCGTGTCGGGAGGGCGGCTGTTCTTAAGGGACCAAGATACAATTTATGCGTTTGACGTGAAGGATAAGTCGGGTAGCTAGGATTGTCGGGAGAAGCCGGGACGGCGGAATTTTCTATCATTTTCCATTTCATCTGGAATCTCTTGGCAGTCAAACCTTTTGAGAGCGCAAAAAATGAAAAATGAAAAATTGTATATGGAAAATGCTCACTTCTTTCCAATACAGTACAAGTGTTCAGCAGTCCTGATGAAGATTTGTCCCTCCGAGATTGCCGGCGAGCTGAGGCAGTAATCATTTAGAGGGTTCTCTGCCAATACCTCAAACTTTGGTCCAGCCTTGATCACGGTGGTTAGACCTTCTTCGCTGGTAATGTAGATCTTTCCGTCCGCGAGTACTGGCGACGCACTGTAAGCCCCCGGCTTAATACGTTGCTGACCGTAGACTTCTGCGCCTGTTTTCGCGTCCAGGCACCACACAATTCCGCGATCATTTACGGTGTAGAAGTAGACTCCATCAGTCACTGGTGTCGGCACATCCGGACCATTCATCGTGGACCACAGCACATGTGAACGGGAGATGTCTCCGCGACCACCTGCTTTTAGCGCCAGTAGCGGTTTTACGCGAGTCGGTGCATAGATAATGTCGTTTACTACAATCGGTGACGCGACAATTCGATAGAACGGGTCGTTTTCAGGATTGAGACCGTTGGCCCGCCAAAGCTCTTTCCCCGTTTCGGCGTCATGACCGGTAACGCAGTCGCCGCCGGTAATAACGATTTCGGTCGCTTTGCCAGACTTGAGAACTGCCGGCGTTGTGTAAGAATCCGGGGACTCGCGGATTGCGTTGGTCGGTCGATCAACTTTCCACCTGGTCTTTCCCGTCTTCTTATCAATGCACAAGATGTAGGACGGCTCGTCGGTCTTCATTCCGTGCAGCACCTGCACATAGAGCGCGTCGTCGACCAGCAGTGGTGACGAGGCGTAACCCCAGTTCATGCCGAATTCGCCGTAGTCTTTTTGAATGTTTCGTGACCAGAGCTCCTTGCCGTCGAAGTCAAAGCCCTTCAACACTCCGGTTCCAGTCATCACATAAACGCCGCGACCGTCAGTCACTGGAGAAGGCGAAGACATATTTTGCTTACGCATTTTGACGTTGCCGGCGCCCAGGGGCCTGGTCCAAAGAGTTTGGCCTTTAGTTTTGTCAACGCACCACAAGGAGAGATTGTCGCCGTCAGCTACACTGAGAAAAATTCGGTCCCGCCAGATGATCGGCGTGGAGCCACTCCATCCGGGTTGTGGGAGTTTCCAAATGACGTTTTCCTCGGTGGTCCATTTCGTGGGCAGGTTCTTTTCACTGCTGACACCGTTCATGTCAGGTCCGCGCCAGTGCGGCCAATTGTCAGCTCGTACTGAACAAACTGAAAGCACGACGATTAAAAATAGGCCGGTTGTTCTTAATCGCATCGGTTGTCTCCTGAGTTTATTCCGCATGAAGCGCAGGTATCAGTGGCGAACGTATGGCAGCCAGGGTAGCTATTAACGATACAAAAGCCCCTGAAATGAAGATGGCCAACAATAAAAAGCCAAGTGACAGGTTTGGCAACCGGCCTCCACGTTCGACCAGAACCGGGGCAATTGAAAGCAAGGCACACAGGCCGCCTGCAATCAAACCACCAAACAGTATGAGCGCGCTTTCTGTGATTACCATCACTGCAAAGTTTGAAGAGTTATAGCCCACAGCGCGTAACAGGGCCAGCTCCTTACGGCGTTCAAACACATTTCGTAAAAGCACTGCTGCCATGCCAAGTGTTCCCAGGACGAGACCCAAACCACCAAGCATCTGAAACGTCGAGAGATACGTATTTTCGACTCTGTGAAACTCTGCCAAACGACCCGCGGCGGATTCTACATCAAAACCAAAATCGGAAAGCTGATTCTCGAGGGCAGCACTCGTCTTCGTAGCCGACGAATTAGCGGGTTCCTCAATCAGAAAATACCGGTAACCCGAAATCGCCGGGAACAATTTCAAGAAGTTCTTTTCGGATATCAACAGCTCACTTTGAAACACGCTGTCTGAGAGAGCTGCTACAACTCGCAGGTGGACGGGGCTGCCGCCATTATCTATCACTAAGTCATCGCCGAGCTTTAAATGTAAAACATAGGTCAAAGAATTTGCGTCACCGATCACTGGAATGGCTCCATCCGGAAACGACTGGTCCAGTAGTAACCATGGGTTTGTTTTTTCGGCCGCCTGTTGTGCCAGCGATGACTGGAATGAGAATCGATCTTCCGAAACAAAATTCGCTGGCACGCCCAAAATACGAGGGTTGCTGGTTTGATAGAGATTCAGACAGCTCGCGTCATCACCGGGTTTGACTCGGAATGGAGCAAATTTCACTCCATTCAGGTCGCCTGAGGTGTTCAGGTTCAAGGCTTCGCGGCCAAAGTCAGAGTTTGGATCATGAACAATTGGTAACAGCGATTCAGCAATTAACGAGAATCCACCGGTGCCGGATTTCCGATCCTTCGCATCAACGCCCGAACGCCGAAATGCATCTACAGAGACAATAATGAATGCTGCCGCGGCAATGAGAGCGATGCAGAGTGTCGTGCGTCCTGGGTGTGAAGTTGCATTACGAAAACCGAGCAACGAGAGGCCGCCAAAACCTTCGTTGCTGATCATTCGATGTCTCGGTTTTCGCAACCATGCCGAGATAAGCAGAATGCTGGCGACAAGAAACAGAAAGCCCGCCCCGAAGAAACCTGGCACCTGGGAAATCAAGTGGAGGAAAGCCGAACCCAACAAGACACTTGCCAAGACGATGGCTGCTACAGCAAGACGAGTTGGCGTGAAAATGTTTCTGCCTATCTTCTGCCGGAAGTCGACGTCGGCCGAACCGGCAAGCAGAGCCCGGGGTGACTGAAATCCAAGTCTTCTAAGAGTTAATGCGATACAGATCGCCGCAGCGATAACACCGCCCGCGGCGCCAATGAGAAGTGGTTGCCACGCAAGATGCAGGGTGAGATAGGTCGTTCCCACTGCGTCAATCCAAAACGTTCGCAGGCCATAAAGTAAAAGAGCGGTGTAACCAATCGCTCCAGCAACGCCGATGATACTGCCCAGCACCGAAAGCAGCGCACCCTCGACAATAAAAAGAGAGCGGATAGTAGATGCAGAAAATCCGAGAGCGTACAACGTGCCGAGCTCGCGCATTCGATGCTCGACTCCGAGTTTGAAAAAAAGTGCAGCCAGCATCAGCGCCGAGACAACGAGGAAGAAACTGAAGTAAAGAAAATACTCGCCGAAGTCAGTCGCTCCTTTTGAGGATTCCATCCCTTGTGCGCGAACAGGGATGGTCTGGAAACCCGCAACGTCGAGTGGCAATTCACTTTGTAAGCGGTTTGGAAATACTGCAGCAACTTCGGTTTCTGAACGTCCTTCAGGAATTTGGATGCGCAATGAAGTTAAGCTGCCGAATCTAGTCCGCCATAATTCCTGGCCCAGCTTTAATGGTATGAAGGCTTTCGGCGTAGTCTTGTATTCGTGCCAGTAGTCATCGTCTTGTCTCCTAACCTGGCTCAAATCGATCGGGAAAGGCGGATCCCAATCAGAGAGACTGGCTGATTCGGTGATGCCCGGATAGCTGGGTACGAGGTCGCGGTCAGCTGCTAAACCTTTTATTGGAGTGATTGCAACTAGTTTGAATTGTGCAGTCCTGGTGTCCAGTGTGCCGTTCTCATTCCACAGGTAATAATCGAGTGAGATAGTGTCACCGGGTTTCGCTCCCAGGTCCTTTGCGGTCCAGTCGTTAAGCACGATAGGCCGGTCTTCTGGTTTAGTTGTACTCCCAACCAGCGACTTGAATTGTTCATCATCAATAGCAGTAACGAGTGAATAAGGAACTGAGCGTTCTCCTGAATAGATTCGATTCGCGAGATACGACAGGACCGGGGCCGTTTGGAGAGACAAGGATTTGGCGGCGCCGTTTATGATCTCGTGCAATCGATCGCTGATAACTTTGCTGCCGGTCTCAACTGAGAGACTTCTTTGTTCTGCAAGTGGTCTTAGCAAGATCCCTTCGTCCGCGAGATTAGCGTGCTGTCTCAGCGACGTCTGCACAAACTGAGTCAGTTGCTCAGTTGTCTGCTGCTTTTTTGAGTCTGAGACTAGAATCGTATTAACAGCCGCAGATTCCGCCATCTCTTTCTGCAGGAATTGGAGCGAAACAAATACGGCGCGCTGTGCACCTTGTTGAGGCCGAAGAGCGAATTCACCAAGGTTTGCAGCCGATAATGATTGGGAGTAAGAGGTCCGGATGGTCCGACCGGGATCGTCCTTGCGACCATGTAACGATTCAAGCGGTATGTCTGACGGCTTTTCAACTCTCAAGAGCAATCCGTCACCAGCCTTGATTTGCAGGTCTTGGGCCAACGCGTCGCTTAGGTAGGCGTCACGATTTTGCGGCGCCGTGAACTGTTTGTCGTGAAACCTCCAAAACCGGTCGTCCACTCCATAGAGAGCCACATTTCCAGCCCGTTGGTTACCATTTTGATTAGTAACCGTCGCCGTTAAGACAATCAGGGGACATGCTTCAGCACCTGGACCAGTCAGATCATTAGCCAACCGTTCCCTAAAGAAGTTTGGCGCGGTAACCACAACATCGGTATTTCCGAGGCGCGAGGATGCGAGGTTTCGCAAGCTGGCTCTCACTGACTCGCCGATTAACAACGCTCCGGCTAGTACTGCTACCGCTGTCGCAACTCCCAGTACGACGACGAGGTTTGTCTTCCAGTAATAGAGCAGATTTTGCTTTAACAGCGTGGCCGTAGTCATTTCGTTTCCTGGAGACGACCTTCTCGAAGTTCGAGCATACGCGGACACCTGCTCGCGAGCTCAGGACTATGGGTTACAACTATCAGGCTTGTATCGGAATCACGAAGGACTTCGAGTAACAGGTCGGCTACGACACTCGCGGACTTCTGGTCCAGGTTTCCAGTCGGTTCATCACACAACAGCAGTCTGGGCTTCATGATCAACGCGCGCGCCAGTGCCGTACGTTGTTTTTCACCGCCCGAAAGCTGGGCAGGCCGATGGTCCAGCCGTTCGCCCAATCCGACACGCTTCAATAATTCGCGCGCCCGCGTCGTGACATCGCCGTCGCGTTCCGCCACGAGAGTCGGAGTCAAAACATTTTCGATGACTGAGCATTGAGGTAAAAGACAGTGGTCCTGAAATATGAACCCTAATTGGCGATTTCTGAATGCTGCGAGCTCTTTGGGTCTTAATGAGAATGGGTCAAGACCGTCCAGTGAGACACGACCACTTGAAGGTGGTTCAAGCGCCCCGAGAATATAGAGGAGCGTGCTTTTACCGCTCCCGGATGGTCCCATGATAGAAACAGCGGCGCCGGGTTTTAGGTCAAACGAAATGTTTGAAAGGATGCGGAGTGGACCATTAGGGGTGGCGTATTCCTTGGAAAGATTCTCAACTTTGAGCAAGCTTTACTCCTGATTAGACCAGTGGGCAATGAGCAGAAGGCAATTAAGGCGTGCTCACAACGGGTTCGTCCTGAAGGTGTGCGTCGCGAACGGGAGAAAATGTATAAGCTTCTAGTGCCCGGTCGGCCATCCGGGCGGCGCTGTAGTGTTCACGCACGCCGCGAACTCCATTTGCGCTTAACTCTCTTGCCAAGTTTCGGTCGCGATAGACAGTCAGAATTCCATTTGCCAGGCTCTCTGGGTCGTCGGAATTGACGAGCAGTCCGCCGGACGTGTGCTGAACAATTTCAGTGAACGCACCCCGGCGCGGTTGAACGACTGGTATTCCACAGGCCATTGCCTCGAGTAGCGAAACACCCTTTGGTTCATCGTAGGTGGCTGGAACCGACATAACATCAAGCTGTCGCAGGAAGTTAATCTTGTGTTCGCGATCGACCACGCCGCGATAGTTAAACTCGGAACCCAATCCAGCTTCAGTTAGTCGCGCTCGGATCTGATCAAGATAAGGTTTTGCATCGGGAGCCATATAACCGGCCGCTTCCAGGCGTGCTTCATTTAACTGACCTGATTGACGTAGTAGTTTGTACGCCTCGGCCAGCACGTGCAGTCCTTTCTCAGGAGAGATGCGGGCCAGAAATCCGACGGTGAATGGACCACCCGCTCGATCTTCCTTTGGTTCAAATCCGGATGGATTTATGCCAAGGGGAACGACGCGCATCTTGTCCCGCGGAATGCCCAGGTAGCGGGGCATAAAATCCGCGTAATATTCGCTGACCGGAAGAAAGGCGTCCACATATTCGAGCTGCGTTTTAATGAGGTCTAATGCCTCAGAACGATAAGGCTCCTTGAGTCCGTCGAGAAATAGATCTTCACCTTGCAGAGTGCAAAATACTGGAACCTCAAAAGCATCTTTCAACGGTTTTGCCAGGCCGATCAGCAGCGAGTACGGAAGACTTATTACATCTGGCAGAGGTTGAGTACGGAGCCACTCAATCAGTTTGGTTATTTCCTTCTGCTGAAAACCGTTCTCTCCTTTTAACACCGACACGGTCATCTCGCCGAGCATCCTGGGATTTGTGGAAATTGAACGACGCGAAGCGAGGCTGAGAACGAAGCTGGAATCCCACAAACGGTCCAGCCAGCGCGGCGACTTACGAAACATCGGTACGTATTGTTCGAGGTACGCGCTGATGCCGCCAAGCACTACGTGGTCATTACTGACATTTGGTTCGTCGGTGAAAGTGGGAGTGTAAACGGGGAGCAGGAGCACATCATGACCACGCGCTATGAGTTCCGTTGCCAGCGCATTGTCTCGCAGACAACTGCCACAATACATTCTGCCTGCGCCGCCTGTGAGATACAGAATTCTCACCAGTAAACCTCAAACTGCAACAGCTCTTTGAAACGCTCGTCGCGCGTAAAGATGGTCAAAAAGATTTCCCTCGTGCGGTTGGTCCCAGCTTACATGATTTGTTGCCACCGCGCCTATATTCAAGCGATCCACATGGGGCGACGCCACTAACTGATCGATCAATTTTGGATCTGCGGTAATCGCGGTAACTACCAGGCTAGGTCCAAGCAGTTGCGCGATCTGAGCCTGATCTACTTTCACAACAGCGGCATAAGGAAACAGGAACTCTTTACTTGCTAATGGGTGTTCGACGTCGCAGGAAATAATTGTCGGTTGCAGGTACGTGCAATTGTTCCAACTGACGAGTCGAGCCCCACTTCTATACTTCGACGTTATCTCCTGCGCACCAGACTCGCCCAGGTTTTGATCGATGATTGAAGAGATCCGTCTGGCGACATTGCCGTCGGTGAACGGAGCTAATAAAGCCTGCTCATCAGCCGGTTCTCTCGGCACGATTTGCGAAAGGCGTTTCGCCAGCGCGTCCGCGATCTCCTCGGTATGTGCAGGAGCCCAAACGGCAGAGGCATTAACGCAGGAGCGTCCGCCATTTTCCGCTATTGATGCGACTATGACGTCAAGGTAATTCTCCCAGTTGTCTACACAGTCCTCGCCGATGATTACTTTGCTAAAACCTGGTCCATGGATCTCAACGCGTGGATCATTCTCCCATATCCCGGTTGTGGATGAATCGCCAAAGACCATTCCGCGTCCACAAGTTCTTAAGATCTCACCGGCTCCGGAATGATCGGTTGGGTAGTAACTAAAAGCTTCGGGTGGTGCGCCGGCCTGGATTAAAGCCTGGATAATGCGATACGGAGTCCATGGCTCAGCGCTCCCTGGTTTAAGCACGAGCGCGATCTTTAGAGCAAATGAAGGTATCCAAAGCGAGTGGACGCCCGGCGAATTGTTGGGCAAGACCGCTCCCAGTGATTGGGTACGCGGATAAAAACTTAGATCGTGTCCTTCAAACTTGCCGAAGCGTTGGTCAAGAATTTCCCAGTTAAGGCCTCGCGTCAAACCATTCAAAACATGGTCCATACTCGAGAGCATGCTTCTTATTTTGAGCATGTTCTTCCGCACAAGGACATATGGCAAACCAGTGGTTGCAGAAACCTGTTGCACATATTCTTCGGGAGACTGGTGATGGTTGCCAAGGGGCAGGGAAGAGTCGCTAAAGTGCTCAGCGGCTTTCTGACAAATCTGGACCAATTCCGCAGTACTAAACCTGCCTAAACGATCTACGCTGATTTGCTGGTCTCGCAGGTCGCGCCTGATTAAACCGGCATTGGCCTGGCTGACCTCGACAAATGGTTCGCGCGATTGAATGTGAGGAACGCGCGCCAGATCAACACTGTAGTAAGGTTGTCCGCGACGTAGAATCGGTATCGATAACATCCGGGTAATCTCAACTGAAGCTATTAGTAGACGCCTTCGACCACATTAGATTGAAGCCTCGAAAAGGGTCTCACATTACGAACCCCATCCCAGGGGTATTGTTCGCAAGGCGGTTCCCGCTCCGCTTCATCTCGTTCAAGAAACCGCGGCATGAAAAATTCCTTTGTCAGAGTTGTAAGCCTGACTCTGCCGGTTTGACCGTAATCGACAACTTTATCCGGGCTTTCAGGATCGACGACTTCGACCATCGCTCGCGGCCTTGGTGGGTAGTAAATGATCGCAAAGTTATCCGCCGGGTCACGAGTCTTGTGGACCGCGAGTCCCATCAAAGTATTGCCATAAGTTGGAGCAAAGTAAGCACCTTCGAGTAACTCTTCAACGGCAAAGCGGTGGAACTGTGGTGTCATCTCGGTTCCGCCACAAAAAACGCCGGTAATTCCCATCTTCTTCAACGAAACTTTTTCGCAGAGTGCTTCCAGAAGTTTAGGGGTGGTGAATAGGCACCGGATGTTTTCGTGTGCTCGCAGTAATGTCAGGCCCTGCTCCACCACGTGCTGTTTGTAGAGTTCAGCCATCCGCGGTTGGCCCATCTTTAGCAGTTTGATCACCCAACGGGGATCGAGGTCAACCATGAAACAGATACCGTCGCGGTACTGTGCAAGATGCTCGACGGCGAGGCGCAGTCGTCTTGGACCAGTTGGACCAAGTGATAGCCAATCGGAACCCTTCGGAAAAAACTCATCCGGAAGGGTATCGCTGAAGGCCTCATAATCGGTGCGAAAATCCTCGATGTTGATTCGAGACTTGGGCACACCGGTGCTGCCGCCAGTTTCGAATGTGTAGACAGGTTTACCGGCGAAACCTTTTGGCACCCAGCGGCGCACTGGACCACCGCGCAGCCATTCATCTTCAAAGAATCCAAAACGCGAGAGATCTTCGTATGTCTGGATCTCTTTTCGAGGATCCCATGATAGTTTCTGCGCAAAATCAAGCCAGAATGGACAGCCGGTGGCGGGATCGAAATGCCATGCGATAACCTCGCGCACCCACGCGTCAAGCTGCTCCTGTACCTTGTTGATGGTTGGTTGGGTAGTCATGTAGTTCAGAATGATAGGTCCTATGTCCTATAGGTCCTATTAAATCCTATAGGTCCTATTGCTTTAAGGAATTGTTTTTTCGGTTTCCCGGATCAATTCGGCGAATCGCTTGTCAGTTCGGAGGGCCTCGAGATGTGGATCGACGCGGACAAACGTAAATCCAACCGCGTGCTCGCGTTCGGCCTGGGCCAACCAGCGAAACGAATTGTCGAAGTCACCTAACAGGCAATAGATGATAGCAATCTCGTATGCGGTTACGAAACGTTCTTTTCGGTTAACCAGTATCTCGTCGAGTATTGCCTTAGCCTCATCGACTCTGCCGATTGCCGCGAGTACGTGCGCTTTCTTAGCTTGAGTAGTTGGCGTTTCTCCCGCGAAACTCCGTTCTTGTTCGAACGCCGCAAGCGCTTCAGCCTGCATGCCTTTCTTTTCGTAGGCCCAACGAAGAACTGTATGCGCGGCAACAGCGCCCGGATCCAGTTCCAGAGCTTTACGACATTGTGCGATGGCATCATCAAAACGCCCGGCGAGGAAAAGTACATTGCCTACCCCGGTGGCGATAACGGCCGACTGTGGTGAGATCTGACGAGCGCGCTCCATTTCCGCAAAAGCCTCGTCATGTCGGCCCATTGCTGAAAGGCTATAAGCATACCAACGGTGGGCGACCTGGTTTCGCGGCTTCAATTGAATAGCCTTACGAAGTTCTCGTTCCGCATCTTTCCAGTCGCGATCGTAGTGCAACCTGACGAAGCCGAGTGCGGCATGAGCTTCGGCCAGCTGGGGATCTGCTTCGACTGCTCGCAACGCTGCCTGCTTGGCGCGACCCCACGCTTCTGGCGGAGGCGGTTCGATATACCAGTTCAGCAGTGAGTAGCAGTCTGCCAACTCTGCATGTGCGATCGCAAAATCGGGAGCCAGCTCCACCGCCTTCTCAAGGCGCTCAATTGCCTGTCGCAAACCTTCAGCGGTACGTCGGGTGGAGTAGTAACGGCCGGCAGTATAAAGCTGACGGGCTTCTTCGTTTTCTCCCGCCTGCGTATCGGGCGCAGGACTCGGAACCGGGACGGTGACTGGTCCAGCGATTGGAGATCTTACACCAGCCGCCTTTTGTCTTGAGCCCGGGCTTCCTAAAGCTGCTTTGCGTTCGAGTACCGGATGCCTGAGCGCCTGCAAAATCTCTTCAAATGCAGGATCACCTCGCAAAGGATCGAGTGTTGGCTCAACACCTAACCACACCACCCAGCCGTCTTTTTCGGCGTGTGCTCGTCGAAGCAAATCAATCGCGCGTTGGCGGTTTCCAAGGTGTAGATGAATGAGACCCATGAGGTAAGGAGATACGTGACTATGAACAGCCATCGAGTCGAGCCGCGCCAGGGCGGCTTGTGCTTGTTGACGCATTCCGGCCGCAGCATAGGCAGCTCCTAAGATTGCCACATACAGTTGTCCGCCGCTGGAGAGGTCCAGCGCGAGTTCTGCATTTTTAACAGCCTCACTCACATGGCCCGTGTGTCTAAAAATCCATGAGGACGTTGCGAGTCCGTAAGAGAACTGTGGCGCTGACTCAAGCAACGTCTTGTGAATCGCGATTGCCTCATCAAACCGGCGAGCCTGGTAATAGCACCAACCGACGGCCTGCAAAACGCCAGGAGAAAGAGGATCCAGTTCTCGTGCCTGGAGCACTTCTCGAACGGCTTCGTCGAAACGTCCCGCCATCGTTAGATGAAATGCGTACCAATGATGGCCGGTGGCGTAATTAGGATTGATTTCGAGTGCCCGTCGATGTTGTGTTTCGGCGGCCTCAAAATCGAAGTCATGACAAACCGTCGCAAAGGCCAGAGCGCTGTGTGCTTCGGCAAGCGTCGAGTCGAGTTCAACTGCCTTGCTGGCCGCCTGTTTAGCGGCGGCTGAACACTCTGGGAAAGGTCTGATTCCGAAAACTCCAAGCCAATTGTAGTAATCAGCGATCCCGGTGTACGCGAGGGCGTAATCGGGATCTAACTCGATGGCCTGTTTATAAGAATCCAGCGCTTTAGCCAGGCCTGTTTCGGTATAAGAGTTCCAGTAATAGCGACCACGAATATAGGATTCGAATGCGGCAGAAACTTGTGTGCCTCGTTGCGAGATCTGACGCTGTTCGTCACGCGTGAGTTGCGGCAATAACGCGGTGGCGACCTTTTCTGAGATCGAGTCCTCAATATGCAGTACATCCGTCGAGTCTTCGTCGTAGTGTTCGGCCCAGCGAGTGGCTCCTTCGGCGATACTGAGGAGTTGGGCTGTGACTCTCAATCTCGCTCCCACTCTTCGTAAGCTGCCGTCCACCACGTAGTCGATTCCGAGATCGCGTCCGGCACTAAATGGATCGACATTCTCTCGCTGATAGCGCAAAACGCTGCTGGTTGGCCTGACGATCAGTCGTTGCACTTTACTAAGGCGAGTAATCAAAGCATCGGTTAGGCCAATACCTAAGTATTCGTCACCGGTATTTTCCCCCGCTTCTCCTAGTACACGGAACGGCAGGACTGCTATTGACTCCTGCGCTTCGAAGGGAACACCCGAGACTGACGGCAATGAAGCGAGCCGGTGGTCCAGTTTTCGAAGCAATTCGTTGTAACGCGGGTGTCCATGGAGTGGATCCATTTCAGGATCGACTCCAAGCCAAAGAATCTTCGCGTCACCACTCTCGTAAGCATCATCGAGAAGATCGAATGCTTCCTCGACTCTACCGAGTGCTGCATTTACCTGGGCGCGATGATATGGAGAAACATGCCTGCGTTCAGAGAGTATTTCCAGATCCTTTAGAGCTTCATCTGCCTCGGCAACATTTCCCGCAGCAGCATGAGCAGCTGCAAGTCGACCGAGAGTGTGAGACGCTTTGCCCAGTAACTCGACGCAACGAAGCGCCGTATTGATTGCTTCCTCATGCCGACCCAGGCGACTTAAGGCGAAGCTGGCGCCGTACAACATCATCATGTTGTTTGGCTCAGATTCGAGAGTCGCTTTTGCGAGCCGGTAAGCTTCTTCAAAGCGTCGAGCGTGATAACAGCACCAGACGACGCAAAACCTTGAAATTATCGCAAGTGGATCGAGATCACGCGCTGTGTGACCTTGTCGCAAAGACTCACTGAATCGACCTTCCATGGCCAGCTGCATGGCATACCAAACTCGCGCCGGCGGGTAGTTCGGATCGAGTTCAATGGCCCTGAGGAACTGCTGTTCAGCACTGGACCAGGCAAAGTCTCGACAAAGTATAGATTGGCCTAACGCCGCATGGCCCTCCGCGAGACTCGCATCAATCTCCACAGCTGTAGCGGCAGCTTCGTAAGCAGCGGCGGCGCACTCGGCGAAGGGCATAACGCTAAACGAACCGAGCCAGTTGTGATAAGCGGCAACTCCGGCGTAAGCCAGCGCGTAGTTGGGATCAAGCGCTATCGCTTGTTGATAGCAAACAATAGCGCGAGCAAAACCATCTTCGGTGAACGAGTTCCAGTAGAATCGGCCGCGCAAGTACGCTTCATGAGCCTGCGGATTATCGGTGCCCCGTTTTGCGAGACGTAGTCTTTCATCGACAGTCAGGTGAGGAATAATCGCTTCCGCGACGTGAGACGAAATGACGTCTTCCAGACTCATTACGTCCGTGAACTGCTCGTCGAACTGCCCAGCCCAGGCCGTGTTCTCGTCTTTAACATTTAGCAGCTGGATCGTTACCCGAATTCGATCAGCCGATCTTCTGATTCGTCCATCAAGAACAAAGGCAACACCTAACTCACGACCGGCTCGCAGCGGGTCGGCGTCCGCACCGTAGCGCAGTACGCTGCTGGTTGGACGAACAACAAAATTCCGAATTGCACTCAGACGCGTTATCAATGCGTCGGCCAAACCGGTCCCCAGATAATCGGGACTCGGATCCTGTGGATTGATGTCGAGCAACTTTAACGGCAAGACAGCGAGCGAATTTTCAGCTGTTGCCAAGTCTGGTTTTAAGACGAGGGTGCCCGGCGGATCAGGCAAGTCAGAAACAGGTCTTCCTTCGAGGTAGCGAGTGATATCGTCGCGCAACTCTGCTGCCGTCTGGTAACGCCACTCCGGCTCTTTTCGGAGCGCCTGCATAACAATGCTGTCAAGATCACCTGAGAGTGCACGTCTTAAAGACTCCAGGGTTGAACTCCTGGTTGAGAAGAGTGCTTTCAATGTCGTCGAGTCGTCGCCGGAATACAGATTAGGCAATAAGTCTTCGGCCCTGGTGATGATGATGCTCGGAGGTGTTGGTGATTCCTCGCAGATCACTCGTGCGATTTCGTGTGGCGCTCGGTTTACCAATCGATAAGGACGGTGCCCGGTTAACAGCTCGTATAGCAGGACTCCGAGTGAATAGACGTCGGTGGTTGGTGTGGTTGGTGCACCCTGGACTTGCTCTGGCGACGCATATTCAGGCGTCATCAGACGCATCGCAGTGGCGGTGGGATCGTGCGTAATATCGCCTGCCAGATCTGGATTTAACAGTTTGGCGATTCCAAAATCGAGTAATTTAGCTATTCCAGCCGAAGTGATGAGCACGTTTGATGGTTTGATGTCGCGATGGACTACGTGCTTTTGATGTGCGTAATGAACGGCGTCGCAAATCGAACGGAACAGCTTTAAGCGTTCTGTGATGTTTAGCTGATTGGCATCGCAATAGCTGTAGAGCGGCTGTCCTTCAATGTACTCCATAACAAAGTAGGGCAAGCCGTCTTCTGTGGTCCCACCGTCCAATAATCCGGCGATGTGAGGGTGGTCGAGGGCGGCGAGAATCTGTCGTTCTTTGCGAAAGCGTCGCAGAATGAAATCGGTGTCCATCCCACGCTTAACAAGCTTGATTGCAGCACGCTTATTAAATTCGTTGTCCACCCGGACTGCTTCGTACACGGCGCCCATGCCACCGCGGCCGATTTCGCGTTCAATGCGATAAGCGCCGAGTCGACGGCCAATCATCGGGTCGTCTTCGAGAAACGACTCGAGCATGCCGGTTTCGGTATTTCCGTAGAGAGGTTGTGAAAGGATCCCGCCGCCGCTGTCGTGTTGTGACAACAGCATCTCAACGTCGCGTTTCAACAGGTCGTCGTGGGCACACGCCTCCGAAAGGTAGCGGCGTCGGTCTTCAGGGAGCAGATCTATTGCGGCCTGAAAGATCTCCTCAACTTGTCTCCAACGTTCAGGGGTCATCTGACAAAAGCGGTTTTATTGTTCACCTGAGGACGTAAGATGGTGCTGAAACTTTTTAGTTTTTCTGCATTTCACCGTGTAGCCAGGCTTTGGCAAAACGCCAGTGACGTTTAATGGTAGTCGGTGTGACTCCAAGCACGTCAGCTGTCTCTTCGATGGAGAGGCCACCGAAGTAACGCAATTCAACCATCCGGGCTTTTTGCTCGTCGAAAGATGCGAGCGTCCTCAGCGCATCATCCAGGGCGATCAACTCCGCGCTGCGTTCGACGGCACGATCTATATTTTCATCAAGGGAGAGCTTTTGAAAGTCCTGCCCGCGCTTTTCCGCGTTGTGCTTGCGCGCGTGGTCTACCAGTAGGCGACGCATGATTTGCGCGGCAACACCAAAAAAGTGCGCCCGGTTTTGCCAGTTCACGCGAGTCTGATCAACGAGACGAATATAAGCCTCGTGTACCAGAGCCGTTGGTTGCAGAGTGTGATCTGGACGTTCGCGCCTGAGGTAATTCGCCGCAAGCTTTCGAAGTTCATCGTAGATTACAGGTAGCAAAAGATCAACCGCTGCTTGATCGCCATTTGATAGCTCGATCAAGAGCTTAGTTACGTTATCGGGTGCGGCTTCGCTCAAGGTAGTTGGCCAGGTCTCGTGAACTGATAGAGCGTTTTTGGGATTCAGACTTTGCGAGTAGTAAGTATAAGGCATTCTGATGATAAAAGGTTTATCTGGTCCGACGAAAATCTTCCGAAGACCGATCTTTTGCATTTCGTTTCCAAAGTTGCGCTGTTTTGGCCAAACGCGAAACCCACGCCTTCGGATTAAAGATCACTCAAAAGAACGCGTGATTTGGAACAATGTTCCCTCAGGTGCCCGCGTTGTGTGAAATATGTGACATCCGAGCGCCGAGAGGCTTCCCGGGTCCTCTCGAAAGCTATTTGGCCCTTTTCCCTCCGCAGTTGCGCGTTAGTGAGTGAAGAGATTTTGAAATACGACTGAAAGAGGTTAAGGATAATGCACGTTGGGGAGTTAACAATTACCAGCCAGGGAATAGCCGAAATTAATGCAGTTTCTGCTAACGGCAAGTTTGGAGATTTTGTGGCGCGTATTCTGGGTTGTTGGCATACAAAAATGAGTCGCCCATTTTCTCATCAGGGTCAGGCTTATCGCTCGTGCCTAAACTGCGGCGCTCAACGCAAGTTCAATCTTGGAAACTGGGAAATGCAAGGCGGTTTTTATTATAACCAGGCTTCAACCAAGCAGGTTTATCCGGTCGCCGCTGTCCGCAGAGTCCACTAAGATTAACCTCCATCGGAAGCTCAGGATCCGAATAGACTCAACTATTCCTGAGCTTCTGGGGCCGATGTACCGACAACCTCGCATTCACCACGCGGTCCACACACAAAAATAACAGCTAAACTCGACAGGTTTGACAATCTCTGGCTCAAAGCTGAAATTAGTCGCGGTTTGGAAAATTTAAACTTTTCTTTGGGCCTATCCGGGCCTAATATGTGGAAGTTTTGCTTAATGCTTGATCCGATTCACCGGATTGAACCGATCACGTGCTATAACGGTTGCGAATTTGCGGTTCGGCTCGAAATCGGTTTTTGTGGACGCATATGCGCCTTTTAGGTTTAGTTCCATATCCTTACGATAAAGCGCCGGGGCAGCGTTATAGAATGGAGCAGTGGGCTCCGTCTCTGGCCCAATACGGTGTCGATGTAGTCTTCGAGTCTTTTCGTTGCGACGAGTTACATGAATTACTTTGTAACCCGGGCCAGACGGTGAGAAAGGTCCAGCTCACGACCAGCGCCCTCGTTCGCCGCCTAAAAAATCTCAGATTCATTAAAGATTTCGACATTGTTTACGTCTACAACGAAGCCGCTCTCCTTGGACCAGCGTTAGCCGAAAACTACATCAGCCTTAAAGGCGTGCCGTTCGTCTTCGATTTTGACGATGCGATCTTTCTCCACTACACCTACATTAGCCCCGTTAACCGGTATCTTCGTTTACTGAAATTTCCGGGAAAGACCGGCGCGATCTGTCGTTTAGCGTCACACGTTATTGTCGGCAATTCATACCTCGCATCTTACGCCTCTCGATATAATTCAAATGTTTCGATTGTTCCTTCAACGGTAGACACTGACAAATATACCGTCGACTATTCGCGTCAACCTTCTGATCCGCCTGTGATTGGGTGGACGGGAAGCTACAGTACCATTCAATATCTTGACTCGCTGCGTCATACTTTGAAGAAGCTCGCTGAGGTTGAGCGGTTTAAATTGCGCGTGGTGGGAGTCAGTAATTACAGCATTGACGGAGTTGCTGTGGAGTCGTTGCCATGGTCTTCCGCTTCTGAGGTGGAGGATCTGCGACCCATAGATATCGGTATCATGCCCATGCCTGAAGATGATTGGACCAGGGGTAAATGCGGCATGAAGGCCCTGCAGTTCATGGGGCTCGGTATTCCAACGATATGCTCGCCGGTCGGCGTCAACTCAACGATCATCAGACCAAATGAGAACGGATTGTTGGCCACGACTGAAGCCGAGTGGTCCAATGAGCTAACCAGGTTGCTTCGTTCCGCGAGTCTGCGTGAAAGGCTCGGTAAGGAAGGCAGGGCAACAATTGAAGGCGGATATTCAAGGAATGTTCACGCTCCAAGAGTGTTGCGCATTCTGGAATCTGTCGTTCATCAGCGCGCCGAACAAAAATCCAACCCCGAACTCAGCCGCGACATCATCGTCGGCGCCCGCGAAGTCGGGGAATAAGGTAACGAGTCCTTTCGCTGATTCCATTACACTGTAGGCCCCAGGCTCGTCACCTAGTCCACGTTCGCAAAACTCCGTGGCGACACCACGCGGCTGAAGCGACTGTGTTGAAAACGCATTTTCTCATTCTCCACAAGCTTCAGCTTGAGGTTACGAGACACCTGTAAAACGCGAACAACCGTTTCAACGGTTGATCTAAACCTCACAAAATCCAAGCATTGACGCCATTGCGCAAACCGTTAAAACGGTTGCGGTGACTCGGACTGGAGGCCTACACCCCCAAGCTGGAGCTTGGAGAGAATGAGAGGATGAGTTTCAACAGAGTCGCTTAAAGCCGGTGGTGTCTGCGTCTGATCTCATTTTCGAGTGTCGGAGAAGTAAGGCTGCTTATCGGTTGGCGTCGCTTGAGCGGTCTTATTCGAGTAGACGTAACTATCCCGAGCCTTCACGACAACATCGGGCTCATTCACTCGAACTTTGATGGCTCGCCGCTGACCAGCTTTCCCAACGACTTTCGGGTAATAGCCAAGACTGTATTGCCGCCCCAATTCTTCGGCTATCCACGCAAAAGCCTGACCGATGCCGAACATCGAATCGCCACTATAGAATCGCCCGCCAGTGGTATCTGATAAAGCGTGAAGATAATTAACGGCACGCCGGTAGTCGCCAGGATTACCGGCAGTCGTGCTACCTGGAATTCCCGGCATTGGTACGGGAATCCCAAAGATAGTTCCTCGTCCACCGGGCATTCCTTGTCCAAAAACACCTCTCATTCCGGATGTGTCGTAATCAACTGAATAAAACGGAGCATCTGATTCCTCAGCCAGTCTCAAAGTGCTGTTATAAGATGCTCTGTGACTAGTGGTGTCGACGCCATCCGTGAACAATACAACCGCCTTGCGACCTGAGACCCCTTTAAAGTGGCGAGTCAAGACCTCGTCAACGGCGTCATAAAGTCTTGTTCCGCCGCCAGTATTGGTTTGCTTGATCGCTCGACTTATAAGATTGCGATCAGTTGTGGGTTTGCAGAGCACTCTGATTCGATCATCAAAAGAGATCACCATCACACTGTCGTCTGGTTTTAGCTTACTGACAAACGTAATCGCAGCTGACTGGATGTCGTCTAAGCGAAATTGAGTCGAACCACTGGTGTCGATCAGCAAAGCCACCGTAAAAGGCTGATCGTTTGTCGCAAAGTAGGCGATCTTTTGCTCTACACCGTCCTCAAATATCTTGAAGTTTTCCCGACGAAGCTGCGGAATGTACTTGCCATAACGGTCCATTACAGTAACCGGGATGGTTATCAATGAAGTGTCAACACGTATAACATCGCCTTCGATGGTCTCGCCACCCGGTGCAACACGCGATTCGGTAACGCCATCGTCTTCGGTTTTAGTCTTGCCAGGAGAAGAATCCGGGCTGTTAGGAGGAACCGGAGAAGTTCGTTTTCGACCCGACTGCGCGAGACTTGAAACGCTTACGGCCAAAGACAGAAATGCTGCTGCCAGGATAAGCCAAACAATTTTTCGCATTTTCTTTATCTCAGGTTTGCGCGCAGGTGATTTCTTTGGGAAGACTACAATCGCTTTCCAACAACACTGATGCCAGATGTTCGGCAAAGGTTTGTCTGTTATTCAGACACGTTGATCGTTTTGGCGTCCTTCTTCATAATGCCGCGACTTTTATCCGGTGAACCCAATTCGGAGGCCCGTCTCTTATGAGCGCTACAAGTATCCCCTTAAATCAGCCAATCGTTGACACCCGGTCATCGGAGATCGCGGGACATCCAAAGGGCCTCGGTCCTCTATTCTTCACCGAATTGTGGGAACGCTTTAGTTATTACGGAATGCGCGCCATTCTCGTGCTCTACATGGTGGCTCCTGCTGCTCAAGGCGGATTAGGCTTCGATGTCAAACGGGCGACCTCAATTTATGGAACGTACACGATGGCGGTTTATATCACGGCGCTGCCGGGAGGCCTGGCGGCCGACTACCTCTTCGGGGCACGAATGGCGGTATTTATCGGCGGCGTCATCATCGCGCTCGGCCATCTTTCAATGGTCTTTCACTCGATGAGTTTTCTTTACCTTGGAATGGGCTTAATTGCCATTGGTACCGGCCTGTTGAAGCCAAACATCAGTGCCATGGTTGGCGGTCTGTATGGTGAAAAAGATCCTCGTCGCGACAGCGGCTTCTCGATCTTTTACATGGGCATAAACGTAGGTGCCGTTCTCGCGCCCCTTGTGTGCGGTTACTTTGCCCAGGGACAAAGTTTTAAGACATTTCTGGTGAGTATTGGCCGGGATCCTGCGAGTAGCTGGCATTGGGGTTTTGGCGCCGCCGGAGTCGGCATGGTCTTTGGACTCGTGATCTATTTACTAAATGGTAAAACGCTCGCTCGCGTCGGCAATCGAGTCGGAAAGAAAAACGCCACGAACAGCTCACAAACAACGCGTGAGCCCTTAACTCCGAGCGATTGGAAACGAATCGCGGCGATATTTATTTTCTTCATATTCACGATGCTGTTTTGGGCCGCCTACGAACAAAAGGGAGCAAGTCTAAATCTATTTGCAGCAAGGCTCGTTGATACAAATATTTTCGGAAAGGCGTTTCCCTCGAGCTTCCTCCAATCGTTGACACCCATGTTTGTCATCATGCTGGCGCCGGTGTTCTCGTCCATCTGGGTGAAAATGGGCGACCGCCAACCCACGAGTCCGGTGAAGTTTACACTGGGCCTATTGTTCATCGGCGTGGCTTTTCTTTTGATGATTCCTGCCTCGATGCTTACGGCTTACGGCAAGGTCAGTCCACTCTGGTTAGTTGGTCTTTACTTTCTGGAAGTATGTGGCGAGATGTGCCTGAGTCCAGTTGGTCTAAGCACGGTCACGAAGTTAGCGCCACTCAAGCTCGTAGGAATAATGATGGGAGTTTGGTTCCTGGCTACTTCACTAGGCAACAAACTCGCTGGTTATCTGTCGGGGTTCTTTGATTCGGCAAATCCCTGGACCCTGACAAAGCTGTACGGAGGCATCGCCATCGGATTGATAATTGCAGCCGGGGTGCTTGCGTTGCTTACACCGAAGATTAAAAGGCTGATTGGAAACGAGGGCTAGAATCTGAGCGACAGGCAGCTTAAGCCGCCGTCCATCTTCTGAAACTCTGACATTTCGAGCGCGACCGTTTTATATCCGAGTTGGTCCAACGAGGTCTTGAGAGCCGGAAACCCTGACGCGACTAAGACCCGGTCATTAACTGCGACACAATTACACGCATAACCTTCTGAGTCGGGAACAGTAATCCGGTCGAACGATGCAAACGACTCGTTCCCAGAGAGACTTTCGTTTAAGACCAATGTGTCATCACTTAGGTAGGCGATACCGCTCTTGAGATGAAGCAACTTGTTATCGGTGCGGATGTCAACAACGCTCGAGGTGTAATCGAATTGAGCGAGATAGTTTGAAAGTTGCTGGGCGCCTTCTTCATTTGTGCGTTGTGACAGTCCGATGAAGAAATGTGACCCTGCTCGGCAGACATCGCCCCCATCAAGTGTGCCCGGATCTTCGATTACGCGCACCTCCGTCCTGAATCTGGATATTGTAGGTGCTATCAATTCCACTTCGCCGCGGCGCACCACAGCACCTGGACGAGTGAGTATCACGCACCGGTCAGTAAAAACGGCGGTGTCTTCGACAAAAGTAGAGTCGGGATAGTTCTCGTCGGCGGGCAGGGCAATCAGTTCTAATCCGCATTCTGAGAGAGCTGAGCAATAGTTGTTAAACTGGACCAGTGCCAGAGAGTAATCCGGAACACCTAGATTAGCGGTAGTTAGACCACCGGCAAAAGTAGGGGCTGGCAGTCTGACTATTGCCTTAGCGAATTGTTTAGCTGGACCCGTCAATTGTTGCAGTGAATATCAGGCTAGCTCTCCTGGCTTGCGCAACATCTTATTAACTTCGCCGATATGAAGTTCTTCTTCGGCGATTAGCCGGCGAGCATAATCTTCAAGTAGGACCGAGCGATCTTTAGTAAGTTCGTACAGCTGTTTGTAAAGATTCAAACCAGCTTGTTCCGCCTCGAGCGATTCGAGCAGGATGTCGTTGATCCCATGTTTATGGGTTTCGAGCAGACTTCCGATCTTGAGAGATGGATGCTCACCAAGATGAGTGACTAATTCCCCTGCTTCACTTGCGTGGGCCAGACAGATAGTCGCTTCACCTCTTAACCAGCTTACAATGGGGATACGGTTATGGCCGAACACCATCAACGAGTAGTGAGTGTAACGGACCACGCCCGCCAGTTCAGCTTCCATTATCTGGTTGAGAAGATTAACCGCCGTTGTTTTGTCGTAATTATCGTCTGACATATCTCCTCCAAACGTGCATGGTTTTTCAGGCGGAGAGTATACACAATGTTCCTGTTTTTCAATGCTTGCAACGTGAACTCCATCTTGAGCGCAAGTTTTCGATAGCTTGAGAAAGTCTGACGCCTTACACTAACAGCATGACGAAACTCGACGCTGCTTCTCGGAATGCACTTGATACAGCTTACGAACACGCCATTGCCTATCTTGAGGACCTGGACCAATCACCGGTAGCTGCGACGGCGAGTGTTTACCAGCTACGACAACAACTGGAAAAAGAATTAACCCACGAGGGTATCAGCCCACAGCAAGCAGTTGCCGAACTGGCTCGTGATGTCCAGGGGGGATTACTAGGATCAGCCGGTGGTCGCTTTTTTGGCTGGGTAATTGGTGGAGTCCTGCCAGCGTCTCTGGCTGCTGATTGGCTGACGTCTGCCTGGCAGCAGAACGCCGCGCTCTATGCGTGCAGTCCCGCCGCCGCGGTTGTCGAAGAAATTGTTGGTGAATGGCTAAAAGATGTCCTCGGTTTACCTACCTCGGCGAGTTTTGCGTTAGTGACTGGATGTCAGATGGCCCATGTGACTTGTTTGGCCGCGGCCCGTCATTCATTGCTTGCCCGTAAAGGTTGGGACATCGAAAAGCAGGGTTTATACCGGGCGCCGATGATCCGGTTTCTTACGAGCTCTGAACGTCATGGTTCTTTTGAGAGAGCTGTACGACTTCTTGGTTTAGGCTCGGATCAAATTAAATTATTAGCAATCGATGCGGACGGCACTCTTTCTCCTGAGGCGTTGGAAGACGAACTCGCAGGTGATCATGAGTCGCCATCAATTGTTTTGCTGCAAGCCGGTGATATAAACATCGGTGCTTACGATAACTTTGAACGGTTGATCCCGATCGCTCAAAAGCACGGCGCATGGGTTCACGTTGACGGAGCTTTTGGCCTTTGGGCCGGCGCAAGCGATCGCCTGCGGCATCTCGTGAAAGGTCTTGACAAGGCAAATTCCTGGGCCACCGATGGACATAAATGGCTCAACATTCCGTTCGATTGCGGATTCGCCTTTATAACTGACTCAGACGCTCATCGAGCATCTCTATCAAGTCGCGCTTCGTACATCACTCATGTGAGTAACGCTCGCGACCAGATGGACTGGAATCCAGAATGGTCGCGTAGAGCACGCGCATTTAGTGTCTACGCGGGAATGCGCCAGCTGGGACGGAAGGGAATTGCCGATCTGGTAGATCGCTGCTGCGATCATGCGCACTCGATTGTTGTACGCCTGGGCCAACTGAAAGGCGCAGAAATGCTTTGGGAACCCACTATCAACCAGGGATTGGTCAGATTCCTCGATCCTCGGCCCGACGCCGTTGAAGTCGATCATGATCGCTACACGGAAGAAGTAATTGCCAAAATTCTTGAAAGCGGTGAAGCGTTCTTCGGCGCTACCACTTGGCGCGGCAAGCGAGCCATGCGAGTCAGTGTGTGCAACTGGCGTACTTCGGAGAGTGACGTGCAACGAGTAGTTCAGACAGTCGAGAGTATTTTAGCCCGCCGGATGGACCAGTAGAGTGATTAAGAATTGAGTTGATTCAGATCAGCCTTCAATCTTCGAGAATCGGGGCAACTGCTTAATGCGGCGGTTTAGACTCTATCTGCTGATCCTGGTTTTGCTGGGCGCACTCGCAGGTTTCTACTATCAATCGAAACAGAAGGTACAAACTGATACCATTCAGTTTCAAAGCAAGTTGCTGGGCAAGGCGCTGCCTTATCACGTTGTTTTGCCACCGGGTTACGGTCTAATTACCAACTCTCGGAAACATTACCCAGTCATTTATCTGCTTCATGGCTGGAACGGGCACTTTGATTCCTGGCTCAATAACACAACGCTCAGACAAATCGCGAGTTCGGGTCAGCTGATCATAGTAACCCCCGAGGGAAACAACGGTTGGTACACCGATAGCGCCACAACTCAGACGGACAAGTACGAAACCTATATAATCAATGAGCTAATACCCGATGTGGATAGTCGATATCGCACTATCAGGGATCGGCGCGGTCGTGGGATCGCCGGTTATTCTATGGGTGGATACGGGGCCATTAAGTTCGGTTTCAAACATCCGGAGCTTTTCAAGCTAGCGGCTTCGATCAGTGGAGCGTTCGACACGCCTTCTCGTACCGACGACCAGTCAATAATGGAAATTTTTGGTGAATCAGGAAGTTCGGTACGCAGTGAGAACGATATTGAACGACTATCCCGATCGGTAAGCCCAGAAAAAATCGCGGGACTGCCTTACTTATATTTCGACTGTGGCCTTTCCGATCCCTGGCTCGGAGCAAACAATCATTTTGCCGATGTACTTTCTGAATTAAAGATTCCTTACGAATACAGGCGATTACCTGGTGGACACGTGTGGTCATACTGGGACAGGCAGGCGCAAGAGGTCATGAGTGTTGCGACAAACGTCTTATCGCCACCGGAATAGTTATGGTCCAGATCTCCGAGAGCGGATGAATGGATAAAGATTCACCTCCAAAACATGAAATCACGCAGTTGCTGGACAAGTGGAGTAGTGGAAATCAATCCGCGCTCGACGAGTTGTATCCGCTTGTTTACGACGAGCTCCACCGTCTCGCAAGTCGCTATATGAGTCGGGAGCGAAAGGGACATACGCTACAGACGACGGCCTTAATAAATGAGGCATACGTTCGCCTGGTGGATCAGCGAAACGTGCACTGGGCCAACCGATCGCACTTTTTTGCAATCTCGGCTCAAATCATGCGGCGCATACTGATTGATCATGCTCGCAGTCACGCGTATGCCAAACGAGGTGGCGGCCAGCAAAAAGTTTCGCTCGATGAAACTGCAACATTGCAGGTGGCAAGGGCAGCTGCATTGATAAGTCTCGACGATGCTTTGCAGAGTTTGGCCAAGATAGATCAGCGGCGTAGTCAAGTTGTGGAATTGCGATATTTCGGAGGCTTGAGTAATGAAGAGATTGCGCAGGCACTGGGAATTTCGCCAAATACCGTCACTCGTGACTGGAATATGGCCCGCGCCTGGCTCTACCAGCAACTCGCCGGGAGTACGACGGATTGAAACCTGAGCGTTGGCAAGAAATTAGTAAAATCTTCGAAGCGGCCAAGTCGCTGAGTGATCCCGCTCGAGCAGATTATCTCCGTGAACAGTGTGGGACCGATGACGCTCTCCGTTCCGAAGTCGAAAAACTCATCGGTAGTCATAAGAAGGCTGAGGCTGAAAGTTTCATAAGCAAGCCGGCAGTTGCCGATGCAGGGATTATTCTGAACTCAAACGTTGGCGAAGAATCAGTTGATAGTCTTGGCGAAAACCAACAGTTTGGGTCCTACCTGATTCAGAGAAAATTGGGCGCGGGAGGAATGGGCGAGGTGTATCTCGCGACCGACCAGCGGTTGGACCGCACCGTTGCCCTCAAGATTCTTCCGGTGAGCGTCGCAAACGATAAGCGGCGGATGCAGCGGTTTCGTCAGGAAGCCAAGGTCGCATCGTCCTTAAACCAACCAAACATTCTCACCATCTACGAGTTTGGCGAAATCGATTCGTTGTCGTTTATAGCAACCGAGTTTGTCGATGGCGAAACGTTGCGCGACTACATCCGAGGGAAACGACTTAAACTTTCTGAGATGCTCGATATCAGTATCCAAATCCTGGCGGCACTTGATGCGGCGCATGAGGCGAAGATCGTTCATCGCGATATGAAGCCTGAGAACGTCATGCTTCGTCGTCGTGATCACGTGGTAAAGGTGCTCGATTTTGGACTAGCAAAATTGACAGAACCGCGTGGAGGCACAGCAACGCGCGAGGAAACTGATGCCGAGGCGGCTACTGAATTCAAGAGTATCCCGGGGAATTTGATGGGGACCATCAATTACATGTCGCCCGAGCAAGCTCAAGCTCACGTAGTTGACGAACGGACCGACCTTTGGAGCACGGGGGTCATCATGTACGAGATGATCTCAGGCGGAATGCCTTTCAAAGGCGCTACCACCGCTCACACCATAGTTCAGATCATTGAGAAAGAGCCGACGCCGTTAACCCAGCTCGATGTAACGTTACCCGCTGAATTGCAGCGCATCGTCAACAAGGCAATGACAAAGCGTTTTGACGAACGTTACCAAACGGCAAAGGACATGATGATCGACCTCCGGATGCTCAAGAAGCAACTCGATGGAATAAGCGATCTCGATCGTTCAATAAGTCCGGCCGCGGCGCCAACTTCTCCAGCTACAACCGAACAAAAAGTAGTTACTGCCGAAGCTACGACAAAGGCCGGTACCAGACAACGAACCTCGCTGGTTATTCTTCTGCCGATCGCGCTATTACTCGTTGCCCTGGCTGGTTGGTTCATCTGGAATCGGTTGCATTCTCAGCCTGTAGTTCCAGCTCCGCCCGCGGTTGCTTCAAGTAGAGATTTAACTTACTCGATCACGCTCCAGAAATACCGAGACAATCGACCTTTCGAGGAGCCAATTCAAATTGCCAGAGAAATTCTTTTTGAGCGTGGATACCAACTCAGACTGAACCTCAAGAGCCCTCAGTCAGGTTTTCTCTACGTTATCAATGAGGGACCTCATCAGCCGAATGAGGCGCCTGAATACGTAGTTTTATTTCCCTCGCCAACATCGAATAAAGGTTCAGCGCTTCTTCAGGAAAATGTGAACATTCAAATACCAGAGAATAGTTGGTTTCGACTTGATAGTGACAAAGGTACTGAGAAAGTCTGGTTGATATATGCCACGAATGAGCTGAGCGATCTCGATCTGGTTAGAGAATTTGCCAACCCGAAAACCCGGGGGCTGATCAATAACGCTTCCGTTCGGGACAAGGTAACTGCCTTTCTTAAAGCACATGCAGAAAGCAAACCGATGGTAGAGCAGAGTGATGAGAAGAAAGAAACAACGCTCCGTTCTCGGGGAGACGTTTTAGTGTACCCGTTGGCGCTGGAGCATTATTGAGCCTTTGTTCCAATAGTCCTCTAATTGGCAGGTCCTTCACTGCGTAGAGGTTGACCGCATAAAAATGGCTGCTCTTATCGTCGCCCACCCAGGGGTTCAACGATTGACCTTCCTCGACTCGAGGCCTATTATTTCCGCATTCAACGCAATCTGATGTCGGTTGAAATATGCCACGGCCTTTCCACTTGCAGGATTAGCTAAATCTGCAAGTTTCCCTGTTTTTCACCAGATGAATGGTGGTTTACCCAGACACTTCTCGCGTTAATGGATAGAAAGACGAGTTTTACGTTCCTTCTAGACCTTAACGCGAATATCGAGTTCTCCCTGATTTTCGCAGAAAACGTCCTCGAATCCCTCAAGTGGTACGTGCGGAGTTCAGGAGGAACGTAGCCCGACATCGTCGGGTTAACTCAAACAATCCGAAGGAGGATTAACAATGCCAACAAACATATGGACACTTCATGCTAACGGAATCTCAGGCGGTAGTAATGGACAGGATCTGGTCGGTTGTCATATCAACCAGAATGCAGCCGGAACTGCTTACCAGTTTACTGCGCCTAATGTCACCAATGTCCTCTCAACGACAACAGGAACAACGTTGCCGACAGCTCCATTTGATTTTCCGGAGTTCACCTACGACGGCGACACCTGGAACATTAGTGTCAGCACGCTTAGCGGTGGCGCCGCAAGTAATCAGGCCCAGGGTAGTTGGGATTCCGACGATGAGAACAAGATCAAAGAAACGGGTCCCGAGAGTGGAGAGTGGACTGCCCAGGCCGGCGCAACAGTCGGTGACGATATGGCTGCCACTAAGTCCGCTTAAATCGTTTAGGAATTTGGCCTCCGCGTATTCGAGGTAAGGATAAAGGTGACTTCGAGAGTTTGGTTGTCACCTTTATCCAATGCTTTTACTGCTAACGTGAAAGATCAAACCTGCAAAAGAGATGTTACGAGACCTCGCACAGTTTCTGTCCTTCTTGTTCGCTCTTAAAAATCGCTTAAGGGTCGCTGGTTCGAGCCTTGTTGTTCTAGGATTGTTGCCTGGATTGGCGCCCTCCAATGTCTATTCTCAAACGCAAAGTGTTGTTGAGAACCAGAAACCTCCCGCAGAATTCGTGCCCGGGCAACATGAGCTAAAGGGTGGGCAGACGAATTCTTATCGCATTTTGCTGAAGGCCGGCGACTTCCTTTCCGCGTCAGTCACTCAAAAACAGATTGATGTCTCAGTTGTACTCTATGCTCCCGGTGGAAAAAAGATTGCCGAGACGGACAGTCCTAACGATCAGTGGGGTTCCGAACCGGCGCTGTTGTTCGCTGAGGAAGCAGGGGAATTTAGAGTGGATATTTTATCTCCTAACTCCCGAGCGGCAGCAGGAAGTTATGAGATCGAGCGTGTCTCCGTACGAACGGCAACTGCGGATGATAAAAAGCAAGCTGCGATTCAACGAAAGTTTGACGAAGCTACGACTCTGGGAAATGAACGGGATGCCGCATCTCGTCTAAGGGCCATCCAACTCACTAAAGAGGTCTTAGAGTTCTATCAATCTTCAAAAGAGACTTATCGGCAAGCATTAGCTTTACGAGCGATCGGAGTTCTGTACCTTCAGGTTGGCGATTATCGTGCGGCCCAGACGAATCTCGACCAAAGCATGACGCTCGTAACGGCTTTGAATGATTTGAGACAACAAGAGGTCATCGAGACGTTCTTAGGTGGCGTTCACGATGTGCTGGGCGACCAAGCTAAGGCCATCGTGCATTATGAGAGAGCAATAGGCCTGGCCAAAAAAAGCGGCAATCGCGGCGTAGAAGCTTCTTCACTAAACAATATAGGCAAGATCCATAACGACGCTTCTGATTGGGATCAGGCGAGGGATTATTATCTCCAGGCCCTTCCTGTCTTTCGCGCACTCGGAAACCAGAGAACCGAAGGAATAACTCTGAATAACATTGGAATTTCTTACCTTTTATCTGGAGATCCAGAAAAGGCACTTGACTACCTTCAGGAGGCGGTCACGTTGCTGCGGATAGTCAAAGATAAAAACGCTGAAGCCTATTCGCTGAGTAATATTGGTGACTCCTACAGACGCTTGTCCAATTACCAAAAAGCCCTCGACTTTTTTCAACAGGCTCAAACTATTCAGAAGGATGGTAATCGATCACAAGAAGCCGACACGTTGGACCTGATGGGAGTGACGTACTCAGAAATGGGTCAGCCTCAGACGGCGCTCACATACCATCAGCAATCCCTCAAGATTCAACAACAGGTCGGAAATGTTCGACGAGAAGGCGTGTCGCTTAGAAACCTCGGCCACGTCTATCTCTTGCTGAACCAACCCGATCAAGCCTTAGAAAACCTCGATGCAGCGATCACTATATTTCGCCGGATTGGGGATCTGAACAGCGCCGCGATCGCCCTGCAGGATTCTGCGACTGCTCAGCTGCAGAAACAGAACCTTGAGGAAGCTCGAAGGAATATTTCAGAATCGCTCAGCCTCGTAGAAACTGTGCGAGCTCGATCAGGCAGCCCCTTGTTGCGCGCTTCCTATCTGGCGTCAAGAGAAAGTGCCTACGAATTCTACATCGACTTGTTGATGCAGCAGGATGCCAGGAATCCGGGAATGGGTCACGATGCCGAAGCTCTCCAGGCGAGTGAACGGGGAAGGGCGCGCAGCTTGCTCGAGACTTTGAACGAGTCGACTGTTGCCATTCGCAAAGGGGTGAGTTCGGAGTTAGTTGATCGAGAACAATCGATCAGGCAATTGCTAAATGCCAAGGCGCAACGACTCATTCAACTCACGGCGCTCAAGGGTAGTCCACAAGAGTTGGAAACTCTTAACAAAGAAATAAATTCGCTTGAGGACGACTACCAGCAAGTCACATCCGCAATTCGCAAATCAAGCCCAACTTACGCGGCACTAACTCAGCCGAATCCACTTGGTCTGAAGGAGATTCAGGATGAATTGGATCCCGATTCATTAATACTCGAATATTCACTGGGCACGGACCGAAGTTATCTATGGGTTATCGGCAAAAGCTCGTTAAAGGCTTTTCAGTTGCCCAAAAGGAGCGATGTCGAAGCGGTCGCTCGTGAACTCTATCAATCTCTAACGGCGCGTAGTTTTTCGAAAGCGTTGGAAACGGCTGAGGATCGGGCTGCCAGAATTGCAAAGGCAGATCAGCGGTCTCGCGAATTAATCGAGCAGTTAAGCAGCATGGTCCTTTCGCCAGCGGCTGCGGAACTGGGAACGAAAAGATTAATCATTGTTGCTGACGGCGCACTCCAGTATGTTCCGTTTGCTTCATTATCGACTTCAATCGGTTCCGCGAGTGCCCGCAGTGGTGCGACTCCGAACTATCGCCCGATTATTCTGGACCATGAAGTACTGAATCTTCCATCAGCTTCCATACTGGCGGTCCAGCGTCGCACTCTTGCTGGTCGTCCGTTAGCGCCCAAGGGCGTCGCGGTGCTTGCCGATCCGGTTTTTTCAACTACAGATACAAGGTTGAGAACAAAAGAAGATAGTGGTCGAGCCCAGGCAAGGTCCCCTATTCGAACGACGGCGGAGGATGGTGATCTCAGGATCATCGAGCACAAAAGCGGTGCTGGTGGTGAAATGATTATCCGTCGTCTTCCCTACACACGTCAGGAAGCAGATGAAATACTTGCGGTCGCTACTGGGCCTCAGAATTTAAAAGCTGTTGATTTTCAAGCAAGTCGGATCACCGCAGTCAGCAGCGAATTAAGTAATTACCGCTATTTGCATTTCGCTACCCATGGATACCTTGACACCGCTCGACCAAATCTGTCGGCTATTGTGCTGTCCCTGGTGGATGAGAATGGCAAGCCGGCGGACGGTTTTTTAAGGGCTCTGGATATTTACAATTTAAAGCTTCCTGCCGAATTGGTGGTTTTGAGTGCGTGTGAAACCGGCCTGGGAAAGGACATCAAAGGTGAGGGCCTGGAAGGTCTCACCCAGGGATTTATGTACGCCGGAGCCAGACGTGTTGTCGTTAGTTTATGGAATGTTAACGACAAAGCGACTGCTTCGTTGATGGGCCGACTCTATAGTGGCATGTTGAGAACGCACAAGACCCCGGCCGCAGCTTTACGAGCGGCGCAGATCGAAATGTTACGAGCGCGACAATGGCAGTCACCTTATTACTGGGCAGCCTTCGTTATCCAGGGTGATTGGAAGTAATAAGGCAATGCTTCTGGGGGCAGAAGGAGCGAGTTATGAAACGAATAAACTTGATTGGGTTTTTGCTTTTATTTCTGTGTCTCGCCGCTGCTGTTTTTTACTCAGTGGTCAGGGCCCAGCAAGGTGATGATGCGACTCGAAAGTTGTGGGACACGGCCTACATCGCAAACAATAAAACAAGCACCAAGCGTCGCGCCCGTACTTACCGAATCGCAACTCCGAAGGTGCCGATCAATGACGTTTCGCCAGATTCGGTCGTCGGCGTCACGCTCTGGAGACTTAGGTCTGCAACTCCGCGGGACTCTGGTGAGCGAATAATTGTTCATGACGATTCTGATGCCAAAGAGTATTTGCCAGAGAGGATCTCGCCGGAAACTAAGCTCGGTCAGGGCGACAAGCTACGAATCAGCGTCGAAGGCGCTCGTGACGGTTACCTGTATGTAATTGATCGCGAGCAATACGCGGATGGCACAGTTGGACCACCGTATCTTATTTTCCCTACCACGCGCACCCTCAACGGGGACAACAAGGTGACGGTTGGCATGCTCACGGAAATCCCGGCCCAGGTTGATAGTCCTCCTTACTTTACGCTCCGAAAAAGCAGACCGGATCACGTCGCCGAGGTGTTGAGCGTGTTAGTTGCTCCAAAACCTCTCGAGGGGATTACGGTCACTGACAAAGCGCAACAATTGACTAATGAGCAGGTTGCGGGTTGGGAAAAACAGTGGAATTCAGGGGTGGGCTTCCTTGAAATGGGCCAGGCTGCGGGCCAGGCGTGGACCAAAGAAGAGCGTGATGCTGCTGGAACCAGGGCTCTGACTCCGTTAGCTCCCGCTCCACAGTTAGTTTTTTATCGAACTGCTGCGTTAGCCAGTCAACCCATGCTCGTGAAATTACAGTTGTGGTACCGCACGCCCGCAAAAAGAACTCACCACTAAACTCCGCGACTCGGCGACTCTGCGGTGGGTTTCTTTTTTCACCGGGAGTCGCCAGAGGCGCTGAGGGTTATGGTGTTCCATAAAACTTCCAGTTTGTTGAAAAGTTTCGCGTCAATTTTTGATTCGTGATACTTGCACGAATCATCTCGATGGGAATGCGGTTCTCCATAAGTAACGCATCATTAAAGGTTCGATTCGTTATCTTGCCTGAATCGACCATCTCTTTATGCAACGCGTACTGTTGTAACCCTCCAATCAAGTATGCGATCTGGTAAAGCGGTCCATAGCTACCGTCTAACGAGCGACGTACCTCAGCGGTCGCATTATCACGCTCATGGCCGACTTTGTTGACCAATAGATCAATGCATTCCTGGGGCGTCATCTTCTCGAGATGGAAGCTGAGCGAAAAGATGATCCGGGCACAACGATGCATTCGCCAGAAGAGCATCCCGATTTTGTTTTCGGGTGATCTGGCAAAATTTAAGTCCCAAAACAACAACTCCCAGTAGAGCGCGTTTCCTTCAGTCCAGAATGGAGTGGAGAAAATTGCCCGGTATGGTTTGTTTCGGGCCGCCATAAAGCCCTGTAGATGATGACCGGGAATCAATTCATGAAAGACTGTCGCTCGTGAGAAGTGAATGTTGTTCCCGCGCATACTCATCATCTTTTGTTCCTGGGCCATCGTGTTGGTAGGAAAGGAGACGAGTATTGTTTCGCCTCCGAGAAAGAAGGGGCTGACCAGTTGGCGTTCCGGGGTCATCATTTCCATTCGCCAGGTGTCCTTTGCCAGCTGGGGAACTGTAACGAGATTGTTATCCTCAACAAACTTGATTGCTTCCAGGGCTAGTCCGCGAATCATCTCCGGTTGTTTGCCGGGCTCCACATATTGGGTCTTCACGAATTCGAGTGCTTTGTGCCAGTCGTCGCCGTACCCAAGTTCACGCGACGCCTTTTTCATCTCATTTTCACACCACGCCATCTCTTTTTCACCGATCGCTATGATCTCCTCGGGCGTATACGGAATCATTTCCGATTTGAGCTCGCTGATTAGAGCGTCGCGTCCGATTGGATCACCAACAATGTCGCTGGTATCGCCGGGCCGCGCCATCGTGCTCGTGGACCTTTGGAAACCCTGATTTCCTGGTCCACTTTGACCCCCACCGCCCTGACCACGAGTGGAAGGTGCTGTAGTTGGGCCACCACTTTCAGTACGAATGCCCACGACACGTTCCGTGAGAAATGAAGCGTAGTTGGTCAGGGATTGGTCCAGAGCTTTGTATGGCTCTTCATTCCACCAGGTGAACATAGGATCGTAGCCGTTATAAAACGTATACCAGTTACGAAGAATGGTTCTTAGATTGGTTAATGCGTTGACACCTCGATTCGCGAGGGTCTTCTTTACTTTTAAGGGTTCGACTTCGCTTGTCGCGCCGCTCCGTCCTTCCGGTCGCAGACCCGCTTCGACAGCACGTCTTCGTTCGTCAACTGCCTTTCGTAATTCGGTGAGTGTCGCGGCGACTTTTGCCGAGTCAATTGGTTCCATGCGCCGGCGAGTTTCTTCGAGGTCAATGATGCTCTTGGCGAAAGGAATTAACGCCTGAATCTCGTCGAGCTGGCGCGATTGAATTTCGAGTTGTCGCAATTCATACTCGAGGTGGTTTTTGAAGAGGATGTAATCGATCTGGCCGTCTTCGCTCATGTGATCGAAATCAACTTTGGTAAGTGACGCGAGCCAGTCTGAATAGAACTGTTTGAACCGGTCGCGACGGCTCGGAGACATGGGCACCGGAAAAGCACGTGTCAGACTTCCTCGATCGACTGTGTAGCGTTCTATCTGTGCACGCATTTCACTGTCAGAGGACTTTAATTCGGTTTTGGATGGAGTCTTCCCGTTTGGTTTGGAAGTCTGGGCGGACGAGTTGTAGGTAATGCTTGATAAGAGGATTGAAATTAGGACACAAGCCAAAGCTCTGGATCCTCGCATGCTGGGGTCTCCTGTCAGATTGTTAATTAGTGATCGAAAGCTGGACCAACCTAAAGGCGAAGTATGCTATCGCAACTCTTTTACTAAGGCGACCTTTCTGTTCTTCATCTCGAATAGCTTTGCACAAAAACTCTAATCTTGGTGAGTGTCGAGCGATCAGTACAGTACCGCGAGTGAAGCGCGGCGGTGGCACACTCGACATTACGCCTAAATTCTGATGGTTGG
>Ga0207674_10000330_pt1 | contig 60515 bp, 53 predicted proteins | sample KBSCornC72_FD_184303 | JGI IMG/M metagenome (GOLD analysis project Ga0207674, IMG submission 184303) | Corn rhizosphere microbial communities from Kellogg Biological Station, Michigan, USA - KBS Corn C7-2 (SPAdes) (version 2) | ecosystem: Host-associated > Plants > Roots > Rhizosphere > Soil ... | reverse complement strand
GATGACGTCGTGCTTCACCCAATTGCCGTTGGCATAGAGAAAGAAGTCGTCGCCGGGCTTCACCGTTTTGTCGATGTAGGACAGCTCGACTCCCCACGGCTGCACAGCGGCATGGCCTGGAGACGCTGCAAGCACATCCGTTGGAGCCGCGATGAGCAGAACTGTGGCGACAAGCGCGAAATTCGGACGAAGCAATGTGGCCTCCTTGGAATCTGAAATGTGCCCCCGGCGACGCGACGCAGACGCACCGGAACGCCCGCGCAACGTGCCCGGCGAAGTAGGTCAGCAGATGGGGTCGGCTAGCAAATCACGGACGCGCGAGCAACGACAAAGCTAAGGGTGCCGTTCTATTTCCCTTTGAACTTCGCCTGCCGCTTTTGCAGAAAGGCGCTTACACCTTCCATGAAATCTTCTGTCCGGCCGGCGCGCTCCTGGCTGATGCGTTCCAGATCAAGCTGCTCTTCATACGTATTGAGCGGGCTCTGCCAATAGAGACCGCGGGTCACCGTCAAGGAAGACGGACCGTTCGCCAGCTGCTCGGCAAGCTTGAGCGCCTCAGCCATCAGCGCGGTGTCATCGGCGACACGGTTGATCAGTCCCCATTCGAGCGCTTTTTCGGCCGGCAGGCGCTCCGCCAGCAGCGAAAGCTCCTTGGCGCGCGCCAACCCGATCAAACGCGGCAAGAGCCAGGTCGAGCCGCCGTCCGGAACGAGGCCGATGCGCGTGAAGGCCTGCAGGAAATACGCGGAGCGCGCCGCGATCACGAGGTCGCCCATCAGCGCGATGCTCATGCCGACGCCGGCCGCGGCACCGTTCACCGCGGTGACGAACGGAATCGAGAGATCGCGCAGGCGACGCAGGAAGGGATGATAGACGGTCTCGAGGGCATGACCGACACCGGTCTCTTCGCTGCCGCGCTCTGCCAGGTTCGCGCCTGAGCAGAATCCGCGGCCTTCGCCCGTCAAGATCATGGCGCGAAAGCCGCTATCCTTCTTCTCGATGAAGTTCAACGCCGCTGCCGCGCCTTTGACCAGCTTCGTACCGGCCGCGTTCATGGCTTCGGGATGGTTCAGCGTCAGGACCGCAACGTTGCCATGCGCCGTGACATAGGCTCGATCAAAATCCGTGCGCATCGTGTTCTCCGCCGCTGGTCAGCACCGCAGCATACGCACTTCGCGCTTGTTGAAAAGAGCGGGAAATCTTGACGTATTGCGAACGTTACGCAACGCAAACTGTCCACCATTGAAGGGCGGCAGCGGGACTGATTAACTCGCTGAATTGCCCACAAGGAGCCGCGTCATGAGCGTCGCACAATCCACGCCTGTTCCCGCGTCCGACGCGGCATCAAGAATGCGCGAGGTGTTGGAGCGGCAGCGCCAGGCCCATCTGAAGGACGGACCCCTAAGCGCTGAGAAGCGCATCGAATGGCTCGACCGTGCGATCGGCCTCTTGGTCGGGCACAAGGATGCCATCGCAGAGGCATTGCGCGAAGATTTCGGTCACCGCTCCGTGCACGCGACGCTTCTGACCGACGTTTCAGGTTCTATCGCGCCGCTCAAGCATGCGAAGGAAAATCTGCGCAAATGGATGAAGCGAGAGAAGCGCAAGGTCAGTCCGGCAATTCTCGGCCTTCTCGGTGCGAAAGCCTATGTCGAGTATCAGCCCAAGGGCACGATCGGCATTATCTCGCCGTGGAACTTTCCCGTGAATCTCACCTTCACACCGCTTGCCGGCGTGTTCGCCGCGGGCAACCGCGCAATGATCAAGCCGAGCGAATTCACCCCGCGCAGCTCCGAGTTGATGGCACGCATGTTCGCGACCGCCTTTGACGAGACGGAAGTTGCGGTGTTCCCCGGCGGCGCCGAGGTCGGCGCGGCGTTCGCGCGTCTGCCATTCGATCACCTGTTGTTCACGGGTGCGACTTCGATCGCCTATCACGTGATGAAGGCGGCGGCGGAGAATCTCGTGCCGACGACGCTCGAGCTCGGCGGCAAGTCTCCCGTCATCGTCGGCGAGTCTGCCGACATGGCTCTGGCGGCGAAGCGCGTGATGATGGGCAAAACGTTGAACGCCGGTCAGATCTGCCTGGCGCCGGACTATGTCATGGTGCCTCAGGCGAAGGCGGGCGAGTTCGTCGGCGCGGCGGCAGCGAGCATCAGCGCGATGTTCCCGACGCTGAAGGACAATCCTGACTATACCTCGGTCATCAACCAACGTCATTTCGACCGGCTCAATGGCTATCTCGACGATGCGAAGGCGAAGGGCGCCGAGATCGTCGAGCTCAATCCTGCGAAGGAGGATTTCCGTCAGCAGCCATACCACAAGATCCCGCCGACGCTCGTTCTCAATCCGACAGACGACATGGCGATTATGAAAGATGAGATCTTCGGGCCGCTCTTGCCGGTGAAGACCTACACGCACGTCAACGAAGCGATCGGATATGTGAACGCGCATGCGCGTCCCTTGGGCCTCTATTATTTCGGCAAGGACTCGAAAGAGCAGGATGAGGTCCTGGCGCGCACCACCTCGGGTGGCGTGTCGGTGAACGATGTCGTGATGCATGTGTCGATGGAGGACTTGCCGTTCGGCGGCATTGGACCATCGGGCATGGGCGCCTATCACGGCATCGACGGCTTTCGCACCTTCAGCCACGCCAAGGCGGTGTTCCAGCAATCGGGCCGTGATTTGACCGCGATGATGCGCCCGCCTTATGGCGCGGCGATCCAGAAGATGCTGGATGGCGGCATCAAGCGCTGAAATTGCGTCGACCGAGAATTTCCGCCGCGGCGTTGGCGGATTCGATGCCGCCGTGCACGTCGCCGATGGCGTCTTCAATATTCCATAGGGCGCTCAAAACGCCATGGGCAAAGCACCAGCGAATGACACGCTCCGCATTTAAATTGAGCCGCGCCGCGATGATGCCTGTGCGCCGTTCTAGGTGCTTTGCAGTACGAAACTCCGCCGTTGGATTGTGCAGAAACGATGCCGCCTCGAACTCAAGCTCGCCGGCATAGCCCTTTGGGTCGATTACGAGCCAGCCGCGCTCATCGTCGCGTAGAATATTGCCATGGTGGAGATCGTTATGAAGCAGAAAATGGCGCGGCCCCTGCGTCTCGCATAGCTCGAAGAAAGCGTGTTTGCCATGCTCGAATAATTCGCGCGAAAGGACGGGATGCTCCGGATAGGGCTTGTTGTAACTGCGACCACAGGTGAACAAGGTCTTCCATTCCTCTGGTGCGGGTCTCACTTGCAGGCCGGCGACCACATCGCACCAGATGTTCGTGGCGCCGTCATCGTCGTTCGCAGTCAGAACGGTTAGTGGCACTCCCGGTGTAATCCGTTCCACCACCATCGCACGCGCATCGCCCTCGTAGACTCGAACGGCGCGGTCGCCCCAATGACGCAGAATGTCGGCGCTGCGCGTTTCATCGCTGCCGGGCTTAAAGACTTTGAGCAGAGCAGGCTGACCCCGCGCACGCACAAAGCAGAGCCACGAGCTATGCGTTTCGAATGGTTTGCCGTCGAGATTCAGACGCCACTTGGCGATGTACGTGTCGAGGTGCTGAGACCCGCTCAACTTTCGACGTCGGCCTTCTTGGCGAGCCGCACCGGGCGGAAGAGAAACGCCGGCAGCTGATGCTTTTCCGGCTTCACGGGCGTGGCGTCGTTCTTGCGGTCGAAACTGGCCCTGTGTTCCGGGTCGCGTTTCTTCTGAGGCTGGCGATGTTTGTCGCGTCGCGGTTCGTGTTTTTGCTCTCGCCGAACCGGCGCCGGTTCTGCCGTCTTCTCCGGAACGGCCGCAACAGGAGCGACCACGACCGGAGCAGCGGGCTCCATGGACGCGACATGGTCGTGGAATTTGTCGGGGCGGAACTTGTCCTTGCGCTGGCGTGCACGCGCGCCGCGCGAGCGCTCGTTGTCGCGGCGCGGCTTGCGGTCTTCGCGGATTTCGAGATTTGCCATCGTCTGGCGCGGAATGGTCGTCTTGATGAGATGCTCGATGGCGTCCACCTGGCGTTCGTCACGCGGCGTCGCCAGCATGAAGGCATGCCCGGTCCGTCCGGCGCGACCGGTGCGCCCGATGCGATGTACATAGTCGTCGGGATGGAACGGAACATCGAAGTTGAAGATGTGGCTGACGGCCTGGATATCGAGACCGCGCGCCGCCACGTCGCTTGCCACGAGAATTTTCAACTCGCCAGAGCGAAAGCTCTCGAGCGTCTTGGTGCGCAGCGACTGATCGAGATCGCCGTGCAGGGGCGCGGCATTGAAACCGTGCTTGAGAAGCGACTTCGCCACGACATCCACGTCGCGCTTGCGGTTGCAGAACACGATGGCGTTGTTGAGGTTGGGCTCGGCTTCGCGGATGAGACGGCGAAGCGCTTCGCGTTTGGCCCAGTCGTTGGCTGGAACATCGACGATCTGCTGCGCGATGGTGGTGGCGGCCGTGGCCGGGCGGCTCACTTCGACACGCACCGGATTGTGCAGGAACTGTTCGGTCAGCCGCTGGATCTCCGGCGGCATCGTCGCCGAATAGAAGAGCGTCTGGCGCGTGAATGGGATGAGCTTGCAGATGCGTTCGACATCGGGAATGAACCCCATGTCGAGCATGCGGTCGGCTTCGTCGATGACGAGGATGTTGACCTGGCTCAGCATCAGCTTGCCGCGCTCGAAATGATCGAGCAGCCGGCCGGGGGTGGCGATGAGAACGTCGACGCCGCGATCGAGCTTCTTGTCCTGGTCGTCGAACGACACACCGCCGATCAGAAGCGCCATCGAAAGCTTGTTGTATTTGCCGTAGCGCTCGAAGCTCTCGGCCACCTGGGCTGCGAGCTCACGCGTCGGTTCGAGAATGAGAGAGCGCGGCATGCGCGCCTTGGCCCGACCGCGCGCCAGCATCTCGATCATCGGCAGGGTGAAGGACGCCGTTTTGCCGGTGCCGGTCTGGGCGATGCCCACCACGTCGCGGCGCTTCAGCACGGGGGGAATGCCCTGGGCCTGAATCGGGGTCGGGGTGGAATAGCCGCTCTCGGCCACCGCTTTCAGAACTTCAGGCGAAAGCCCGAGGTCATCAAACCCGGCAGCTTGCGGCGGCGGGTCGTCAATTGTCGATGAAGAAGGAAAATCAAGGGCTTCTTCGCTGCCGGTGTTCGTACCGGCCGTCGTCACGCTGTTCGTCGCACGCTCCTAAGGTGGGGCGTATTGCGAACGCCCAGCGGCTGGCCCGGATTGGCTGCCGACTCCTATATGCGCTGCAACATAGGGTTGCGTGGCGCTTTGTCAACCCGTGGCGGCGCCTTGACGCGCAGCCCCGATGCGACGTCCGAAGGCGAAGCGACCGAATTGGCACACTGCGTCCCGGATCTGTTTGTCCCGAACGGCACGCCTCGACAAGCGTGCGCGAGGGCGCGACGCTTGGCGGAGCATAGGGAGGGGGTCCCCATGGAGTCGCGAAACGCGGATGCCGTCGCGCGGGTGGTCAGTCTCGTGCTGATCGCTCTTGCGGTCTGGCTGATCGCGAACACCTTTAATGGGCTTCCGGTTCCGCTGGGTCTGGATGCCGCCGCCAGCGAATTCTCCGCTGCGCGCGCCGACGCAACGCTTGGTCGGCTTCTCGGACCCGAGGTTCCACATCCGGTTTCCACGCCAGCCAACCAGGCCGTGCGCGACCGCGTGCGTATGGAGTTCGCGGCGCTGGGCGTGCAGACGAATGTCTATCGCGCACCCGGCTGCTTCGACCGTCAGGCAAGGTTCGGCGTGTTCTTCTGCGGTACGACCGAGGACATCGTCGCCGACGTGATACCTGGAACCGGCAAGGCGATCATCCTGCTCGCCCATTACGATTCCGTTCCGGCCGGTCCCGGCGGCGCCGACGATCAATCGGGCGTCGCCACGATTCTGGAAACGGTGCGCGCGCTGAAGGCGCGCGGCGCGACGAGTCTGCATCCAGTGATCGCCGTCATCACCGACGGTGAAGAAGCAGGCTTGCTCGGTGCGGCTGCGTTTCTGGACAATCCGTCATTGAAGGCAAAGGTCGGAGCCGTCGTCAATGTCGAGGCGCGCGGCAACCAGGGTCCGAGCCTGATGTTCCAAACAAGCCCGGGCAACGGCCGGCTCATCGATCTCTACGCGGGGAGCGTGCCCACATACGCGACGAGCTCCTTGACGTCTGTGATCTACAAATACTTGCCGAACGACACCGATCTCACATTGTTCCTCAATGCCGGATTCATCGGCTACAATTTCGCCTTCAACGGAAACGTCGCCGATTACCACACGCCGCTCGATCGGCGCGACAATCTGAGTTTGTCGTCGCTGCAGAACCATGGCGACAACATGCTGGGCCTCACGAGCGGTCTAATGAAGACCGATTTCGAAAGTCTCAAGGGCGGCGACGACATCTACATCTCGCTCCTGGGCTATTTCCTCCCGCGCATGCCCGCGAGTTGGGCGTTGCCGCTCTCGATGGTGTCGTTCCTGCTGCTCGTTGCCGCGACCTACTTTTCGCGCGCCGAAGAAAACGGATTTTGGCGCTGGTTGCGCGCGCTGGCGATGCCGCTGGCCATGGTCGTCGGCGCGGCCGTGGCGGGCCTTGTCCTGCACAAGGTGGCCGAACTTGTTTCCGGGCAGCCCAACCCGTCTTATGCCTATCCCCTCTGGCTGCGCTTGGCGCTCGCGCTGGGCGTGACAAGCGTCGGCGTTCTCGTGTCGCGGCTTTCAACGGTACGGCGCTCAGCACTCGCAGTTTGGTATTGGATGTCGGCATTGGCCATCCTGACCGCCGCGTTCCTACCTGGCCTCAGTCCCTATTTTCTTTTTCCTGCGCTGATCGGTTCGCTCATCATGCTGATCCAGTCGCGTCTCTCCGACGCGTGGGATGGCCGCTCTGGCGAGGTCGCGATTTTTCTCGCCGCACTCCCCGCGCTGGTGATCTGGCTGTCGCTCGCCTCCGGGCTGGAAAGCGTGCAGGGACTTTTCGCCCATCCGTTGTTCACGGTCCCGGCCGCATTCGGCACCATGGCGTTCCTGCCATTCCTCGCGGTTGCGCCTTTGGGCAGGCGCGCCTGGATTTGGACCACGTCGCTTCTCGGCATCGCGGCCTTGTTCTGCGCCTGGATGGCGGGGCTTCAGCCGGCGTTCAGCCCGCTCGCGCCGCAGCGTCTGAACGTCGATTTCCTGGACGATCATGTCAGCAACAAGTCTCTGTGGGCCATCGATACCCAGGCGCCCTTGCCGGAGGCGTTCCGTCACGTGATGCCGTTCTCCGACAAGCCCATCAAGGCGTCACCGTTGTCGACTCAGCCTGCCTATGTCGCGCCGGCGGGCGCGAACCGCTTCGCGCAGCCGGTTGCAGCGTTTGAAAACATCGCGGACGCCACGGGGCGGCTCGTCACCATGACGCTGCAGGGCTCGGAGCGAACCAATGAGATGCTGCTTGTCGTTCCCAAAAACTCGGGACTCGACCGGATCGAATTCGAAGGCAAGCGCTTTGTTCCCGTGCCCAATGCGGAAAATCCTCTGGGAACGATCTTCGGCTGCGTGACGCGCGATTGCCGCGACAAAAGCGTCACGCTGCATTTCGCCAACACACGTCCGGTCGATGTGTGGGTCGGTGAAATCGACTACGGCATTCCGCCCGACGGCCAGCCGCTCGAGAATGTGCGACCCGGCACGACCGTCGCGTCACAGTCCGGAGACACCACGATCGTGTTCGGAAAGCTAAAGCTGCCCTAAACGTCGACGTTGGTCGCGAACTCGGCGTTTTCCTGGATATACTGGAAGCGCAATTCGGGCTTCTTGCCCATCAACTGTTCGACCAGCTCCTCGGTCCGCTTCTTGTCGCTGTCCGCGATTTCGACGCGCACGAGCGTGCGGCTGCCGGGCTTCATCGTGGTTTCCTTGAGCTGCGCCGGCATCATTTCGCCCAGGCCCTTGAAACGCCCGACCTCGACTTTCGCATTGCCCTTGAAGACCGTCTTCAACAACTGGTCGCGATGCGCATCGTCGCGGGCATATTCGGTCTTCGAGCCCTGAGTCAGACGGTAGAGCGGCGGCATCGCAAGATAGAGATGGCCGCGTGCGATGAGCTGGGGCATCTCGCGATAGAAGAACGTCAGGAGCAGCGAGGCGATGTGTGCGCCGTCGACATCGGCGTCCGTCATGACGATGACGCGATCGTAGCGCAAGTCGTCGTCGCGATACTTCGCGCCGGTCCCGCAGCCGAGTGCCTGCACCAGATCGCTGAGTTCCTGGTTCTGCTGCAGCTTCTCCAATGTCGCGCTTGCCACGTTCAATATCTTCCCCCGCAGCGGGAGGATCGCCTGGGTGGCACGGTCGCGCGCCTGTTTCGCCGAGCCGCCGGCGGAGTCGCCTTCGACCAGGAAGATTTCGGTTCCCTCGGACGCATCGCGCGTGCAATCGGCGAGCTTGCCGGGAAGACGAAGCTTGCGCGTCGCCGATTTGCGCGCGGTTTCCTTTTCCTGGCGCCGCTTCAGTCGCTCCTCGGCCTGCTGGATGACGAAATCAAGCAGCCGGTCGGCGTCCTGCGGGCTCTCCGCCAGCCAGTGGTCGAAGTGATCGCGCACCACCGTCTCGACCAGGCGTTGCGCGTCAGGCGAGGACAGCTTGTCCTTGGTCTGGCCCTGAAATTCGGGCTCGCGGATGAACACCGACAACACCGCGCAGCATGCCGCCATGACATCCTCTGTCGCGACGAGCGCGGTCTTCTTGTTGTTGGTGCGTTCGCCATGGCTGCGTAGCGCCCTGGACAACGCGTTGCGCAGACCTTGTTCGTGCGTGCCGCCATCCGGCGTCGGGATCGTGTTGCAAAAGGAGTGTACGAAGGGATCGATTTGCGGCGTCCAAAGGACGGCCCACTCGACCGCCCCCTTGCCGTCACGGTTCTCGGTGCGGCCGAAGAACTCGCGCGGCGTGACGGTCGCGTTGCCCGCCGTCTCGGAACGCAGGAAATCGAGCAAGCCGTCCGGAAACTTGAGTGTGTCCTCGGCGGGCGTTTCATCCTTGATGAGCGACGGATCGCACTTCCAGCGGATTTCCACGCCGCGGAACAGATAGGCCTTCGCCTTCGCCATGCGATAGAGCTGCGCCGGCGAAAAGTGCGTGTCCTTGCCGAAGATCTGCGTATCGGGCTTGAAGGAGACGATTGTGCCGCGGCGATTGACGGCGCCCAGGTCCTTCAGCTTCCCGGCGGCGTGGCCGCGTTCGAACCGCATCTTGTGCGCGTGTTTGTCCCGCGCGACATCGACTTCCATCCATTCCGACAGCGCGTTCACCACCGAGGCGCCGACGCCGTGCAATCCGCCGGACGTGTCATAGACCTTGCCGCCGAATTTTCCGCCGGCATGCAGGGTCGTCATGATGACTTCGAGCGCAGATTTGCTCTTGAACTTGGGATGCGGGTCGACGGGAATGCCGCGGCCATTGTCGCGAATCGTCAGCACGTCGCCTTGCGCGTACTCGATTTCGATGCGCGTGGCATGGCCGGCGACCGCCTCGTCCATCGCATTGTCCATGATCTCGGCCGCAAGATGGTGCAGCGCCCGCGCATCGGTCCCCCCGATATACATGCCCGGACGGCGGCGGACCGGCTCGAGGCCCTCGAGGACCTCGATGTCCTTGGCCGTATAGCCCTTGGAGGAGGGTTGCGCCGTGTCGAAAAGATCGGGTGCCTTGGCCATCGGTTCCTTGCGGGCGAATGAACGCGATTCGCGCCGATTTTCTACGTTAACGAAAACTTATTCCCGTGAAACTGTTTTGGCATTCGTCGGCAACCGATGCGCAAAGGCGCGCAGAATGCCGCTAACCGCAGTCCGCGTCTCAGAATATCTTAAGACACGCTCCTTACGCTCCAGACAAATTTCGCGGCTTATGGCGAGGGCGATCGTTGGGCTTCGGACACGAGTTGAGAGTGAGGCGGAGTGCTGACGTTCGCGTCCTCAGCGCTCAGCTCGACCTCATTGTCGCGGCCGTTCTCTCGACGCGCTATACCTCGCCTCTCTGGGCGCTGGCGCTGGCCTGGATCAGCTCGGATTCGTTCGGCTATCTCGGACGCCGCCCGCTGGCCGAGGCCATTCTTCTTCCTTGCGTCGTGGCGATCACGATGTTCCTCGCCTCGAACGTGGTGACGTTCTACGAGACCTCGACCAAGGGAAAGGTCGACTACGAAGCCGTGCGGCCCTGGTTCAGCCGGATGACGGCCCTGCAGCTCTGCATCAGCGCCATCTGGGGCCTCGTTCCCTGGCTCTTGTGGGATCCGGCGAGCCAGATCAACCACGTCTTCCTTGCCGGCGCGACGATTGCCATGCTGGCCGGACTGGTGGTCAGCCGCGCCAGCCACATGGATACCTTCATCGCAAGCCTGGCGCCGCTCTCGGCCGTCGCGGCATTGCGTTTCGCCTTCGGCGACACGCTGATCGACTATGGCATCGCGCTGTTCATTCCGGCCTGCGCGACGCAGATCTTCTATGATGGCCGGCGACTGGCCCGTCGCGTCGACGAAGATGCGCGCCTCAGATTCCAGGTCGAGGACCTGGCGCGCGAGCTCGAGGAGACGCGCGACGAGGCCTTGCGCAAGCGCTTCGAAGCGGAGACGGCCAATGCCTCCAAGACCGCGTTTCTCGCCAACATGAGTCACGAACTGCGCACGCCGTTGAATGCCATTCTCGGATTTTCGGAAATCATCGCCGAAGAATGTTTCGGCCCGGTGGGCTCCAGACGGTACAAAGACTATGCCGGGGACATTCATTCCTCGGGCTCGCACCTGCTGAGCCTGATCAACGATCTTCTCGACGTCGCCAAGATCGAGGCCGGCAAGATGGAGATCGCCCCGCACCCGCTCGACGCGCATCGCACATTCGACATCGCGCTGAAGCTGATCGGGGCCAAGGCACGCGAACGTCAGCAAACGCTGGCGATCGAGATCGATCCTGGCTGTCCGCCACTCTATGCCGATGAACGCGCATTGAAGCAGATCCTGATCAACCTGTGCTCCAACGCGGTGAAATTCACGCCGGAAGGTGGGCGCATCGTGGTGCGCGCGGAAGCGGCGCGAAGCGGCGGTTTCCAGATCTCGGTGCAGGACAACGGGCCGGGAATTCCACGCGAGAAGCTCGACAAGATCTTCACGCCGTTCAGCCAGGTCGACAATCGCTACGACCGCCAGGCAGGTGGAACCGGACTTGGGCTTGCCCTTGTGCGCGGGCTCGCCGAATTGCATGGCGGACGCGCCTGGCTGGAAAGCGAACCCGGCAAGGGTTGCTGTGCCTATGTCGTGCTTCCAGTGACTGCGCCCGAGGCGAAAGTCGCGGAATCTGTCGCGGCATGAGCCCACAAAAGCGAAGGGCGCGACCTTTCGATCGCGCCCTTGCTGGTGTTCTCGAAAATCCGATCAGACCGAATAGTACATCTTGAATTCGATCGGGTGCGGCGTGTGCTCGAAGGCATACACTTCGCCCATCTTGAGTTCGATGTAGCTGTCGATGAAGTCGTCGCTGAACACGCCGCCCTTCTTGAGAAAGGCGCGGTCGCGGTCGAGATAGGACAGCGCATCGCGCAACGACCCGCACACGGTCGGCACTTCCTTCAGCTCTTCCGGTGGAAGCGCATAGAGGTCCTTGTCCATCGGATCGCCGGGATGGATCTTGTTCTCGATGCCGTCCAAGCCTGCCATCAGCATGCCGGCATAGGCGAGATAGGGGTTCGCGCCCGGATCGGGGAAGCGCACTTCGACGCGCTTGCCCTTGGGCGAAGCGGAGAACGGAATGCGGCAGGACGCCGAGCGGTTGCGCGACGAGTAGGCGAGCAGAACCGGCGCCTCGAAGCCGGGGATCAGCCGCTTGTAGGAATTGGTCAATGGGTTGGTGAGCGCGTTCAGCGCCTTCGCATGCTTGATGATGCCGCCGATGTAATAGAGGCAGGTGTCCGACAGATCGGCATAGCCCGAACCGGCGAAGAGCGGCTTGCCGCCTTTCCAGATCGACTGATGCACATGCATGCCTGAGCCATTGTCGCCATAGACCGGCTTCGGCATGAACGTCGCCGTCTTGCCATAAGCAGCCGCAACTTGATGGATGACGTATTTGTAGATCTGCATGTTGTCGCCGCACTTGGTCAGCGTGTTGAACTTGAAGCCAAGTTCGTGCTGCGCGGTGGCGACTTCGTGGTGGTGTTTTTCCGGCTGGATGCCCATGTCGCCCATGATCGCGAGCATTTCGCTTCTGATGTCCTGCGCGGAGTCGACGGGCGGCACGGGGAAGTAGCCGCCTTTGACCGCGGGCCGGTGGCCGAGATTGCCTTGCTCGTATTCCGTGCCGGTGTTGTAGGCGCCCTCCATCGAGTCGATGGCGTAGAAGCCCTTGTTCATTCCGACGTCGAAGCGCACATCATCGAAGATGAAGAACTCGGCTTCCGGCCCGAAATAGGTCGAGTCGCCGACTCCCGACGAGTTGACGTATTTCTCCGCCGCCTTGGCGATGGAGCGCGGACAGCGGCCGTAGCGCTGGCCGGTGGTCGGCTCGACGACGTCGCAGACGAGAAGCAGCGTAGTGGCCGCAAAGAAGGGATCGATCACCGCGGATTCGAGATCGGGAACGAGGGTCATGTCGGATTCGTTGATCGCCTTCCAGCCGGCGATCGACGAGCCGTCGAACATCGTGCCGTGGGTGAGGAATTCCTCGTCGACCATGGAGAGGTCGAACGTCACGTGTTGCCACTTGCCGCGCGGATCGGTGAACCTGAGGTCGACGAATTTGACCTCCTTGGCCTTGATCATCGCCAGGATGCTTTGCGGACTATGTGCCATTGTCTTCGCTCTTCCCTTTCACGCAGTTGAACCGCCCAACGCGGGATATTTAGATGGCATCGGCACCGGTCTCGCCTGTGCGGATGCGGATGACTTCCTCGACATTCAGGACGAATATCTTGCCGTCGCCGATGCGTCCCGTGCGCGCAGCCTTCTGGATGGCATCGACCGAGGCTTCCAGCCGGCTGTCCTCGACCACGATCTCGATTTTCACCTTGGGCAGGAAGTCGACGACATATTCCGCGCCGCGGTAAAGCTCGGTATGGCCCTTTTGCCGGCCGAAGCCCTTGGCTTCCGTGACCGTAATGCCCTGGACGCCGACTTCCTGCAGGGCCTCTTTCACCTCATCCAGCTTGAACGGCTTTATGATCGCCTCGATCTTCTTCATCCATGTCTCCTCGGCGGTTTGAACGCACGCCGCAATTCACGATTTAGCAGGACTCGTGCCGGTTTGCGCGCCGGATTTCACCAAGGAAATTCAGCCCTTTGCGCGGAAATCGGACTCGACCTTCGGCGATGCCTGCACAAGAAACGAGCGGTTTGATCGTTTGTTGTGCTGGTCCCTCAATGCCCGTGCCGGAGCACCATGCCAGCACGTGCGCCCGTATGCTGGTCGTCGAGGACATTGATCTGGCCGTTGACCAGCGTCGCCTTGTAGCCCCGCGCGCGTTGGGTGAAGTGCGGCGCGCCGCCCGGAAAGTTGTGGACGATTTTCGGCTGCAGCTGAGTCAATCGATCCAGGTCGATGACGTTCACGTCTGCACGCTTGCCGGGCGCCAGGACGCCACGGTCCTTCAGGCCCATCACCCGTGCCCCGTCGCTCGTCATGCGGCGGATGCCTTCGGCGAGCGAATAGACTGCACGCTCCTTGACCCAGTACTTGAGCGTGAACGTCGCCCAGTCCGCGTCGATGATCTGCGAGACATGCGCGCCCGCATCGCCGAGGCTCGGCAACACATTGCGCGAGCCCGCGAACAAATCGCCGAGTTCGTCCATGTCCGGGCAGAAGAGGCGATAGTTGAAGAGCGCGCGCCCGTCGGTCTCGCGCGACAGCCTGAGGAAGTATTCGACGAAGCGTTCGCCCGTCTTCGCCAATTCGTCCTTCACGCTCTGATTGCGCGGTGCCGTGAGGTTCGGCGTCTCGCCATCGCCGATATAATAGGTGTGCTCGAACGGAAAGCGCGTCTCGCCTTCTGCAACAAGCTTGGCTGCGAATTCGGGATCGCGGATAGCCGCGAGGCGAGCTGCGAGATCGAGTCCGCGGATCTTGTCCCAGCTCTCGCCGCGAAACGGCAGGCTGCACTGCAGTCCGAACATGAAGCCCGTGCCCTTCACCTGGCTGATGGCGGTCAAGTCGCGGCCCTCGCACAGCTTATCAAGACCCTCGGCTGACTTCCGTCCGGCGCCCTTGTCGCCGCCAACGCCATAGCTGAAGAGGACGCGGCTCCTGGACTGATCGGTGATCGCCTTCAAGACATCACCCGTCGCGCCAACCGCCTGCATCAAGCCATTGCGTTGTGCAACCGCCTTGCCGATCTCCACGAGTTCGGAGGCATCGGCGAAGGTGCCGGGGATCGAACGGCCATCGGGCGCCTTGTGTGGCGCAAAGCGATTGGTCGAGAATCCGATTGCGCCGGCATCCAGAGCCTTGCCGACGATCTCGGCCATCATCTTCTTCTCGTCGCCGCTCGCCTGATCGGCGAAGGAGCGCTCGCCCATCACGTAGTAGCGCACGGCACTGTGTCCGACGAGACCGGCGACGTTGATGCCCGGTTCGAGCTTGTCGAGCGCGTTGAGATAGTCGCCGTAATCTTCCCACGTCCAGGGCAGGCCGGTCAGGATCGCCTGGCGCGGAATGTCTTCCACCGATTCCATCATGCCGGCCAGGAATTCGCGATCGCTCGGTTTGCACGGCGCGAACGTCACGCCGCAATTGCCCATCAGCGCGGTGGTGACGCCGTGCCAACTGATCGGCGTGAGATCGGGGTCCCAGCCGATCTGCGCATCGAGGTGCGTGTGCAGATCGATGAAGCCGGGCGAGACGACATGCCCTTCGGCGTCGATCTCGCGCTTGCCCTTGGCCGCGATCTTGCCGATGTCGGCGATCCTGCCATCGGCGATTCCGACGTCGCCATGGAACGGCTCTGCGCCGGTTCCGTCGACAATGGTTCCACCACGGATCACGATTTCATGGGGCATGGCGAGCGTCCTTCTAATGGCTGATATGCTGTCTAGTTTAGGATGTTCAGGCCGCGGCGCAATGACGGAGCATTAGAATCGTTGTTGAAACAGCGCCTGCTGTCTTGCGAAGGTGCAGCATGCCGCAAGGTAACCCCGTATTCGCCGGTCAGGGCACGACCATCTTCACGGTCATGTCGGCGCTGGCCGTCGAGCATGGTGCGATCAATCTCGGCCAAGGGTTCCCGGATGAAGACGGACCGATGGCGCTCCGAGAAGCCGCCTCGCGTGCGCTGATCGAAGGACCGAACCAATATCCGCCGATGAAAGGGCGCGTCGAACTGCGCCGCGCCATCGCGCGTCACGCCAAGCGCTTCTACGATCTCGACTTCGATTCCGAGCACGAAGTTCTGGTGACGTCTGGCGCCACCGAAGCGCTCACCGCGTCGATCATGGGCCTTGTCGGTCCTGGCGAGGAGGTCGTGCTCATTGAGCCATCGTATGACAGCTATCGCCCGATCTGCGAAGCGGTGGGTGCGGTCGTGCGCAGCGTCAAACTGGCCGAGCCCGACTTTCGCTTGCGCGAAGATGCCCTGCGCGCGGTGATCGGCGAAAAGACGCGTGCGATCATGATCAACACACCGCTCAATCCGATCGGCCGCGTCTTCGACCGAGACGAAATAGAAACGCTGGCGCGTGTGGTGAAGGAAACGTCGGCGGTCGTCATCTGCGACGAGGTCTATGAGCATCTGGTGTTCGACGGCAAGGCGACGCCGCCCCTGATCAGTCTTCCCGGCATGCGCGAGCGCTGCGTACGCGTCGGCTCGGCCGGAAAGATATTCTCGCTGACAGGGTGGAAGGTCGGTTGGGTGACGGGTCCCAAAGCGCTCGTCGAGACGGTCGGCAAGGCGCACCAGTTCATCACCTTCACGACGTCGCCGGCGTTGCAGCTCGGCGTTGCCTATGGGCTCGAGCACGAGATGGATTTCACGCTCGAGCTGACGCACGAACTGCAAGCCAAGCGCGACCTTCTGCGACAGGGCATTGAACGGCTCGGCTTCAAGCCGCTGGCCTGCGAAGGCACGTTTTTCCTCACCGCCGACATCAGCGGTTTGACGAACGAACCCGATCGCGTGTTCTGCGAGCGGCTGGTGCGCGAGGCCGGCGTGGCGCTCATTCCGCTCAGCGTCTTCTACAAGGATGGTCAGCCGCAAAATCTGGTGCGCTTCGCCTTCTGCAAGAAGCGCGAGGTGATCCAAGAAGCGATCGCGCGCCTGGAAAAACATTTCGGAACCAAGAAGGCATCGTCATGACGGACATCGATCCTCGCACGCCCATCCTCGTCGGCGCGGCGCAGTTCACGCAACGAACCGCGCGCGAAGGACGGCTCAAGGAGAGCCTCGATCCGATCACGATGCTGCAGGAAATCTCGCGCCGCGCCATCGCCGATACCGGCGCTCGGAACCTCGCGGCCGCGATCGATACGATTTCCGTGGTGCGCTTCACCGCGGATTCGCCGGGCGATCAGGGCAGGTTGCCGAAGCGCATGTTCCGCAATCCGCCGCACAGCCTGGCAAACCGGCTGGGTGCCAAGCCGCGCCGCTCTTTCTACACCGCGACCGGCGGCAACACGCCGCAATGGCTGGTCAATCGCACGGCGGCTGAAATCGCGAGCGGCGAGTGCGAGGTCGCGCTGCTTGCGGGCGCCGAATATATCGCCTCCCTGCTCGGCTCGATGAAACAAGGCGTCGATCTCGGCTGGGGCAAGGGCGCGGACGCCGATCCGGGCGATGATCCGATCGAGATCGGCGACATGCGTCCGGGCACGAGCGAGCATGAGCGCCGTCATGGCTTCGCGTTTCCGGTGAACGTCTATCCTCTGTTCGAAAACAGTCTGCGCGGCGAAACGCATCGCACGCCGTCTGAGCAACTGAAGTGGCTGGGTGAGTTCTTCTCGCCGTTCACAAAAGTGGCATCCGAGAATCCCAACGCTTGGTTTCCGACCTACCGGCCGCCAAGTGAAATCTCCACGCCGTCGGAGAAGAACCGCTTTGTCGGCTTTCCCTACACGAAGTATTTGAACGCCGTGATCGAAGTCGACATGGCGGCCGCCGTCGTGATGACAAGCGTGGCGAAGGCGCGCGCACTCGACATCCCGCAGTCGAAATGGGTGTTCCTGCATGGCTGCGGCGATGCCAACGACATCTGGAACGTCAGCGAGCGCGTGAACTATCACTCCTCGCCCGCGATCCGCACGATGGGCAAGAAGGCGTTCGCGATGGCCGGCATCGGCGTGGGCGATCTCTCCTTCATCGATCTCTATTCCTGTTTTCCTTCGGCCGTGCAGATCGGTTGCCGGGAGCTTGGCCTTGCGACGGACGATCCGCGCGGGCTTACGATCACTGGCGGGCTTCCATATTTCGGCGGGCCGGGAAACAATTACGTCATGCATTCCATCGTGACGATGATGGAGAAGCTGCGTCGCGCACCCGGCAAGTTTGGTCTTTGCACCGCCAACGGCTGGTACGTGACCAAGCACTCGGCCGGCGTTTATTCGACCAAGCCGACAAATGGCGCGTGGCAGCGCGAGGACCCGAGGAGCTGCCAGAAGGAGCTCGACGCCATCGCGCATCCCGTAGTTGTCGAGAAGCCGGAAGGCGCCGGTACCGTTGAAACCTACACCGTCGTCGTCGACCGGCGCGGCAAGCGCTTCGGCATCGTCATCGGGCGGCTGAACGACGGCAAGCGCTTCATCGCCCACACGCCGGATGACGATGCGACGTTGAACTGGATGACAAGTGCCGAAATTCTCGGGCAACATGGTACGGTCACGGCAGGCGAGCAGACCAACCTGTTCCGCTTCGTTTGAAACTGGGGAAACGGCATGAGTGCAGATTTGGTCACAGATACCGTCCAAGGCTTTACCTACGACGGCTTTGAAGAAGTCCGCAAAGTCTTCGCGGGCCATCTCGAGTCCGGCCAGGATGTCGGCGCATCCTTCTGCGCCACGAAGAACGGCGAGACCATCATCGATCTCTGGGGCGGCTATGCCGATCCGGCGCGTACGCGTCCCTGGGTAAAAGACACCATCGTCAACGTCTATTCCACAACCAAGACGATGACGGCGCTGACAGCGCTCCTCCTCGCCGATCGCGGCAAGCTCGATTTCGACGCGCCGGTCGCGCGCTACTGGCCCGAATTCGCCGCCAACGGCAAGGAGCGCATCAAGGTCAGTCATCTGATGAGCCATTCCGCCGGTCTCTCCGGCTGGAAGGAAAAGATCACCAAGGACGATCTTTACGATTGGGAAAAAGCGACGTCGCTGCTCGCGGCGCAGGCGCCGTTCTGGGAGCCGGGTACAGCGCCCGGCTATCACGCCATGACGCAAGGCTATCTCGTCGGCGAAGTCATCCGCCGCATCGACGGCCGCACGGTCGGCACCGTCTTCCGCGAGGAAATCGCCGAGCCGCTCGGTGCCGATTTCCATATCGGCTTGCCGGCGTCGGAAGATTCACGCGTGGCCGAACTCATCCCCCCGGTTGCGGGCGATGCGGTCGGCGATCAGCCCAACATGAGCGAGCTCGTCCGGAACATGTCGATGAATCCCGGCATCGATGTTGCGGAGACGAAGACGCGCGCCTGGCGCGGTGCCGAGATTCCTGCCGCCGGTGGCACTGGCAACGCGCGTTCGATCGCCGAAATCCACGCCATCCTCGCCAATGGCGGCGTCGCCAAAGGCAAGCGCTTCATGTCGGAAGCCGGATGCCGCAAGGCGCTCGAACTTCAGATCGAAGGCACGGACAAGGTCATGAACGTGCCGGCGCGTTTCGGCATGGGCTTCGGTCTGTCGGGCGGGCTCCTTCCGCTGCCCAACGCCAATTCGATGTTCTGGGGCGGTTATGGCGGCTCGCTCGCGATCATCGACATGGATGCCAAGACGACCTTCGGCTACGCGATGAACCGCATGGTCGGTACGACCACGGGCGACCTCAGAGCCTTCGGCCTCGCCATGGCGATGTGGGACGCGCTCTCGAAATGACGGCTTGACATTCCGGATAATATTCCTATCTAGACATAGCGAAGAAGCATTGTTGGGTCGTCGCTCCCAGGGGGAGGGGTACTCCCATCTGTGCAATTTGGAAGGTTCGAATGTACGCCGATTGTGGAATATCAAAGAGTTAGGCTGAAGCCATGGCACGCATTTATATGGTTCGGCACGGCAAGGCAGAAGCAGGGTTCGGGGAGGGGATGGACCCCGGCTTGGATGCCCTTGGCCGCTCCCAGGCGGACGCGGTGGCCCAAAAGCTAAAGGCGAAAGGACCGCTGCCGATCCTCTCCAGTCCCTTGCGCCGCACGCAGGAAACCGCGGCTCCGCTCGCCACCCTCTGGCAGCGGCGGCCGGTCATCGAAGCTGCGGTCGCGGAGATTCCATCGCCCAAGGGCATGACGTTGGAAGAACGCTCGCAATGGCTGCGCAAACTGATGGTCGGAAGCTGGCGCGCCGTACCGCCGGATTTGGCCGAGTGGCGTGAGGCCTGCATCGCGACTGTCGCCGGCATCGCCGCAGATAGCGTCATCTTCTCGCATTATGTCGCGATCAACGTCATCGCAGGAGCCGCGAGCGGCGACGACCGCGTCGTGAATTTCTCGCCGGACAACTGCTCGATCACGATATTCGAGACGAACGGCGCTAAGCTAAGCTTGCTCGAGAAGGGCAGCGAAGCGCCGCTCACCAAGGTCAACTGACGCGATGGCGAACGAACCGCACGAGATGACAGCGTCGGAATTGTCGGCGCTGTTTCAAACACGCGATCTGTCTCCCGTCGACGTCACCGAGGGCTGCCTCACCCGCATCGAAGCGCTGGACGCCGAGATCAATTCCTTCTGTCTCGTCGATGGCGATGCATCGCGTGCGATGGCCGAAGCGTCCGAAGCACGCTGGTTGGCGGGCGAGCCGTTGTCGCCGCTGGACGGCGTGCCGGTCGCCGTCAAGGACCTGCTGCTCACGAAAGGCTGGGCGACGCTGCGCGGTTCGCGCACCGTCGATCCCAACCAGAGCTGGGACACGGACGCACCGACCGTTGCCCGGCTGCGCGAGGCGGGCGCCGTTCTGATCGGCAAGACCACGACTCCCGAATTCGGCTGGAAGGGTTCGACTGACAGTCCGCTCGCCGGCGTCACGCGCAATCCGTGGAACACCTCGAAGACGCCGGGCGGCTCGTCGGGCGGAACCGCGGCCGCGATCGCGGCGCGTTTTTGTCCGCTCGGACTCGGCACCGACGGCGGCGGTTCGATCCGCATTCCCTCGGGGTTCTGCGGCCTCTTCGGTTTGAAACCGAGCTTCGGTCGCGTCCCTGCCTATCCATTGTCGCCGTTCGGAACGCTCGCGCATGTCGGACCGATGAGCCGCAGCGTGCTCGACAGTGCGATGCTGATGAATGTCATCGCGCGGCCCGACGCGCGCGATTGGCATTCGCTTCCTTTCAACGAAACCGACTATGCGGCCGAGATCGAGTCGCCTCTCGCCGGCAAACGCATCGCGTTCAGTCCGCGCATGGGCTTTGCGACGCGCGTTCTTCCCGAAGTCGAGACGCTGGTCGCGGCAGCTGCAAAGCGCTTCGAGCAACTTGGCGCCCATGTCGAACGCGTCGATCCGCCCGGCGGCGATCCCGGCGCGATCTTTCGCACGCTCTGGTGGTCGGGCGCGGCTGCGTTGCTCGGCGACTACCCGGAAGAGAAAAAGGCGCTGCTCGATCCCGGTCTTCGCCGCATGGCCGAGGAGGGCGTTCAAATCAGCAAAAAGGACTATCTCGCCGCGATGCTGGCGCGCGGCGCCTATGGCAGCGCGATGCGCGTCTTCATGGAGAAATACGACTTCGTCTTGACGCCGGCACTGGCCACGACCGCGTTCGATGTCGGCCTGCTCTCGCCGCTGGACGACGACGGCAATGCCTGGATGTCGTGGACGCCCTTCACCGTTCCCTTCAACCTGACGCAGCAGCCTGCGGCCAGCGTACCGTGCGGCTTTGCGAGCGATGGTCTTCCGGTCGGACTGCAGATCGTCGGCCGCATGTATGACGACGCCGGCGTGCTCTCCGCCGCGTTCGCCTACGAGATGGCCGATCCACACTTCGACAAAGTGCCGCGGGGCTTCTGACGATGGCGACACGCGGCCTCGCCGGACACATCCTGCCGAACTCCACGGCGATGGTCGGCGTGTGCGTGACTGCGATCGGCCTGGTGAAGATTCTCGAAGGCCGGATCGGTCCAAGCCGCGTCGACGAATATTGTGCCGTGACCGCAGTCATCTTCGCGGCAAGCGCCATTCTCTCCTACGTCTCGATCCGGTTCGAGACGCTGGCGAATTCCGGCGTGATCGAACGCCTCGCCGATTTCTTCTTCATGGTCGGCTTGGCCGCGCTCACCGGCATCGCGCTGCTCTTCGCCTACGAAGTGATCTGAAAGCTCTTGCAGGCGGGAGCGGTTTCAGTATTGTGCGCGCCATGATTTTCACGCCTGCCGCTTCGCGACGCCGTACCACCTTCCGATGGGGTGGTTGAGCGCGCGCATAGCAGCGACGAATTTCACCAAGCCCCGCCGGAAACGCGCGGGGCTTTTTCGTTTGAAGAGCCTCGCCCTCCGGTCCCTGCCGAGTTGGAGACCGACATGGACATACCGAGATTGCATGCGCAGGTCGAAGAGACCTGCATGAACGCCTGGCCCGCACGCAAGGAAATCTTCTATGACGGCTGGCTCATCCGGCTCGCCAACGGCCAGACGCGGCGCACGAATTCCGTCAACGTGATCGGCCGAAGCGCTCGCGCACTCGACGAGAAGATCGCCTATTGCGAAGAGATCTATCGCGCCCACGGCCAGCCGTCCTTCTTTCGCGTACTTTCGACGGGACCGAAAGACCTCGATCACGCTCTCGCGGAACGCGGCTATGCCAAGGAGGACGAGACCTGCACGCTTTATATGAACTTCCGAAGACATCGTGCGCCCGGATTGGAGCGTCACATCGCTCTCGACGTGCAGGAAAAGCGGCCGTCGCCGGAGTGGCTGGACGCTCATCGCCGTCTCTCGCGCCGCAGTCCCGCCGAGGCGCAGGCGCTGCACGCCGTGCTCGACAATCTCGCCATCCCCGCGATCTTCGGCGAGGCTCGCGACGAAGAGGGTGAGATCGCCTCCGTCGCATTCGGCGCCCTGCATGAACGGATGCTGTGTCTGCAGTGGGTGGTGACGGAACCGGGCCAGCGCCGGCAGGGCTATTCGCGCGCTACGCTCTCGGCGCTGCTCAATCGGGGGCGGGAGATGGGCGCAACCGGCGCCTGTCTTCAGGTCGTGGCGGCGAATTTACCTGCCATTCGGCTCTACGAGAGTCTAGGATTCGTCTGCGAGCTTTATCGCTATCACTATCGGGTGCGATGACTGCGGAAGTCCTGACCGTCCACGAGATGTACGCCGCCGATCGCTTCGCCGCGGAGCATGGCGTGGCATCGCTCGACCTCATGGAAGAAGCTGGTCTCGCGGTGGCGAACGAAATCTGCAAGCGCTGGTCGCCATGTTCCTGTGCGGTGCTGTGCGGGCCGGGAAACAACGGCGGCGATGGCTTCGTCGTCGCGCGCCATTTGAGTGCCCGCGGCTTCGATGTGTGGGTTGAGACCGCAGGGGACATCGCGCAGTTGAAGGGCGACGCCGCGCACATGGCGGGGCTTTGGGCCGGCGGGACGATCCCTTTGGACGGTGGCGGACGCGGTGCCGAACTTTTCGTCGATGCCCTGTTCGGAGCGGGGCTCTCGCGTCCTCTCGACGGCGCGGCGCGGCGTCGGGTCCTAGACTTGAAGCAATTGCAAAGTCCCGTCGTCGCCATCGATGTTCCGAGCGGCATTCAAGGCGATACCGCCAAGGCCTTTGATGACATCGCGGTCGACGCCGTGTTGACGGTCACGTTCTTCCGCAAGAAGCCGGCGCATCTGCTTCTGCCCGCGGCGCTCAAGTGTGGCGAGGTGGTTGTCGCGGACATCGGGATTCCGGAAGCGGCCATCGCAGCGATCAAGCCGACATTGTTCGAAAACGGTCCGGTTCTCTGGCGCTATCCCTGGCCGCGGAGCGAAAATCACAAATACGACAGGGGACACTGCGTCGTCGTGAGCGGGCCGGCGCACGCGACCGGCGCCGCAAGACTGGCCGCACGCGGCGCGCTGCGCATCGGCGCGGGACTCGTCAGCGTTGCAAGTCCTTCCGATGCCCTTGCAATCAACGCGGCCGCGCTGACTGCGATCATGGTCAAGCCTTGCGCGGGCGCATCGGGACTTTCGCAACTCTTGAAGGACAAGCGATTCAACGCCGTCGTCGTCGGACCGGGATGCGGTGTCGGACGCACGACCAAGGCCCTCGTGGCCGCGGCGCTGGCCAGCGGCGCGGCATGCGTCCTCGATGCCGACGCGTTGACTTCGTTCGCCGACGAACCCCAGGCGCTTTTCGCTCTGCTGCGCGAGCCGTCCGTCCTGACGCCGCATCAGGGCGAGTTCGAGCGGCTATTTCCGGGCCTTCTCGGCAAGTCGCCGAACAAAATCGAGGCCGCCCATGCCGCCGCTGCCCAAGCCGAGTGCACCGTGCTCATCAAAGGTTCGGATACGGTGGTGGCGCGTCCGGATGGTCGCGCGATCATCAATAGTCATGCGCCTCCGGCATTGGCGACCGCCGGTTCCGGCGATGTACTCGCCGGCTTTATCGGTGGTCTCATGGCGCAGGGACTCAATTCGTTCGACGCGGCCGCCATGGCCGCTTGGCTGCATGCGGAAACTGCGCGGATGTTCGGACCCGGCCTGATTGCGGAGGATCTGCCGGAGGAATTGCCGAAGGTATTTCGCCTGCTGAGGGACGTTGAACGACAATGACGGGCATCGCCATCCGGCGTGCGGAACAGGCCGATCTTCCCGAACTGCTCGCCATCTACAATCACTATGTCGTCCACACACCGGTCACGTTTGACCTGGAGCCGCGCACGCTGGCGCAGCGGCGGCTATGGTTTGATGAGTTCGCCACGACGGGAAAATACCAATGCTTCGTGGCGCTGGATCAGGACCGACCGCTTGGTTACGTCTGTTCCGGCAGGTTCAAAGAGAAGGCCGCCTACAGCTCCACCGTCGAAACCAGCGTCTATCTCGCACCGGGTGCGATCGGAAAGGGGATCGGACGGCAACTGTATCGAACCTTGTTCGACGCCCTGGCGGGCCAGGATATCCATCGGGTATTCGGCGGCATCACGTTGCCGAATGAGGCGTCGGTGGCGCTCCACCGTGCAGTCGGCTTCGAGCTCGTCGGGACGTACCGCGAAATCGGTCACAAGTTCGGGAAATACTGGGACGTTGCCCTGTATCTGAAGACCTTGCCCTAGGGCCTAGCACCACGCGAAATCCCCTGTTATAGGGGCCCGCTTCCGGCGGTCCGGCCCAAAAAAGAAGGCCTCCGGCCCAGCTCAGACGCGGACGTGGCGGAACTGGTAGACGCGCTGGATTTAGGTTCCAGTGACGAAAGTCGTGGGGGTTCAAGTCCCTCCGCCCGCACCACCCCTCGCGGCTCTCGAGCGTTCGGGAACGGGGTGCATAAGGAGTAGGGAAGTAGAGAGATGCAGATTACATCGACCGTTTCGGAAGGCCTGCACCGCGAATTCACGGTCGTCATTCCGCAGAACGATCTCAACGATCGTTTGACCGGCAAACTGGAAGAGATGAAGCCCAAGCTTCATCTCAAGGGCTTCCGTCCGGGCAAGGCGCCCGTCTCCTTCCTGAAGAAGACCTACGGCAAGTCGATGATGAACGAGATCGTCGAGGCGGCCGTCAACGAGTCGAGTCAGAAGGCGATCACGGACAACGCGCTGAAGCCGGCGACGCCGCCAAAAGTCGATCTCGTCAGCGAATATCAGCAGGTGGTGGACGGAAAGTCCGACCTCGAATTCACGGTCAAGATCGACCTGATGCCGGAGTTCGACCTCGCGGACGTCGCCAAGCTCAAGGTCGAACGGCTGGTCGGTGAGGTTCAGGACGCCGACGTCGACGAGGCGCTCAATCGGCTCGCCGAACAATCGAGAACATTTTCGCCGCGCGAAGAAGGCGCGCCGTCCGAGAAGGGCGATCTTGTCGTCATCGACTTTGTTGGCAAGGTCGACGGACTGGAATTCCCCGGCGGCAAGGCCGACGACTTCCGCCTCAATCTGGGTGCGGGCCAGCTCATTCCCGGTTTCGAGGATCAATTGACCGGCGCGAAGGCCGGCGAGAGCCGCCAACTCAACGTGACGTTCCCAGCGAGCTACACGGATGCCACGCTCGCCGGAAAAGACGCGACGTTCGACGTCAGCGTGAAGGAGGTTCGCAAGCCCGATCCGATCGCCATCGATGGCGAGCTCGCGAAAAAGCTCGGCGTCGACGATCTCGGTACACTCAAGGACCGCGTTCGCGAACAATTGAAGTCCGATTTCGCGCGTGCCAGCCGCCTGCACATGAAACGGCGCATTCTCGATGCGCTCGACAAGCTGCATACGTTCGAATTGCCGCCGGCCATGGTCGAGACGGAATTCGACGCGATCTGGAAGCAGGTCGAAGCCGAACTGAAGCGCGAAGGCAAGACCGCCGCGGACGAGGGCAAGTCCGAAGACGAACTCAAGAAGGAATATCGCGAGATTGCGGAACGCCGCGTGCGCCTTGGCTTGGTGCTCGCGCGCATCGGCGAGCAGAACGGCATCACGGTCTCCGGCGACGAAGTGCAGCGCGCGATCATGGCGAGGGCGCGCCAGTTTCCCGGCCAGGAGCAGCAGGTGTTCGACTTCTATGCCAAGAATTCGCAAGCGGCCGCCGAAATCCGCGCGCCGATCTTCGAAGACAAGGTCGTCGACTTCATCGCGGAACTTGCAGAAGTTAACGACAAGAAAGTTGACCGCGAGACGCTCTTCCTCGATCCGGACGAGGCCGCAGAAAAGCTTAAGGCCGGTTAGGCCCACACGTTGGGGTTCAATAACCCTTTGGCACAAATGGTCGCAAAGGCGCTGTTTGCTCTATATATGTGTGATTGACGCGCCCTTTGGCGCGTTGGAGTCTCGGCTCGAAAACGAATCGAAAGGCTTTGGCCCGATGGCCGATCCACGTAACGTCTATATGAACACGTTCATGCCGTACGTGCTGGAGCAGACCGCGCGCGGCGAGCGTCAGTACGACATCTTTTCGCGGCTCCTGAAGGAGCGGGTGATTTTCATCACCGGCGGCATCGAAGACATCGGCGCGAGCCTGGTGACGGCGCAGCTTCTTTTCCTCGAAGCGGAGAATCCGAAAAAAGAAGTCCACATGTACATCAACTCGCCGGGCGGCGTGGTGACGGCCGGTCTTGCCATCTACGATACGATGCAGCTGATCCGCCCGCCGGTGCAGACCTTCTGCGTCGGCCAGGCGGCGAGTGCGGCCTCGCTGCTCTTGATGGCGGGAAAGAAGGGCGAGCGCTTCGCGCTGCCCAACTCGCGCGTCCTGGTGCATCAGCCGAGCGCCTCCTACTACGGCCAGGCCGCCGACATCGCGCGCCACGCCCAGGAGGTGGTGAAGCTGAAACATCGCCTCAACGAGATCTATGCCAAGCATACCGGCCGCACGGTGGCGGAAATCGACAAGGCGCTCGACCGGGACACCTACATGACGGCCGAGGAGGCAAAGACGTTCGGCATCATCGATCAGGTGATGGCCAGGCGTCCCGAAGGGGCGGACGGAGTCTAGAAGGGGTAAACCGGCGGATTTACTAAGGAATTGGCCGAATTAAACAATTCTTGATCCGCGCGGCGCTAACGTGGTCGAATGACGTAGAATGGCGCTGCTTCGGCCGGCGCGGGTCGGGCAAGGCTCTGGTCCGGAAGGATCAGGGCGGGCACTAGGCGGGCGGACCGTCCGGGAGAACGTATGAGCAAGGCGAGCGGCGGAGAGTCCAAAAACACGCTCTACTGTTCCTTCTGCGGCAAGAGCCAGCACGAGGTTCGCAAGCTCATTGCCGGACCCACCGTCTTCATTTGCGACGAGTGCGTCGAACTCTGCATGGAGATCATCCGGGAGGAGAACAAGACCTCCTTCATGAAATCCAAGGAAGGGGTTCCGACACCGCAGGAAATCTACAAGGTGTTGGACGACTATGTGGTCGGTCAGCAGCACGCCAAGAAAGTCCTCTCGGTCGCCGTCCACAATCACTACAAGCGCATCAATTCGTCGGGCAAGAATGGCGATGTCGAGCTCGCCAAGTCCAATATCATGCTCATCGGGCCGACGGGCTGCGGCAAGACCCTCCTGGCCCAGACGTTGGCGCGCATCCTGGACGTGCCCTTCACGATGGCCGACGCGACCACGCTCACCGAAGCCGGTTATGTCGGCGAGGACGTCGAGAACATCATTCTGAAGCTGTTGCAAAACGCCGATTACAATGTCGAGCGGGCGCAGCGCGGCATCGTCTACATCGATGAAGTCGACAAGATCAGCCGCAAATCGGACAATCCATCCATCACGCGCGACGTCTCGGGCGAAGGCGTGCAGCAGGCCTTGCTGAAGATCATGGAAGGCACGGTTGCCTCGGTTCCGCCGCAGGGCGGGCGCAAGCATCCGCAGCAGGAATTCCTCCAGGTCGACACCACCAACATTCTGTTCATCGTCGGCGGCGCGTTTGCCGGTCTCGAGAAGATCATCTCCAGCCGCACGCACGGTTCGTCGATGGGCTTCGGCGCCAATGTCCGCGCGCCGGATGAGCGCGGCACGGGTGAAGTTCTGCGCGAAGTGGAACCGGAAGATTTGCTGAAATTCGGCTTGATCCCGGAATTCATCGGCCGCCTGCCGATCCTCGCGACGCTGGGCGATCTTTCGGAACCCGCGTTGATCGAAATCCTGACCCGGCCGAAGAACGCGCTCGCCAAGCAGTATCAGCGCATGTTCGAGATGGAAGGCGTGAAGCTCCGCTTCCAGGAAGAAGCGATGCACTCCATCGCCCGCAAGGCGATCGCGCGGCGCACCGGCGCACGCGGTTTGCGTTCGATCATGGAAGGCTTCCTGCTCGAAACCATGTTCGAATTGCCGACGCTGAATGGCGTGCAAGAGGTCGTGATCACCGCCGACGTGGTCGAAGGTAAGGCACGGCCGCTCTACACCTACTCCGACAAGGGTGAAGCCGCGCAGAAGAGCGCGTCCTGACGGCTGGTTTGTTGACGCTGCGTCATCGAAACGACCCGGAAACCTTGCTCGCTTATGCTGGTCGAGCGTTAAAAAGGCGCTTGCTTCAAAGCCTTGAAAGAAGCGTCCGGGGGGACCACTTTATTCTTCCAGGAGTCGGCCCAGCTGGGAGGCTCCATCACCCGGCTTCGGCGCCCATACGGGGCAGGAGCCGATATCACCCGGTCCGCGCAAAGCGGTCCGGTCTGGAGATCTAGATGTCAGACCAAGAAAACCCCACCACGGCGACCCCTCCCAAGGGTGACAATAGCGGCCATCTGGCGCCAGTCCTGCCCCTGCGCGATATCGTCGTTTTTCCCCACATGATCGTTCCGCTCTTCGTCGGCCGCGAAAAGTCCGTGCGCGCGCTCGAGGAAGTGATGAGCGACGAAAAGCAGATTTTGCTGCTGACCCAGAAGAATAAGGACGACGACGACCCCAACGCCGAAGGCCTGCATCGCATTGGAACGCTGGCGACCGTTCTGCAGCTTCTGAAGCTGCCCGACCAGACCGTCCGCGTGCTGGTCGAAGGCAAGGAACGCGCGCGCGTGACGGGCTTCGTGCCGCGCACCGATTTTTTCCAAGCGACGGTCGAGCGCATTCCCGACAACCCGAGCGACGTCAAGGAGACCGAAGCGCTCATCCGCACGGTCAAGACCAATTTCGAGCAGTACATCAAGCTGAACAAGAAGGTGCCGGCGGAGACGCTGGCGTCCGTTGCGCAGATCGACGATGCCGCCAAGCTGGCCGACACTGTCGCTTCGCATCTCTCGGTCAAGATCGCGGATCGTCAGGCCTTGCTGGAAACGCTCAATACGACCGAGCGGCTGGAAAAGGTCCTGTCGTTGATCGAGTCGGAGATCGGCGTGCTCCAAGTCGAACGCAAGATCCGCAGCCGCGTGAAGCGGCAGATGGAGAAAACGCAGCGCGAGTACTATCTCAACGAGCAGCTCAAGGCGATCCAGAAGGAACTCGGCGAAGGCGAGGAAGGCCGCGACGAGATGAACGAGCTCGAAGAGCGCATTCGCAAGACCAAGCTCTCCAAGGAAGCGCGCGAGAAGGCGACGGCCGAAGTGAAGAAGCTGCGCTCCATGTCGCCGATGAGCGCCGAAGCAACCGTCGTGCGCAACTATCTGGATTGGATGCTGTCTCTGCCCTGGGGCAAGAAGTCCAAGATCCGCAAGGACATCGTTGCCGCCGAGAAGGTGCTTCAGGACGATCATTTCGGCCTGGAAAAGGTGAAGGAGCGTATTCTCGAATATCTCGCCGTGCAGCAACGCGCCGGCAAGATGAAGGGTCCGATTCTTTGCCTCGTCGGGCCTCCCGGCGTCGGCAAGACATCGCTCGGCAAATCGATTGCCAAGGCAACGGGACGTGAGTTCGTACGCATGTCGCTGGGCGGCGTGCGCGACGAGGCCGAAATTCGCGGTCATCGGCGGACCTATATCGGTTCGATGCCCGGCAAGGTCATCCAGTCGATGAAGAAGGCGAAGACGGCCAATCCGCTGTTCCTCCTCGACGAGATCGACAAGCTCGGCGCCGACTGGCGCGGCGACCCATCGTCGGCACTGCTCGAGGTGCTCGACCCGGAACAGAACTCGACCTTCAACGACCACTATCTGGAGGTCGAATTCGACCTCTCCGACGTGATGTTCATCACGACCGCGAACAGCCTACGCATGCCGCAGCCGCTCATGGATCGCATGGAGATCATCCGCATCCCCGGCTACACCGAGGACGAGAAGGTCGAAATCGCCAAGCGCCATCTCATCCCGAAGGAGATGAAGGCGCATGGCCTGAAGGACGAAGAGTGGAAGATCACCGATGCGGGTTTGCGCGATCTCATCCGCTATCACACGCGTGAAGCGGGCGTGCGCAACCTGGAACGCGAGATCGCCAACCTGACGCGCAAGGCCGTGAAGGAAATCGTCTCCAACAAGACGAAGTCCGTCGAGGTGACGCAAGCGAATGTCGACAGCTATGCCGGCGTCCGGAAGTTCCGCTATGGCGAAGTCGAAGGCGAAGACCAGGTCGGCGTCGTGACGGGCCTGGCGTGGACCGAAGTCGGCGGCGAGACCTTGACCATCGAGTCCGTGATGCTGCCCGGCAAGGGCCGTTTCCAGGCGACGGGCAAGCTCGGCGACGTGATGAAGGAATCGATCGACGCCGCGCGGTCCTATGTCCGCTCGAAGGCGACGTCCTTCGGCATCAAGCCGCCACTGTTCGACAAGGTCGACATCCATGTCCACGTTCCCGAAGGCGCCACGCCGAAGGACGGTCCTTCGGCCGGACTGGCGATGGCGACATCGATCATCTCGGTGATCACCGGCATTCCGGTGCGCCGCGATGTGGCGATGACGGGTGAAGTCACCTTGCGTGGCCGCGCCCTTCCGATCGGCGGTCTCAAGGAGAAGCTGCTGGCGGCTTTGCGCGCAGGCATCACGACGGTCGTGATCCCGCAGGAGAACGAGAAGGACCTGGCCGAAGTGCCGGACAATGTGAAGACCGGATTGAAGATCATTCCGGTTTCCACGGTCGGCGAGGTTCTCAAAGTCGCTCTGGTGCGCCAGCCCGAGGCGATCGATTGGATCGAAACCGAAGTTCCGGCGGCAGTGCCGGCAACGAGCGAGAACGACTCCGTCGTCACCCACTGACGGTTGCAGTTGCGAAGACCCCGGATCACGTCCGATCCGGGGTCTTTTGCATGATTTTTCGCTGATTTCTTGGGTTTTTGGGTTGGACCAAGGCGCGTTGGGCCCTAAAGTTGACCTTGTTGGAGCGAATTGCGCAAAGGAGCCGTCGCCGTGAACAAGAACGACCTCATTCAGAAGCTCTCCGAACATTCCGGCCTCGACAAGAACACCTCGGCGAGGGCCGTTGACGGAGTCTTCGAACTGATTGCCTCGGCGCTGAAGGCCGGCGATGAAGTCCGCCTCACCGGGTTTGGCGTCTTTGTCGTGGCGACGCGCGCCGGCGGCAAGGGCCGCAATCCGCAGACTGGCGAGGAAATCACCATCAAGCCGTCCAAGCAGCCACGCTTCCGTGCCGGCAAGCAGCTCAAGGACTCCTTGAATCAGTAGCTGGATGGCTTCGTCGGCTTCTTCGAACTCGAGCGTGGATAAGTTTTTCCGCTAAGTCCGCAGGTTTTTCCGCAACGCGTTGAATCGCTTCGCAAGATTTTTTCGCAGCTGCCAGACTTATCCGCATTCCCGTGACGCTGTCGCGTTCCTATCTCCTTCTCTCAAGGTGAAGGAGAGGTATTGCGATGAAGCGGACGCGGGATGACCCGCTCACATTTTCCTCTCCTGCTTACGAGGAGGTGCTGAGCAACGCGAAGCGGAGGGGGGAGGGGTCTGAGAAATCCCAGAAAATCGACGCACAATTCCGTTGTCGAAGCATCACTGTATGCGAATGAATGTTTTGTTCCGGAAAATCGAGACGAATATCGCGCACAAGCAGCTACATTTCCAATCGACGGAGGACGCTTTAAAAAAACTCGGCACAATTATGTTGCCGAAGCTCGCGAAGCGAGCGAAAGCTGGTGGGCGGTGACGGGCTCGAACCGCCGACCCTATCGGTGTAAACGATATGCTCTACCAGCTGAGCTAACCGCCCTGCGCGCCGTCTTACACTAGCTTCGTGGCGCGAGCATCTCATTAACGGACTGCAATGGAGCGAAAATTTGCGACAGGGTTTTGCTCGCGAACGCACCGGGGCGCGGATAGGTTTACGCGAAATGGCGAGGATCGGCCCAGATGCAGACGCGTGAGGTTGTGGCTCTCCTGGCCGTTCTGGCGATGTCCGGTTGCGGCACGACGGCGCCGCATTCCGGCCGCTGGCATCCCAATGGCGGCCCGCCGCGCGACGAGAATTGGCACTCGCAAAGTGCGGCTCTGATGAAATACGACAGCAATCATGACGGCGTCCTGACGCGGGCCGAGCTGCTTGCGGGGCTGAAGGCGGAATTCGAGTCCTACGACACCGACCACAACAATTGCCTGACGGTGGATGAAGTGCGGGCGATCAACCAGGCCCGCGTCAAGCAGGATGCTTCGCAAGCGACGCCGCTCGTCGATTGGAATCAGGACGGTTGCATCGATTTTCACGAATATTCCGGAACGGCGCTTTCGCTCTTCGACTCGCTCGACACCGATGGCGATGGACAGCTCACGGCCAAGGAGATCAATCCCGCCGCCAAGAGTCCCGGCCCGAAGCAGGGAGCGCCCGGCGGACGTCATGGCCGCGGCCGCGGCGGCGGTGGCGAGCCGGATGGCGGCGGAGGCGACGGGAATGAGGGCCAATAGACAGCGCGCTAGCGTCGCTTGACGCAGTGCCGGCGCGGTGGCCGACTGAGCGGCATGCGGTCACATCCTTGGCTCGTCCTTTTGTTGGGGCTGATGCTCTCATGCTGTTCGACGCCTGCGCGTCGTTGGACGCCGTTCGAACCGCCGCGACCGGAGAAACACGGTTCGTTCGAATTTTTGCTGCGCTACGATTCCAACGGTGACGGGAAAATCACCAGAGCGGAACTGGAAGCGGGCCTGCGGCAGGACTTTCGTCAGGCGGACACCAATCACGACGGGCTTCTCGATCCCGATGAAGTGCTCGCGGTCAACCAGCGGCATATTCGCATCGATCAATCGATCGCCATTCCGATCATCGACTGGAACCATGACGGCTATGTGGACTTTGCCGAGTTTGCCGCACCTATGCGCTCACTGTTCGAACAATACGATGTCGACGAAAACGGCGTGGTGACGCTGGAGGAGATGCACGTCCGTTTGGAGCACGTCGCGCCGCGCAAACCTGCGACAGGCGATGCGCCTGGCGGTTCCCACTGATTTCTCTGATGAATTGTGCCAAAGCTTGACAGCTTGGCGGGCCGCGCCCTACACCGGCCCCCTTTCGCTGACCGGGCATTTTGGCCCCGATGCGGGGGCGTAGCTCAGTTGGTTAGAGTGTCGGCCTGTCACGCCGAAGGTCGCGGGTTCGAGCCCCGTCGCTCCCGCCATTCCCAAGTTGGGAGTGGCTCGCAAATGGTCCGAAAAATCCTGTTTTTTCCAGACGAATCTTAGTCTAAACCCGCGTTGCTCGCGGGCAGCCGACGCCTATACTGCACCCGCGAAATAAGATGGTTTTGGCCTCTTCGCGGGCGCGAAAGTGCTCCAGGTCGAACAGCAAAGGGCCGGGGTATGGACACGCAGCTTCTCGAGTACCTGCCGATCCTTCTCTTCATCGGTATAGCGGGCATCATCGCAACCGCCTTGGTCCTTGTCCCAGCCATCATCGCACCCTCCAAGCCCGATCCGGAAAAACTCTCGGCCTACGAGTGCGGCTTCAACGCCTTTGGCGATGCGCGCATGAAGTTCGATGTGCGTTTCTATCTCGTCTCAATTCTCTTCATCATTTTCGATCTCGAGGTCGCGTTCCTGTTTCCTTGGGCGATCACGCTCGGCACGACGGGCGCCTTCGCCTTCTGGTCGATGGTTGTCTTCCTCGCCGTCCTGACGGTCGGGTTCATCTACGAATGGAAAAAGGGAGCGCTCGAATGGGAGTGACCCCCGCTCGCACCGCAGCGCGTGCCGGCGTCGAAGGTGGCTCGAGCGACATCACCAATAATGATCCGTACTTCAAAGCCATGCAGGCCGAGATGGCGGACAAAGGGTTTCTTGTGACGTCCGCGGAGGCCCTGGTGAATTGGGCCCGCACCGGCTCGCTGATGTGGATGACGTTCGGTCTTGCCTGCTGCGCCGTCGAAATGATGCAGGCGAGCATGCCGCGCTACGATCTTGAGCGGTTTGGCGCTGCGCCACGCGGCAGCCCGCGACAGTCGGATGTGATGATCGTGGCTGGCACGCTGACAAACAAAATGGCGCCTGCTTTGCGCAAGGTCTATGACCAGATGCCCGAGCCGCGCTACGTGATTTCGATGGGCTCCTGCGCCAACGGAGGCGGCTACTATCACTATTCCTACTCGGTCGTACGCGGCTGCGACCGCATCGTGCCCGTAGACATCTACGTTCCCGGCTGCCCGCCGACCGCGGAAGCCTTGGTGTACGGCATCATGCTGCTACAGCGGAAGATCCGCCGAACCGGAACAATCGAGCGTTGAAATGGTCGATCTTGCCGCGCTTGGACAGAAACTGAACGAGGCGCTGCCGGACGCCATCCGCGCGCATCATGTTGCGTTCGGCGAGCTCTCCGTCGAGACGGAGCCCGCGTCGCTCGTGCGCCTGGTGACGTTTCTTCGCAACGATCCGTCCTGTGAATTCAAGATTTTGGTCGATATCTGCGGCGTCGACTGGCCAGAGCGGTCGAAGCGCTTCGATGTCGTCTATCACCTGTTGTCTCTGACGAAAAACATGCGCGTCCGCATCAAGGTCGCGGTCGCGGAGGACGAACCCGTGCCGTCGATCGTCGACGTCTATCCGGCGGCCAATTGGTTCGAACGCGAGGCGTTCGACATGTACGGCGTGGTGTTTTCCGATCATCCCGATCTCAGGCGCATCCTCACGGACTACGGCTTTTCCGGCTATCCGTTGCGCAAGGATTTTCCGCTGACGGGCTTTGTCGAGGTGCGCTACGACGATGAATTGAAGCGGGTTGTGTATCAGCCGGTGCAACTCGTGCAGGAATTCCGCGACTTCGACTTCATGTCGCCGTGGGAAGGCGCACCTCACATCATGCCCGATGGCCAAAAGCCCGCGAGCGGCAATCCGGGCAAGACGTCATGAGCGCTGCTATCGATGCCAAAGCAAATGAGGCTGACGAGCCGAAGATAACGCTCAACTTCGGTCCGCAGCATCCGGCCGCTCACGGTGTTCTCCGTCTTGTGTTGGATCTGGATGGCGAAATCGTCACGCGGGTTGATCCGCACATCGGTCTTTTGCACCGCGGAACCGAAAAGCTGATCGAGTACAAGACGTATCTTCAGGCTGTGCCGTACTTCGACCGGCTCGACTATGTCGCGCCGATGAACCAGGAACATGCGTTCGCGCTTGCCGCGGAGAAATTGCTCGGTCTCGAAGTGCCCAAGCGCGGACAGTATATCCGCGTGCTCTTTTGCGAGCTCGGGCGGCTGATGAATCACATCCTCAACACCACCTTCCAGGCTTTTGACGTGGGGGCGATGACGCCACCGCTGTGGGGCATGGAGTCGCGCGAAACCATGCTGTCTTTCTACGAGCGCGTCTCCGGCAGCCGCATGCACGCGGCCTATTTTCGTCCGGGCGGCGTGCATCAGGATCTGCCCGCTGGACTGCTCGAAGACATGTACAAATTCTTGGATCCGTTCCTGAAGATCCTTGACGACATCGACGGCCTGATCGTCGACAATCGCATTTTCAAGCAGCGCAACGTCGATATCGGCGTCATCAATCGCGAGCAGGCGGAGATGTGGGGCTTCTCGGGCGTCATGCTGCGCTGCGCGGGTGTCGCGTGGGATTTGCGTCGCGCACAGCCCTATGAGAGCTACAACGACTTCGACTTCCAGATTCCGATCGGGCGCAATGGCGACTGCTACGACCGCTATGTGCTGCGCATGGAAGAGATGCGGCAGTCCGTCAAGATCATGAAGCAATGTATCGAGAAGATGCCGTCGGGGCCTGTCTCGTCGACGGATAACAAAGTCGTACCGCCCAAGCGCGGCGAAATGAAGCGCTCGATGGAAGCTCTCATCCACCATTTCAAACTTTATACCGAGGGCTATCACGTGCCTGAGGGCGAAGCGTATGCGGCGGTCGAGGCGCCCAAGGGCGAGTTTGGCGTGTATTTGGTTTCGGACGGTGGCAACAAACCGTATCGCTGCAAGATCCGCGCGCCTTCCTTCGTGCATTTGCAGGCCATGGACTACATGAACCGCGGCCACATGTTGGCAGACGTATCGGCCGTTCTCGGTTCGCTCGATATCGTGTTTGGCGAGGTCGATCGATGAGTTTCCGTCGCCTGGCACCGCCAGAACTTCAGCCGCCGTCTTTCGCCTTCACGCCGGAGAACCTTGTCCGCGTCGAGCGCGAGATCGCGAAATACCCGCCGGGGCGCCAGGCGAGCGCGGTGATTTCACTCTTGTGGATCGGGCAGGAACAGCAGGGCTGGGTTACCCACCCCATGGTCGAGGCCGTCGCGCGGAAGCTCGACATGGCGTTCATCCGCGTTCTCGAAGTCGCAACCTTCTATACGATGTTCAATCTCGCGCCGGTCGGAAAATTCCATCTGCAGGTCTGCACGACGCCGCCATGCATGCTGCGCGGTTCTGACGACGTTGTGGGCGTCTGCAAGGAGCGCATCGGCAAGGCGCCAATGACGCCAGGCGCCGATGGCATGTTGTCGTGGACGGAAGTCGAGTGTATCGGCGCCTGTGTGAATGCTCCCGTGATGCAGGTGGGCAACGATTTCTACGAGGACCTCGACGCGCCCATCACGGAACGCCTGGTTCAGGCATTCAAGCGTGGCGAGACTCCCAAGCCGGGTTCGCAGATCGGGCGCTTCTCGTCCGAGCCGGTGGGCGGCAAAAACACGCTGACCGATCCTGCGCTCTACGCCAAACGAGCGGAAAACGCCTGATGCTCGCCGACAAGGATCGCATCTTCACCAATATCTACGGGCTCGAGGACCTGAGCCTGAAAGGTGCGATGTCGCGCGGGCTGTGGGACGGCACCAAGAAGATCCTCGAGCTTGGGCCCGAGGCCATTTGCGATGTCGTGAAGAAGTCGGGCCTGCGCGGTCGCGGCGGCGCCGGTTTTGCGACCGGCCTCAAATGGACGTTCATGCCCAAGGAAGTGAAGGATCGTCCGCACTACCTTGTCGTCAACGCCGATGAATCGGAACCTGGCACGTGCAAGGACCGCGACATCATGCGCAACGATCCGCACCATCTGATCGAAGGCTGCCTGATCGCGTCCTTCGCGATGCGCGCGCATACTTGTTATATCTATATTCGCGGCGAGTTCATTCGCGAACGCGAGCGGCTGCAAGCTGCGATCGACGAATGCTATGCGGCCAAGCTCATCGGCAAGAACAACATTCACGGCTGGGACTTCGATCTCTTTCTGCATCACGGCGCGGGCGCCTATATCTGCGGCGAGGAGACAGCGTTGCTGGAGAGCTTCGAAGGCAAGAAGGGCCAGCCGCGCATGAAACCGCCGTTTCCGGCGAACATGGGCATCTATGGCTGCCCCACGACCGTGAACAACGTCGAATCGATTGCGGTTGCTCCGACGATCCTACGGCGCGGCGCCGAGTGGTTTGCCGGCATTGGGCGGGCCAACAACACCGGCACGAAACTCTTCTGCATTTCAGGCCACGTCAACAAGCCCTGCACCGTGGAGGAGGCGCTCGGCATCCCGATGCGCGAACTGATCGAGCGCTATGCCGGCGGTGTTCGCGGCGGCTGGGACAATCTTCTGGCGGTGATACCGGGCGGGGCGTCGTGCCCCCTCATCCCGAAGTCGGTTTGCGATACCGTCATCATGGACTTCGATGCCCTGAAGGCTGTGAACTCGAGCCTGGGCACGGCGGCCGTCATCGTGATGGACAAGTCCACCGATCTCGTGCGCGTGATTTCACGGCTGGCGTATTTCTACAAGCATGAGAGCTGTGGCCAGTGTACGCCATGCCGCGAAGGCACCGGCTGGATGTGGCGGGTGATGCGGCGTCTTGAAACCGGCGACGCGCGGGTCGAGGAGATCGACCAATTACTCGAGGTCACCAAACAGATCGAGGGGCACGTGATCTGCGGACTTGGCGACGCCGCGGCTTGGCCGATCCAGGGCTTGGTCCGCCACTTCCGCCCGGAACTTGAGCGCCGCATTGCGGAGCGCGCGAAGATGGCTGCGGAGTAGAACGATGCAACATCTGGCGCAGGTCAACATTGGACGAGTCTTGGGCGGACCAGACGATCCCCGCATGGGCGACTTCTACGCCAATCTCGGGCGCATCAATGCGCTGGCCGAACGGATGCCGGGTTTCGTCTGGAGGCTGAAGGATGCCACGGGCGTCGGCGCCATCGGCCTGCACTGGCCGGGCGATCCCACGATGAACGTCAACCTGACGGTGTGGGAAAGCGCCGAGGCACTTGGGACGTTCGTGTTTCAGACCGTCCATCGCAACATCTATGCGCGCAAGCACGAGTTCTTCGAAAATCCTTCGCGGCCTACCGTGTGCATGTGGTGGATCGATGCCGGACACATTCCGACGCTCGACGAGGCGAAGGAACGGCTCGACGATTACATCGCGCACGGGCCAAGCGCGTTCGCCTTCGGCTGGTCCGACCTTCCGTCTGCAAGGCTCTGGCAAGCGAAACGGTGCGCCTGATGTCGTCGCGCAAACTCATCATAGACGGCAAGGAAATCGAGGCGGACGACAGCCTCACGCTGCTGCAGGCTTGCGAGAATGCGGGCGCGGAGATTCCGCGCTTCTGTTATCACGAGCGCCTTTCAGTGGCCGGCAATTGCCGCATGTGCCTCGTCGAATGGGTCGGAGCGCCGAAGCCGCAAGCGTCGTGCGCGCTCCAGGTTCGCGATATCTTCCCCAACAAGGACGGCACGCCGGCGAAGATCAACACGACGTCCCCAATCGCGCGCAGGGCGCGCGAAGGCGTGATGGAATTCCTCCTCATCAACCATCCGCTCGATTGCCCGATCTGCGATCAGGGCGGCGAATGCGATCTGCAGGATCAGGCGATGGGTTACGGCCGCGCCGCTTTCAATCGCTTCCATGAGAACAAGCGCGCCGTCGAAGACAAGTATATGGGCCCGCTGGTCAAGACGGTGATGACCCGTTGCATCCAGTGCACGCGCTGCGTTCGGTTCGCGACGGAGATCGCCGGTGTTTCCGATCTCGGCGCAACGGGTCGCGGCGAGGATATGGAGATCACAACCTATCTCGAAAAGGCCTTCGCGTCCGAGCTGTCGGGAAATGTCGTCGATTTGTGTCCAGTCGGGGCTCTGACTGCGAAGCCCTATGCCTTCAACGTACGCTCCTGGGAGCTGCGCCACACAGAATCCATAGACGTCATGGATGCGCAGGGCTGCAACATCCGGATCGACACGCGCGGCAGCGAAGTGATGCGCATTCTTCCGCGTTTGAACGAAGCCGTGAATGAAGAGTGGATCGGCGACAAGACCCGTCACGCCTGTGACGGTCTCGCACGCCAGCGGCTTGATCGCCCCTACATTCGCAAGGCCGGAAAGCTGGAAGCTGCGACGTGGAATGAGGCATTTCAGGCGATTGCGGCGCGCGTTGCCGCGACGCAACCGGAGCGCATGGCGGCGATCGTCGGCGACCTCGCTGCGGTCGAGGAGATCAAAGCGCTCAAGGACCTGATGGACACGCTCGGCGTCAGAAATCTCGACTGCCGTCAGGATGGCGCGAAAGTCGGCGGCCAGCGCCAATCCTATCTCTTCAATTCGACCATTGCCGGCATCGAAGCTGCGGACGCGATCCTTTTGGTCGGTACCAATCCGCGCTGGGAAGCACCGGTGCTCAATGCCCGCATTCGCAAGACCTGGCTTGCCGGCAATGTGCAGATCGCCGCACTGGGCGTGACGATGGACCAGACCTATCCGGTGCGCGATCTCGGCCACGATATCTCGACGCTTGAGAAGATCGCCAACGGCAGCCACGAATTTGCGGGCGTTCTGCGCAACGCCAAGCGGCCGGCCATCGTCCTCGGGAGTTCAGCGGTCGCGCGCAAGGACGGTGCAGCCGTTCTGAAACTCGCTGCCAAGATCGCCGCCGAAACCGGAATGATCGGACCCGCAGGAGGACCGCTGGAAGGCGGCTGGAACGGCTTCAACATTCTGCACACCGCAGCGTCGCGCGTCGGCGCGCTCGATCTCGGATTTGTGCCGGGCGAGGGCGGGCGCGACACCGCCGGAATTGTCGACGGCGCGCAGAAGGGCGACATCGATTTCGTGTTTCTTCTCGGAGCCGACGAGTTCGACGTCACGCGTCTGAGTCGGGCCTTCGTCGTCTATCAGGGCAGCCACGGCGACGCCGGAGCTCATCGTGCCGATGTCATTCTTCCCGGCGCTGCCTATACGGAAAAGGACGGGCTCTACGTCAATTTCGAGGGCCGTGTTCAACGCGCACGCCGCGCAACGTTTCCGCCCGGCGACGCGCGCGAAGATTGGGCGATCCTTCGCGCGTTGTCGGACGTTCTCGGCAAGCGCCTCCCGTATGACAATCTCGACGCATTGCGTGGCGCGATCACGGATTACGCGGAGCATTTCGGCAAGCACGGCGAACTCATCCCACACGCAGGCGCAGGCGCGACGAATTGGAATGCGGTCGGTGCCGATGTCCCATTAGACACGGCCGAGCCGTTGGGCTGCTCCATGTCCGACTTCTACCTGACGAATGCGATCGCCCGCGCAAGCGCGACCATGGCGGCGTGCAGCCGCGAATTCGTTGCCGGCTCCAGCAAGATGGCGGCGGAGTAGGCGATGTTCCTGACGCACTATTTGCAGGGCTTGGGGCTGAGCTTTGGGGCCGCTTGGACCGTCAGTCAGGTGGTGTCGGTTCTGCTCATTCAGTTGCCGCTTCTGGTCTCCATTGCCTTTTTCATTCTCGCCGATCGCAAGATCTGGGCGGCGGTTGCGCTGCGTCGCGGACCGAACGTCGTCGGTCCCTTCGGTCTGCTCCAAACCATCGCCGACGCCTTCAAGTTCATGTTCAAGGAAATCATCATCCCGTCAGGCGCGAACAAGGTGATCTTCATTCTGGCGCCGCTTGTCACCGCAACGCTCGCTTTTGCGGGCTGGGCGGTCGTGCCGTTCGCGGATGGCTGGGTCATCGCCGACATCAATGTCGGAATCCTGTATCTCTTCGCGATCTCGTCGCTCGGCATCTACGGCATCATCATGGCAGGGTGGGCGTCGAACTCGAAATATCCGTTCCTGTCAGCGCTGCGTGCCGCGGCGCAAATGGTTTCCTACGAAGTCTCGATCGGCTTCGTCATCATCACGGTACTGCTCTTTGCCGGCTCCCTGAACTTGTCGGCGATCGTGCGGGCGCAGGAGCATGGCTGGTTCGCCTTCTCGATTCTATTTCCCATGTTGCCGATCTTTTTCGTCTCGGCCCTGGCCGAAACCAACCGTCCGCCCTTTGACCTGGTCGAGGCGGAGTCCGAGCTCGTGGCCGGGTTCTTCGTGGAATACTCGTCGACACCGTTTCTTCTCTTCTTCCTCGGCGAATATGTGAGTGTCGTGTTGATGTGCGCGATGTGCACGATCCTCTTCTTTGGCGGCTGGCTCCCGCCTCTGAGCATCTGGCCATTCACGGTGGTACCGGGGATTTTGTGGTTTCTGGCGAAGGTGATCTTCTTCTTCTTTCTCTTCGCGATGGCGAAGGCCATGGTGCCACGCTATCGCTACGATCAATTGATGCGCCTGGGCTGGAAGGTGTTCCTGCCCACATCGCTGCTTTGGGTGGTGGTGACCGCGGGCTGGGTGCTCGTCTTCCACCACCATGCGTGAGACTGCTATATGACTCTCGATCGTTCCGCGCGGCAGATTTTTTTCTGGGAATTCATCCAGTCTTTCGTTCTGGCCATGCGCTATCTGTTCAAAGAAAAAACGACCATCAACTATCCGTTCGAAAAGGGTGCGCTCAGCCCACGCTTCCGCGGCGAACATGCGCTGCGGCGCTATCCCAACGGCGAGGAGCGCTGCATCGCCTGCAAATTGTGCGAGGCGATTTGTCCGGCGCAGGCGATCACCATCGAGGCGGAGCCGCGCGAAGACGGCAGCCGCAGGACGACGCGTTACGACATCGATATGGTCAAATGCATTTACTGCGGCCTGTGCCAGGAAGCTTGCCCTGTCGATGCCATCGTCGAGGGACCGAACTTCGAATATGCCACCGAGACGCGCGAGGAACTCTACTTCAACAAGGAGCGGTTGCTCGCCAACGGCGATCGCTGGGAACGCGAGATCGCGAAAAACCTCGAACTCGACGCACCCTATAGGTAACGCGGAATGCTGCAGGCGATCGCATTTTATCTCTTTTCGGCCGTCATGCTCGCGTCGGCGTTCATGGTCATCGCTTCGCGAAACCCCGTGCACTCCGTGCTGTTCCTGATCCTCGTTTTCTTCAATGCCGCGGGCTTGTTCGTCCTCTTGGGAGCGGAATTTCTCGCGATGATTCTCGTCGTGGTTTATGTCGGCGCCGTCGCCGTGTTGTTCCTGTTCGTTGTGATGATGCTCGACATCGATTTCACCGAACTGAAGAGCGGCGCGCAGCAATACATCTTGGTCGGCGCCGGCGTCGGTATCGTGTTGCTCCTTGAATTGATTGGCAGTGTCAGCCTTTGGACATTTTCGGTTGCTTCGCCCGGAGAACTGGCACATCGCACGCCTCCCGGCGTCAGCAATACGGTGGCTTTGGGCCGGATTCTCTACACCGATTACATCTACTATTTTCAGATCGCGGGGCTCGTACTCTTGGTGGCGATGATCGGCGCCATCGTCCTGACATTGCGACACAGGCCAGGGGTTCGCCGCCAGAACATCAAAGTCCAAAATGCGCGCGTGATGGCAGACGCCATGACCATAGTCGACGTCAAGCCGGGGCAGGGGGCGTGACATGACGATCGGTCTTCCGAATTATCTCTCCGTTGCGGCCATCCTGTTCACGATCGGCGTGTTCGGCATCTTCCTGAACCGGAAGAACGTCATCGTCATCTTGATGTCGATCGAGCTGATCCTGCTCGCCGTGAACATCAACTTCGTGGCGTTTTCCTCTTATCTGCACGATCTTGTCGGTCAGGTGTTCGCTCTGTTCATTCTGACCGTCGCCGCAGCGGAGGCGGCCATCGGCCTTGCCATTCTCGTCGTTTATTTCCGCAACCGCGGCACGATCGCCGTGGAAGACGTCAACCTGATGAAGGGCTGAGGAGCGTGTACACAAGCATCGTCTTCCTGCCCATCCTCGCGTCCGCAATTGCGGGCCTCCTCGGCCGTTTCATCGGCGCGCGCGCATCGGAGTTGGTGACGACGGGCGCCTTGTTCGTGTCGGCGGCGCTGTCGATAGCCGCCTTCTATGACGTGGCGTTGCTCGGCCATTCACATCTGATTCAGGTCCTGCCCTGGATCCATTCCGGCGACTTGCGGGTCGACTGGTCGATCCGTGTCGATGCGCTGACCGCAGTCATGCTGGTCGTCGTGACCGGCGTCTCCTCGCTCGTACATCTCTACTCCATCGGATACATGGCGGAGGATCCTGGACGCCCGCGCTTCTTCTCGTACCTGTCGCTGTTCACGTTCGCGATGCTGGTGCTGGTGACCGCAAACAACTTCCTGCAATTGTTTTTCGGCTGGGAAGGCGTCGGTCTCGCGTCCTATCTGCTCATCGGCTTCTGGTACAAGAAACCCGAGGCCAACGCCGCCGCGATCAAGGCCTTCATCGTCAACCGCGTGGGCGACTTCGGCTTCGCGCTCGGCATCTTTGGAATTTTTCTGGTCTTCAAGACACTGGATTTCGGCGCGGTGTTCGCCGCCGCCCCCGCGATGGTCGGAAAGACGTTCCTGTTTGCCGGCTACAACACCGACATTCTGACGACGCTCTGTTTGCTCCTCTTCGTCGGCGCGATGGGCAAGTCGGCCCAGATCGGGCTGCACACCTGGCTACCGGATGCGATGGAGGGGCCGACGCCGGTTTCCGCCCTGATCCACGCGGCGACCATGGTCACGGCCGGCGTGTTTCTCGTCTGCCGTTGTTCGCCCTTGTTCGAGCATGCCCCGGTCGCGCTCGAGTTTGTGACTTTCATCGGTGCGACGACGGCGTTCTTCGCCGCTTCGGTTGGACTCTTCCAGAACGACATCAAACGCGTGATCGCCTATTCGACCTGCTCGCAGCTTGGCTACATGTTCGTCGGCGCCGGGGTCTCCGCCTACGGCTCGGCGATGTTCCATCTCTTCACGCATGCCTTCTTCAAGGCGTTGCTCTTCCTGGCCGCGGGTTCGGTCATCCACGCGATGCATCACGAACAAGACATGCGCAAAATGGGCGGACTGGCGCGCGCCATTCCGATCACCTGGGCGCTCATGCTGATCGGCAATCTGGCGCTGACGGGCGTCGGCATTCCGATTTTGCATGTCGGGTTCGCCGGCTTTTACTCCAAGGACTCCATCATCGACGCCGCCTATAGCTCTCACTCCGCCATGGCGTCCTATGCATTCACCTTGACGCTGATCGCAGTTGCCATGACATCGTTCTACTCCTGGCGTCAGTTTCTCATGACGTTTCACGGGCGCTATCGCGGTCAGGATCACCTGCACGTCGAGTCCAACGTGCACGGCGAGCCTGATGAGCATGGCGAACATCACGCTCCCGCGCTCTCCGATGTCCATGAATCGCCCATGGTCATGCTGGCTCCGCTTGCGGTTCTGGCAGCGGGCGCGGCGTTCGCGGGTCTCTTGTTCGAGCGCTACTTTATCGGCGAGCAGGGTATCCAATTCTGGCATGGATCCATCGCCGCCATCGCGGGCAATGGCCTTGGTGCGCAAATCGAGCACTTCCCGTTCTGGGTCGAAGTGGCGCCGTTCGTTCTCACCGTGTTCGGTTTTGCAGTCGCTTATTACTACTATGTCCTGCACCCCGAGCTCCCGCCCCGCATGGCTGCGAGAAGGGGGATGCTCTACACCTTCCTGTACAACAAATGGTACTTCGACGAGTTCTACGATCTTCTCTTCGTGCGTCCGACGATGGCTCTCGGGCGAATGCTGTGGAAGGTCGGCGACGGCACCATCATCGACGGGTTTGGACCTGACGGCGTTGCCGCGCGTGTCCTGGACGCCACGCGCGGAGCCGTCCGTCTGCAGTCCGGCTATGTCTATCACTACGCTTTCGCGATGCTGATCGGTGTCGTCGCACTCGCGACCTGGTTCATGCTGGCAGGAGGCGCGCCATGATCGCCTCCCACATCCTCAGCATCGTGACGTTCGCGCCGCTCATCGGCGCCGCCCTCATCATGCTTGCGGGTGGCAGCGACGTCGCACGGACCGCGCGCTGGATCTCACTGGTCACGACGTTGATCGAGTTCGCGATCTCGCTTGTGATCTGGTTCAAGTTCGACGGGAGCATTGCTGCGTTCCAGTTCGTCGAACGAGCAAACTGGCTCGGCCCCGGCATCGGCTACCACATGGGCGTCGATGGCATTTCCATGCTGTTCATCGTGCTAACCGCCGGTTTGATGCCGATCTGCATCTTGGCAAGTTGGGAGTCGATCCAGACGCGGGTCTCCGAATATATGATTGCGTTCCTCGTCCTCGAGACACTGATGATCGGCGTTTTCTGCGCGCTCGACCTGGTGCTGTTCTATCTCTTCTTCGAGGGTGGCCTGATCCCGATGTTCCTCATCATCGGGGTGTGGGGCGGCAAGCGGCGCGTCTATGCCAGCTTCAAGTTCTTCCTCTACACGCTGCTTGGCTCGGTGCTCATGCTGCTGGCGATCCTGGCGATGTACAACATGGCCGGCACCACCGACATCCCTCTTCTGCTGCACTACCATTTTCCGCCGGCGATGCAGACCTGGCTGTGGCTCGCCTTCTTCGCATCCTTCGCCGTGAAGATGCCGATGTGGCCGGTGCACACCTGGCTGCCGGACGCGCACGTCGAAGCGCCCACGGCCGGCTCCGTGATCCTGGCGGCCATTCTGCTCAAGATGGGCGGCTACGGCTTCTTGCGCTTCTCCTTGCCGATGTTCGCCAGTGCTTCAGCGACCTTCGCACCGCTGGTCTTTGGCCTTTCGATCGTCGCCATCATCTACACCTCGCTCGTGGCGCTGGCGCAGGAAGACTTCAAGAAACTGATCGCCTACTCGTCCGTCGCCCATATGGGCTTCGTGACGATGGGCATCTTCACGCTCACGCATCAGGGCGTGGAAGGCGGCATCTTTCAGATGCTGAGCCATGGCGTCGTCTCGGGCGCCCTCTTTCTCTGCGTCGGCGTGATCTACGACCGCATGCACACCCGCGAAATCGCCGCCTATGGCGGGCTCGTCAATCGCATGCCGATCTATGCGGCGTGCTTCATGGTCTTCACGCTGGCCAATGTCGGGCTTCCGGGCACCAGCGGCTTCGTGGGCGAATTCCTGACGATGTTGGGAGCCTTCGCCGTCAACAGCTGGGTCGCGATCTTTGCCACGACCGGCATCATCCTATCTGCGGCCTATGCACTCTATGTCTATCGCCGCGTGATATTCGGCGATCTGGTCAAACCCGCACTCCAAACTATCAGGGATCTCAGTGCGCGCGAATTCGCGATTCTTGCGCCGCTCGTTGTCGTCACGATCCTCATGGGGCTCTATCCCAAGCCGATATTCGATGTGACTTCGGCATCTGTCGCCAATCTGATCAGCGACTACCACACTGCGCTGGCCGTCGATCATCCGCCGCGCGTTGCGGAGCGCGTGCAGGGGGGCGTCAAGTGAACCTCCACGCAGATCTCATCACGCTTCTGCCCGAACTGATCGTCGCGGTCGGTGCGATGGCGCTTTTGATCGGCGGTGTGTTCGCCGGCGATCGGGCCACCGGCGTCATATCCTGGCTTGGGATATTGCTCCTCGCGGTCGCCGGCACCCTCGTCTTTGCGCACACCGACAAGAGTTCGGCGTTTCATGGCGCTTTCGTGGTGGACGGATTTTCCCGCTTCACGAAACTCCTGATCCTCGCCGGCTCGGCGCTCTGCATCCTGATGGCCAAGGAGTTCTACGCCATCGACCGCGCGGCGCGATTTGAGCTGCCTGTGCTGATGCTGCTCGCCACACTGGGCATGATGCTGATGACGTCGGCCGCCAGCTTCGTGGCGCTCTATATGGGCCTGGAACTGCAAAGCCTCGCGCTCTATGTCCTCGCCTCCTTCAATCGCGACTCGGTGAAGTCCACCGAAGCGGGCCTGAAATATTTTGTGTTGGGAGGACTCTCGTCGGGCATGCTTCTCTACGGGATTTCGCTCCTCTATGGCTTCACAGGCACGACCGAGTTCGCGGGCATTGCCTCAGCGGTCGGCGCGGGCGGCCTTCACATCGGGGTGATTTTCGGTCTCGTGTTTCTCGTTGCCGGTCTTGCTTTCAAAGTCGGTGCGGTGCCCTTTCACATGTGGACGCCCGACGTGTACGAAGGCGCGCCGACGCCGATCACCGCCTTCTTCGTGACGGCGGCCAAAGTTGCCGCGTTTGCGCTCTTCATCCGCGCCGTCATCGCACCGTTCCCGGCCGTCATCCACCAATGGCAGCAGATCATCGTCGTCGTCTCAGTCCTCTCGACCTTGCTCGGCGCGGTCGCTGCCATTGGCCAGACGAATTTCAAGCGTCTGCTCGCCTACAGTTCCATCGGCCATGTGGGTTATGCGCTTTTGGGACTTGCGGCTGGCACGCAGGCCGGCATCCAGGGCATGCTGGTCTATCTCGCCTATTATCTGGTCACGAACCTTGGCATGTTCGCCTGCATCGCTGCGATGCGGCGCGATCGCGAGAGCATCGAAGACATCCGCCAACTTGCCGGGCTCGCGCGCACCCAGCCGCATTTTGCGCTGGCGCTGGGTGCTCTTACTCTGAGTCTCGCAGGTCTGCCGCCGCTCGCCGGCATCTTCGCCAAAGTGTACGTCTTTGGAGCCGCCATGCAGGCGCATCTCTACGTTCCAGCGATCATCAACATCGTCGCGAGTGTGGCAGGCGCCTTCTACTATCTGCGCATCCTCCAGATCATGTATTTCGACGATCCCGTTCGCGGCTTCGATCATGACGTCGGGCACGGCACCAGTGCCATCATGTGGGGAACGAGCGCGATCTCGATCTTCTTCGTCTTTGTCCCGGCACCTCTCATTGCCATCGCGGGCACCGCGGCACACGCCCTCTTTCCATGACCGTGACGTGGCCAGAAGGCTATGCGCTGAAGTCGTTCGACGTCATCGATTCCACCAATGAAGAAGCCAGGCGCCTCGCGGCGGCGGGGGAGTCCGGACCCATCTGGATCACCGCCGCGAGGCAGACAGCAGGTCGCGGGCGGCGTGGACGCAGTTGGCAATCGCCTACGGGAAATCTCGCCGCAACGCTCATGCTGCGGCCGGGCAAGCCTGCGGGTACATGTGCCCAGCTTTCCTTCGTGACGGCCATCGCGGCACGCGATGCGTTGGCGATCTTCGCCCCGTCATCGGAGCTTTGCGTCAAATGGCCGAACGATGTTCTGGCCGGTGGCAGGAAGATCGCCGGCATCTTATTGGAATCGGCCAGTCAGGGTGACGCGCCTCCGCCATGGCTCGCCATTGGCATCGGCATGAACTTGGCAACTCACCCCGAGGACACGGAATTTCCCGCGACCTCGCTTGGCGCCCTGGGCGCGTTGCCGCCACCGCCGGACGATGCGCTGCTTCACCTCGCCGCCAACTTCGCCAAATGGTATGAGGTCTGGCGCGCCGAAGGTTTTGGTACGATCCGCGATGCCTGGCTGGCGCGTGCTGCTGGACTGGGCGGCCGCATCCGTGCCCGGCTGGCGCATGAGGAGGCAAGTGGGGTGTTCGAAGGCATAGACGAGAATGGCGCATTGCTATTGCGCGCAGCCGGCGGAAGCGTTCGCGCGATCCCTGCCGCCGAAGTGTTCTTCGCGTAGGACCCGCCATGCTCCTCGCCATCGACGCCGGAAATACCAACATCGTTTTCGCCGTGCATGACGGAAAGGAGATTCGCGCCGAATGGCGTGCGGTGACCGAGACGACGCGCACGTCGGATGAATACGCCGTTCTTCTGCAGCCATTGCTGCAGCTCCAGGGCCTCGCGTTTGACGACATCACGTCGGCGATCATTGCCACCGTCGTTCCGGCCGCCCTGTTCGATCTGCGTCAGCTCTGCCGCAAATATCTGAAGTGCGAACCGCTCGTGGTCGGCGACCCGGATGTCGACCTCGGTATCAACGTCAACGTCGACCGACCATCGGCGGTGGGAGCCGATCGGCTGGTGAATACCGTGGCGGCGCATGAACGCTACAAGGGCGCGCTGATTGTGGTCGATTTCGGTACGGCGACGACCTTCGATATCGTCTCCGCGAAGGGCGACTATGAGGGCGGAGTGATTGCTCCTGGCGCAAATTTGTCGGCAGAGGCGCTGCACGGGGCCGCCGCCATGCTGCCGCGCGTCGCGGTCGGGCGCACGCAAAGCGTCATCGGCAAAGACACGGTGCCCGCGATGCAATCGGGGCTCTATTGGGGCTATATCAGCCTGATCGAAGGGTTGGTCGCTCGCATCCGGGAAGAGTACGGCAAGCCCATGAGTGTGATCGGAACCGGCGGCCTCGCCAATCTCTTCTACAAGCAGACATCGGCGATCGAGTATCTCGATCCGGATCTGACTATTCGTGGCTTGATCCAGATTCACGCGCGCAACATCGAACGCGCCAAGGACAAGCCTCCCAACGCATGAATGCTGCCGCGCGCGACGACGAGTTGGTCTTCCTGCCGCTAGGCGGGTCGGGCGAGATCGGCATGAACTTCAATGCCTATGGTTACGGCCCACCCGACAACCGCAAATGGATTGTCGTCGATTGCGGCGTTCTGTTCGGCCGCGAGACGACGTCGCCGGGTGTCGATCTCATCATGCCGGATATCCGTTTTCTCGCGGAGCAGCGCGAAAACGTCATGGCGATCGTCGCGACGCATGCGCATGAAGACCATATCGGGGCGATCCCGCATCTCTGGCCAATGTTGCGATGCCCGATCTTCGCGACGCCCTTCACGGCGGTTCTGATCGAAGGAAAGCTCGAAGAGGCGGGACTGGCCGATCGGGTCCATCCCAGACGCGTGCCGCTTTCGGGAAGAGTTGAACTCGGCCCGTTCAGAATCGAGTTCATGTCGATTACGCACTCAATTCCGGAGCCGAATGCGCTCGCGATCCGAACGCCGCTCGGTGTCGTCGTTCATACTGGCGACTGGAAGATCGACCCTGAGCCCTTGCTTGGCGAATTGACCGACGAGAACGCTCTGAAGAGGCTTGGCGACGAAGGCGTCCTCGCCCTGGTCTGCGATTCGACCAACGCCCTCGTCGCGGGTGAGTCCGGTTCGGAGGCCCGCGCGAAGGAGAGCCTGACCAATCTCATCGGGACCCTGAAAGGTCGTGTCGCCGTCACGTCTTTTGCGTCGAATGTCGCGCGTCTCGAGTCCATCGCCAACGCCGCCAAGGTGCACGGCCGACAGGTGGCGCTTGTCGGGCGTGCGATGCACAAGATCACCGACGCCGCGAGAGAAACCGGTTACCTGAAATCGTTTCCCTCGCTTATCGACGAGGAGGAAGCGGCGCAATTGCCGCCCAATCGCGTCCTCTACTTATGTACCGGGAGCCAGGGCGAGGCTCGCGCGGCGCTTTCCCGCATCGCCGACAACAATCACCCCACCGTCAGCCTCGGCAAGGGCGATGCCGTGATCTTTTCCTCTCGCGTCATCCCCGGAAATGAACTCGCGATCTTCGAACTGCACAACAAGCTAGCGGCGCTCGGCGTCGAGCTGCTGACGTCCGAAGACCATTTCGTACATGTTTCGGGACACCCCTGTCGCGACGAGTTGGCTGAGATGTATCGCTGGACCCGACCGCAGATTGCCGTGCCGGTGCACGGCGAGCCGCGTCACCAGACCGAACATGCCCGTCTGGCGCGTTCGCTCCAGGTCTCCCAAGCTATCGTGCCCACGAACGGCCAACTCATACGCCTGGCGCCGGGCCGCGCGGGGGTGATCGACGAGGTTCCGTCGGGCCGCATCCACATGGACGGTCGCGTGATGATCGAGGAGGGCGTCGGCTTGGCGCGCAAGCGCCGCGCCCTCGGTCTCGCCGGGGTGATCGCAATCACGTTGGTCATGGACGGCAAGGGGCGGCTGGCCGCAGATCCAGCCATTGTCCTCGAAGGCATCCCGGAGCCAGTCCATGGCGCCATCGCTGCGGCGCTCAACGAACCGATCAAGCGTTACAATCCCAAGCGTTCGGACCTCTCGGAGCTGAAAGAGAGTGTGCGTCGGGCGGCGCGCCGGGCGGCGGAAGACGCCTGGGGCAAGAAGCCGGTGACGCGGGTGGAAGTCATCGAGATTTGACGCTAGATAAACCCAGATGCAATCGAAGGAACACTCATGATAGGCCGGCTCAATCACGTCGCCATTGCGACCAATGACATCAAGAAGGCTGCGAAGATCTACCGCGACACGCTGGGCGGAAATGTCTCTGAGGAAGTGCCGCAGCCCGATCACGGTGTGACGACGGTATTCGTCGATCTCGGCAACACGAAGATCGAATTGCTCGAGCCGCTGGGCGACAATTCGCCGATCGCGAATTTCCTCAAGAAGAATCCGAATGGCGGCATGCACCACGTCTGCTATGAAGTCGAAGACATTTACGCTGCTCGGGACAAGATGCGGGCGGAGGGCGCCACGATTACCGGAACGGGCGAGCCGCGCATCGGCGCGCATGGCAAGCCCGTGATCTTCCTGCATCCCAAGGATTTTGTCGGCACGCTTGTCGAACTGGAACAGGCTTGAACGGTCTTGTGCATGGCGTCGTTCTGTTTGGCGCCTTCGCGATTTTCTGGTTCCTCGCGCTTTTTTGTCTCTTGCCGGTCGGACTCGGCGCGGAGCGTGATCCGGCATCGGGCGCGCCGCTCTCGCCTCAGCTTGGCCGCAAGGCGCTTGTTGCGCTGGCGATCGCAGCTTTGGCGTGGCTCATATTTTATGCGGCGATCGCGCTCAAGATTGTCGACCTCTGAGGCCAAAAAAAGAGAGGCCGGTCGCCCGGCCCTCTTTCTGCGTGCACCACGCCACTCCCTGAACTTGGCCGCTCTTTCGGCGTTCCGTGTCCGACTTGGTCTATAATGTACTTCTGGAGCCCTGTCACGAAATATTGGGGCGCATATTAAAGTGATTTAGCAATATAATTGTCCCTCAATAGGCGCGCGAAATCAGGACCTCTTCAACTCCTGGCGTGCCCATGAATATGCAGGGACCAAAGGTTCGCGGCTGATCGAGCGGTGCATTGCGCAGCGTGAGCTTGAAAGACTTGAGCTTCGCGTCGATCGCTTCCAACTCTTTGCCGCCGGGTTTGCACCAGGGCGCACGCACCCAGCCCCTGAACTCGCCGCTCTCGTCATCGTCGCCGCCGGCGCCGAAATAGGCCGCCAACGCCTCGAACGTCGTGATGTCCGTCTTGATGTTGGCGTCGAGACGAGTCTTGGCTTCCTTGAAGAGCGTCGTCTGAATTTCAGCAAGCAGCGCCGGCACTGTCGCGACGAACGCATCGTGCGCAAGCTGGTGAGATTTAATCTTATCGCCGTCGCGCAGCGCATCGCGGCGCATGAAGGTCACCTGGCCAGCTGCCGCGTCGCGCGGTCCGATTTCGACGATGAGCGGCGCGCCGCGCCGCACCCAGTTCCAGCGCTTGTCGGCCGATTTCGTGGCCCGCGTGTCGAGGAGGACACGGACACGTTCGTCGAACGCCCGGGTCGCGCGCAGCGCATTCACCAACTCGTTTGCAAACGTCAGAACCTGCGCGTCTTCCGGCTTGTCGCGCAGCATGGGCACGATCACGACCTGTCGCGGAGCGACCGCGGGCGGCAATCTCAGGCCATCGTCGTCGCCATGGGTCATGATCACGCCGCCGATCATGCGCGTGGAAAGGCCCCAGCTCGTGGTGTTGCAATAGGTCAATTCGCCTGTTTCATTCTGGAAACGAATATTCTGCGCCTCGGCGAAATGTGTGCCCAGGAAATGCGACGTGCCGGCCTGCAACGCCTTGCCGTCCTGCATCATGGCTTCGATCGAGTAAGTGTTCACCGCGCCGGGGAAGCGCTCGTTCTCCGGCTTTTCGCCGGCAATGACGGGAAGGGCGAGCGTCTCCTCGGCGAAGGCGCGATAGACTTCGAGCATGCGCATGGTTTCTTCGAGCGCTTCCTTCGCGGTGGAATGCGCCGTGTGGCCTTCCTGCCAGAGAAACTCGGTCGTGCGCAGGAACAGGCGCGGGCGAAGCTCCCAGCGCACCACATTCGCCCATTGATTGAGCAGAACGGGCAGGTCGCGATAGCTCTTGATCCAGCGTGAAAAGGCGTCGCCGATGATCGTCTCGGACGTCGGGCGCACCACATAAGGCTCTTCGAGTTCGGCGTCGGGATCAGGTCCGAGCTTGCCCGCGATGTTCTTCAGGCGGTGGTGTGTGACGACCGCCATTTCCTTCGCAAAACCCTCGACGTGCTCGGCTTCTTTCGCGATGAAGGAAAGCGGGATGAACAGCGGGAAATAGGCGTTCTCGTGACCTGTTTCCTTGATGCGGCGGTCCAGGTCGCGCTGCATCTCCTCCCAGACGCCGTAACCCCATGGCTTGATGACCATGGCGCCGCGCACCGGCGACGGCTCCGCCATGTCGGCCTCGCGCACCACGGCTTGGTACCATTGGGCAAACGTCGACCGATTGCCGGTCATCCTGGACACGCTGAGGGCGCGTTGCGACATCGAGTTCCTGCGAATTGCTCTGATAGCCCGGGTTTCGTATGAAGGAATGAGCCGATTTGCAACCGAAACCCAGGCACATAGCCGATATGGCGAATCATAGCATGTCCGACGGCGCCGGATCGCATGCGGTTGCTCGCCCCGTCGCGACCCGCCCTTTCGCCGCGTTCGAATGGATGATCGCCCTGCGTTATCTGAGGGCCAAGCGGACCGAGAGCTTCGTATCGGTCATCTCTGGCTTTTCGTTGATCGGGATTGCGCTCGGCGTTGCAACGCTCATCATCGTGATGTCGGTCATGAACGGGTTCCGCCACGAATTGCTGGCGCGGATTCTCGGCCTGCAGGGCCACATCATTGTTCAAGGTGAGACCCGCACGCTTTCCGACTTCGATTCCATCGCCGCACGCGTGCGAGGCGTTCCGGGCGTCGTGCGCGTCGCGCCGATCGTCGACGGGCAGGCGTTGGCGTCTGGAGGCGGGTCCTCGCCCGGCGTGGTCGTGCGCGGCATCCGCGCCCGCGACCTGGCTTCTCTGACGCTCGTGTCGCAGTCCTTGTCGAGCGGCGCGCTGGAGCGATACCGCGGCGGCGACTCCGTCATCATCGGAGCGCGGCTTGCGAACAAGCTCGGCATCATTCCGGGCGGGACGATCACGCTCATCGCGCCACGCGGAAACGTCACGCCGTTCGGCGTCACGCCGCGCATCAAGACCTACACCGTGGCGGGCACCTTCAACATCGGTATGAGCGAATATGATGCGCAATTCGTCTTCATGCCGCTCTCCGAGGCTCAACTGTATTTCAACATGGGCGATACGGTGACCGGTCTTGAAGTGATGGTGGGGTCGCCTGACGATGTGAACGCGTTTGTTCAGCCGATTGCGCGCGCCGCCGGGCCGAGTGCGGTGGTTCGCTCCTGGCAGGCGATCAGCCAGAGCTTGTTCGAAGCGCTGGAAGTCGAACGCAACGTCATGTTCCTCATCCTCACACTCATCATTTTGGTCGCGGCGCTCAATATCGTTTCCGGATTGATCATGCTGGTGAAGGACAAGTCGGGCGATATCGCGATCCTGCGCACCATGGGCGCGACGAAGGGCGCCGTCATGCGGGTCTTTTTGATCTCCGGCGCCAGCATCGGGGTCATCGGCACGATCGTCGGGTTCATCATCGGAGTCGTCTTTTGCGCCAACATCGAGGGCATCCGTCAATTTCTCTCGTCCCTGACAGGAACGACATTGTTCAACCCGGAAATCTATTTCCTCAGTCGCATGCCGGCGGAGATGGATGCCGGCGAAGTGATCGCGGTCGTGCTGATGGCGCTCGGACTGACGTTCCTGGCGACGCTTTATCCGTCCTGGCGCGCCGCGCGTCTCGATCCGGTTGAGGCGTTGCGTTATGAATAGCGCGCCCGTGCTGCAGCTTCGCGATGTGGCGCGGAGCTATCCGCAGGGCACCGGAACGTTGGAAGTGTTCCGCGGCATCAGCCTGTCCTTGCATCCCGGCGAACTCGTCGCGCTGGTCGGACCGTCCGGCGCCGGCAAGTCGTCGCTGCTGCACATGGCGGGTCTGCTCGAGGCGCCCACGCGCGGCGAGGTCGTCATCGAAGGCAAGGCGGCATCGGCGCTGCCAGATCAGGAGCGCACGCGTATCCGGCGCGACACGATCGGGTTCGTCTATCAGGCTCATCATCTCCTGCCGGAGTTCAGTGCCCTGGAGAATGTCGTCATCCCGCTGCGCATCGCGGGCAAGAGCCGCGACGTGGCTGAGAGCGATGCGACGCGGCTTCTCATGCATCTGGGTCTCGGCCAACGTCTCTCTCACCGACCATCGCAGCTTTCGGGCGGCGAACAGCAACGCGTGGCCATCGCGCGCGCCCTGGCCAATCGTCCGCGTATTCTGTTGGCCGATGAGCCGACCGGAAATCTGGACGGCCGCACTGCCGCGAGTGTCTTCGCTTCGCTCGTTGCGCTCGTGCGCGCCGAAGGACTGGCCGCACTCATCGCGACCCACAATCTCGAACTTGCCGAGCGCATGGACCGCTCGCTGGTCTTCCATGACGGTCAACTCGTCGAGGGCAGCGCGCACGAAGCGCACGCGCCCATCTGAGCCGCGCTATAGGACGGCAAACTGGTAGGTGATTTTTCCGACGAGGGCGGGCTGGCACCAGGTCATGTGATAGCAATTGGCGATGCTGATGTTGGTGCCGTAATAGCGCACATCGAACACCCACTGCTGGCGCCAGGTCGCGGTCACGCCGAAATCCCAGTGCGTCGAGTCCACGCGCTTCTCCCATTGGCGACCGACATTGGCGCTCACCTTCAGCCAGTCGTTGGGCGAATAGGTTGCAGCTCCATTCAACGACCACAGGAAACCGCCGTGGCTAACAGGCCGCGGCTCCAGGATCGCTTTGCCGCCAAGGTTGAATGCGCCGAACGAGTGGGTCAGTTCGCCCGCCGCTTCGAAGAAGTTGTAATTCGGCAGGATGACGCCTGGTGGGGCGTAGCTCGGGTGCCCGGCGATGTCAGGGTCGACGCCATACAGGATTTCTAGGTTCAGGTCGTTGTCGTCAAAATAGAAGTGACGACCGCCGTAGAAGTCGACTTCGTAACTCGTGTTGCGGAAGTCGTTGAAATCCACACCCGAAGTGAAGACGCCAACATAGAAATCGTCCGGTGCAGCCCAATGCAAGCCGCCTTGCATCGTTGCATGACGATCGCTTTCGCTCACGCCATAGAAACGATAGTCGGTGGTCCAATCGACATAGCCGTAGAGATGGCCCCAGTCGCTGGCGCGAGCAGGTCCGCCCCCAAGAACGAGGGGCAGCATTGTAAAAGTCAGAAGAAAGTTTCTCACGCGTGACTCCGACAAGGCGCCATCAGACTAGTCACGCGCGTGAAATTGCATTATTGAATTCGATTCATGAGCGATATCGACTTCAATAATATCAGGCGTCTCGATGGCGGCCTGCTTCTCGTCTTTCGAGGACTTCTTCGCCGCCGCCAGACAACTGCCGTCGCGCTCGAGCTGGGGCTCAGCCAGTCAGCCGTCAGTCATGCTCTGACGCGGCTGCGAGACTTGTTCGAAGATCCACTTTTCATTCGCCGGCCGCACGGTCTCGAACCGACGCGACGCGCGCTGGAACTGGCGCCACGGGTCGACGCGCTCATCGATCTCGCGGGCGAGACGCTCGAACGCGAAGGCAAGTTCGATGCAGCCAGGAGCACGCGGCGTTTCACGCTGGGCGCGCCTGAATCCTTAATGGCGCTCATCGGAGCGAATTTGGTCAAAGCCTTTCGCAAATATGCGCCGAACGCCTCGTTCGAAATCATCTCCGAAGGGCGAGAGCCAACGCTCGATGCCATTCGCCGCGGCGAACTCGATTTGGCGGTTGGCAACTTCGGCACGACACCGCCAGGCGTGACGTCCCGACTCGTGTTCGAGGATCGCTACTGCGCCGTTGCGCGCCGCGGTCATCCAAAAGTCAAAGGCAAGATCAGCTACAAGGATTGGCTCGCCATGGGCCATATCTTCGCCGCCGCAGAACCGGAACGTGACAAAAAGGACGTGAGCGACATTGCAATGGTCGGTGTGGTTCCGCGCTGGCTGACCGCACTGGTGATGGCTTCAGCAAGCGACGCGATTGTCACTTGTCCCATGAAGCTGGCAAAGCGCCTGTCGAAGATTCTGAACCTTCAAGTCATCGCTGCGCCGTTCCTGCAAGACCGCATTCTGGCTTTCTCTGCTCGACGTGAATCGGCGAACGATCCAGCGATCGACTGGTTCGAGAAGCAGGTCCGACAGGCCATCGATTAGCCGGCCCTCAAAAGGCTCAGGGCGCCCTCCCGATCACGTTTTGTTCTTGACAAGAGAAGAACAAAATGGGAACATATTCTTTCAATAGGGAGAATTTCAAGATGTGGCTGAGGGATGTAATCGCTGGCGTGGGCTTGATGCTCTTCGTGGCATCGTCGTTCGTTTTAACGGGGGCAGCGCAGGCTTATCTGACGCTGTAAGCAGAGCTTGCTGTGGATGATCACGCCCGGCTGCTCGCGCCCTTTGCCCACCTGTCGTACGTCCTGTGGGGGGAGGGGGTAGGGCAAAGTCGAAAACGAATAAACCGGGTCCACTCAGGGACTTGGTCGTTAGACAAGCCCCTTCGGTGTTGGATAAGTGATGGATCGCAAACTGGCCGCCTTCGTGCATTTACGGGTTAAGAGCGCCTATTCCCTTCTGGAAGGCGCCATTCGTCCGGGCGAACTTGCAGAACTGGCGCGCGCGAACGCGATGCCTGCGGTCGCAGTCACCGACGTCAACAATCTGTTCGGCACCTTCGAGCTCTCCGACACGCTCGCCAAGGCCGGGATACAACCGATCGTCGGCTGCACGTTGTCCGTCGAGTTGGACGAAGCCGCGCCGTCCAATGCAATCGGCTCACGGCGAAAGCCGGCCGCAATCGCACTCCTGGTCCAGAACGACACCGGCTACCGCAATCTCGCCAAGCTCCTGAGCGCCGCCTTCCTGAAGGCCGAGCCCGGCGACTGGCCGCATGTCAAAGCGGCCGTGCTCGGCGAACTCTCCGAAGGGCTGATTGCTCTGACGGGCGGCAATGGCGGCCCGATCAACCGGATGCTGCTCGAGGGCCAGCCTGACGCCGCAAGAGCAGCCACCGATCGCTTGGCGCAGATGTTCGACGGCCGGCTCTATGTCGAATTGCAGCGACACGGTCTCGCCGAGGAGCGCGCTACCGAGGAGGCGCTGATCGACCTCGCATATGACCGAAAGCTGCCTCTTGTCGCGACCAATGATGTGCATTTCGGGCGCGAGGACATGTTCGAAGCGCACGACGCATTGCTGTGCATCGCAGACGCGGCCTTTGTCTCGCAAACCGATCGCCGCCATCTGACGCGCGAACATCGCTTCAAGTCAGGCGCCGAGATGGCCGCGCAATTCGCCGATTTGCCGGAGGCGATCGAGAACACGATCGAAATTGCCCGCCGTTGCGCCTTTCGGCCCAAGAAGCGCGATCCGATCCTGCCGCGTTTCGTGCCGGAGTCGGGGCGACTACCTGACGAAGAGCTTCGCGCCCTGGCAAATAGCGGGCTTGCCGCCCGTTTGGCCAAGCACGGCCTCCACGCAGACGAGAAGGTTTATCTCGACCGGCTCGAATACGAGCTCGATATCATTATTCGGATGAACTTCGCCGGATATTTCCTGATCGTGTCCGACTTCATGAAATGGACCAGACAGCAGAGCATTCCGGTCGGCGTCCGCGGCTCCGGCGCCACATCGCTGGTCGCATGGGCGCTCGACATTACGAACCTCGATCCCATCCGCTTCGGCCTCGTATTCGAGCGCTTTCTCAACCCGGAACGAATTTCGATGCCGGACTTCGACATCGATTTCTGCCAGGAAAGACGCGACGAGGTCGTGCGTTACGTGCGCGACAAATATGGTCACGATCGCGTCGCGCACATCATCGCGCTTGGATCGTTGCAGGCGCGCGCCGCGGTGCGCGATGCCGGTCGCGTGCTGCAGATGCCGCTTGGTCTTGTCGACCGCATCGCCAAGCTGGTGCCAAATCCGCCGGGCAAGCCCGTCGCGATACAAGACGCGATTGCCGCCGAGCCGCGCCTGCAGCAGATCATCGAGCAGGAACCCGTTGCCGAACAGCTTTTCTCGATCGTTGAAAAGATCGAGGGCCTCTATCGCCACGCCTCGACCCACCCGGCGGGCGTCGTGATCGGCGACCGTCCGCTCGACGAGCTTGTACCGCTCTATCGCGATCCGCGTTCGGAAATGCCGGTGACGCAGTTCGACTATGAAGATGCCGAAAAAGCGGGGTTGGTGAAGTTCGACTTCCTGGGTCTGAAGACATTGACGGTCATCGCGAAGGCAGAGGAATTGCTGAAGCGACGCGGCGTCATCGTGGACACGCAGAACATCGAGTTCGAGGACACGGCAACCTACGACATGCTGGCGAGCGGCGACAGCATCGGCGTCTTCCAGTTGGAAGGTCAGGGCATGCGCGATCTCATGCGCAAGATGAAGCCGGACCGCATCCACGATCTCATCGCCCTCGTTGCGCTCTATCGTCCCGGACCGATGGATTCGATTCCGAAATACATCGCATGCAAGAACGGCAAGGAGGCGCCGGAATATCTCCATCCGCTGCTCGAGCCTATCCTGAACGAAACCTACGGCGTCATGACATACCAGGAAGACGTCATGCGCATCGCGCGCGAACTCGCCGGCTATACGATGGGCCAGGCTGATCTCTTGCGCCGCGCGATGGGAAAGAAAATCGCCGCGGAAATGGCCGTGCACCGCGACACATTCGTGAAGGGCGCAGGCACCAAGGGCATTCTGCCGTCCGTCGCCGAGCAGATTTTCGAACAGGCGGCGAAGTTCGCGGGCTATGGCTTCAACAAAGGCCATGCTGCGGCGTATGCGCAAGTTGCCTATCAGACGGCCTATCTCAAAGCGAATTATCCGGTCGAGTTTCTCGCCGCATCGATGACGCTCGACATCGGCAATACCGACAGGCTGAACGTCTTTCAGCAGGAGGCCCAGCGACTGGGCGTAAAGGTGCTGCCGCCCGACATCAATCGCTCGGAAGCTTTTTTCGCCTGCGACGCGGACAAAGGCGAGATTTTCTATGCGCTGGCCGCAGTGAAGGGTGTCGGACGGCAAGCGATGGATCATGTGGTCGCCGAGCGGCATGCGAACGGAGCGTTCACCAGCCTCGCAGACTTCGCGCGGCGGATCGATCCGAAGCTGGTCAACAAGCGTGCCTTTGAAAGTCTGGCCCGTGCCGGCGCCTTCGACGCGCT